>Ga0180434_10002304_pt1 | contig 25838 bp, 16 predicted proteins | sample SS_ome_7_FD_132453 | JGI IMG/M metagenome (GOLD analysis project Ga0180434, IMG submission 132453) | Hypersaline lake sediment archaeal communities from the Salton Sea, California, USA - SS_1_D_2 metaG | ecosystem: Environmental > Aquatic > Non-marine Saline and Alkaline > Hypersaline >... | reverse complement strand
CAACTGAAATATTTTTGTTTGTTTTTACTTTCATTTTAATCGCCATTTTTTTACCATATAGGCAAGCCGATCTCACTGCATCTGCTTTGTTACAGGGTACTCGCGGTGAAGGACCACAGCTTCTCACCCTGTGCCTCGCATCTGCAGCAACCTCGGCTTGTGAATAATCCAGGTTAATATGTATATCTAGGGATGTATGGATTTAAACCAATCAGAACTTTGTAATTTGAAATCCCTGCCCAATGGGCGATGTGGTCTGCAGTAATGGTTTCATTTCCCTGTGAGCCGATTAATGTGACCTCATCTCCGGGTAAGACATCTGACTCAATGCTTAAAAGAGCTTCCATGTGATTGGCTGTGATACAGTTTATTATGGGATATTTTTTTCCTCTTATAAGGACTTTGGCTTTTCCAGAAACAGAATAAGGATATCCATCTGAATATCCCACAGGAATTATGGCTATTTTTTCCTTTTTGTTTGCTTTATAAGCCTGGTGATAGGAGACAGAATCCCCTGGATAGAGAGTTTTGACATCCACAACTTTTGACTTGAATTCAAGAACAGGACAAAGGGAAAGGGAATCTTCCTGTCTGGTTTTCTGATTGGGATAATAGCCATAAAGTGCAATGCCGGGTCTGACCATGTCCATATGAAAGGATTTTGACTTGAAAATACCAGCGCTGCTTGCCGCATGTCTGGAGCATAATCTTATGCCTGAGTTTACGGCTTGTTCATATACAGACTGGAGACGTTTGACCTGCACTCTATCAAATTGTTTGTCTTCACAAAGGGTAGTCGATATTCCAGAAAGTGAAAGTCCTTTTAGTAAAGATGCCTTTTTTATCACAGACAGACATTTTTTATAAGGAATGCCCATCCTGTTCATACCTGTATCCACATGGATATGGACATTGATTGGGACCCCCAGTTTTTCAGCTCGCTGACTCATTTTTTGGTAATCTCCAGAATGCAAAAATTGGTTTATGTTGTATTGGACCAGGATATTTGTATTCTCTGGGATAATCGGGCCGAAATTGTATACAGGGCAGGACACGCCCGCTTCTCTCAGTCGGACAGCTTCCTGTATTTTACAGACCATGAGAGCGTTTATTCCCATTTGATCAAGCTGCTTTCCGAATTCAATCAGTCCATGGCCATAGGCATTGGCCTTGATCACACCCATGACTGGAGATTTGACTTTATTCCTGACTTTTTTAAGATTCCATTTGATATGATCAGCGTTTAATTCAATCCAGGATTCATCAGCCTCGGGCATGCTTTTTCCTAAAAAAGTATCTTTTTTTTGGCTCTTATCATTTTTCACCACAGAAGCTGACGCTATAGAAAGGCCGGTAATCAAGAGGAAATCTCTTCTGTTGTATTTCATTTCATTCCTCCTTGAATCTTTCTAAAATATACCATCAAACAAAAACTCAAGCTATTAATTTATTGTAATCATATTTTTTGTAATTTATAATAAAAAACCCATGGATGAAAAAATAACAAGAACAAAAAATAATAAGCAGGAAGTTCTAAAGAGCATCATCCAGGACCTTCATGATGGAGTTCCTGTAGACCAGCTGCAAAAAAAATTCGCAAAACTTATCAAAGATACTTCTCCTGAAGAAATTGCTGATATGGAAAACGAACTGATACGTGAAGGTTTTCCTCCTGAGGAAATACAAAGACTTTGTGATGTCCATGCTCAGGTATTTGAGAAATCTTTAAAAAAAGTCAAACAAGCAAGCCAAATTCCCGGACATCCGATTCATACATTTATTCAAGAAAATGATTATGCAAAAAAGCTGGTAAAAAAATTAAAAAAGCGGACAAGAAAATTACCTAAGAAATCCCCTCCGGAAAACAAAATCAAAGAATTTAAGAAAATTTTTGATGAATTGAGAGAGATAACCAAACATTTTGAAAGAAAAGAAAATCAACTTTTTCCTGCTCTTGAAAGAAAAAATTTTACCGGGCCCACTAAAGTCATGTGGGGAAAACATGATGAAATAAGAGAACATTTCCGGAAAGGGGAATTGTTTTTTAAGGACCGGAAATGGACAGAGCTCAAAAAGGAGATGAAATCTCTTGGTTCAGATATCAAGAAATTGATTTTTCTGGAAGAAAAAATTCTTTATCCCACTTCATTAAAAAAGCTTGATGATAATGAATGGGCTGAAGTAAAACATGGTGGAATGGAAATTGGATATTCATGGATAAAGCCTTCTAGTTTATGGGATTCAAAGATAGCAAAAAAAATGAGAGGAAAGGAAGTCATGGAAAAACAGGGATCTAACAAAATAAAGTTGGATGAAGGCACATTAACAACAGAACAAATCAGACTTTTATTAAAGAGCCTTCCGGTCGATATCACATTTGTGGATGAAAATGACAAAGTCTGTTTTTACAGCGCCAACAAAGACCGCATATTTCCCAGAAGTCCTGCCATTATCGGAAGATCAGTCCAGAACTGCCATCCGCAAAAAAGCGTGCATGTTGTGGATAAAATCGTAAAAAGTTTTAAAGAAAAGAAAAAGGATAAAGCTGAGTTCTGGATTCAACAGGGTGAGAAGTTTATTTACATTCGCTATTTTCCTGTGTTTGATGAAAATGGAGATTACAAAGGTGTGGTTGAAGTCACCCAGGAAGTGTCTGGAATCCGGTCTTTAAAAGGTGAGCGCCGCATTTTAGATTGGTAGAAAATTTGAAACACATATTTTAATCATTTTATATTTAAATTTAACCTGGATTATTCACCAGTTGAGGTTGCTGCAGATGCAAGGTGCAGGGCATGAAGTTGTGGTCCATCACTACGAATGCCCTGTAACAAAGCAGATGCAGTAAGATCGGCTTGCCGCAATGGGTGAAAAATGGCGATTAAAATAAAAAAATATAGACAGAAAAAATGTTCATGTCATGGTTCCAAAAAAATATTGTATATCGATGAAAATAAATTAATAATGAATGCATCGCCATTTTTTTATGAATGGGTCAGGTTAATAAGGATAATTCAAAATGGCTAGAAAATTCATGTATTTTTTTGTTGTTGTTGCTTTTCTGTTCGCATCAAGTTTTCCCCTATTTGCCGAGCAAAAGAAACCCCTTACTGTTCCTGAAAAAACAGAGTATAAGCAGACCTCCCGGTATAAAGATGTCATGGAATTTATAGGAAAACTTCAGGAAAAAAGCTCTCTGATAAGAGTAGAGAGCCTGGGGACCAGTACAGAAGGACGAGATATCCCGCTTCTGATCATGGGCAATCCTGTACCTTCGTCTCCTCTTGATTTGAATTATGATAAAAGGATAGTGATTTATTTCCAGGCAAATATCCATGCCGGTGAAGTAGAGGGCAAAGAAGCAGCCCAGATGTTGGCCAGAGATATTGTTTTGAACGAAAATCCACCTTATTTGGATAAAGTAGTGCTGCTTTTAGCTCCCATATTTAATCCTGATGGTAATGAAAAAATAAGTGAGGACAACCGCAGAAATCAAGTAGGTCCGGAAAAAGGAGTGGGAATCCGCTATAACGGTCAGAATCTTGACCTTAATCGGGACGGATTAAAGCTGGAAACTCCTGAAGTGAGGGGTCTGGTTCAAAATGTTATGATGAGGTGGGACCCGGCGCTTCTCCTTGATAGTCACACACATAATGGTTCCTATCATGAAGAAGTCATCACCTATGTATGGTCAGTGAATCCAAATGGAGATGATTCTCTTATCGAATTTATGAGTGGAAGATTTATGCCTGAGGTAAATCATATATTAAAGGAGAAATATGATACTCTTTGCATCCCTCACGGTGACTTTATGAGCATTGAGAATCCTGAAAAAGGATGGAGAACGCTTGGACCAGAACCAAGGTATATCAGCAATTATATAGGACTCAGAAACCGTCTGGGAATCCTTAATGAAAACTATCCTTATGCAGACTTTAAAACCAGGATTGATTCCTGCCATAAACTTTTTCATTCTATCCTGGAATTCAGTTATGAACATGGAGATGAGATCCTTGACCTGATAAAAGAAGCAGACCAAAGAACGGTGAAAAGAGGAATTGCGCCTGATGAAGAGGATGTTTTTATCACCGAATATGATCTAAAGCCCATTGACCGGGAAATTACAGTTCACGGTTATGAAATGGAAGTTATAGAAACAGATAGAGGATGGCAGAGAGCCAGAAAAACCGATAAAAAAAGAACCTATACTATGCCTTTTTACGCCCATTACGAGGCAAAAAAAAGTGTGTATCTTCCTTATGGTTATCTCATTCCACTTCCTGTTCCGGAAGTGAGAAAAAATCTTCTGCAGCATGGAATCACAGTGGAAAAACTAAAAAAACCAGCTCAATTAAAGGTGGAAAAGTTTGTGATTGATAAACTGAGCTCAATGGAAAGACCTTATCAGGGACATCATTTGAATTCTGTAGAGGGAAGATATGTCACGGAAGAAAAAGAATTCCCTGAAAATACTTTGTTTGTTTCCTTAGCCCAACCCCTGGCTAACGTGGCTTCCTCTCTCTTAGAACCTGAGAGTGATGACGGTCTTTTGGTCTGGAACTTCTTTGACCGCTATATTGTACCCCAGTGGGGGAGAAGGACTCAGGTTTATCCGGTTTACAGGCTGATGGAGCCAGCAAATCTGGCGAAAGAAATAGTGAACTTAAAAAAATAGAAAATAGAAATGACTCAACCGGATTTGCCTCCAGAAGAATTCTACAGGAGGGCTATGGATTCCCTTAAAGCCAGTGCTGATCCTGAAAGGGCTCAGGGAGGAAAAAGATTCTTTAAATCAGAAGAAGATATAAATTTGCTGGGAATCCGGGCACCTGAAATAAGAAAAACAGCCAAGGAATTATTTTCTCTTGTGAAACCGTATTGGACTCAAAAACAGGCTGTGGATCTCTGTGAATTGATGCTGCCCAACAAATACTTGGAAGCCAAAACCTTTGGTATTCTAATTTTGGAACAATTTGTCAGCTCTCTGAATAAAAAGCATTTGAATGTGATCAAAAAATGGATCACTCTTTATTACTGTTCTGATTGGGCTACCATAGATACCCTGTGCAGCAGTGTTTTGAGCCCCTTGATACAGGACCATCCTGAATTCATTGAAGAAATTATGACCTGGGCTGATTCCCCAAATAAATGGCTGCGGCGAGCCTCTATAGTTTCTTTTATCAAACCTGCCAGGTGCGGGATACACATTGATGAGGTCCACAAGGTAGCTAAAAAGCTTTTTCCTGACCAGGATGATTTGATCCAGAAAGCTAATGGATGGATTTTAAGAGAGTCTGGCAAAACTGACATGAAACGCCTTGAAAGATTCCTGTTGAAACATGGAGAAAATATCCCCAGAACCACATTGAGGTATGCTATAGAAAGGTTTCCAGAAAAAAAGAGAAAAGATATCCTTGTAATAACCAGAAAAAATTGAAAGGAATACCCATGAATAATTTGACAGAAAAAGCCAAAAGCAGCCACCGGACAGCCCTGTATTTTCACCTTATGATTATGGGAAGTTTATTGATATATATTGCGGTGGTTGAATTGTTTGGAGCAAGGCTCAGTCCATCCAGCGCTCATTCCAGTTATCTGTCCTCTTTGCGTTATATATTTTATGGAATCACTATTGTGGTCATCTTTACTATTAGAAGGATCAACAGCCTTTTTAAATTAAAGCCCATCACAGGGAAAATAGAAAAAAATCTAAACAGATTGTTAAGGTTAACCATAATAACTTCCCTGTTATGCGAGATTCCAGCCCTGTTGGGACTGGTTTATTTTTTGGTAAAAGGCATCAAACGGGACTTTTATTATCTTTTGATACTTTCAGCAGTTCTCCTGCTCTTGTATTTTCCCAGGTATTCCAAATGGCAGCCTCTGACTGAGAAAGGAGAATAGATTGAAAATAAAGTTTTTAGGAGCTACCCGCCAGGTTACAGGTTCACGTTATTTTCTGGAAGCAGGAGGTCTTAATATACTTGTGGAATGCGGGATGTTTCAGGAAAGGAAATTCCTTGGAAGAAATTGGAGCCCTTTCGCTGTTTATCCGGGCTCTGTGGATTATGTCTTATTGACCCATTGTCATCTGGACCATTCCGGTATTATCCCAAAGTTTATTAAAGAGGGATTTTCAGGAAAAATATTTATGACCTCTGCTTCCAAAGACCTGCTAGAAATAATGCTTCTGGATTCAGCCAAAATCCAACAGGAAGATGCAGCCTACAAGAGGAAAAGACATAAGAGGGAGGGAAGAAAAGGACCTCACCCTGAAGTGCCGTTATACAATGTCAATGATGCCAGAAATTCATTCAAAGTATTTTCAAGTGTGGCCTATTCATCGAAGTTTTCCCTGAATGACCAAGTGAGTGTAGTATTTCATGATGCCGGTCATATTGTGGGCTCTGCCATGGTGGAAGTTAAGGTGAAAGAAAACGGAGATGAACGGAACATCATCTTTTCAGGAGATATTGGTCAGTGGAACAAACCCATTGTCAAAGATCCTTCTGTGTTTAAAGAGGCAGATTATGTGGTCATGGAATCCACCTATGGGGACAGGGAGCATAAGGATCCGGATTCTCCGGAGAATCGGATATCAGATATCATCAACAAGACCTATTCAGCGGGAGGAAAAGTCATCATACCCACTTTTGCCGTGGAAAGGGCTCAGGATTTGCTGTATTATTTATCAAAATTGGTGAGAAGGGATAAGATTCCCTTTATGAAGATATTTTTAGACAGCCCCATGGCAGTGAGTGTGACAGATGCATTTATAAAACATAAAGAGTGCTTTGATCAACAAACCCTGAAGCTTATCCGGGAAAATGAACCTCCTTTTGATTTCCCTGGTCTTAATCTGGTGAGAACTAGAGAAGAGTCGAAATCCATAAATGCGATTAAAGAACCCTGTATTATCATGGCTGGCTCGGGAATGTGCACAGGAGGACGGATCAAACATCACCTTGTCCATAATATATCGAATCCCCAAAACACTGTTCTTTTTGTGGGATATCAGGCATCAGGAACATTGGGAAGACACATTGTCAATGGGGAGAAACAGGTAAGGATCCACGGACGACAGCGGGAGGTGAAAGCCTGTATCGAATATATGGATAGTTTGTCTGCTCATGCGGACAGAAAAGCTCTTTTGAAATGGCTGGGAACCTTGAATTCCCCTCCCAAACAGATATTTTTGACCCATGGAGAAGAGCACGCGGCTTTGAGTCTTCAACAGAAAATTGAAAAAAAAGGTTGGTCAGTGGTTGTACCCAGATACAGACAAGATTTTATCCTGGATCATTCATAAAATCAGCCCGCATCCCTATTCATTATCCTAAGATCGGTTATCTTTTGATGTTATAATACGAACAAAAAAAGTTTATTTCTTTATTACTGTTTTATGTTTTAATTTAATGCAGGCTGGTTTTCCCTTACAGGCGAGCTTATCTTCCGGTATCTGCTTCGTTGCAGGGCATTCGCGGTGAAGGACCACAGCTTCATTCCCTGCGCCTTGCATCTACCGAAATCTAAACTCGTGAATAATCCAAGATCACTTGGATCATTCATAAAATGAAGGAGAAATGTAAAATGTAAAAGGTGAAATGTGAAAAAAGGAATTTCATGTTAGTTACCTTTTACCTTTCACCTTTCACTTTTCCTCTTTAACACCATTTATCTTAAATATCATTTTCAATTTGATATTTGTAATTCACGGGGATAAAATAAATAAAAATTCATTTTAAGAGGTAACAAATGAGCATGAAAAGATATTTTGTAGGGGATATCCCCAGAAGAAAATTTCTCGAATTAAGCCTCAAAGGAGGGGCGGTTTTGGTAGCAGCTCCTTCCATGATGAGTCTGCTGTCGTGCAAAGGAATCCCACCTGAAAAAGAAGTTCTCACCGTAGGAAAGGATATTTTGGATAAAACCATAAGCAAAGCACTTGAGAAAGGCGGCGAATTCGCCGATGTCTATATGGAGCACCGAATCTCGCGGGAGATCCTGCTTGAAGAAAACAAATTCAAAAGCGGTGTGTATGGGATCAGTCAAGGAGCCGGAGTCAGAGTTATATCTGGAGATAAAACAGGTTTTGCCTATACAGATGAGGTCACTGAAGAAAAATTGTTGAATGCGGCTCAGGTGGCTTCTTATGTAGCAGATGAATCCAAATCAGTCCAACCTATCAATATTGAATCTGAAGAAAGGCCTTCTTATATCACCGTGGAAGTTCCTCTCGGTGAAGTGGCAGACCAGAAAAGGTTGGATGTGATGAACCGAGCCAATCAAGCCGCGCTTGATTATGACCCCAAGATCAAGATGGTCAGTGTGAGCTATTATGATGAAGTCAGAGGAAGGACCATTGCCAACAGCCAAGGCCTTTATTTGAGTGATGAGCTTCCTTTGATGTTTTTTATTGTCCAAACATTAGGAGCGGGGAACAACACCAGGCACATGGGAAGAGAAAGACTCAGCAAGCACATGGGATTTGAGATGTTTGACCAATACAAACCAGAGGATGTAGCCCGAAAAGCAGCCCGCGAATCAGTGGATATGCTGGAAGCCGAGGATTGTCCCGCAGGGATGATGGATGTGGTGATGCAGAACGGCTGGGGAGGAGTTCTGGTGCACGAAGCTGTGGGTCATCCTTTGGAAGCGGATAACATAGCCAAAAAGATCGGAGCTTTCACCGGAAAATTAGGTCAAAAGGTAGCCAGTGATGTTTTTACTATGGTGGATGACGGAAGCATTCCCAACATGAGAGGAACCACCAATTTTGATGATGAGGGAACTCAAATGAAGCGGAATGTCCTGATCAACAATGGGGTGCTGGAAAAATATTTGACCGATATTCTCTCAGGAAAGCAGATCAGTATGGAAAGGACCGGCAATGGAAGAAGACAGACTTTCAGACATATTCCTATTCCCAGGATGACCAATACCTTTATTGATAAGGGAAGTGATAAGCCTGAAGATATTCTGAGTTCCACCAAACAGGGGCTTTATGTACAGAGCCTGAGCGGAGGAAGCGTGAATCCTACCACTGGAGTGTTTAATTTCACATGCCGGGAAGCTTATCTTATTGAAGATGGGAAGAAAACAGTCCCGGTGAAGGGAGCTACCTTAATAGGCAACTGCATAGACATTATTTCCAATATTGATGCGGTGGGAGATGATTTGGCGTTTGGACCGGGTATATGCGGTAAAGGAGGCCAGGCCTGCGAGGTGTCTGCCGGCCAACCCACAGTAAGAATCCGGCGCATTAATGTGGGCGGAAGCCGCGCAAGGAGTTAACAATGGAAAAAAAAGAATTATCTGAAAGTTTAGTAAAAAAGTGTTTGGAAAAAGGAGCTGACTCTTCTGAGGTCTTTATTGAATCATCACGAAACCTGAGTGTGGAAGTGAGGAATGGAGATATTGAGACCGTACAGGAAGCTTCTTCAAGTGGAGTGGGTTTTCGGGTGTTAAAAAACAAAGCCATGGCTTTCTCATACAGCAATGACATGTCTGAAAAAGCCCTTGAAAATACCCTGACCAGAGCGGTCAGCTTTGCGGAATCCACTACTCCGGATGAATACAATGTTCTTCCTTCGGAAAAAGGAGAGACCACAGTCCAGGGCCTCTATGATCCGGAATTGGCCAAGGTTTCTATGGATGAGAAGATCAAAATGGCCAAACAAGTGGAAGAACTGGCCATGCAGGATAAAAGAATCACCAAAAGCGGAGGATCCGGTTTTTCAGAGTCAGAAAGGGAGATTTTTCTAACCAATTCAAATGGTCTGTCTAAATCGTACAAGACCACGGTGTGCAGCTTTGGAGTGTATGTGGTGGCTGAAAAAGGAGAGCAAAAATCCTCCGGAGGCGAATACTGCAACCGAAGGTTTTACAAAGATCTCAAGTCCCCCCAGGAAGTGGCTGAAAAGGCAGCCAAAGACGCATATAAAATGCTCGATCCCAGAATGGTGAAAACCCAGAAAGCAGATGTGATATTTGATCCAGATGTAGCCAGTGCCATTCTCGCTGGCGTTAGGTCTGCGGTTAATGGGGAACGGGTTCTTCAGGGTGCTAGTTTTCTCGGGGATAAAATCGATCAGAGAATCGGTTCTGAACTGATCACCATCATAGACGACGGGACGCGTGCTAAAGGACTGGGAAGTCAGCCTTTTGATGGAGAAGGAGTTCCTACCCAGAAAAGAATGATTGTGGAAAACGGAGTGCTCAAAGGATTTATGTACAACACCATTGTGGCAAAAAGAGCTGGCCAAAAAAGCACTGGTAATGCCAGCAGGGGAGGATACCGGTCTATTCCCGGAATCGGACCTCACAACTTTTATATGGCCAATGGAGATACACCCCCACAGGAAATCATCAAATCCACAAAAAAAGGATTGTGGCTCAAAGGAGTCACCGGATATGGAATTAATCCTGTAAACGGTCATTTTAGCGGAGGAGCTTCTGGATTCTGGATCGAAAACGGCCAAGTGGTTTTTCCGGTCAAAGGCTTGACTTTTGCGGGAACCGCTTTTGATATGCTGAATCATATGGATGTGGTCGGAAACGACCTGGACCTGAATCGGTCATTCACAGCCCCCACCTTTAGGATAAAAAATATGCAGATCGGCGGCGAATAAGAAAAGAGTCATTTAGACAAGATGGTTTTTCAGTTTGCTGGTTTTTTCCAGCGGGGAAATTCAGCTTATTTATAGGATAGAGCAACATGAATATTAAAAAATATTTTATTCTGTTGGTACTGCTGGTTTTAGCGGTGGGATGTGTTGTGAATCAAAATGCAACCATTAGTGAATCCCAGGAAGTCATAAAGACGTACCCTTTTTTAGGCCCTGATCCGGTCCCCATTCTCATTCGATCCAGTCTGTGGGGGAGAGGAGCCCGGCTGTACCCTTATACTTTTTTCGATGAATTCAGCACAGAACCTGAGGACAAAACCTGGAAAGTAGTGCGTCTGGAGAATCCTTACATCTATGTGGATGTACTCCCTCAAGTGGGAGGAAAAGTATGGGGAGCGGTGGATAAAAAAACCGGGAATGAGTTTATTTACAAAAACCCTGTGCTGAAATTCAGGGAGGTCGCCTTAAGAGGACCTTGGACTTCAGGGGGTATTGAGTTTAATTTTGGGATTGTAGGACACACTCCGGCTGGAGCCCATCCTGTGAATTATCTCAAAAGAAAAAACCCGGATGGTAGTGTGAGCTGCATTATCGGGACCATGGATCTCCCTTCCCGGACTTTATGGAGAGTGGAAGTCAGGGTCCCTAAACAGGGAGCCTATTTTGAAACCAACTCATTCTGGTATAACCCTTCTTCTTTAAATCAATCTTATTATTCCTGGACAAACGCAGCTGTAAAAACAGGGGATGACCTTCAGTATGTTTTTCCAGGCACGGTTCATATTGCTCATAATTATTCAGTGCCTCTGAAACCCTGGCCCATAGATAGCAAAGGAAGAGACCTGTCATGGTACAAAAACAATGACTTTGGGGGCTCCAAAAGCTACTTCACAGTAGGGGAATATGAGGAATACTTTGGAGGTTACTGGCATGATGATGATTTTGGATTTGGACACTGGGCTCTTTATGATGATATGCCCGGACATAAGGTATGGATCTGGGCTTTATCCAGACAGGGTATGATCTGGGAAGACCTGCTGACCGATGAACACGGACAGTACAGCGAACCCCAGGCAGGACGTTTTCTGAATCAGAATGACCACGGATTTTTTTCACCCTATCAGTCAGACAAATGGAGAGAAAGATGGTTTCCCTACCAGGAGATAGGTCCTATGGATGAGGCTTCCTCCATTGGGGCTTTGAATGTGAACTGGGATGATGGACTGGAAATGGCTTTTTATCCCATTGAGCCCGTAGATGACGACCTGGTGGTTGAAAAAGGAAATAAAGAGATCTTCAGAAAACTCCTGAAACTGAAGCCAACACAAATTTTTACTCATAAAATCCAGGGACTGGAGAATTCAAAGGATATCCAGATAAAAATCGGAGAAGATCTGTTTTTTTCCAATGATCCGGGTTCCAATGATTTGAAAAAACCTCTTCATTTTCACTCATTTGAGGGAAACTCTACTGAAGAACTGTTTTTACAGGCGGAGCGGTTTGCCAAAAGAAGAAATTATTTCGCGGCTCTGGAAAAATATCTGGAAGTGCTGGACAGAGAGCCTCTTCATACTCAAGCTTTGACCCGAACATCAGAGCTCTTTTTCCGGAGAGGAGAAGACCAAAAAGCGCTGTTTTATGCTGAAAAAGCATTAAAAAACCTCATGTATGATCCTGAAGCCAATTATATCTATGGAATCATAAACCAGAAATTGGGAAATACTATAGACGCCAAAGAAGCCTTTGGCTGGGCTTCCCGGTCAATGAAACTCAGGTCTGCTGCTTACTGCCAGTTAGCAGAGATTTACATGAAAGAAAACCGGTTTCAAAGAGCCCTGGATTACTCCCGGAAAGCAAGAGATTATAACAGCTATAATTTGAATGCCGGTAAAGTGATGAGCGCTGCTTATCGAAAATTAGGTCAGCCCGAAAAAGCCAAACAGTTGATCAACCAAATTCTGGATATAGATCCTCTTAATAATTTTGCCCGATACGAGACTTATCTTTTAGAAAAAAACAAGAAAAATTTACAGAATTTTCAATCCCTGATCCGCTGTGAATACAAAGAAGAGACTTTTCTGGAGCTGGCTCTTTATTATATTCACCTGGGTCTTGAGCAGGAAGCCATCCAGATCCTGGAGATGGTGCCAGATTATCCTACTTCCAGTTTTTGGCTGGCATATATATTAAAAGACAGCGAGCCTGAAAAAAGCCGCGCTTATCTGGATAAGGCTTCTGACCTTTCTCCTTGTCTTGTTTTGCCCTTTAGAAAGGAAAGTATAGAGGTGTTTCAATGGGCCATAAAGCAGAGACCAGATGACTGGAAAGCCAAGTATTACTTGAGTCTTGTTTATTGGTCCAAAGCACGGGTCAAAGAAAGCAGGACTCTTCTTACAGACTGCGGAAATCCTGATTTTTCGCCTTTTTACTTTGTGAGAGGGTATCTGCTTAAAGATAAGGACCTTGAAGCCGCCCAAAAAGATTATGAAAAAGCTGTGAACATCAAAAAGGACTCCTGGAGAAATTGGTTCCGGCTGATTCAATTCTATAATGAGAACAACAAGCTGGAAAAAGCCCTGGAGACAGCTCAGAAAGCCTATCAAGAATTTCCTGACAGGGTATTGGTCAGAGTGGAATATGTGAGGGCTTTGATAAATGATGAGCAGTTTCAGAAAGCAGCGGATATCCTTGATGACACCACAGCACTTCCGTATGAAGGAGCCACTGCCGTCCATCAATTATTTGTGAAGTGCCATATCCAGATCGCTCTGGATATGATGGAAAGAGGCGATTATGAAAAAGCGGTCCATCACCTCCGGAGATCCAAGGAATATCCGGAGAATCTGGGAACCGGAAAACCATTTGATCCTGATTACAGCAGACAGAATGAACTTTTGGCAGAATGTTATAAAAAAATGGGAAAAGAGTTCAAACTTGAAGAAGATAATGATTCAGGCACACAAATATCAGAAGTTCCTTACGGAACCGGAGACTGGGATGAAGAAAAATACGGAAATCATCGGGCTGTTTGTCAGGTTCGGGAAGAGACAGATGCAGTCTTTGTCCGTATTCCCTGGAGAAGGCGGGATAAAAATCCCCATAAAAAGAAAGTGGTGGTTGTAGACAGCGCCACAGAAAAAAGAGTGATGAATGTGTTTCGGGGAGAGATCAGACGGGAGTTTGGAGAGCTTGTTTTCCAGCCTGTTTCAGGACCGGGAAAATATGAGATTTATTATCTGGTCAACCATATGAAGGGAAGAAGCAATTACCCTACAGTCATCTATCCAAAACCAGAGAAAACCGCCTCTCCTGAATGGCTGGGACGCCATGATTTGAAAAAACAAAATATTCCCAAAGAAAATTTCCCACAGGCAGAAGTTTTGGAGATTCAATCCATTAATGAATTCAATAGCTTCTATCCCATGGAAGTCATTGCCACTCAAAAACAAGTGTCCCGGCTTATCAATGCCCATTCTAGCGAACCTTATCTGGTGTTTCCCGAATCCCGAGAATTTCCCATAAGAATGAAAGAGGATCTCCCTTATCAATGGATCAAAAAAGGACCCCAAAAAAATTTTAAAGCAGTGGCAGCCCAGGGGGAATATTTTGCCTTTCAACTGGGTCTTTTTGCCAGTCAAAAAAACATAAAGGATGTGGAAGTTATTTTTGATGGGTTAATGCATGATAAAGGGAAAACAGTAATCCCTGCCTCTCATTTTACCTGTTTCAACACAGAGGGCATTGATTGGAAAGGAGAGAAATTTGACAAAAAGGTTTCCATTAAAAAAGGAAAGGTGCAGGCTTTGTGGTGCGGATTTCCAGTACCGGAAAACGCTTCTCCCGGTTGGTATAAAGGAAAAGTAACCGTCTCACCCAAAGGGCTCAGAAGCACTGAGCTTGAGTTAGAGATAGAGGTTGGAGATCAAAAAATCAAAGACAAAGGGGATAACGAGCCCTGGAGGCACTCCCGGTTGAGATGGTTGAACTCCAAAATCGCTCTGGACCATAAAATTGTTTCCCCGTATGTGCCCCTTGAAGCCAGAAACCGCACTATCACCTGTCTGGGAAGGAGTGTGACCCTGAATAAAAAAGGTTTTCCGGAGAGCATCAAGAGCTTTTTTGCCCCGGAAATGACTTATATCCAGAAAGATAAATTCAGGGAAATTTTATCTTCTCCCATAGAACTGATCATTGAAAACCAGGACCGAGAATCCCTTGTATGGAAGAAAACCAAATCCAGAATCAATGATCAGGCGGAAGGTATGGCGGGATGGGTCTCCTCTTCCCAAGCCGGTCCGTTGAGAATGGACCTGAAAGGACAAATGGAATTTGATGGATTCGTGGGATTTGAAGTCCGCATCACCACAGATAAAGAAATCAAACTCAAAGATATCCGGCTTGAAATCCCCATAAATAAAGATATTGCCAGATACATGATGGGAATGGGAAGAAAAGGAGGGCTCTGTCCAGATACCTTTGAGTGGAAGTGGGATCAAAAAAAGAATCAGGATTCTATATGGATGGGTGATGTGAATGCTGGAATCCAGTGCCGTTTTAAGGATGAAAATTATTCCAGACCCTTAAACACCAATTTTTATCAATTAAAACCCCTCATTATCCCAAAATCATGGTCTAACAAAGGACAGGGGGGATGTGAAGTCAGATCCAGAGGGAGTCAGCGTCTTATTTCTGTTTTCAGTGGAGAAAGAGTGCTCAAAAAAGGAGAGCCCCTTTTCTTTAATTATGAGCTTCTGATCACTCCTTTCCGGCCGCTGGATACTCAAAAACACTGGCGGAATCGATACTATCACAGTTTTGAGCCGGTGGATTTGATAAAGGAGAAAGGATCCAACATCATCAATGTACACCACGCCACAGAAATCAATCCCTACATCAATTATCCTTTTTTAACACCGGAAAAAATGAAAAACTATATTGATGAAGCTCATTCCAAGGGAATGAAAGTCAAGATCTATTACACGGTGAGAGAGCTTACCAACCGGGCTGCGGAACTGTTTGCCCTCAGAAGCCTGGGAGATGAAATTCTCTCTTACGGACCCGGGGGAGGATTTTCCTGGCTTCAGGAGCATCTGGTTAAGGACTACATCGCCGGATGGTTTGTGCCCAAGCTCAAGGACGCGGCAGTCATCAACAGCGGAGTCTCCCGGTGGCACAATTATTATCTGGAAGGATTGGACTGGCTGGCAAAAAATGTGGGGATTGACGGCCTTTACATCGATGATGTGGCTTTTGACCGGACCGTGATGAAAAGGGTTCGAAAGATTCTGGAGAGAAATCGCCCGGAACCCTTGATCGACCTCCATTCCGCAAACCAGTTCAACCCCAGAGACGGTTATGCAAACAGCGCTAATTTGTATCTGGAGCATTTCCCGTATATTGACCGGTTGTGGTTTGGCGAATACTTTGATTATGGTTCAGCTCCCCCTTATTGGATGGTGGAAGTGTCTGGGATTCCTTTCGGGCTGATGGGCGAGATGCTTCAGGACGGAGGAAATCCATGGAGGGGCATGCTTTATGGCATGACCTCCCGGCTTCCTTGGGCCGGGGACCCCACATCTTTATGGAATGTCTGGGATGAGTTCGGAATGGATAAGAGCCAAATGATCGGATACTGGGTGGAACACTGTCCTGTAAAAACCAGTCATCCCAAAGTTCTTGCCACGGTGTATCAGAAACAAGATAAATCCCTGATCAGTATCGCTAGTTGGGCGGATAAAGATTTGGATATACAGCTTAAAATTGACTGGGATTCTTTGGACATGGAAAAAGAAAACTCCGTGCTTCAGGCTCCTCTGATCAAGGAATTCCAGGAATCCGCCTCCTTTTCACCGGACCAAAAAATTCCGGTTCCCCAAGCCAAAGGCTGGCTCCTCCTCCTCAAAAAACAGTAACACAATACCATTTACAAGTTTTTTTCTTTGCTAAGTAAGGAATTGTGAACTTCATTTCTCCCTAAAAATATCTAGCTTGCAGCTTTCCATTAAAAAATTTTTAAAAAATAATTGACAGTATACTTCTCATATTATAAAAAATGACATGTTAGATTAAAGGAGGGCAGGATGAGAAGAGCACCGTTTATTCTTATTTTTGTGTTAATTTTTGCTTCATTGGTTTTTTCCCAGGAAAAAGTAAGTACCAATGACTTGAAAACCGATTTCAGCAAGTATGAGAATGAAAGAATTATGATTGAAGGTTTTATAACGCAGTGGATACCAGATGCAGCTCAAACCACAGAAATGTATTTTCTCAAAGACGATTGGGGGGGAATTATAAGAGTTCGAACATCTATGGGTCATCCGGAAGTAGGGAAAAAGTTTCAAGTGATCGGAGTGGTGGATAAAGATGATACCACAGATGATATTTTTATCAGTGAAGAAAGCAGGATTTTACTTGATGAGGAAGGTGGAGATAACAAAATAACATTTATGGAATGGATTTCTAAGAATTGGCCTTATTTAGCTGCTGGCGCTGGGATCCTCATAATCATTCTTCTCGTGGTTATCATCCTTTATGCATTGAGACAGAGAAAAGCCATGACCACGGATATTTCTGTAACTCCGACAGAAGGTGAAGAACCCGGGGAAGAGGAACCCGAACCTTCAGAAATAGTCGAAGGGAAAACAGTAAAGATGGCAGTTCCTCCACCAGGAACTTTAAAACTTTTACCGGGAAAATTTGTGGTGCTTGAAGGGGATGAAAAAATAGATGAAATAAGATTCTATAAAGAAAAAGGCACCACCGAAACAGAAATCACTTTTGGCAGGGCAGAAAAAAAAGGATATTCCCATATTCAACTCAAACCCAGAACAGTCTCAGCAAAGCAGGCAAAATTGATTTATGCTGGTGAAGATTTCACTCTGATTAATTACAGCAAAACAAATCCCACCCGAGTTAATGAAGAAGATCTTTCTGAAAATGATTCTGTGAAGTTAAAGGATGGAGATAAGATTGAAATGGGCGAGATGATTTTTGAATTCAAAATTACAAAATAAGCAAAAATGTTTAAGAAAACAATTATTTGCTTTATTCTTTTCCTTTTACCTTTCTCCGCTTATCCACAGCCCAGAGCGATCATACATCAAGTAGATATATCCCGTTTCCCTGTTATGCGGGCGTATGTGAGTGTGTTAGATTCCCAGGGCGAAACCATTAAAGGACTGGACAGAACATTTTTCTCTTTAAATGAAGATGGTGTAGAAATAGATGGAATTCAATGTTCGTCAATTTTTCCTAACCAGGAATGGCTGGCTGTGGTCATTGCTATTGATAAAAGCGGAAGTATGAAGGGAACCCCCATTGAGGAAGCAAAAAATGGAGCCAGGAAATTTATCCAAAAAGCAGGTCTTCAGGATCGAATTTCTCTCATGTTTTTTGATGATGAAATTTTTTGGAAAACGAATTTTACCCGTGAAAAAGAATTACTGCAAAAAGAAATTGAATCAGTTATCCCCCAAAACAATACTTCTTTGTATGATGCCCTGACACAGAGTTTAGACAGGCTAAAAAACATTGATTCTCCAAGAAAAGCCGCGGTCATTCTAACAGATGGAAAGATACCCGGAGCCAAATAAGTCAAAAAGAATGTTTGAATAAAGTCATGCAGTCTAAAATTCCTGTCTATATGATAGGTCTCGGCAAAGAAGTCAACAGAGAGATTATTAAAAGAATATCCAAACAAAGCAGAGGAAATTTTTTCTTCACTTCTGATTCCTCTCAACTCCAGCAGATTTACTCTTCCATATCTTCTCAGCTCGAAAATCAGTACATCCTTACTTATCCTTTTCACGGAAAAGATGATATTGCCACACATGAATTAATTGTTCGAGTTTCTTTACCTAATAGAGTCATTCATGACAAAATTTATTACTCGTTAGAGAGCTATACAGTGTCAGGAAGCAAAACATCTTCCAAACGATTCATGAAACCCCAATCTTTGTATTTATTCATGATGCTGGGCGCATTGATAGGACTCATTATTTCTTTGATCATAAGCCGTGTCTTGTTTAGGGATATTCAAATTTCTATCACTATTAAAATTCTGTTTATTGTGTTAGGAGTTTTGTTGTTTGCGGTTATTGGAATGGTAATTGCTTATTTTATCTAGACATTCGGTCCATCTAAAACAAAATGCCGAAAAAAGTCAATATTTTTACCTATTCAGAAAAAGGAAGAAGAAAAACAAACCAGGACTGCATCGGAAAGTCTTGTTTCTGTATAAAAGGAAAAAGTGTTGTTCTGCTCACCGTAGCTGACGGGATGGGGGGTTATCGAGGAGGAGATATTGCCAGCAAAAAAGCTGTAGATATGTTTCATGCCCGGATGAAGAAACATTTTAAAGAGTCTATTTCAATGGAAAAGATCAAAGAATCCTTGAAAAACATATATCAAGAGATAAATAAGCATATATATATGGAAAGCAGGGAAAACAGGGATTTAGCTGATATGGGGACCACACTGACTTCATTGGTCTTGGTTGATAGCAAATACATCATTGCCAATATAGGTGATTCCCGAGCTTACTCCGTAAAAGAGGAAGAGATTTTTCAGATCACAGAAGACCATTCCGCCCAAGCTGAGGCTGAAAAAGAAGGCCTTTATACCCCTATGGAGATTGCGAAAATGCCCTATAAATATGCCTTAACCCGCAACCTGGGAAATAAAGAGCAGATTGATGTTGATATTTTTCCCAAGAAAGGTTTTTTCTACACAGATAAAAATGAGATCATCATGCTTCTTACAGATGGGGTGACAAACAAGGTATCCGAGTTAGAGCTGTATGAAGAAGTGCTCTCAAGCAGAGATTTAAAACAGGCTGCCCATAATATAGGAAAACTGGCTTATCAAAAAGGCAGCAAAGACAATATAAGCATTGCTCTGGTAGAGATAGGTTCATTAAAGAGGAACAAATATTTGGCAGGAAGATATCAATCAAAACTCAAGAAAAAAGCTCGGTTTTTCAGGCGGCACATCTTTGTATTTTTATCCCTATTGGTTTTTATTTTTATATTTCTTCTGATCTTTATTTTTTGAATCATGAAAAAAAAGATAATCTTTGTTCTCCTTTCCTTACTATTCCTGACCCTACTGGGATATTCCCAAGAAAAAGGTCTTCTCCGAGTCATCACCAATCCTCCGGTTCCTGATGCCGAAGTGTTTTTAGATGGGAACAAAATCGGTGAATTGGGAAGGGATGGGACAAAGATTTGGACGAATATAGGCGTTGGAACTCATCAGCTTCGTATTCGGAAACAAGGATATAACCCATACATAAGAACGATTAATATAGACGCGGGTTTGACTCATACAGAGAGCATCTCTTTAAATCCTATTTCGTACAAACGTACAGAAAATATCACGATTTTGAAAATTGAGTGTAATATCGGGGGAGCGGATGTCATTATAGACGGGAAAAAAAGAGGAGTCACAACTTTTGAGGGGCGTTTTATCATCAGCAATTTTCCTGTTGGAAGGCATAGAATAAAAATTGAAAAAAAAAATTATCGAACTTTTACCAAAAACATTAACATCACAGAAAAATACAAAGGAACAACCTATAGTTTAACAGCAAATCTATCCCAAAAAACAGGCGATCCTCGAACATTAATGATCGTTTCTCTAATCGTAATTATCAGTATTGTTGTCCTGGGTCTGATTTTTGTTCTTTTTAGAGTCATAAGCTCTTTTAAAGTGATCAGCGGAAGATTTGATCAGTACTCTATAAAAGAACTCGTTGGAAGAGGAGGAATGTCAAATGTATATAAAGCCCAAGATATGAACGACAAGAAAGAAGTCGCTTTAAAGATAATGGACGATAGATTTCTCAAAGACCGTGATCTGATCAATAAATTCCGGAATGAAGGAAAAGGTCTTTCTTTAATAAATCAAAAGTATCCCCAAGTCCCTGTAGTCAAGATTTTCCGTTTTGGAAAAGAGGATTCTTCTCCTCATGGAAGGCCTTTTTTAGCCATGGAGTTTTTAAAAGGCCCTTCACTTCTTTCTCTAATCAACAAAAAGAAAAAATTCACGCTTCGCTTCATCATCAATGTCATCAAACAGACAGCCACTGCCCTTGATGCAGCCCATTCTGTGGGGATATTTCACCGGGATTTGAGTCCGGATAATATCATTGTGACCAAAAACAGCCCAAACTTCCCTTTGATTAAGTTGATAGATTTTGGAGTCGCCAAGCACGAATATGTAGATGTGGGCACTTTAGATGGGACTATTTCAGGGAAACCGCCTTACATGTCACCGGAACAGTGCCGAGGGAAAAAAGTCGATGCCCGCTCCGATATCTATTCTTTAGGCATTATTTTTTATGCTTTACTCACAGGTAACCCTCCTTTTGCCAGCCAAAATCCTCTTCAAGTCATGCACTGTCATGAAAAAGAGCCTGTTCCTGGACTGCCGAATACGGTTCCTGAAACCATTAGAAGAATTGTCTACAAAATGCTTTCTAAAGATAAAAAAAAGAGATTTCAAACCATGAAAGAATTAATAGAGGAACTAAGTAATCAAAGGATTTAATCGCTGTGAAGGGTTTAATATGAAAGTCACAATATTTCATTCCAAAATGACTGTAATTATTTTCATATTTTTATTCGTGATGCCTCTCTTCTCAGACCCATTTTCTCGGATTGAAATCGGAGGAAGAGAAGAGGTTGAAAAATTAATCCAAGAAGGAAAAAATTTCTATAGAGAAGGTAAATATTATAGAGCATTGAATAAATTATTAGAAGCAGAAAACTTATTAGAGAAATTAGAAGTTAAAGATAGGACTGAGCTAACTCAAAAGTATTCCCAAATCTATTTAAATCTGGCTCTTACCTATTATGCTACAAACCAGATGGATAAAGTGCAGAAGAATCTCCAAAATCTGTTCGCCCAGAATCCAGATAAGACTCTAAATGAGATCGAATATCCTTTAGGCTTTATAAAGATATTCAACAAAGCGAAGGAAGAATATGCAAAAGCAGAAGAAAGACCTGAAAAGATAGAAACTGAAGATGAAAAGCAAAAAAAAGAAGAATTCAAACAGAAAATTCAGGAAGATATTGATAAAGAGAAAGTGAAAAAACCAGACGAGAAAAAAGCAAGAAGTTTTATAAGTTTTCGTTTAGATGGAGGCATGAATTATATTGATGGAGGAGATATAAATACTCATATAAAGGATCATAAAAGAAGGATAAGTTATTATGATAAAATAGAATATTATACTGGGAATTCAGAAACAAATGAATTGCATTTAGTAAAAAATTTAAAGGGAGAAATCATATTTAATTTGTCCAAGAACTTTGGAATTGGATTAGGAGCTGAATACTTTTCCGGTACAGGATCAGGAACATTTGAAATAAATTATACGTATTCTTCATACAAAAATATACGAACACCTGTATACAATCTTGATTTATTTGGTATTTTCTCAGAAGTTTATGCATTCATTCCTTTGAAAATAGGACGGTTTTATTTAATTGGAGGTGCTGGTTACTATTCTGGGAAATTTGATTTTTATCAAGAGATTAAAGTAAACAATAAAATTGTTTATACCTTCGACGGCTTGGCAAAGAGCTATAGTATAGGTTTACAAGGAGGATTAGGTATTGACATTGATATATCATCTATATTGTCTTTTTTTATAGAAGGTAAATATCACATTCTGAGTTTTAACAATTGGAAAGGGAATGAAACAAGTGGTATATCTGAAAATGAATACCATGAGGGATATCTATGGTATTACGAATATCATGGTTTTCCTAATAATTATTATTCCTCATATTCATTTTCTGAAAGATCCCCTAGTGATGACGATTATAGAAACATTAGAAAGTTTGAAGTAAACGTCAGTGGACCTTCCTTAAGTATCGGATTAAAGATAAATTTTTAATATAGATTCTATAACAAAAAAGAAGTGAATTTATAAGTTCAAAAAATTGTTTGTTATTATGCGTTTGATCAGGAAGCGTTGATAATAAAATGCCATGTAAACTCTTTCACTCAAAATCCACTGTCTTTACTTCCATATTTCTATTTTTGATGCTCATTTTTTCAGAATCAGTTCAACAATTGGGAGCACAAAAGACCGAAGATTTTGATGAACTGATCCGTGAAGGCAAGAATTACTACGCCAAAGGAGAATATGACAAGGCATTAATCAAATTCTTAGAAGCTGAGAATTTTTTAGAGAAAACAACAGATAAAGAGAAAACAGAACTCATCCATGAGTTTTCCCGAATCTACCTAAACCTGGCGCTCACATACTATGCCACAAACCAGATGGAGAAAGCTCAGGAAAATCTCCAGAATCTATTTTCCCAGAATCCGGATATGTCTATAAACGAGATTGAGTATCCTTTAGGCTTTATTGATATTTTCAACAAAATAAAAGCCGAGTATGCCGAACCAGAAGAAGAGAAGAAACCAGAAAAGACTGAACCAGAGGAGAAAGAAGTTCAAAAAGAAGAGCCAGAACCCATCATCAAAGAAAAACCAGGCAAAAAAGATAAAAAAAAGAAAAAATTCCCCTGGCTTATAGCCGGGGGACTGGCTGTAGCCGGAGGTGTGGCAGCTGCCTTGCTATTGGGAGGAGAGAAAGAAGCAGAGCCGCAGATAAGAACCATAGGAGTAATGAGTCCTTCAGGAGGAGATATATGGTATAAAGGTTTTGAAGTGGATATAACATGGAACTCAAGTGCTCTTTCTTTAAATTCATTTGGAGTAAACAGCCTTGATAAAGAGATGAGTTCAATATCTAAAGGATTTAAAGATGTGTCTTCTTTTAAAAGAGAATTATTGAAAAAAGGTCGTAATTTTAAAAATTCATCAGACTTTAAAAATACGCAAACAGAAAAAAATGCATGTAAAGAGAGTACATTAGGAAAAAATAAAGCCCAAAGTCAATTTAATCAAAAAAAATCATCCGAGTGCAAAAACAGAGAGACCATAGATTCCTTTAAAGTAAAGGACATAAACAGAGCTTATAATTTAGATATAAAAGGAGTAAATGATTTTAAAAAGAGCTTATCCATTCACAAAGAGAGCACTGCAAAAGGGATTGCCCAAGCCGGAGACATAAGTGATTTGAATGTAAGGATAGAGCTTTTTAAGGGAGGGAGTCTTGTCAAAACCATCGTTTCAAGTACAGAAAACGACGGATATTTTACTTGGACCGTACCCAAATCCATTGCAGACGGGACAGATTATAAGGTCAGAGTCTCCAGTATTGATGATTCCAGTGTGTATTCAGAAAGCGGAAAGATTGAGATAAAAGATATTGCGGAGTGGATCGAAATACCTGCAGGATGGTTCAAAATGGGAGATAATTTTAATGAGGGTTCCTCAGATGAAAGGCCCGTTCACAGTGTGTATCTGGATAAATATGATATCTCTAAATATGAAGTCACTTTCGATCAGTATGATGTATTTTGTGATGATACAGGCCGCTCAAAGCCAAGTGATTCAGGATGGGGAAGGGGTGATAGACCGGTAATAAATGTCACATGGGATGATGCCAAAGACTTTTGTGACTGGCTATCTCAAAAAACGGGAGAGGATATCCATCTTCCCACAGAGGCTCAGTGGGAAAAAGCTGCCCGTGGCACAGACCAGAGGCGTTATCCCTGGGGTAATGGGGCTCCGAATTGTAACAAAGCGAATTATTATGGTTGCAAAGGAAAGACCATGCCGGTAGGCTCATATCCTGCAGGGAAATCACCCTATGGAGTCCATGACATGGCAGGAAATGTATGGGAGTGGTGCCAGGACTGGTATGATTATGGTTATTACAGCCGTTCTCCTTCTCACAATCCCCAGGGGCCCTCAAGTGGCTCTGGCCGCGCGCGACGAGGCGGCAGCTGGAGCAGCAATTCTTACAGCATCCGTTCTGCCAATCGCTACAACTTCATCCCTATCCGCGGTAAGGGCTACATTGGATTTCGCCTCTGCAAGGAGAAGTAAAAATGGAGATCAGTGAGTTTTAACTTTCATATTTGAAAGGACAACAGATAATGAACGAAAATAATTCGTGTATTTATAAAATTTGGTTGATCAGAGGTTTTCTTATGATAATGCTTCTTATTCATTCGTTCATAATTGTTTCAGCATCCCCAAAGATATATTTTGATATAAAGACAGGATTGTCAGAGCTGGCTGATTTGTTACCCGCTAAAGTAGGAATAGCTATCTTTCTTGAGCAGTCAGAATGGGCAGGGATTCGGGAATTCGGGGAGGATTATTCGCTTAGATTAAAAAATTATGAAAAAAGAAAAGAAAATAATTTGATCACCGTGAGCCTCGATGTAGAGATTAGATCTCCTTCTTTTATAAGGACAGGAGCTCTATTAAAGAGAAGAAGAATGTTTGTCATTTATAGACCCGAAGATGACTGGACTGGAGTGGATTCAGTTAGAGATGCTGTTGAAAGGGAGTTGGATAATACAACAAAGGAACTCAGAAAAGGAGCTCTGTACATTGGAGCAGAGATAATAAAATACCTTGAAGAATTAAAGAAAAGAGAAGTTATATAAATGTATTTGTAATTAATACGAAAGATAAAGAAAACAAGAAGAAAAGAGCGATGAAAAAGCACATTAGATCAGCAGTGATTATTTCGTTTTCATTATTTTTAATTGTGAGTCTCATTTTTTCCCAAAAGAAAGATCTCCGTGTGGTGGATGTATCAGGCGACACCATAACCATAAACGCCGGTTCAGTTCATGGAGTCAAAGATGGTTTTACTGGAAGGACATTTATTAAGATCACTCAATCAGGAGGTCAGAATATACGATTCCCCACAGGTCTTTTTGAAGTTATTTCTGTTAGCCAAAAAAAGTGCCAGGCCAAAATAACCCGCATGTCACATACTGACCCGGTGGAAGAAAATCAGATAGTTACCTTTGAACAAGAGCTCATTGAATCAAAAAAGAAAGAACCTTCCCGATCCAAATATATGAATAATGGCCAAAGTGAAGGGAAGAGTTTAATTGAGCAGGGAAAAGAGAATTATAAAAAGGGAAGATATAGAGAAGCCATAATTAATTTTTTAGAAGCCCAGCAAAAAAATCCTATTAAAGATAAGGAGGAGGAGATTTTTCTTAATCTTTCATTGAGCTACTATGCTTTGAATAAAATTATAAGAGCAGAGGAAAATCTAAATAAGTTATTTAGAATAAATTCATCAAAAACAATAAATGAGAT
>Ga0180434_10002303_pt1 | contig 25839 bp, 20 predicted proteins | sample SS_ome_7_FD_132453 | JGI IMG/M metagenome (GOLD analysis project Ga0180434, IMG submission 132453) | Hypersaline lake sediment archaeal communities from the Salton Sea, California, USA - SS_1_D_2 metaG | ecosystem: Environmental > Aquatic > Non-marine Saline and Alkaline > Hypersaline >... | reverse complement strand
CGCGATTTCATTGATTGCAGCCGTTGTCGGCATCGCGCCGGTGATCGATCCGAACAAACTCTGATCCGCACCACGACCACGACTGCTATATGGTTCTGACGGCTTTTCCCACGTTCTCGGTTTGCGAGGATTGATCTGATCTCGACGCGGCTTTAAAGCATCGCGTGGAATATTTGGGTTTTTGACTTCGTGTTCACCAGCCTTGATCGTTCCCGGAATCTCAACAGGCTTCCCTGTTTTTGGATCAACCACAGTTTTGAAGACCCCAGACGTCTCGCCTTCCTGTGCGTCTTTGTCGTCTTTGCCTTTCGGTTTCTTGCCATCTTGTTCAGCCGCCGCATCTTCTTCGCCTTCAATAGACTGCTTCAACTTGTCTATCGGATCTTCGATCTTTTGCGTCTTGGCAATTTTCCTCAAAAAAGACGTTGTGGGATCGGCTTCTGCATGGTCTTCAAACCACTGAGCAAGCTTCTGTTCCAACGTCGAAGCGGACGCCGTTCTCAGTGCTTCAACCTCTGCTTCCCGCTGCGCCATGATTAAATCTTCGTTTCGACGCCATTCCACAAGCCTGTCATATTCAGGTGCACTCATGTTGAGCACGTGCTGCATAGCATACGAACGCGGAAAACCTGAATCGATCAAGGATCGCACCATGCTAAGCTTTGATTCCTGAATTTCCAACATCAGCTTTTCAGTCTCAAAACTCGACTTGTTTCCTTCCAGTGTAAACGCCAACGCTTCGCGCTTTGTGAAGCCCTGAAGCAACAGATGCACGATGCACACCTTTGCCAAGCCTTGAAGGAAAAAAGCCTGGAAACGTCCAATGGTTTTGGCGAATCGCACATCTTGTATCTGAAGATTTTCACGCCGTTCAGCAGCGCCGCCTTCCCGATCCTGCAAGTAGACTCTCGGAATCTTGGCAAACGCAACGATCTGATCTTTGAACCAGACCACGTCGTCAATTTCGCTTAGATTCTGAGCGCCCGGAAGTTGCTCAATTCGAGTGCCGTCATTTCCGTCTCGGACGGGAATGTAGAAGTCTTCATCCACGGCAAGGTTGTGAGAACGCCAGTCAAGCACGCCGTTCTGCCGAATCGCAGGCTGCTTTCTGAACTTCGAAATGATCTGCTCAATATAGCCTTGTGCTTTTGCTGGCGGCATGCGGCCGACATTGATAAAGAACATGCGTCGTTCGGGAGCACGCGCCAAACGATAAACAACCATGCCGTCTTCCATCAGCTTCAACTGTCTGAAGTGACGACGCGCCGGATCAAGCAGCCCGACTCCATACGGCTTATAACGGTCTTTCGTCATTCCCAGACGCCAATGCACGACCGAAAACGGGTCCATCGCTGCCGCTTCGCCGCTTGGTCCATACTGCACGAATGCGATCAGCTTGTTGTCCAGTTCCAGACGATAGACCGAATAGGCAGGCATGTCTTTGAGATACAGAACGCCCTTACGTTCCTTGTCGAGCACCATGAATCGGAACTCGTCTCCAAATTTCGCCATCCCCCGTGCAATCTCGAATCCGCTGTGATTGATGTTCAGACGTTCGAAAAGCAGTTCTTCCAACGAATGGCGTACCTTGACGTTGTCGCTTTTGACCGTCAAAATGTTGCCCTCAGCATTCTTGACGGCTGCCGCTTCCTCTGCATAGATGTCGTAGATGCCTGACGTGAATGCATGATCGTCCATATCTTCAGCATCGCCATACCGCTGCAAACGATCCTGAGACAAGAACAGAAACGATCCATACCACTCATATTCGCTCTTTGCCGGAACGGGGGCGGTCCATTCTTCCGGCGTCCCGGACTGGATTCCATAATCCTGTCCGATATATCCCATATGGTCAATTTGGCTCTGAATATCCCCGAAAACAGTTGCGACAAGTTGTTTATTTTCCATGCCCATGAGGGTTCAAACCTGACCTTTCTTGCTACCCAACCACTCTACCAGTTTTAAGAAATTCGACCATCAGAGTCAAGGAGGTTTCGAATCTGCCGCCGTTTATCGTATTGGAAAACTTTGCAATCCACCATACTCCCGTCAAATATGACTTGATTGCCGGATCAAATAATCCGCTGTTGACCATGGCATTCAACACACTATTACCTTCGATGCCGTTTTGACGTTGCGCCAGACTTTTCAGAATCGGAAACGCCTGCACCAACCCTTCAGGCGTGTTCTCGAATCGATGACCGAACCTGATCTGCTGATCAAGAAACGGTTGTTGATCCACTTCCATCCATACCCGTGTTCCCAGAACTGCTACCGGATCAAAAAAGTCAGGCTCGCCAAGCAATGTGATGTTCAGTGCCATTGCATAGTAAGGCGAAAGCGAAGCTTCCCGCGCCACTGCATCCATTTGATCGGGATTGGCAGATGTTTGATGCGCCACCCCTCGGTTTACTTCATTTTCCACATGCTGCGCCTGCATGTTCCGCGCAATCGGAGGTGCAAACGCATCGCCTGGATTTTCGCCTTGCCCTTCTACTGTCCTTGTACGCGCATCGGAATCGTTGACCGGTGCCTGATAATGCTGAGCACGATCAATCCAGACAATGCTTTCACTGGTCGTAAATTTGAGAATGTTGCCGAACGTATTTGGGTACTTCAGTGAAAATGCGCACCCCTCTCGAAGTTTTCTGAGATTCGTTTCGCTGTAGATTTCTCCGCTTTGCTCCAAAGCCATCCGTTCCGCAGACGTTCCGATGCCCAACTGTTCGTTGATCCAATTTGCAGACTGTCTTCTTTCTGTACCGATTGAATTCTTGTCGCAAATGTAAATGACTGTCAGCGGCTGCTGATTATCCTTCTCTTCAATGATGGTCGAACTGTAGATGATCGACGGAACACGTCCGCTTTCCACACCAACCCACCGCTTTTCAACAATCTCCTTCAAGAACTGTTGAAAAGTCATGTTGCCTGTCGATTGATACCAACCGTCATCGGCGTTCAGGCTGTTTTCTTGGAATTCTCCAACGAATCGCACGCGCACGCGCGGCACGCGATCGGAAGCAAAATTGCGCTCATTCAAGAACATGCGAGAAAGAATATTCTCAACGTTCTGCGAAGTGATTTCCCCCATGTCTTGGTTGTATGGAATGACCGCCTTGACACGCTCAATCAGATATTGACCATATGGCATCCCTTCCAAAACCCAACCGCTGCCCGTACTCTCAAAATCCTGTGTCCAACTGATTAGAGAATACGCCTGCCATTGGTTCATGACTTGGATGCGTTCACTCTCCTGAAACCGTGAACCTTGCGTCCATTCACGCTTGCCGTCCGTCCAGCCCCAACGCATATACAGAGTGCGATTGTCTTCGACTTCGTTGAAGCTTGAGAAGATGAATCGAAGAATGCGCTCAATGAGAAAGTTCGTCGGGTCCGACAGAGTCAGCGTCACGCGGCCCGTAATGTCTTGAGAGAAGCTTTCGAGCAACTGACCTTCAACATTGTACAACGGAATCAAGCGACCGAAACGCAAATGCACAAACGGCATGATGTCGCTGCCGATCAAGTCGACCAAGCCGCGCCGCTGAACAGCTTCCGAATTCCACAACAATTGCGGCGGATCAACGCTGGAAAGGGATTCTCCGAATGACATGATGATTTAAGAACCACGCAGGTTATTCGGATTTCTTTTGTCGTTCTTCGTTCATCATGACTTGTTCGTTGGCAAACCATGGATCGCCGTTGCCGTGACGGAACGTCATCTCAAACAGTTCACGGTCATAGTTCTCGTCTGAATCAGAAGTCTCCTCATTGAGACGCTTGAGTAGATCCGTCACAGAGCAATCGCAATCTTCGTCTGCTGATGGACGTCTCAGCCCTCGCTTTCCAGGAGAAACCACTTCTTCATCCGAATGCGGATCTGTACTGAATTCGAGATGTCTGCCCCGTAGATATCGACTGCGATTCTTCTTCCAATACTTCTCGAAGACATCGTCGCTCATCTCAATACCCAGCGATTTTGCGGCGTCCCGAATCTCGCTCTTTTTGACCCACACACGACGCTTGGCGCGTCCTTTTTGTTTCGCCGCATGCAGCAATTTCATGATGCTGACGTTGGGCGGCTGTTCTTCTTCCTCAACGTCCTGTTTGCTGCGTCCCATCGTCGCCATGCTGACGCCCGGAATGTCTTCCCTCAGCACGCGACTGGTCGTCTGCATAAGATCTTCAATTTCGCCCTTTTTGACTTCCTGATGCAGATCATACAGGAATGAATCGAAAAATCGTTGAGACATGACCTTTATCCTTATCGGTTCGGCGGCGGCTTGGACAGAAATCCAAATCCGAATTCCTGTTCAATCTGCTGGTTTAAATTGTTTGAGTCAAGAGGCTGCGGCATATCTTCTTGATTGTTGTCCACACGTTGCAGAATTCCTCTTTTGTAGACCATTCTTCCTTGCGGCCTATCTCCGCTTGCCTGATGCTGCTGAGCATTCAGCTGATTATGGTTATCCGCAAACAAACCGGCGTCTGGCGGATAATAGCTGCTTGATCCATTATCGCCCAAATACGACATGCCGTCTACTTCATCACCAATCTGATATTCAAATTCTTGTTGCATTTCATCATCAGGAACTTCTTGATACCCCTCAAAAAGAACTTTTCCATAATACGCCTTCTGCAATCGTTCGGCAAGCCCATCGCTTGTTGACGGATCGTCTTGAATCATCGCGTCAAGATTGCCTGTAATCATTCCCAGCGCCGTCATCAGATCATCATTCGAACCCTTGCGCGCTTGTGCTGTGTTGTTGATCCAATAGAACGTCTGCATCTCTTTCAGGATGCGCGGACTCGCAAGATGGAACAACTTGAACGCTTGAATCGTGCCGTCCGTGATTCTCATCTTGGTCGAAGGCGCAGAAAGAAACCCCGGTTTTTTGAAGTTGATGTTTCCTGATCTCGTGTCACGCTGATAGTACATATTCGAATAGCCGAAATCTTCTATCATTCGATCCAAAACAATCTTGCCGTATGTGTTGTTTTCACAGACCACATAAGCTTCATGATACCAAAAACCTACTTCCGAACACATTTTTGCAAATCTGTATATATCGCATTTACCGTAATATTCAGCAACCTCCTTCATTGAAATCATATCCAAAACAACTATGGCATAGTTATCCGTGCCGTCTCCCCGCGCCGTATCCACGCCCATTCCATACATGCGGTCAGCGCGCGGCTTTTCCCAAACCCACAACTTGCCGTTCGCATCAGGCTCCATGTCTTCGTTGCGGATGATGATCGGCTGTATAAGTCTGTTTTTCACCTCTTGAATATGTTCCTCAGACAAAACCAATTTGCCTGATCCGATGAAGCTTCCTTCATATTCTTGCGCCCACTTCCTGTCAGTGAATTGCGGACGCATGATTTCATACCATGCATCGTCATATTCGGGCACATCGCGCCAATGGCAGAAGAAATAGTGGAATTGATTCCACTTCGCTGGTTCCCGCCCCTTCTTTTTCGCCCCTTCCACCTTGTCGTAATAGAAGTTGCCGATTCCGTTAGGCGTCGAAATGATGACGCACTTTCCGTTGCCTCTCGACAGCGTAGGGTTCGCAGCATCCCAGATGGTTTCGGCGTGCTGCATGAACGCCGCTTCGTCCATCACCAGCATGCTCAGAGATTCCGAACGACCGGCGTCCTGGCCGGATGCTTCCGCCTCAATCGTGCTGCCTGTCGCCAGATGGAACTGATGTTCGTTCGATTTGATCGTCTTGACGCCTCTGCGAAGCCATTCAGGCAATTCCTTGTATGCCAACTTGATCTTGGCAAGGAATTTCTTGGCGTCGTCATCCTTCTTCGACAGAATCATGATCGATTTGTGACGTTTGAAAAGCGCCATCCATAGCGCGTATGCAGCCGTCAACGTCGAAACGCCGGTCTGTCGAGACTTGTTGACGATAACGCGATCCTTGTCATTGATCAGCGTCACCAATTCCTTCTGAAAATCGTACATTTCAAAAGGAATCACCCCTTGGGCAGGATGCTTTATTTTGATGTACCTCTCAATAAAGTACAGAACGTCATCGGCGCACTGATGATACTCTTGAACCGGATCGAAACCCTCTCCACGCTCTTCACTTCCCCTGGATTCGATTTGTCCTTGTGCATCTGCCAACAGCAAACCTTTGACGCTATTGAACTTTTCAGATCTTGCTGGCTTTCCTGATTCCTCCGACCATGGCTTTCGCCGCCCGGAACGTGTCTTTTCCGCCAAGCGGTTTCGCCGAATCGGCTATCCCATTGCGCAATTCTCTATCAGCCTTTTCAAGCACATCCACGATCGCACTGAATCCTTGTGAAATGGATGGATCAACACCCTTCATCTTTCTGGCCACTCTCCAAGCCTGTTTGAACATGTTGACGATCCACTTGGAAACCGTCATCGTATAGCCCATGACGTAGCCAAATGTCTGCGCTTCAGAAGCCTTTTGGTCAAGTTCTTGAAGGAAAAGACCAATAGGATAGACCAGCTTTCTATTATTGATCGACATCGCTGTTTTGATGCCCATCTGATAGCCGTTGACTCCTCTGTCCTTATCTTCTCCCTTCAAAGCTTTTGCGAAAGCGGGAAGATTATTGGTAAGATTCTGTGCAGTGTTCAAAACTGCCATGGACAACTTTTTGTGAGCAGCTTCAAATTCTTTGCTCCATTTTTGACTTGCTATGTAATTGGCAAGAGTGCCATACAAAGCTAATGGAAGCGACGCACAGAATCCAAGCACAGTGCTGTCTGAAGGCTCCTTGTTGGCACGTTCATACAGCTTCTGCAAGAAATCGCCCACGCTCATTGTGATATTGGATTTGTATCTTTCAAGCGTGATTTGATGCAGGCTCACCACAGGCGCTTCATCAAGTTTTTCATCGCCCTCTTCGCCATTTTCGTTGATGAATCTTTTGAGAGCCGCTAAACTCGATTCCTCAATTTTTTTTTTGCTCTCCTCATCTTCATCGGAAAAGGAGAGATCATCTTTGCCCTTGCGCCCTCTCAGAGCGTCTTCGATGTCCTGATCAGAAATCAAGTCATCATCCTCAGCCTTCCAGTCCGCATGCCAATCAGTGTCAATGCCTTGGGCCGGATCGGCGATGCCGCCTTCAACATCCTGATCCTGCTTTTTCTTCTTGTCTTCAGGATCATCATTGTCGTCTGTGATTTCATCCTCGAAATCAACCTCATCCTTCCAATCCGCATGCCAATCGGTGTCGAAGTTCTGTGCCGGATCGGCAATGCTGCCGGAAGTATCGTATGCCTGCTTGCGCTTGTAGTCCGAAAGCTGTTTCTCGAAATCATCAACGGCGTCCGAAACAGAGATTTCGCCTTCCTCGCTGTCCTCAAACTCCTTCGCCGCCCGTTCGAATCTGGCATCCATCGCGCCCTTGCGCTTGCCGTCTTCGTCACCATCCCCATTGTTCTGCTCTTCGATTTCGCCAGCAATCTGTTCCATCGCTTCGAAATCGCCCTTGCGGCATGCCTCTTCAAAGCGTTCCACTTGTTTGCGGCGCTTCATGTCTTCATCTTCGTCATCTTGAGCGTACTTGCGCTTGCGCTTGCGCTTGTCATCGCCCTCATCATCAAAGCTGATGCCGCTATAGATCTCTTCTTCCTCTTCAGTAGGCTCACCGATTTCCTGCTTGCCGACCGGAGGATCTGAAATCGTGCCCGTCGTATCGTAATCCCCTGTGAGATGCCCAACATCATCCTCATCGATCAAGGGAGCCATGAAATCAGCGGTCTCAGTCAGAGTCCGCAGATCGAAATCAGGAGTAGCCGGTCCCTGATCGGCAATTTCCATCAGTTGACGCACGTTGCTGTCCAAATCGAAGTTCTTCGGCATCTCGACACTCTCTTTCTTTGCAGGCTTGTAACCACCGTATTTGACGACCATCTTCCATGCCGTTTGCGCCGCAAGCTGATCCACATTCGCGCGTCCTTTTTCTTTGTAGAAGTCGAACGCGCCGTTGAAGACTTTGCGCCACATCGTCTGCTGTTTGGAAGTGCAATTATTCTTGACTCCCTTCGGCAATTCATCGTTGCGATCGTATGGCATGGTATATTCCTTTTAGGAATTAGTTAACGTTTATCGATTTTGAGATCTTCCCAAGGTCTCTCACGACTTTGTCATAGCGTCGGGTCTTCTCCTGACTGAGCTGACCCGCCACGACGTCAAGCGTCATCTGAATCACTTTGGCAATCGATTCGGGATCGCTTGATTTCTCCGCTTTGTCCAACGCCCTTTTGAACGTGTCATGCATCGTCAACACTTCTGTATACGCCTGTTTCATCTCAGGCGAAACACGCTCATTGACTTGGCTGAGATGACTGATCAGATTTTCCAAAGCCGTGCTCATTGATCGTTTCCTGTATGGAACAGCCGTCGTGCTTCAACAACGTTTGTTCAATCTTGTCTTGGTCTTTCGTTGTCAAAACTCCAAAGCGCAAATGATTTCCACGTTTAATGCACCATCCAAGAGCGGCTTCAAACTTCGCTTGATTCTTAGCTTCGTTCAACTGGTTTTTAGGCTTCACTTCAAGCAGCCAAACTTGTCCGGTTCGAAGCTTCACAATCAAATCGGGAACGTAATAGTGCCGCAGTCCGCGAAACCGATATTCGATATAGAACGGTTCGGTTTTGAGAGAAGCAACCAAATCCTTCAAGCCGTCAAGTGCCTTCAATACGCCGCGTTCTAAGGTGGAACGATAATGCAGTTTGCCGAATCTTGTTTGTATAGAGCCAGTATGCCCGCGACTTGACAGATTATCCGTGCCTTGAATGATCCGCATCGCGCTTGCTTTTCCGAGACGTTCAATTTCTGCTGCCGTCATGTTTGAAAAATCAATCCGCTTCTTCAGCGGTTGTTTTTTCCCTGTTGTCGGAGCCCACCGATTCCGACGACGTTTCCGACGACCGCGACGATTCATCACTGTTTCATTCCATCGCTACTTTCTTTGATGTCCGTTTCGCTGTCAGATTCATGTATCGCACCACATCCTTGAGGTGCGGATTCCCAAACTGGAATTCGCCGACGCTCTTCGATGGCACAATCAAAAAGCCATGGTCAAAAACGCCGACAAACGTATTATCCTCACCATACCACGTTTCACGCAAGCCAAAATGTTCGGACATGTACTCTTCAACCGAAGAAACTCGACGAACAAAACCCATGCGATTCATGATGTCGCCAACTTGATGCAGTTCGCTGTGCAGATAGGCGACGTAGTACGGAACGCCAAGGTCATGCGGAGAATAATCGATATGGATTTTCTTGTCTTTGAGGTATGACAACAATCCTTCGGCGGTAGCCGGAAATTCATCCGACACACGCAGCCTCTGACCAGTTGCCGCGTCGTACTTTGGAGATTCACCAGGATCTGAATGGATGTATGGAACTGCAGTATGCACTTGTCCACTGTCTTCAGCGCCCCTCAACTCAACCAATAGTTCGTCAACCGTTCTATTGTCTTTCATAATTGACGCCCTGTTTCCATCAAAGCGGACTTCCGGCACGCGAAGCATCCATCACCTGCTTCAACGTCGTCTTTTCATTCCACCATTTATCTCGTTCGAACAATGGGAATCCTCGCTTCTTCACAGACAATTCTCCCAACGAGAAATAGCCCAACTCCCCTTCTCCCGTCGACCGATTATCGACATAGCCGAACATCACATCTTGCCCGTCGAATTCCGTGATGTAGATCCGCAGATTCGCGCCCCACGTGCTCATGATCTTCAGCGGCACCTGAATCTCTTCCGGCTTCTTGGTTTCGCCTGCGTACAGCATCGGAAGTTTCTTGGCAATCGCTTTCGTAATCATCATGGCTTCCGACAGTTCGCTTTCCTGCACAACCATTCTCGAAAGCGGCAAAAGACGTCTTGGCGGATATTTCAACTTTCCGTCTTCCTTATCATGATCGCTTCTCAGACCATAATCAGGATCAACAGGAAATCCTTCCGATCCGCCGCCCATCCCTTCTTCTCTGTCCTGTCGTTCCACTTCGGTCTCAGCGTATTGCTCCAACAGCTCTTCAACAGACACGTCGCGATTCATGAAATCAGGAGCCATTTTCAACGCCCTTTCATCATCACTGTACAACAGGTTCCAGAACCGTCACCGAACTGATTGATGCATCCGCGCGCACCTTTGCGCCGATCGGCAACGTCAAGTTGTATTCTCCATGACTGAACGGAAAACCGGCCAAAACCGGAGCATTCTGGTTTTTCAGTCGATTGATCAATATCAGATTGATCGATGGATTCGAATCCTCTTGGCTCAAACTGCCGCCCGACGCCGATCGGTTGCGCACAAAGTCACCGAACAGCACAGGCACATTCCTGTTCAGGATGCCGCACAATTGAAGATGATGCAACATTCCATCCACAGAAATCGGAGATTCGCCGATTTCTTCAAATGCCAAGACGACATCGGAAGATGGAACTTCGAACGGCGTCCCGATCAATCGAGTCGTCAGAACCATGTTTCCGCCGAAAAGCCTGCCGCTTCCAATTTTCTTCTGCGTCTCAATCGCTCTCACGATGTTCAGCGAACTCTTCATCTGCAACAGCATCTGAGGATTCGGTTCACGCCACATCTCAAACAGGAAATCCAGATTCGCTCTTTCTGCATCCGACATTCGCGGGATTTCACATGTCGGACCCAAAAACGTAATCATGCCCGTCTTGACCGTAATGGCGTTCAGGATTGCAGTCACATCCGAGAAACCAACTATCGGCTTTGGATTGTCCTTGATCACATCGTAGTCGAGATGGTTGATCAGCTCCTGAGAACCGTAGCCTCCGCGCGCCGCCATGATTGCATCAATCTCAGGGTCCGCGAACATTTGGTTGATGTCATTCGCCCGCACTTCGACGGACGCCGCAGTCAAGTCGGTTTCGATCATTCGATTGACGCTGCGCCCAAGCTTGAACGTCACGTCGTATCGTTCCGAAATCTCCTTAATGCCCAACGCGACAAATCTTGTATTGATCGCAGACGACGGAGCCACCAACCCGATTTTTGCGTCACGCTGCGGAAGTTTTTTTGGCCGAATGGTTTCCACGCTATTCCTTTACTGGATTGGATTTCGCCCAATGATGCAGACAATCCTTGGTTTCCTGGCACAACTCAGACGGTTCATTGATCGGAGCACCTGCTTGAAGCATTTGCATGTCCCGGTTACTCAACATGCGGTTGCATCGTTTGCACTGCCAACCTATCTGAAAATCAGGACCGATTTGGTCTCTGCGTTCTTCTTTGTGCAGACATTCCATGATCATCTTGAAGATTCCGAACGGTCCCATTTTCTTGACCGTCGCAATGCCCGCAGTGCCAAAGAACAAGAATGCCAAGAATTGAATGACGGCGTTTACCTGTTTCAGTGTTTCGCCGTCTGCAACAAAGTTATTGCCTACAGTCTCCAACAACCAACCAAACCCGATGATCAAAATGAAGATGGCGAAAATCGCCAACAGCATCATTACGATCAGAATGCCGCGCGAAATGATGCGAAACCATTCCCGCATATCATAGTAGCTATCCAGTATAAAAGTATGAATATCAACCGGTTCGTTGCGTTCAGGCGAAGGCGTCATGACTTCCTGCTATTCTGCTTACCACTGTTTGCCTGGATAGATTCTATTCATAATATCGCCCATTTGGGCATTGATTGTATTCGCGCTCAAATTCGGCATTTCGGGAGGATGAGCAAACGAGTCCCACAAGTCTTCGCCGTCTTTCGTCAAGATATATTCGCCGCGATCTGTCGGCGTAATCAAGTTCTGAGTGACGGCTTGATTCAATAGAACCGCAGTCACCCGATCCTTCTTGGACGGAGCGCCATATTGCTTGATGTCGCCAAGCAGTGATATCAGCGTCTCTCGCAAATGGTTTCCATCAGCATCCCAGCCCAACGCAGGCGGTCCCGCAGGGGGGAATCCAAGATTGCGGCCGAACGGATAGGCCATTTGACCTTTGAAAAAGAACTGAAACGCCGACCACGGAATGGTCAACTGGTTCATAGAGTATGTGATCTGGCCTTGATTTTGACCAAATGCGCCTGGCATTTTATGACCAGCCTTTCAAGGAACATCCATCAGTGCGGCTGACGCTGTCCCGTGTTTTTTCCGTCTCCGGTTTTCGCCAGATTGGAAAGATCGAATCCGCTTTCTTGGTCCGTATTCATTTCACGCTTCAATTCGATCTTCTTCTCTTCTCGCTTGTATCTCAACAGTTCCTGAATCAGTTTCAGCCTTTGATCCACAGACTTCTGCTTGACCTTCAGCGCGTCTGTTGCGACCTTCAAATGAAAGCCGTCTTTGGTTTCCTCAAACGTGACCCGCGCGGCGATCCAGGCTTCATCCGCTTCGACATCGATCTTGTCGCTTTGCTTCAGCACTTCAACAATCATCTTGTCGATTTCAGCATCGCCGCTCAGTTCAATTTCGATTCCTCCGAAGAGAACTTTCTCTTTTTCTTTGGTCATTTCGTACACCTTCAGTTGACCATTCCCGTTTAGCTTATATTCGATTTACAGGTTCGATTGAATTGTGCTGACCGCTTTTTCAGTCTGCAATCTGGACAGGCCGCTCATCTTCATAATGTGCGTGATGGCATCGCAACCATCCACACAGCACGGATCGTCAACCATCAAAGCATCAATGGCAATGATTGTGCGATTCACCATAGGGTTGCCGTTCTTTTTGACCTTGAAGCGAAGTGATTTTTTGACAGAAACAGCGGGTCTTGATTGTTCCTCCGCAAGCGAAAAAATCGGCGTCCCGCCCGTCACTAAAATGTTCCGCTGCCGGTGTCGCGTATCCCTCTTGGTGATGTCAATGAGTCGGTATTTGACGGCTAAACTGAGGTAGGAAAACAAGCTCTTGCCATAATTCGGATCGAATCCTTTAAGGCATTGAATAGACGTGACAAATGCTTCTTGCTGTAAATCTTCAAGTTCAATTCCAAATTGTCGAAAACGATTGGCATTAATGACGGCAAGAATCAAATCGCGTATGTCCTTAGTATAAGGACCAAGAACGGCTTGATTACCTGTCGCCTGATATTCTTGTACCGCTGACGTGACTTCCCTGTTTCTGAAGTAGTGCTTCATTTTTCTTATTGAATCCGTTGTGATTGCATTGCTGCACTATCTACAGCAGACCCATGAAAACTTCCTGCCCAATCTTGGTTTGGCTTCAGCACTGATGCACTGAAACTATTGACCAATGAGGCGACAGACTTCTTGACCGACAAGCCATTGGCCGACTCAAGGCTGAAGCCTTGATTTTTGATGTTGATTGCAGCGTTGAAGTCACGATCCGCTTCAAAACCGCAATGCTTGCAGTGATAGACTTCATCACCAAGCTTCAGTTTCTCATTTCCTTGCTTGCGCTCACCGCAGTTCGAACACTTCTGTGTGCTTGGAAACCATTGATCGATTGCAACGATTTTGGAGCCGTACAATTCCGCTTTGTATTCCAACTGTTTTCGAAACTCAGACCAAACAACATCGCTGATCGATCGCGCAAGCTTGTGATTTCGAAGCATGCCTTTGATGTTCAAATCCTCGATTGCAATGCCGTTGAATCGTTGTGTCAAAAACGAAGTCAGCTTGTGCAGGAAATCGTTTCTGATGCAACTGATTCGATAATACAGTTTTGCAATTCGGTTCTTGGTTCGTTTCCAGTTGTTGGAGAATCGAACTTGTCTGGACAACTTCTTGTTCAGTGTTCTCAACCGTCTCAAGGCATGCTTCAATGGTTTCGGCGCATCAAATGAGTGACCCGTACTGAGTACAGCAAAACTGTTGAGTCCTACATCAATCCCGATCAGACCTTGGTTTTCGTGTCTGAACGTTGATGGATCAAAGTCAATCTCAACAGCTATCGAAACAAACCATCTGTCAGCAGTACGACTGATGGTTGCAGACATGATCTTTCCGGAAAAGCGAAGCGTGTTGTACATTCGAACATTGCCCAGCTTGGGCAGTCGAATGGTTTTTTCGCTTATCGCAAACTGATTATTCTGTAGTCCAAACGATTTCTTACACTTGTTCTTTCGTTTGAAGTGAGGATATTTCGATTTCTTATTGAAGAATCGTTTGAATGCCTGCCCAAGGTTCTTGATTGCAATCTGCGGTACAGATTTGCTGACATCCAAAACCCATGGATAGGACTGCTTCTTGACTTGATTGAAACGCTTGTCGATCTTGTTTGCAGACGGCTTCTCGCCCGCTTCGAACATCCGTTGCCACTGATTCAAAGCCCAATTGTAGACGAACTTCGACACATCACAGGCATGCTTCAGATGAGCAACCTGCTTGTCGTTCGGCTTCAATCGAATCTTGTGCGACAGAATCAGCGGCATTGGATTGTTGTGTGACTCCTGATTGTTGCAGTCATGGTACGTTGGGTTTGCCAACAAATCAAGAATTTATTTTCGTTTCAGGGACAGCCTTGATAGAAAACGCCGTATGGAAAATTATCGAAGACTGATGGAGTCGGCGAAGGCGTGTAGCCGTTTTGCAGCTCTGTATCTCCTTGAATGTAATAAATCAGAGGTATAAGCGTCAAGGCTAAAATATCGTTCGGACTCAAATCCAGATATTGAGTCATGCCCGGAGCCAAAGCGTTCATCAACATATCCCATGTGAGCAAAGTATCAATCAGACCGGCCGAACCAATCAACAATTGACCATCGCGGACATCGCCCGCGCCTGCAAGCGTCACATGAGTGATATTGAGATGACCATTAGGCAGAACAGCGACACCGCCCACGTCCACCAACGTGTTCGGCCTGATCAGAATGGTATTGCCCAATACGCCAAGCACCGTGTGATACATCAGATCAAATGGAGCGGCGAGCGGGTTGGAGACAAAGAAATCTCCCGCCTTGACTCCTAAAGCGGGATTGGCGAACGTCACGATTCCCGTGACGGGATCGTAGTTGTACAGATCAGAAAAAATCGTAACGTTCTCAATGTCTTCCACCACAATCATGGAATCGGCATCAAAAACCGGCCAAATGCCGCCCAACGTCGAATTCCATCCGAAAGTCCGATTCGCCCAAAAACCGCCGCCCAACGGAATGTTCAGCGGACCTTGCGATTCAGATTTGCCGTTCCCCATTCCACTGAAAACGCCATCCATCTTGTCATGATAGACGTCTTGTGCTGGCGTGCGAGCGTCGTCTTCCCACGTCGCCTCAAACTCAGCCTGCAACCGATCCGCGCCCGGAGTCGCCCAAGGATTGAGATGCCAAAACTTGTACTCTTGAACCGAACCGCTCAGCGGAGTCGGCACTCCGCTTCCAGGCCATGGATTCCACCCCGACTGCGTGCCTCTCATGTCCTTCCAGACATAAAGCTTATCGCGATCTTCTGGAATGGTTGTTGAGTACGCCGCGTTCTGCCATCTGGCGTACGCCCAAAACTGATTGCCGTTCATATCCTTAATCGTCACGACGGTAATCGGCCAATGATCTTCGGCATGGTTGACGGTATCAGTCCGCACGCGCTGCTTGTAGAGCGTCAAGTCCGCTTGCAGGATTTCGATTCGAGCGCCCGGAGCCCATGATTGAATCGTTACACCGCTCAGCGGATTGCCGCCGTCCGAACGACTCATGATCAACTTCAAGGCACCCTCCGAAATATCATAAATCGGAGGTTCGCGCATAAAGTCGCGAAGCGTGTAGGCGTGAACGGCCGGATTTTCGCCGTCAATGAAATCCACGAAGCCCGCGCCACGATCCCACAAGTGCGGATAGCTCAACTGAGTCAATCGGTGTGGAACGTTCACCCGCGCGTCAAACGTCGGCATGCCCCATGGCGGACTGGCCAATGGATTTCCTTCACGATCGACATAGCGCGAAACCGGAGGAAAGCCCGTAAAGTAATATCCGGCCCGCTCATGCCTGACTTCCAGATTGGTTGCCGTAAATTGCTCAGGCAGATTGGTCCGCAGGTTGTACAGCGTACCTTGTCTCGGAATCGCCCAAATGTTATCTGCGCACTGAACGTCAATGTAGCCGACGCCCGGAGCGCCCGGAGAAGCAACCGTCACCGTCAACAGAACCTGAACCGCATTCAACTGTTCAAACTGCGCCTCTCTGCCCGGAATCGTGGTTGCCGCTGAAACATTACCGCTCCAATCGCCACCAGTCTCATCCACGTCATAAAGCATATACCACCGATCGTTCAAATCGGTTCCCATGTATCCTTGCGCGCCGCCGACCGCGTTCAGCAGATCGCCATAGACGAACGGCAGATGAGGCATCTTGTTCAGCCTCTGCTTGATGAAATAAAGTTCAATAACGTCGCCTACTTGATAGTTTGCCCCGACACCTCCGACAGGCCAGAATCGATGGGTATAGTTCTTGTACCCAAGCCATGGAAGCCGCAGCGTATCCTCAAGCAACGCGCCCAATGTCGCCGTCAACCAATGGAAAATTGGATGATTCCCAAGGAAGTCTGGAAACTTGGTATTGAAGCCGAAGCGCAACGGATCATACGGCAAACCGATGACACGTTCTTCTTCTGAAATCGCTTGGATAATCAGATCAAAAACAACATGCACGGGTCTCAGAAACTCGACGAACCACAACAACCGCTTCAGATCCTCCGCTGTAAGATCCGTTTCTTCGAACGGTTCGAATTCCAGTTGCGCAAAAATGCTGTTGCCTAGACCCGGATCAACCGTCAAATCGGCAGGAATCCAAGGATGCCTTTCGTTGTATCTGCCTGGATTCGTCGGATCTCCTGCGGATGGTCTTCCAGCAGCAATCCAATACCGTTCCTGATTGTCTCGATACTGGACGAAAATTTTCAGTTGACGCTGTTGAGAATCGCTCAATTCATCCCACAAAGGACGCCGATAATCATCTTGTGCGTCTTTTGCGTCGATTCTAAACCCAGACCCTTCCCATCGCAGCTTAGCCAACTGAGCAAGCCGCGCTTTGCCCTCGCTTTCATTATTGGTCAGGACCATTACCGAATAAGGGTCATCCTCATCTATTAAATGAGCAAAGAAGAATTCAATGCTATTATCCAACGCAATGATCGGCTCAGCATTCAGCGTTGCTTCGATCGTTTCGCCTTCGCCAAGCGAAATATTGACGACGCCCTTGTCAAACTGAACAAAGCAAGGATTCAAAATGCTTGGCGTTACGTAGCCGTCAGTAAATCCAATGGCATAATTGCCGTTCGTCACTTCCACTCTTGCGTTGCTGCCATACAGCAAAGACTGCGCCGTGATGAATCCGCCAGCATGAAAGATCTGAATCGGAACGCCTTGTTCAGCCGCTGCGATCTGAATCGCTTGATCCACCTCTTCAGCCGTTGCGGCTCGAATGCCGCCCGTGATGAACACAGCTTCATGATCAGTGAAATCGACTTCCAACGGATATCGCTGATCAATGAACAACTTCAGTCTGCTGTTCGGCAAGTGCTTGCTGATGACGCCTGAAACAGTCGTTCCGCCGCCGAATGTGCCCGTGATATGACTGAACGGCAGATTGTTGACGGCATTTTCCGCGTAGCGCACATAATAGTTCGATGCGTCAATCACTTGTTCGACGCGCCCGATATGGACGCCGCTTGCGTACAACTCTTCATCCACCTGAAAATTCGGAGTCGGTGCCGTCGAGAGAACAAGCCGTCCGGTGTCTTCCGACACGTCAAACGGACTCAGCAACGACCCTTCAACTTTCGGCAATGTGATTGCCGCACCTGTCGAATCTTGAATCTCAATGTCAAGGCCGGAAATGATCGGAAGCCGATTCCATTGCTTCACTGAAATTCTATGGTCATCATCGGCCTGATCGATCATGAAGAAGTTGAACGAATCAAAGAAATCATTCGGATCATTCGTTTGCAGGAACTTTGAATAGTAGCTTTCGATGTCTGCTTGATCCACCGTGATGATGATCAGCGGATAATTCTTGCTTGCATCGCTTGTGCGTTCTGTCAGCGTGGTCGTGTATTGCAGAAACCTAAAAATGGTCTCAACGCTTGTCGGTGTTCCCTTGATCTGATAGATGCGGATCAGGTTCCGCACATAATCCCGCTTCACATCGTCTGACGGATTCCCCAAAATCGGCAGATCAAAGCCGAGCGTGCGCGCAATCTCTTCCAGATATTCTGCATCGATTTTATCAACCGAAAAGGAATATAGAATGCGCGTCGTTTCGCGCTCCATGACATCCATGCCGTAAGCAATACCGTCCCAATAGAGCAAAAGCTGTTTGTTGGCCTTGATGATGTCGCGATCATGTCTCGGAATCATCTTGTCCAACAGACGATTTTCTTCCTTCACCGGAACATAATCACTCATGCCGCCGTCAGACGTGTATTCCGTCTTGTCCTGAAGCAGAGCATAGAATACTATTTCGTCATATTCTGGAGGAATATCACCTAAAGCAAAGTCGTAATTGACGAACCCAAACGCCTCATTCGCTGTTCCGTTTTCAATCTGCATCCGCGCGCCGAATGCGGAAACCGGATTTTCCTTCGGCGTCTGAGTCGTGACCAAGAAACGTTTCGAAGTCGTATCGTATTGAAATGCATCACGCAATGAAGGATCAATTGAAATCAGTTCGTTTGTCACCAACTGAACGATCGCCGATGAAGCCAAATCGGATGCGAAGTAAACGCTGACGTCATGATCGCCGATGCTGAACTTGAGCCGTGTTCCCGCAAGCGGAACAATCGCAGAAGCATCATACTGTTCCGTTCCGATGATCTGCACATGATGCGGAACAATGTCATTCTGTCGCAGATCTCCAAAAAGATCCCGAGTCACCAGTTTTCCGCGAAGCCAGAATGTCCCTTCAGGTTCACGGTCCAACACGCTGCCGTCAATTCCCAATTCTTCTGTAACTTCCGTCTGTGCAAGATAGTAATCGCCGCCGCCGTCATTGACGACCATGTAGCTGCCGCCATCAGTTGAAACTGCAAAGCGTATCGGCTCCCCATAAGCCGTAATCGGATTATATTGTTTGATGACTTCAGCCATCAAGATTCCTCTCTGAGAATAAAATCTAGAAAAATATTATCATTGGTCAATCTTGTGATTTCTCCGTATCGCGGAGGAATCGAAGATGAAGGATCAATATCCGCAGCAGGATTCCGCAGAACCACATAATTTCCAGTATCATCTGTTGCCCCGATGTTCTTCTGCAATATCTCAATCAACTTGCTGATGCGCACAGCTCGATTGAACCGAAGCGCCCCTGTCGGCTGATTCTCCAAATTGAACTGACCGAATTCCGCAAGCATCTGCTCACGAATAGCCGTCTCGGCACGCTCCTGATTGACTGTTCTGTCAACGTACAGTTCGGCCTGAAGCGTCCAATCATTGTAATCAGGATCGAATAAGTAGTGTGCAATGGCAATCAAGTTCAGCTCTTCCAAGCTAGTCGCGATGATCTGCCTTTGGTCTTCGCTCATCACAGAAGCATTCTTTGGAAGAACCCATAGATAAACGCTGTTTTGCGGAACGATCGGATTCGCCCGGTTGATTCGAATTGCAGTCTGATAGTCCATTACGTAAACGCGATCGATTTCGTCAGGCAAAATCTCACGCAGCATCGAATCGTAATCGGAACGTTGAACCAGCTTGCTCGCCGTCGCCACACGCGCCGGAACACGCTCAGCAATCTCTTCTAGAGATTCTTCATTCGCACCACCCGTTGCTCCTGATGTAGTATTCGCCAACAGTGCTCTTACACTGTTCCCAGCATCGTCCACCAAATTGGTATTCGTATCAACAGCGCCCACCGAAACGTTTCCGCGACTTCCGCCGCCCACTCGATAATCAACATAGATGTACCAGCCCCTTGGCGGAATCTGCCCAAATTCATCCGTAGCGAATCGAAGCAGTACTTCATTGTTTTCCATCACATCATAGGTGTAAATGATCTCATCCAACGACGTGACCAAAGAATCCACCTGCGTGATTCGTGAAGCGACGATTTGTTCAGCCGTGATGATATCTGGCGCAATCGGAGAAACCGAGACATAGAAGCTGTCTTCGATAACCGGACTGCGCTGAAGTCTGTATTGTTGGCGCGGCGCACCCGTACTCTGGAAAATGTCTTGATACGTAACTCCTTCATAGAAATATACAGTGTTTCTCTTGGTGCCCGCAGGAAGGATGATGCTGCTGTAGTAGTCTCCTTTTTCGAACATCGCCTCAAACTGAAGCGTCGTTCCATCCAGACCCGTCACGTTGATCTGATACAGCCGCGCCATGATGACATCCACGTTTGGAATGTCTTCGAACGTTACCACCACCGGAAGACGTGCCGCACGCGGCAACAACGGCTCTTGTCCAAGCGTCCGCAGCGTCAACAGTGCATTCGTCCGCAACTGAGCAGTCTGAAGCCAAACCTCATGAACCAGATCGTCCATTCGGTTTCCAAGCAGATGACCGACATACGCAGCGGCGTCCGTCATCAGGATCGCGGCATTCGTCTGAAGATAATCCGTCTGGATTCCCTCTTCTTCGTATCGCGATCGGATGTAGCCGACTATTTCAGCCTGCAACGCATCGTAATTCAACGCGGTGAAATCAGGACTCCAAACCTGATTGCGTTCAACGATGATCTGAGAATCAGTGCCGCCGTTCGACATGCATTACGCCTTTTTCTTGCGGAAAACGATAAAATCAGCCTTCATGCCCGCGCGCATGCGCCTGCGCGCACGCGCACGTTCACGCGCACGCACACAATCAGGAGAATCATCACAGCAAAAATCAAATTTCTGTCCAAACGGAACATCGTCCGTGAAATCCTCATCTCCCTCATTTTCCAACTCAACCGATACTTGGTCAAGTTCCCTCTCATCAACCTGTCCACGGAAGAGAGAACTGTGCATGCATTCAACCTGACTGCCTTCTCCAAACCGTGCTCCGAACCACTGTTCAAACTTGTGTCGATTGGGACTGAATGGATCGTCTCCATCGAAACAATAGTCCGGCAACTGCATAAAGTTCCAAACCGCATATTGCTTGTTCAAATCGACCGCATCAGGATGGCCGACAGCCCGCTGAACATCCTTGGTCAGCTTGTTCGCACGATCGTCAATGCCTGCGGTTCGGAACGACAGGATCTTGGAAAGGAACTCTTTCTGATTGCCAAGCTGACGCCCTGGCTTTGTTTTGGACGCCGCTGAACCGTTCGATGAATACGTTACCCACACCGCGACCGAATACAGCCAGTAGAACCCTTTGAACGGTCTCCCGTCGATCGACAATTCATAGGTCTTGCTGCTTCTCTGCGCCGTCAACTCCATGCAAATCACTGCGCTGCCGATGTCAAAGTCATGACTGAAATAGACATCGTATCGAGCAATGTCCTTCGCCCGAAACACTTCGGCGAATGAATTGCGACCGCCATATTGTTGAGCCAAACGCGCCTGTTGCTCGACAAGATCAGCAATCCTCATGAACTGATCGAACTTCTTGCGCGCATGAATCGCAGCCTGCAATTCGTCTTTTGGAGAAGCCTTGAACTTGGCGTTCAATGCCTTGGTTCGAATCGGATCGATGAATTGCCGCGCCAAAACAAATGGAACGCTTGTTGCCGCAGCCGCCACGCCCTTTGCAATCTTGCCCATCAAATAGACGAAAGCGCCCGCAGATGCTTCGCCGATCGGAACATCATCGGCATCGGAAGCCTTCATCACCAATTCCAGATTGGTCTCAGGACCGCCGATCGCAGATGGATCAATAGAACGCATGGTCAATTGACCATCATAATCGTCTCTATCCTTTTGTCGAAGCAATTCAAACACTTCATCCACTGAACGCCGATCTGTCATGATATACTTCCTTTCACGCGCCTGCCGTCGCAGGGGATCTGAACCGATGCTGAACCTTTCTTGCAGCCTCTTCTTCTTCAGGAAGCCGTTTCTTGTCTTTCGCGGCCCGATAGGAAATGTAGAACAACGTGATCAGCAGATTGACCACATGCAACGCGCCGACCGGACCAGACAAATGGAATAACGCCGATCCTGTCGCAAACTGGCCGCTCGCAAACAGAGACAAGAAAATCAACCCCATCGGACTCATCAGCAAATCTTCCAGAGTATATTTTCCTCTTAGCGCCTGCATAATGTATTTTTTATTAAAGTCATAATCGTATTCTCCCCATAACGCCATATTAAGCCAAATCAAGAGCAGAAAGCCCGCCACGGGCAAACCGGTTGCCTTCTTCAGAACCGGATATTTGTCCAACAATTCATCAGCCTTCAGCACCTTGCGCCGAAGCTTTTCCATCATGACTTTGTCTTGACTCAGCTTCCTGAACGCTTCATAACCGCCGTCGCGACCAAACCGAATCGATGCAAGAATGGCTTCCAGCATCTGACGCAGACTGAATCCAAACGCCTTCAAGATTGCAAGGATCTTTCTGCGTGACAATGCATAGGCAAGGACGCCCGCGCCAAAGTCCAAATGTGCCATGGCTTCATGCCACGCCTTCTTGTAATCCTGAAAGCATGTCAGCAAGCCGCTCACTGCGCCCTTCACATAATCCTTGATGGACGCAATCGCACGCTGCATCCAATTCCCTCTTTTGTCCTTCTCCTCTGCTTCACGCTCCCTTTTCCTGCGATCAGCAAACCGCTGCCGTACGTCACGTTCAACCACCAACCAACAACGTTCCGTGATGGATTCAATTCGAGATTCCGTCAACAGACGATGCTCAACAAGCATCTCCGCTTCACGAAACGCTTCTCGAATGGCGATGGTCAACGCTTCATGCAAGACGTTTTCAACCCAAACATTTCGATCTTCAAGAAGAGAATCATGCTGCTGTTGTTCGTGCTCTTCAAAAAGCACGCTGGCGAAAGTCGGCTCTTCCAAACACGTCGAGCCGCTTCTATTGGAGTCCTCACCCTTCAAATACGCCAGCACTTCATCAACGGTGAATTTTTCTTCTCTCATGATCTTCCGCCGCATCACGCTGAAAGTTTATCGACAAAAACCCACGAAGCCGATTTTTCATCATCGGCATCTGGTTCGCCGAACGTCTCGACCAGCCGCATCATGTATTTCTGCCCCACAACGCCGCTCTTCCAATGAACAGGAGAACACACGCCCGAATTGACAGTCAGAACTTTGCCGTTGTCTGCTCGCTCAGATATTTTGACTGACGAACGATCATCGAAGATGTATTCAACACTATCCTTGAGCGTGAAAATCGTCTTCAAGCATTGATCGGTCCTGACTCTGCCGATCAAATTTTTCAGCGCATTCACGGCATGCTCGTAATGCGCCGCTCGTTCTTGTACGCTTGTGAACTGACCGCGCACAGAGCCGTCTTCTTCGCTTCCATCATCAATCAAGCTCAAGTCCAAATCATCGGCATCCGCTTCAGACACGCTATAGAAAGCCGCTTCGTCCATCCATTCCCTGATCAAATCATCCACCTGCATGTTGTCGCGATGCCTGCGATCATCCATCATTCACCTGTTGGTTCAAGCCGCATTCAAAGTTTCAATGACGTCAAACACTTCCTGAGTTTTTTTGATTACGAACCGAATCGTAATCTTCAACTTCTTCAGATCCGTATCGTATTCAAATGCCATCGTGTTGATTTCAAGACGCGGCTCGTATCGAGCAATTGCTTGTTGAATCAAATACTGCGATGACCGCGCCACGAAACCGGGACCGCCATCAAACAACAACAGCTTGAGCCCGCATCCGAATTCAGGGTCCCAAGGTCTGTCTCCCGGAGTCGTGTTCAACAACCTATGCACCGATTCAGCATAGAGAGCGGCATCAGTCTTGATCTTGGCAAACTCGTTGCTTGCCAGCCCCATGAAGCCGACGCCGCTCTCTGTAGCCATTGATTCGTATGCTCCTGCTATTCGCCAAGGAACCAAAACGCACTGTTGCTGTCATCTCCGTCAGGATCGCGCTTCAGCCCCGCCCGCACAGCATCGGCGAAATATGCCGCATAGGTATCGCGCCACGGTGCGCCAGACCTTCGCGGACCAACCGCCAAATACCAACCGCGACCCATCGCCGAATTCGCGAAGTACAGACTGACTGCCGAATCGTCGGCAAAGACAAACTTGATGCCGTCGCCCTGTTCGCGCTGTTTCTTGATGATGCTGCCGCCATGCACGCCGCTCATGTCCATCATGAACTGCTTTGCGGTCTTCTCAACATCATCGCCGACATCGATCTTGAGCACAACGTCTTTGCCGTCGTCCGCTTCGCTCATCGTATTTTCGACAAGCCAGACAACGTACGGCTGATATTCTGCAATTCTCTCAGCATGATCCGGCTTCCCCCATCCTTTCCAAACCTTGTCGCCAACTAACGCGCCCGCAAGCGTCTCATTCCAATTTCCTGAACCCGCAATCGCCCCGCCATGCGCCACAGTCAGATACCATTTACCGTCTCTGCTGTTTTTTCTGAGCGAAGCATCAGAACCATCATTGAAATAAAATTTGACGCCTTTCGCATCTCTCTCTGTTTTCCTGATTCGGCTGCGATGTTTCTGTCCAATCTTGTCAAAGAACAGCTTCGCACGTTCGAATCTGCCAAGACCGGCAGGAGCGTGACCATTCGTCAATTCATCAAGCTTGACGTCTCCCAAGAACCACCACCCTTCAGTCTTGTCATCTCCATCAGGCTTCCCCCACTGCTTCTTGATCGCGTCGCCGATCAGCTCGCCTGCAACCGTTTCCTGCCATTTCCCAGGACCGTGCTCTGCAACGGCGTCCTTGACGGCGATACCCAAATACCAACCAACCCCTTTGCGTCCCTGTCCAGGAAGTTTCAGAAGCCATGCGGCCGAACCATCGTTGAATTCCAGCTCGCCGCCGCCGTCCCTTGTGTTCGGATATCGCTTGGCGATCTGCCCTCTATGCAGACTGCTCATCTGCCTCATGAAATCGACTGCGCGCCTCAGAACGCCCGCCTGATCGCGTTTTCCCAGCATCACGGCTCGCTCGTTCACTTCAGTTGATTCACCGACCTTTTCAGGAGCAATGAACCAATAATAGAATTTCGCTCCTGTTCCAGCGCTCTTTTCAATTCCATCTGGAATTCCAAGAGTGCGTTCAACTGTTCGTCCGACAATCAGATTTGCCAAACAATTCTCTATTGGAGCAACTGAAGAATAAGGAGCGTCAGGAGAATTTCGAAGAATTTCCAAACGCCAACCGAACGGATGACGATCATTGGAAATAGTTCCTGATTTCAACATGATTCGTGCTTCTGAACCATCCGTAAAAATGATCCGCTGATATGGCGGATTCAAGCTTCCAGATTCATATTTATAGATATATTTGGAAGCCGAACCTTTCAGCTTCTGAAAAAACTTAATGACCGACTCAGGATCTCCGCTCTTTATCCGCATATTGAATGCAGGAAAATGTTTCGGATCATACTGAGTATCGACATCCATCGCGGCTTCCGACGCCACCTGACCGTCATAATCAAGATCGCCTTCGTCCGCTTCGCTGCCGCGATCCTTGCCATTCAAGAAATCATCAGGATCAGCTTCAAACGCCACTTTGCTGTTCGTGCCGTATTCAGTGAAGCTTACCATGTCTTCTCTGATTGGTCTTGGACGATTAGAATCAGCAAACCATTCAATTGTTTGACGCATGCTGAAGTCAGGTTCACCAAGCTTCCGACGCAGAAAATCGAATGCCGCTTTATAAGCATCCGTCTCTCTGACTTTTTGAGAAAACATATCATCAATCTGAAGATACCACCCTGCTCCTCTCATTGTCGGCTTAGTGGTCTTGATCAACATGATCTGCGAAAACGGATCGCTTTTTGAAAAAGTTGATCGACTGTATGACCT
>Ga0180434_10002302_pt1 | contig 25844 bp, 25 predicted proteins | sample SS_ome_7_FD_132453 | JGI IMG/M metagenome (GOLD analysis project Ga0180434, IMG submission 132453) | Hypersaline lake sediment archaeal communities from the Salton Sea, California, USA - SS_1_D_2 metaG | ecosystem: Environmental > Aquatic > Non-marine Saline and Alkaline > Hypersaline >... | reverse complement strand
AGAAAAAATATCGGGAAATTTTCCCGGGATTGATCCGTGATATTGCCAACCAGGAGATCAATAAAGGGCGAAAACGAAAAGAAACACAAAAAGCCATCCTGGGCAAGCTGCACCAGATCGGGGCCGCTTATTTCGCACAGGCACCAGATTATGCGGTATGGAAAACAACGCTTGCATCCCTGCCGGAGGATCTGCTGGCTGTAGAAACCCGAGAAGCCTGCATCACCTTTATGCAGCATCACCATTCCACCAATGAACGCCAGTATATCCTTGAGACTTTCTTTCAGGAGACGCTGGCATCCATCCAGCCCATCTCTTCCATCCTGGACCTGGCATGCGGTTTGAACCCGCTGGCATTGCCGTGGATGCCGGTTAAACAGGACGTGCGCTATTATGGAACCGATATCTTTTCTGACATGATTGCTTTTCTAAATCTTTTCACCCAACGTTTTGGGATCCAGGCAACTTTTCAAACCGGCAATATTTTTGATCAAATATTTACAGAACCAGCCAAAGTAGCTTTTCTGCTGAAAACACTACCCTGTCTCGAACAGGTGCGTAAAGGGTTTTCATTGCCCATCTTACAGAAAATTCCGGCGGAGTACATCCTAATCTCCTACCCGATCAGCAGCCTATCGGGAAAGAACAAGGGTATGCAGGCTACATATTCAGAGCAGTTTCATGACCTGATAGCAGAAACTGGATGGCCATTTGAAGCTTTTACATTCTCAAGCGAGGTCGCTTTTCTGGTGGAAAAAAGATAAATGGACAGAAAAAACCAGGAAACTGCCATAAACAAGATCCTTAACAGCAGGAAATACCGCCACCTGAACCTTCCCAGAGAGCTGATCATGGATTTATTCCATAAAACCACCAGTAAAGATTATGAGAATAAAGAAACTGTCAAAACCGTAAAAACCAAATTGCACAATATCATTGCGCCCTATCTGGATACACTCGATTACGACCAGGCAAAAGATGAACTAATAGCCGCTGTCGATAATGATGATAAAGAAAGCATGCACAGGTGTTACCGGCGGTTTCTCCGCGCGCATGATTCCACATGCGAGCGGCTGCGCTATTTCGAGGAATTTTTCGATTATATTTTTTCCAAAACCGGATCAGATTGCTGTTTTTTAGACCTGGCATGCGGATTGAACCCATTCTTTCTGCCGATTGTCACTCTGCCTAAGAATACAAACTTCATCGTCTACGATATTCACGAGCCGCGGGTTGAATTGCTGGATATCCTTTTTGAAAAAACAGGCTTCCCGGGTCAGGCGGTTAAACAGGATATCCTGGTGCAGCCGCCAGTTTTAGAAGTTCGGGCTGCATTCCTTTTCAAAGAAGCGCACCGCATTGAAAAACGAGAAAGCGGGGCGAGCCGGAAACTGATCAAAGCGCTGCGCACGGAACTGGTATTTCTTTCCTTGCCTACGCACAGCCTGCGCGGTAATTTCGACCTGACAGCACGGATGGATAGGCTGGTCAATCTGATCATTGACGGGATTGCTACGCTGGAGGAAACCAGAGCATTTGAATCCGAAATGATCTACACTATTAAAAAACTGCATGGGTAAAAAAAGAAAAAGTACACACAGACAGCAGGAAATAATTGATCCTTTTGATTGGGCCAGAGATTACCTCACACAGAGCGAAATCAAGCAATTGGAAAAATCACTCGCGCTGGAGATCCCTGCCTCGATCCGCATTAACTGCCTGAAAAGCGACCCCATCAAATTTATTGCAGCCCTGGAAGCACGCTATGGCTGGCAAGCTGACCCCATCCCATTCACAACCAGCGGTTTTTGGGTGCGGTCAGCGAATTCAGCGCCCAGCAGCACAATCGAACATCGTATGGGATATTACTACATCCAGGAAGCCGCATCAATGCTGCCGGTAGAGCTATTCGACCTTAACTCCTCAGCAAACTCACTCATCCTGGATATGGCCGCATCCCCCGGAGGAAAAACAATCCACCTGATCGATAAGACCCGAGACCAGGCTTTGGTAATCGCAAATGACGCCAGCCGCTCGCGTATTCCGGCTCTGCAGGTTGTGCTCAGGAACTGGGGTGCGATCAACCAGGCAGTCACCTGCCAGCAGGGGGAGTGGTTTGGATACGCAATGCCAGAGACTTTCGATGCGGTATTGCTGGACACACCCTGCAGCATGCAGGGATTGCGCGTAAGCGCGTCCCATAAAGTACGTCCAATCACGAAGAACGAAATCCTCGCGCTGGCAGAACGCCAGATAAACCTGCTGAGCAGTGCATTGCAAACAGTAAAAGTAGGCGGCACGGTGGTCTATTCAACCTGCACACTTTCTCCACATGAAAATGAAGGAGTGCTGAACACTATTTTGGAACGTTACCCCGGTACCTTTCAGATCATGGACATAACAGACCGTCTCTCGAAACCCGCACCAGGTGTGGGCAATATACACGGAAATCCACTACCAGACGCCGTTACGCGTGCCGCGCGGCTATGGCCGCATATATTCAACACAGCAGGATTTTTCAGCGCGAAGCTGATCAAAACCAGACCCCTATCGCAACCTAAACAAAACCATCCTGAAATATTTGACAATCACATAAATCTGCTCGGCGATGCGGATGCAGTCAGCATCATCGGCCAGATCGAGAGTCAATTCGGAATTGATCTGCAGGGTATTATGGTGAAGCAATCGCTGACTATCACAGAAGATAAGGGTAATTTCATGCTGATGCCAAAACAGTTGTTAGGAATCCATAAACAGCTGCCCATTCACTCGTTTGGGATTGCACTCGGAAAACCCCTGCCCGACTGCTGGCAGCCATCGCATGTCCTGGTGAGCCGCTTTGGTGATCAGTTCTCACAGAATGTGTATACACTGGACGACAAGTATTTAGAACGTTGGAATCGGGGTGAGGACATCCGGGGGGTCTCATCATCTACTATCGCGTCCGGTACTGTTGTAGCTGTCCGTGACCAGAGCGGGCGTAATCTGGGGCGTGGAAAGATTCTAAGTGACCGGATTAAAAACCAGCTGCCGACACGTTTATTTTAGACGCACGAGTTCGATGAAATGATTCATCACCAGGGCGGGAAACACGATTGCGGCAGTCTCCATGCGCAGAATCGTCCTTCCTAATGAGACTTTGTGCACATGCGCATCTTCAAACGCTTGCAACTCCTGAATGCTGAATCCGCCTTCCGCGCCGATAAAAAGGCCAACCGTTGGACGTTTATCTTGTACCTGCAAACCTTCCAGCAATGCATGCAGCCCTTGATCCTTTTCGCTCACAGCTGCCGCCATAACAATATCCATATTCAACGATTTTGTTGACGATGAAAGAATGGCATCCATTTTTTCAGGCTGCATCAGCTGCGGCAATAATGCCCGCCCACTCTGTTCAGCTGCCTCCCGTATGATTGCCTGCCAGCGCTGATTCTTCCTGGAAGATAAATTGGTATCGCGCACCAGTGATCGCGCGCATATAAATGGTTGAAAGGCAGATACGCCGACCTCAGTAGCCTTCTGCAGGATCCACTCTATTTTTTCTCTGCGTGATAGAGGAAAGAAAAGGGTAATGTCCACCGGTAGCGCGCGTGTTTTCTCACCGGCTTTGATGATCTCTGCCGATACATGCGCATCCGAATATTCATCAAGGCACGCATAGTACGCTAAACCTTCACCATCCAACACCGTGACTGTATTACCCGGCTGGAGACGGAGAACATGTCGGATCTGGTGTCCAATATCATCCGGAAAGACTACTTTCCCGGCAGCAGGATCGATATTTTTAATAAAAAAGCGATACTTAGTCATCCGATCAATCATCCATACCAGCGATCACAACGGTAAATTCGCCGCGCAGCTTCTTTTCCGCATATTTCTGCGCCAGTTCTGAAATCTGTCCGCGTTCTACCAGTTCAAATTTCTTCGTGAGATCATTCGCCACCGCTGCATTTCGGTCTCCATAAACGGCCAGCGCGTCCTTTAAAAACGCAGCCAGTCGATATGGGCTTTCATAGAAAATAAGGGTATGCGGAGATCCCGCATCGACCGTCAGAAAACGCCTGCGGGCACTGGATTTGCGCGGTGGAAATCCACGAAATGTAAAGGCATGCACCGCCAGACCAGACAAGACCAACGCCATCACCAGCGCGGTCGGCCCGGGAATTGCTGTGATCTTTATGTCTTCCTGCAATGCAGCCCGTACGAGCGTGAAGCCGGGGTCAGAGACTGCAGGAGTACCGGCATTGCTGACAAGCGCGACATCGCGACCTTCGCGCAATAATCCCAAAATACGTGGTAGATTCTTTTTTTCATTCTGCTCATAAAATGAGATCTGCGGTTTGCGGATCTCAAAATGCTTGAGCATATTGCCGGTTTTCCGGGTATCCTCGCTGACCACCCAATCCACGCCACGCAGCGTCTCCAGTGCGCGCAGTGAAATATCGCCTAAATTTCCGATAGGTGTAGAAACGATATATAGCATGATACGGTTAATTTAACCACATAGAGAGCATTTATAGTGAACCAAAAATATATTTGGACATTTTTCGTCCGAATATAGACAATCCACAATTCGGACGGTATAATCTGGCGTGAGGTCATATGAGCAAACAACCCACACGAAACCGTGTCAATCCTGATGTGATCGACACCACCCCGCTGCGGCGGCCAAGCTGGATCAAAGTACGCGCACCTGCTGGAGATACATATGAGAATTTAAAAGACATGATGCGCTCCAAAGCCCTGCACACCGTTTGCGAGGAAGCAAACTGTCCCAACATGGGCGAATGCTGGGGCAGTGGTACGGCAACCTTCCTGATCCTGGGCGACATATGCACACGGCGCTGCGGATTTTGCGATATCAAGCACGGCAAACCACAGCCCATTGACTGGGATGAACCAGAACGAGTAGCACAGGCGGTAAAAGCGATGGATCTTAAGCACGCTGTGATCACGAGTGTGGACCGTGATGATGACAACCTGGGTGGAGCCAGAATCTTCGCGCAGATGATCAAACGAATTCGGGCGGTACACCCGGGCTGCTCCGTTGAAGTGCTTATCCCTGACTTCCGTGGAGAACGAGAAGCACTGCAAATTGTGATGGAAGCGCGCCCGGAGATCCTGAATCACAACCTAGAGACCGTCCCGCGTCTATTCCCAAGCGTACAATCCTCAGATCGGTTGGAATGGTCACAGGCTGTATTGCAGGGGGCAAAGGAATTGGACGCTGATGTGCTGACCAAATCAGGTATCATGCTCGGCTTGGGCGAAACGCTGGATGAGGTCAAAGATGTTATGCGCATGCTGCGGGAATGGGACGTAGATATTCTCACGATCGGCCAGTACCTGCAGCCCAGCCGGCAGCATTTACCAGTGGAAAAGTATTATGAATTAGATGATTTTTACGGGTTGAAAGACTTCGGTCATTCGATCGGCTTCAAATGGGTGGAAAGCCAGCCATTGGTACGCTCTTCCTATCATGCCGCAGAACAGGTGCGAGCACTAAGCAGTGTACACGAGAAGCTGTACGGCGACAACGGTTCTGCGTAATCTTCTTGGTTATGACGAATAATGTTACGCGCATGCTGGACGCGAAAGATGTTCGTTACCGCCAGCTGGAGATCCCTGATAAGAAAATGAGCGCCCTGGAAGTTGCTGCGTTTCTGTCCGTCCCGCCGGAGCAAGTTTTCAAAACCATCGTCACGGAACGGCAAAAGCAAGGCAAGCCAATTCTGGCTGTGGTGCCGGCAATCGCTGAAGTAGACCCAAAAAAATTGGCCAGAGCAGTGGGCGAGAAAAAAGTGACCGTCACCACCCTGCAGAAAGCGGAATCTCTCACCAAACTGCGCGCAGGCGGCATCTCACCACTGGCACTGATTCATAAAGGATTTCAGACGGTGCTGGACGACAGCGCGATGGACTTCAATGAGATCATCATCTCAGGCGGACAATGGGGATTGCAGATCGCCCTATCCCCGCAAGACCTGCTTCAACTCACTAACAACTGCAGCGCAAATATTATCTGATCTCAAACATAATAAGATATCCCTATCATACGGAATTTTAATACCGAATGATGTAATTTTAATCAAGGATTCGCTGGCTCGTATCCCACCCAGCGGATATTTTTTTGGCGGGCAAAACGATCCGACATGGTCTGCAGCGCTTCAATATTGTTATCGATAAGGATAAATGAGCGTTCAAACTCGATACAGGCGGCACCGATCGTACCCGAACCCGCGAAAAAATCCAGCACTCTACCTTCCGGCGTTGAGGATGCCTGGATAATTCGGCGAATGATGCCGAGCGGTTTCTGGGTTGGATATCCGGTTTTCTCATGGCTGTTTGTGCCCACGATAGTATGCCACCAGGTATCCGTGGGCAGTTTGCCACGCTTGGCTTTTTCCTTGCCTACTAACCCCGGGGCCATGTATGGGATGCGGGAAATATCCTCATAATTAAATATATAATTTTTTGGATCCTTTGCGTACCAGAGGATATTATCGTGTTTGGCCGGCCAGCGTTTCTTGGTGCGCCCGCCAAAATCGTACGCCCAGATGATCTCATTCAGGAATGACTCTCTGCCGAATATATCATCAAGCAATAGCTTGCAGTAATGCACTTCACGATAGTCAATATGGAAATATATGCTGCCATTAGGTGTCAGCAGTCTGTAAGACTCCTGCAAGCGGGGTTCCAGGAAAGCAAGGTAATCATCAAATTTGTCGCTATACCCCTGCTCACCCAGTACCTCAGTCTCGTATCGCTTTCCCTGAAATCCGATGCGATCCCCCTCTTCAGATTCCACAGTCCGCAACTGCCTACGAGATTGCTTGTGACCGGTATTGAATGGTGGATCGATATAGATCAGTTCGATCGACGCATCCGGTAGAGACTTCAATATTTTGAGATTATCACTGTAGTAGATCGTTGCCTGCATGTGCTATCCGATAATTCCCTGATAACCCGCAAACAGGAATGTAATTGCCAGATACAGCAAATAAATTGCGCAGACACTGATCAGTCCGGCATAAACACGATGATTAATGAACTTACAGCCGTTGCCAACGATGATGGATAATAGCAAATTCCAAGAAAAATCCGCCGCGATATGCCCGAAAAAGAAGCCCGCAACGATGACCCAGCTGACTGCTTTGGCCTGGAGCAGAAACACCGCTGCAGCGGTCATCCACCAGGCATACCAGAAGGGATTGCTAAGCGAGGTCAGAACACCCAATCCCATCAGGCGGCGGTTCGAAAATACAGCTGTGTTGTCTTCCTTTTCAGGTAATTTCATCTTCCCTTTGAGTACATTGATCAACATACTCATCCCCATGTAAAACAGGAGCAAACCCCCCAATACGGCGATCAGATGTTCCACAGACGGCGCCCCCAGCACTTCTGATAAACCCAGGGTGATCAACACCACCATCAAAAATTCAATAATGGCATGTCCAACGGAAATCAGCAAGCCAGTCTTCCATCCCAACCGCGGGGATTGACTGATGATAGCGGTTGTGACCGGACCGGGTGTAAGTACCGCGCCAATAGCCATGCTGAATGAAAAAATAAAAACGGCAAAAAATGAATTCGTGGGCATCATGCTGGCGATAATTTTAACACAGGCGCTTAAATTAAAAGAGAGCGAAAAAACGCTCTCTTCAACTTACGTCCATTGACTTAATCCAGTGGGTCGGTCCAGTAACTGACTTTATCCACGTTGATAGTAAGATTTTCGGTATAGTCACGGTTGATGAATAATCCGAAGAATCCTTCAGCGTAAGTGTCATCAACGAATTCTTCCACCATTTCACTATTGATATAGAGACTGATGGTGTCATCGACGGTCATCACACCCAGTGTGTTGACGGCGTCTTTTCCCTTAAGGATATATTCACTGCCTTTCGGATAGCGCAGCCAGGTGGTTTGGCCATTCTCGCCCGACAGTCCATCCCATATTCGCAGGCTGTATTTACCGTCACAGGTAATACCAAAGAAGTACCCCTGTTTATAGGCAACCTGTTCGGGAACATGGAACAGCAGCCCATAGCCATCGCTATTCGAGCAGGTTCCCATCTCTACTACCGCTTCAATATAGGCATCCCCAAGGACAGGGGTGGAAGCGATTCGCCATCCCATGGTCTCAGAAAGTGCTCTGATCTGAAGAGCGCCGTCATCGTATGAAAGGGCCATATACTCATCTGTTTCTAGATTCCAGTAATATTCGCCGGGATCCATCTCATCGATCCAATCCGGGTCACCGAGATACACACCGGGATCATCAGACACAACCTCAGGGGTCTCATCCGCTTCGGTCTCCGGCTCTTCTTCGTCTTGTGATTGGTCAGCATCAGCTTCATCTTCTTCATCTTCCGCTGGTTCCTCAGACGCATCTTCTGATTCATCATCCTCGTTTTCCGTTTCCATCTCCTTGGATTCTGTATCGGCGTCTGTTTCGGGTTCTTCCGTTTCCTCCGGCTTTACTTCTTCAGTTTCTTCTGTTTCTTCATCAGCCATATCGGCAAGGGAAGGTTCTTCCACCACTTCTTCCGGTTCTTCTCCCATGTCTTCTTCCATCAGTTCATCAACGCGTTCTTCCAGGTAGGCGTCCTTGGCTTCTTCAAAGCGTTCAGCCAGCGCACACCCCGAGATAACGAAAGCGCTGATCAGTAATAGTGCAATGATTTTCTTGTTCATGATTTACTCCTTTATTCCTTATGATTTATAACCGATCTGCCGCAAAAAGTTCTTGCGCCAGCTAATATCTTCATCTGTTTCAACACCTTTTGGAGAGACACCATCGACTACACCCAGAACCGCCCGGCCTTCTCCGCTTTCTGCCACCAGCACTTCAACGGGATTAGCGGTTGCACAATAAATTCCGCATACCTCTGACACATTTTTGACCGCGTTAAGCACATTGATCGGGAAAAATCCTTCTGCCAGGAAGATGAAAAAACTGTGTCCAGCGCTGATTGCCAGTGCGTTCTTCAGTGCCAGCGCGATCATTTCATCATTCGTTCCTGACCAGCGTACCAGGCACTTCCCTGAGGCTTCACAAAAAGCAATCCCAAATTGGATACCCGGAACGGTACCCACCAGGGATTCATGCAGATCCTCGACTGTCTTGATAAAATGCGATTGACCGAAAATAAAATTGACTGCTTCTGGTTTCTCAATTTTCACGGTGTTTATTTCCATAAATACTCCTGGAACCTCATATTCCCTTATTAAGGCATAAATATATATGCAAGTTTAGTACCAATTCGTTACCGGATAGACGGTATCGCGCTCTGTAAAGGCCCAAAACCGGCATTGATCTGCGATAATTGTCCACGTGCAAAACTACTGGTGAACCCATTGACCATATCCGAAATACTTTCTGAAACTCAATCATCCAGCTGTGTCTGCTCTGTCTGCGTATTATTAACATCTAGATCATCTCCCGCCCTGCCGCACGAATCCAGAAAAATGTACAGAAATAAATGAACAATAATCCGCTGCATTATTTTCTTCCAACGTTAATTTGTTGAGTAATATTCTTAATTTATTTTACATCACTAATATTCAGAAACACACCTTAAGGTAAAATTGGGCACAATACGAAAGGAATCATTCATTGTATGAAATTGTTTTCTTAGGGACTTCCGCCTCTGCGCCATCAGCCCATCGAGGGTTGCCGGCACAGGTTATAAAACACAACGAGCACCGCTTCCTGGTGGACTGCGGCGAAGGGACCCAGCGCCAGATTCTGAAATCTGGACTGGGTTTTCGCAAATTGAACCAATTGCTGATCACCCATGGCCACCTGGATCATATCCTGGGCGTAGGCGGACTGCTTTCAACCTATTTACGATGGGAAGCGATGGAAAGCCTGGACATCTATGCCGGGCAAACCGCCCTCAATCGCATCCATGACCTCATCTTTAATGTAGTCATTCGCGGTGAATCACCTCCCTTTCCAATCAATCTTAATCCGGTTAATCAAGGGGTGGTGATTGCAGAGCATGACCTGACGATAAGCGCTTTCCCTGTCCGCCATCGCGGGCCAGGATGCTTTGGATATCTATTTGAAGAAAAGGGGAAACGGCCATTCCTTGCGGATAAAGCGGAATCGCTTGGCATTCCGCAGGGACCCTGGCGGCGCGACCTGGTGAATGGCAAAAACGCCATCCTGCCTGATGGACGCGTGATCCAGGCAGAAGATATCCTCGGACCATATCAGCTGGGTACCAAGTTAGTCACAATTGGCGACACCGGCGAAACGGAATCACTGCTGCCGTATTGCGAGAACGCAGACGCAATCATCTGTGAAGGCACGTACCTGGAATCAGAAAGCGAAATGGCCGCACAGTTTGCCCACCTGACAGCGCGTCAGGCCGCGCGGCTGGCAGTTGAAGCGAATGCAAGAGCACTATACCTGACCCATATATCGCGACGGTACCGGGAAAAAGATGTCCTCAGAGAAGCGCAGGAGATTTTCCCAAATACGGTCGTTGCCAGAGATTTGGATGCGTACCAGGTAAAGCGAAAATAACATTATCAAGAAAATTCACCCTCTGTTTGACATAAATCTACCCGTATGTTATAAACGGAACACTTAACAACCAAGTGCCCCGGAAGGTTCTCTTATCCAGAGAGGTGGAGGGATCGGCCCTGTGAAACCTCGGCAACCGGCAAAAATGCAGTAGCATTTTTGCATGGTGCCAACTCCGGCAGAAATATCTGGAAGATGAGAGGTACTGCAGCTTTATTTGCGACTGCCCCTCTCATAAGGGGCAATTTACTTTAATACGGAGGTATATAACGTATGAAAACAATGATGAACGCAGATAAATACCTGTTCACTTCCGAATCGGTCACCGAAGGCCATCCGGATAAGCTGTGCGACCAGGTCAGCGACGCAGTGCTGGATGCCTGTTTTGCGCAGGATCCCAACTCCCGCGTAGCATGCGAAACTGCTACTAAAACGGGTTACGTGATGATGCTGGGAGAGATCACAACCAACGCGCAGGTTAATTATGACCAGATCGCGCGCGAGGCGATCAAGGAGATCGGGTACGATAACACAGATAAGGGTTTTGACTACAAAACCTGTGGTGTGCTGGTAGCGCTGTCACAACAATCCGCCGATATCGCGTTGGGCGTGGACAAAGCTTTGGAAGCAAAAATCGGAAAAATGAGCGACGCGGATATCGAAAAGGTTGGAGCTGGCGACCAGGGTATGATGTTTGGGTTTGCTTGTCAGGAAACTTCTGTCTTAATGCCAATGCCAATATATCTGGCGCACAAACTCACCAGACAGCTGGCAACTGTGCGTAGAAATGGTACTTTAGATTGGCTGCGTCCAGACGGAAAAGGCCAGGTAACAGTCCAATACCACAAAGGCAAACCGGTCCGCATCGATACAATTGTGATCAGCACACAACATTCCCCGGAGATCTCCCAGGATGATATACGCGATGCAGTTATTGAGCATGTGATCCAGCCAATCGTTCCGGAAGGAATGCTGGATAAAAAAACAACATACCATGTCAATCCAACCGGTCGTTTTGTGACCGGCGGTCCGATGGGTGATGCCGGCCTGACAGGCCGCAAGATTATCGTGGATACATACGGCGGTATGGGACGCCACGGCGGTGGCGCATTTTCCGGCAAGGATCCGACAAAAGTTGACCGATCAGCAGCCTATGCCGCACGCTGGGCAGCCAAGAACGTCGTCGCAGCCGGTTTGGCTGATCGATGTGAGATACAGGTCGCCTACGCGATCGGTGTCGCGCGTCCGGTGAGTGTCAATGTAGAAACATTCGATACAGGTCGCATTCCAGATGAAAAGATCGCCAAGCTGGTTAATGAGACCTTTGATCTGCGTCCCGGTGCTATCATTCGTGACTTAGATTTACGGCGCCCGATCTACCGCAAGATCGCATCGTACGGCCATTTCGGACGGGATGATCTGAACCTGACCTGGGAACAAACAAACAAAGTCGACGCGCTAAAAGCAGCGGTCGGTTTATAAAAAACGAGGGCTGGAACATTCCGGCCCTTTTTTTTATCTTTCTTTTTCATCCCCAGAATCAAGCACTGGGCGCACACCTGTTCCATCAGATGGTTTGCCGATGATCTCTTTTTCTTCCAAACGATCAATCATACGCGCAGCACGAGTATATCCAATCTTAAGCTTGCGCTGTAGCATGGAAATGGAAGCACGTTCTTCCTTTCGAATAATCTCAATCGCTTTTCCCAACAGGGGATCCTCGTCTGGTTCCGGTCCTTTATCAAACATCGGTACCTTTGTTAATGTAGCGCCATTTACCGGCTGAGATGGTTCCGTTTCGCGTGCTGGCACTTCCCGCACAGTTGGCCTATCGGATTGCCCATTCAACGCCAAATCCTGCTGAGTCCAGAATCGGACCAATTTGCGAATCTCATGGTTCGCTAGGTAGGCACCCTGTAAACGTTTTGGAGCCGCTGCATCTGGTGCCTGGAAAAGCATATCCCCTAGACCAATCAAACGTTCCGCACCAGGCCGGTCCAGGATAACACGCGAATCGGCAAGCGAAACCACTTTAAATGATATGCGTGCCGGGAAATTGGCTTTGATGGTTCCCGTGATCACATCCACCGACGGGCGCTGGGTAGCAATAATCACATGGATGCCAGTTGCTCTGGCAAGCTGCGCAAGCCGGTTTAGGTTGCGTTCTGTTTCTTCCGGTGCCAACATCATCAGATCCGACAGCTCATCGATAACCACAATGATATACGGTAATTTATTTGGATGATTAGCGTTAAAGTCTTCCAGGTTGCGTGCGCCTACTTCAGCAAACTTCTTGTAACGGCTATCCATCTCCCGCGACATCCATTTGAGTGTACCCACAACTTTATCAGATTCCACGATGACCGGTGTCAGTAAATGTGGAATGCCGTTGTATCCCGTGAGTTCAACACGTTTGGGGTCGACCATCACCAGGCGCAGCTCATTCGGTGTATGATTCATGAGCATACAGCAAATGATGGCGTTGATACACACCGACTTGCCAGAACCTGTCGTACCGGCAATCAGTAGATGCGGCATCGTGCTGAGATCAACAACTACTGGTTTACCGGCAACATCTTTTCCCAAAACAAATTTGAGGAAAGATTTTTTACGCGTAAAAGCACGGCTTTCCATTCCTTCACGCAGGGTAACCAGCTCTGCTTCGGCATTCGGTACTTCCAGACCAATATAACGGCGTCCTGGTACTGGCGCCTGCACGCGAATACGTTGTGCGGCCATGGCCAGTGCCAGATCATCAGTCAACGCCGTGATTTTATTCACACGTACACGCCTGCGGCCCTTGCGGGTTTCAACAAAATCCGGTTCAATTCCAAACTGTGTGAAAGTTGGTCCACGGTGGATCTCAACCACATGTCCCGGCGCGTTGAAGGAGGCAAGCGTTTCCTCGATGGTGTGGGCGCGCTCCTGGTCCAGACCATCAGAGACTGCAGTGTTCGTCACAGGATCAAGGATCTCAGGAATATTCGGTAGTTTCCAATCAATCTTATTTTCTGCCGCATGGTAGATTTTTTCTATCGTCACGCCATTCGGAAGACCATCTGTTTTTTCTGATTTCTTTATGGCTGCTTTCTTCGATGGCGGCTTCTTGCTCGATGATGCATTGGGCTTTTTGCCATCAAATGTTCGAAAACCATCTGGTTGTTCAGTATTCTCCGGAAAGGAAATTTTTTCTTGCAATTCTTTTTCCCGGTCAAGATTAACCACCCCTGTTAATTTGTGGGCTGTTTTCTTGATAGTCTTACCTGTGCGGGTAACCCCCTGGGATGCCCCGCGAAAAAGATCGGGAATTGAGACATCAAAAGTAAAGGTAAGGGTAATCAATACCCAGGCCAACAGCACCACAAAGGCGCCCCAGTAGCCCAGCGCGACAACCAGGAGGCGTTCAAACACCGCGCCCAGATACCCACCGCCCCTGCCAGATTTTGCCAGGTCCCACCCCCCCCCTGCGAACCAATGCATCCAGGTTAAGATATTTAAGTATAAAAATATAATACCCAGCAGCCGTTCAAGGGATAACATGGGAAAACGTTTCTCGTTACGAAACAATAACCATAAACCGATCACAAACAAAACAACCGGAAATATAACTGCGCCAATGCCAGCAAACCGAGACATGATCAATAACATCCAGCCGGTTACCGCGCCTTCCGACTTTCCAAAGTAACCTAACATAGACACAACGGCGAGGATCAGCAGCGCTGCCCCAATGATATCCGTTTTGTGTTCTTTGGATACCTTCGTCAGTTGTTTTGCGAAGGATGATTTCCGCCGGCTTGTCTTTTTCCGGGAAGAAGAACGTCGTGATGAACGTTTTTTTGAGGGTGTTCTTTTTGCCATGTTCTTCCTTAAAACCAAATAACTGAATAATTGTTCTAATTATAGCACCGGGAGGAGATTACAGCCTGCGCCTCTTCCTTCGTATGAGAAATGCTGCGAGTGCGGACACAGCAAACATCGTCACTAATGCGATCTCCAGTACAAGAATGATATCCAATGGTTGCTCATACACCGGTTCTGGAAGGGGAATCTCAATGGGAATTTCCTGGAAAGAAACATCAGCCTGCTCCTCTGCGGGCCGCACCCCCAGGATTGGCCCAGGTCCCTGATCGCCTTTCGTATCGATCTCCGCGGATTCCATCTCAAACGTTTCTTGTGTTTCGTCCCGGAGAACAGGTTCTTCTTCCATCTCACCTTCCGTAATGGAAATATCCGGAATGATAGCGCCGGGTATCTGTCCGGGTTTATCAGCAGGGCTGCCACCACCGCCCAAACCCATACCAGGCGGCTCTGCTTGAAAGTTGAATACCATCGGTTCCTCAGCATCTTTCTCTTCAACCATAGTTTTTACGTCTGGTACGTCTTCCATCGGTGCACTTTCAACCATCGCCGGCTGAGGGACTGACCGGAAGGGTACGAGTAGATCAATGGCAAGAACTACCGTCAGTGCGACAGCGGACAACCCGGAAAGCACCCGCAAACCAAGTTCCATCCAACCAGGACGGTCTGGCTGCGCTTCAAGGTGCGTAAGCGTAAATTGGTGCGGGACTGTTAGTTCAGGAAGGAAACGCAATAATGAGCGCAGATTCCGCAGATTTTCCAGCGTCGGCGCCGCATGCGGATTAGCTGCTAGCAAAATCCTACAATTTTCACGTTCCTGTTCCGTCAATTCATCATCCAGGTAAGCAGAAAGAAGACGAAACTCTTTATCGGTTAAATGCTTAAAGTTGGTCACTGCTGGCTCCCATCTTTAAGACGGTATTTCTCAGGTAAAAGTTCCGCAAAGTTCTGCAGACAACGCTGAACGCGATCTCGCGCGCGTGCTAAACGGCTCCGAATAGTTCCCAAGGGAGACTTGACCGCTATGGAGGCTTCTTTGTAATTCATTCCCTGTATATCGACCATGATCAACACAGCTTTGAATTTAGCCTGCAACTGATCAATACAGCGCTGAATTGCCGCTTCTAATTCCCTGCTCTGCATAAATTCTTCCGGCAGCTGTCCATCATCCGTTAGCCAGATAGGATCCTCCAGCTCTTCACCGCTTTCATTTACGATCGGATGAAGATCCTGGGTAGGTTTCCGCTTCACGCGGCGCAATTCGTCATAGCAATTATTCGTTGCTATACGCAAAAGCCACGCCCGGAAAGAGCCGCCACGGAATGATTGGAGATGCTGATAGGCGCTGATAAAAGTATTCTGGGTAACATCATCCGCCAGCATCGTGTCACTCATCATGCGACATGCCAAATTATAAACCTGGGATTGATAACGCAGGACCAGTTGATTAAATGCATGCAAATCGCCCTGTTTTGCTTGTTTGATCAATCCAGATTCTTCCATCGATATCCTGCTTCCCTTTCGCATGATTATATCGCAGAGGCTACAGCCGTAGATTGGTTGCACAATACTGTACAATTAATAGTAATAAGGGTCAGATGGATATCACTTTTAGCAGATTCATCGGTGTGGAAGTACGGGCGGATAAAGATTATCCGTTCACTTTTGCCGCGATTGACACAGAACTGCATGTGCGCGCGCTGGGTAAGGGACGTATCCAGGACGCTTTCGCCTTTCTGGCTGGACAGCAGAACGCGCTGGCGGCAGTCAACTCGCCCTTGACAACAAACAAAGGATTATTGAAACGGGAGGAAATTCGCAAACGCTTATCAGTAAAATCGCGCCTGGGCCGTTGGGCAAACCTGCGACTGGTGGAATATGAGCTGCTCGAGCGGGGCGTAAACGTACCGAAAACGCCGGACTCGATAGACCGCAGCCCGCGCTGGATGCAATTGGGATTCAAATTATTTAAAGAATTGCGCAATCTGGGATATGCGGATTACCCGGATAAAGCCGTGGATCATCAATGCTTTGAATGCCAGGGGGAAGCTGCTTTCTGGAACCTGCTTGGACATGTGCCGTTAACAGCAGACACGCTGGAAGGCTGTCTGCAGCGCCAGATGGTCTTAGGAATAGCCGGCCTGCAGGTCCCTGACGCAATGCGCTTCTTCCTCGAAGTCACGCGCCATAAACTCCTGCAAAACCAGCTCCCAATGGAAATGGTGTATTCCGCCGGTGAGCTGAATGCCCTGATCGCTGCCTACACCGCCTTCCTGTGCACCCAGAAGGAAAATGAGACCATCTGTATTGGAGAAATTGATGAAGGGGTGATCATACTACCGGCAAATTCTATTACAGGTTGAGGTTATTTGTAGAATATGATAATCAATCAAATTAATTGTTATACTAAACATGACAAGGAGAAAGCATGAAATTCGGAATCCATTACGCCTACTGGGAGAATGATTGGGATACAGATCTAAAACAATATTGTAATAAAGCGGCAGAGTTGGGTTTTGACGCCCTTGAGATATCCGGTAATGCGATGTTGGTGATGTCAGATAGCGAGCTGAAAGCGTTAGCAAGCGCAGCTGAGGAAGTCGGTGTAACGGTTTACCCTTGCCATGGCATTCCGAAAGACCGTGACGTCGCTTCGGAAGACCCATCCGTCAGAGAACGGGGTTTCGCTCAAATTAGAGAATTATTTGACAAGATGGATGTGGCAGGATTTAAACAACTTGGCGGTATTCTGTATTCTTACTGGCCAGCATATGATTTCTCAACGACCACCACTGATCTGCAGAAAGTCCGCGATATCAGTCTTCGCAGCATGGACCATATTGCAAAGGAAGCGAAGAAGCACGACATCACGCTGACATTGGAAGTAGTGAACCGTTTTGAGAATTTCATGTTCAATACAGCAAAAGAAGGGGTAGATTTCCTTGAAAAATTAGGGCATGACAATGTCAAATTACTGCTGGACGCTTTCCATATGAACATTGAGGAGGATTTCCTCGGTGATGCGATACGCACAGCCGGAAAATATCTGGGACATTTTCATATCGGCGAATGCAACCGTAAAGTGCCCGGAAAAGGACACATGCCCTGGGATGACATCGCAAAGGGGCTACAGGATATTGACTATGATGGCGTTGTAGCGATGGAGCCATTCGTTTTAGAAGGCGGCGAGGTCGGTGATTCAATTCGATTATGGCATAATCTCGTAGGGGGCGATATGGATCTCAATCGTGATATTCGCGAGGCGCTATATTTTATAAAAGACAAATTCTTATAAAACTGACTTCAACCTACCTGTTCTACGAATAATCAAATGATCACGATAGGTCTGGATATTGGTACAACATCTATCAGCGGCGTTGTGTTTGACAGCACAGAGCAATCGGTACTGACCACCGAAACACTGCCAAATAATAGCCGGATCGAAGAAAAAGAACCCTGGCAAAACATACAGGATACTGAAAAGATATGGAATGCCTGCCAGAAGATCATTGCAAGATGTCAATCAAAATATCCGGCTATCAGCGCAATCGGCCTGACCGGACAAATGCATGGTATCGTCTATCTTGACAAGTCAGGCAGGGCAATCAGCCCGCTGGCAACATGGCAGGATGCGCGCGGTGATCAATCATACCGAGATGGGAAAAGTTATACTGAATTTCTAACGCATCAAAGCGGCTATCGCATGTCCAGTGGCTACGGGTTGACGACGCATTTCTATAATCAGAAGAACAAGATGGTGCCAGACGGAACAGCCAGTCTTTGCACGATTGCAGATTATATTGGTTTGCGCCTGACAAGAAGGAAAAAGCCGCTCATTCACACCAGCAACGCGCACAGTATGGGTGTGTTCGATCTGAATAATTTAACTTTCGACCGTGACGCTATCAACGACGCCGGGATAAACCCGGGAATCTTACCCGAGGTGTCGCCAGGCGAAATCAGCATTGGCTGGACAACTAATGGAATTCCAGTATGTGTAGCGATTGGTGATAATCAGGCTAGTTTCATCGGCGCCGTGGGCGATACAGCGCATATCCTGACAAACATCGGTACCGGCAGCCAGCTTTCCGTCCGCAGCAAAACAATGGTGTATGCAGAGGGTGGTCTGGAAGTGCGTCCCTTTGTGAATGGAGAATTCCTATTGGTGGGGGCTGGTTTAAGTGGCGGGAGCGCCTATGCGCTACTGCGGGATCTCTTCAGGGAGGTACTGGGGTTGTATGACGTAAAAGCGGACGAAGAACTGTATGGAAAAATGGAGAATGCCGCTCGGGAAACAATGGAGTCAAAAAATCCGCTGGCAGTGGACACCCGCTTCAAAGGGACCCGAAGGATGCCGGATATTCGGGGCGCGATCAAACAGATTGGGATGAATAATTTGACTGCAGGACAGCTGGCATTAGGAGTTATGCAGGGAATATGTGAAGAACTGCATAGATTCTATCAGCTGGTACCAGAAGCACTACGGAAGGCGGATGTCCTTGTTGGGAGCGGAAACGCACTCAGGAATAATAAAACGCTGCGGGAAATCCTTTCCGACCGCTTCGGTATGGCGCTGACCATGTCCCCGTTTATTGAAGAAGGCGCTATTGGAGCAGGAATTCTGGCAGCAACAATGCTTGAATAAGGTGAATATATTTCTTTAAGCAAAAAAGAACTCATAATCGTAGCATAGATCATTTTGGTTGCATTTGGTGGCTACCTTATGCTGAGTTCCGATTTTCTTGAAAGCAATTTATTCAATGTGTTGTTGATAAAATATTAAAAAGTACCTGCTGTTGAGATTACAAGACCATGCATGAATTGTTTCTGCTTATGATGTAAGAAAACTATAAATTCGCGTAAATATCCCTGAAACGTAAAAGATTGTTCGTACGTGATACATCTGATCTTTTTGTTTAGAAATAGACTATTTTTTAAACAACACTTCGCTGACTTTGACCTCTTCTTTTTCGATGATGCGGCGGATATTGTGGCGGTGAAGGTAGAAAATCAGGGCGGCCATGGCAGTACCCGCAATCGTAAATCCCAGCGGATACCCTGATAAATATGCCACCACAGGCAGCGCCAGGAATGTAGCAAAGGACCCCATCACAATATAATCCGTCAGCAATGCCGGAATAGCAACCAACAGGACAAATAAAACCCCAAGCTTCCAATTAAGACCGAACATAACGCCTACTAAAGCGGCAACACCTTTTCCTCCGCGGAACTGCATAAAGAATGGGAATATATGCCCGAGGATTGCCATCATACCGGCTAACAAAGCCAAATTGGGGCTGCCGGGATAGAGCCACCTGGCGACCAGGACCGCAAACACTCCCTTCAAAATATCGACCAGGCCAACCACCACGCCATAGTGGACACCCATAATGGTGGTTACATTTGACGCGCCGGCGTTATGTGAGCCGTGCTCGCGTATGTCAATTCCACCGAAGATACGGCCAATCAAATATGCAGACTGTAAATTGCCGAATGCATAGCCAACAAAGACTACAACCAATTCACTCCAATTCACTATTAGAACTCCTATCCGTATTTCTTCAGCAAAAAATTAGATCGTTATTGTAACTGATACAACCCCGTTACTCCTTATTCGTTACCAACTTTCCAGCGAAATTCAGAAAAACACGCACATCTAAAAAATTTTTATGATGACAAGATCACAAAAATTCGATGATCACTGCATTCAAGCGATGGAAAACGGTTACTGCTGTTTACCGTGTCATCATATGCTTTGCGATGGCGAAAATCATCATCCCAATAATCATCCGATTTATATATACGCTTGACACAATTTTCGATACCTCGTTATAATTGCTCTTAATGACTCGCCCGGGACTCCAACCCGGCGCCCGCGAGGGCAGTCGCCTGCGGAGGGGCTGTGAAAAAAAGCCGTAAGCAGGCCGGCGCATCCGTTACCGCGTGAAGGAGATCGCATTTGCGATGAATACAGGTGGCACCACGGGAACCCCTCTCGTCCTGTCGAGACGAGGGGCATTTTATTTAACAGAGAAGGAGCAATCATGATCGACATTAATATTGTGCGCGAAAACCCGCAGGTGCTGAAACAATCGCTGGAAAAACGCCAGATGGATCCGGTGGTGGTGGATACCCTATCCAGGCTGGATAAAGACTGGCGCGCGAAGCTAACGCAAGCAGAAGAGCTTAAAGCAGAACGCAATAAAGTCTCCAAACAGATCGGCAAGATCAAAGACAAAACCGAGCGTGAAGAAAAGATCGCTGAAATGCGCAAAGTAGGTGATCGCATCAGCGCGCTGGATGAGCAAGTCAAAATTCTTGAAGAAAAACTAAACGTCCTCATCGCGACCATCCCAAATATCCTGAACGAAAAAGTTCCACTGGGTAAAGATGAGACAGACAATGTCATCATTCGGCAGGAAGGCGAGATTCCCAGCTATGATTTTGAACCGCAGCCGCACTGGGACTTGGGACCGGCGCTGGGTATCATGGATTTTGAACAGGGCGTCAAGATTACCGGTTCGCGCTTCTATGTTCTTAGCGGAGCAGGGGCACGCCTGCAGCGTGCGATCATTCAGTGGATGCTAGATTTACACCGCCGGCAGGATTATCTCGAAAAATATCCGCCCTTTATGGTAAAAGCTGAGACGCTGTTTGCCTCCGGACAACTCCCAAAATTTGAAAACAATCTCTACCATGATCACGAAGAGGACCTGTGGATGGTGCCGACAGCAGAAGTACCGCTAACCGGCATCCATATGGGTGATTTTATGGATTACGAATCCCTGCCACGGCGCTACACCGCCTACACACCCTGCTTCCGGCGGGAAAAAATGAGCGCCGGGCGTGATGTACGCGGAATTAAACGCGGACACCAGTTCGACAAGGTCGAAATGTATATCTATAGCAAACCAGAGGAATCCGCGCAGGAACTGGACAAAATGTTGGCAGATGCGGAGGAAACCTGCAAGTTGCTTGGTCTGACTTACCGGATTCTGCAGTTATGCACAGGCGACATGGGCTTTAATTCCGCTATCTCGTATGACGTCTTAGGCTTGAAAAAAAAAAGCGGAGAGTGGCTGGAGGTGTCCTATGTCTCCAATGAGAACGATTTTCAGGCGCGGCGGGCTAATATCAAGTATAAGGATGAGAACGGGAAAAAAGATTTCGTGCATACGCTGAATGGGTCCGGATTGGGGATGCCGCGTACGTTGATCGGCGTGATGGAAACCTACCAGCAGGCAGACGGGAGTATTGTAGTACCAGATGTACTGAAACCCTGGATGGGCGGTCTAGAAGTTATAGAAGCGGAAACATAAGATCAAACAACCAGCGGGATAGAACCATATCCCGCACTGCAATAAAAATATTGACAATATCATCATTCTAAATTATTACGGACGGCTGAACCATGACTGCATTGTTGCATATCCTCACATTGATAGCAATGATTGCCGGATTGTTGAGCCTGCTCACGCTGGTGATACCCGGGTTAACCATAATCTGGATCAGCGCATTGGTTTACGCGCTGGCTGTCGGATTTGACACCATCACGATTATCGCTTTTGTGATTATGACAATTTTGATGGTGTTCGGGAACCTTGTGGATCAGCTGGTTATGGGTTCTCGGGCACGAAAAAGCGGGGCAGCCTGGCTGAGCATCGCCATGTCCATGGTATCGGCTTTCTTATTTTCGATCATTTTTTCACCGATCGGAGGGTTGCTCGCAGCATTGCTGGTATTAATGGCATTTGAGTTTTACCGGATTCGGGACCTGAAAAAAGCAGCTAACACATCAAAAGAAATGGCGATCGGGTGCGTCAGCGCGCTGGCACTGCGCTTTCTGATCGGTATGATCATGATCGGGGTGTGGTTTGGTTGGGTGTGGCAGTCCGATGCCTGGTTTTTTTAATAAAAAGCAAATTCAATCCGTTCCGAGATTCACCCAACCCCAGATTGATTTCATTAAAGAGACACATCTATTCAGAAGTTTTTTTCGCGTCTCATGTTTGATATGGAAGAAGACTTTTGGAATACTATCCGAATTCTTTATATTTCAGCGCCCGCAAAAAGAATAGATTTTGTGTGTTAGGAAAAATGGTTGACGGTTTTACAATTGCCTGCGAGTTTTAAAGACCTCATACAGGGCAATCGACCCGGAGACAGCTGCGTTGAGCGAATCGATCTGTCCTGCCATTGGAATATAGGCGATGTGATCGCATTTCTCACGGACCAATCGGCGCAAACCGCTGCCTTCGTTGCCAACCACAATCGCAATGTGACCGTTAAGATCTATTGATGATAATTCCTGCGCATCCTGATCCATATCCAGTCCCACCACCCAGGTACCTTTCTCTTTCAATTGGTCGATCGCCTGGTTCAGGTTCATTTGGGCAATGCAAATGTGCTCGCTGGCGCCCGACGAGGCATTCACCACCGCCGGAGTCACATCCGCGCTGCGGCGTGCCGGGATGAGAATGCCATGCACACCAAAAATCTCAGCGGTGCGGATCAGCGTGCCGAGGTTTTGCACGTCCTGTACCTGGTCCGCGAGTAATACAAACAGGGGCTGCTCTTTCTCCTTGGCGATAGATACGATCGCATCCAGATCCGCATAGGGATATCCATCGACCTGCAGCGCCACACCTTGATGGTTCTGATGGATATCATCCAGACGGTGTTTATTCGTGAACGTCACCAGTAAATCCCCTTTGCGAGCCGCAGCAATAATCTCGCCCATTCGTCCTTTTTGATCCACCCCTTTCTTAACAAGCAGGCGGTAAAAATGCCTGCGTTTAGCGCGCAGGCATTCATAGACGGGATTTCGACCAGTGATCCACTCTTTCATTTCCAGGTCCAGGTTGACCCACCGCTGGCATCCTCAACACGGACACCTAAAGCGGATAATTTATCACGGATCAGGTCGGACAACTCCCACATCTTTTCCTCACGGATCTTCACGCGCACTTCCAGCAGCAGGTCAATAAAGACATCTACCTCTCCGTCTCCACTCTTTTTGCCCAGCGTTAACCCCAAAACACCGGTGAGCTTCTTCAGCAATTCCTGCGCCGCGGATAGTTCCTCATCCAATGCACCATTGGCACGGGCCTGATTAACCGCGCGGACAAGCTCAAAAAGATGTCCCAATGCACCTGCGGAGTTGAAATCATCATCCATCGATGCTTCAAAACCGTTTTCGGTTTTCTTAATCTGTTCAGCCAGCACCTGGCGGTCATCCTCCGATAATCCTGCAGCACCCGGCAGAGCGGGCTTCAGCGCAGACTCCATACGATCGACCGCTTTCTCGGCCTGTTCGATCACCTCATCATTGAATGTGAGCGGGTTGCGGTACCCGCTGTTAAGCACCATCATACGCAGCGCGTTAGCCGGATGGTCTGATAGGAATTCTTCAATCGTAATCAGGTTTCCAATAGACTTGGACATCTTTTCACCGCTCAGCTGCAACATGCCATTATGCATCCAATATCTCGAAAATTGTTTACCCGTCAACGCTTCAGATTGGGCGATCTCATTTTCGTGGTGCGGGAAAATCAAATCGTTGCCGCCGCCATGGATGTCAATCTGTTCGCCGAGGTGATTAACGCTCATCGCTGAGCATTCAATATGCCATCCCGGTCGGCCCATTCCCCAGGGGCTTTCCCATGCCGGCTCACCTTCCTTGGCAGCTTTCCACAACGCAAAGTCCATGGGATTCTCTTTGCGTGCATCCACGCCGATACGCGCGCCGGCATGCATATCTTCCAATTTTTGTCGCGATAATTTGCCATACCCCTCTAATTTTTCGACACGGAAATAGACATCGCCTTCAACAGGATACGCATAATTTTTCTCGATCAAACCTGATATCATCTCAATGATGTTTTCTATCTCCGTTGTCGCGCGCGGATTGACCGTGGCAGGCAAAATATTAAGTTCGGAAAGATGTTGGTCATACTGGTCGATATATTTTTGGGCCAGATCAAAGGGATCCATGTCCTCCGCGTTTGCACGTCGGATGATCTTGTCGTCCACATCGGTGTAATTCATCACATGGCGCACATCGTTACCGCGGTATTCCAGGTATCGGCGTACAATATCAAACACCAGCGATGACATCGCGTGGCCGACATGTGCATTGTTATACACCGTCGGACCACACACATACAGACGCACCTTTTTGGGTTCGATCGTCTCAAATGGCTCTTTTTTTCGTGTAAGGGTGTTGTAAATCTGCAATCCCATCTCTACCTCCGGTCTATTTCTTATTATTCTTGCTGGGTTCTGGTTTGGAAAAAATCATTCGTCCGGCGGCTGTTTGCAGCACCTTGGTCACAGTTACATTGATCGCGCTGCTAATATAACTACGCCCATCCTCAACAACAACCATGGTGCCATCTTCCAGATAGCCCACACCCTGACCGGATTCTTTGCCTTCCTGGATCACTCGGACATGCAGTGTCTCACCAGGCAGCAAAATCGACTTAACCGCATTTGCCAGTTCATTGATATTAAGGACATGGACACCCTGCAATTCCGCGACACGGTTCAGGTTGTAATCATTAGTCAAAATAGGCGCTTTCATCTGGCGTCCCAACATGACTAATTTTTCATCCACTTCCCGCACACCTTCCACATCAATGTCGGCAATGGTTGTCTTAATAGATCGGTCTTTCTGTAATTCTGAAAGCACTTCCATCCCCCGCCGTCCGCGCTGGCGGCGCAGGTTTTCAGCGGAATCCGCAATATACTGCAGTTCATTGAGCACGAATCGCGGAATGACCAGATTCCCTGGCAGGAAACCGGTTTTTGCGATATCCACGATGCGCCCGTCAATGATAACGCTAGTATCGATCAAGATCGATTTTTCATGGTTCCACTTTTCCCCGCTGCTTTCCTTGGCTAATTTTGGGTTGCGTTTCAAGAACGGCATGGCTTCCCGAAACTCGCCCTGTCGGCTGACAGCAATCACCACACCGAGATAGCCAAAAAGCACTGCGGCAGCAAAGGGCAAAATACTGCGGAATGGATTGGGCAATGTCATGATTGGAATCGTAGCCAGGGCGGCAATGATCAAGCCGCCGATCAATCCAACCATGGCAGAAACCAGTGTAGGCCCGGATACCTTGGTCAGGTATGCACGGGCTTTAATGACGGGATATAGTGTTATGTGGGGGGTGAGAAGGAATCCTATAGTGCCTAATATTACCGCTCCGCCAATAGCATAGGGAAGCGTGGATAGTTCACTACTGATGATTGCTGTGATCTGATCCCCGAGTAAAAAACCAGCGATTGCAAATACGATAAGTCCAATAAAACGAAAAATGATTACAGTCGTTTTCATAATAATACCTTTCTTGCGGGTTGTTAATGTTCAAAAATAATACGAATATGATATTTTTGATATTATCATGCGATTTTACATAAGTCAAATAAACGTTCTATTAATATT
>Ga0180434_10002301_pt1 | contig 25868 bp, 38 predicted proteins | sample SS_ome_7_FD_132453 | JGI IMG/M metagenome (GOLD analysis project Ga0180434, IMG submission 132453) | Hypersaline lake sediment archaeal communities from the Salton Sea, California, USA - SS_1_D_2 metaG | ecosystem: Environmental > Aquatic > Non-marine Saline and Alkaline > Hypersaline >... | reverse complement strand
AGCACGTCTGCTTCGTCGTCGATGCCGGCTTCGTTCAGGTGGGCGAGGGTGGTGGTAACGCGCAGGTTGGCCTCGTTCAATTGACGGATCAGGGCTCGCAGCTCGTACAGCCCGACGAGGCGCGGGTCGGGCATTATCGGCGCTCCGGCGGCTCCCAGGGGCTGGTGCGCCGCTCGAGCAGGATCATAACCGCCAACATACCGGCGGCACCAGCGATAAACGGGAGCGCTCCACCCAAGCTGCTCGCAAAGCCACTCGCCTCGTCAGTACCGCAGCCGCAGCCGCTGAATGCGCTCGGGCCGAAGGGCCGCACCCGGCTCTGCTTGCCGACAACGCCGATGCGGTAGAGATCGTTCCACAGCTTCGTTCCGGCGGGGTTGACGCCGGTCACTTGCGTGTAGGGCGCCTGGGCCGGAACCGGCAGCTCCTCGTAGGCCCCCATGCCATAGGCCGGCTTAATCGGGACACCCAGCTCCTTGCGCGGGTAGCCCTGCTGCCACGACCACATCACCGGACTCAGCTGCGGCAAATGGACCCTCTTCAGGTGTTTCTCTTGCATGGCCCCTCTCTTACTCCGTCCACTTCAGCACCGCCACACCCAGCAGCCCCACCAACCCCATCCCGATGGCCCAGTGGTACCACGGGCGCGGCGCGCTAGCAGTCTCCGCGCCGTTACCGAGCGCATACGGGCTCACTCGCTGGAACGCCCCGGCAGCTCGCTGTTGCCACGTATCGGACCACACCGGGCTCCCCTTCGGGTTGATCGGCGTCGCCGTCTCGTAGCTGCCCATGCCCGCGTTGTATGCTGGCTTGATCGGCACGCCCAGCTCCTTGCGCGGGTAGCCCTGCTGCCACGACCACATCACCGGACTCAACTGCGGCAGGTGGACTCTGTTCAGATGTTTCTCGTACATCTCGCGCTCTCCTTCGGCTCCCAGCCCCGCGAATGGCAGCACCGGCCCCTGCCCAGAAGGCCCAACCAGAACAACGCCCCGGCCGCGGCCTAGGGTGCTGTACAGCGGCTGCTGCCAGTCCTCGAGTATCCAGGCTTGCCCTGGCAGAACCTCGAGAATGACCTCATCCGCCGCTGTTGCTGCGTTGCTCGGCGACACGCCGCTTCTCCTCTTTTACCTGGCCGCGGTGCATCTTACTGCCCAAAGCTGCCAGGTTGATGTCTCGATGGCACCCGTTGCCGTCGATGACCTTCCAGTTCACGTTCCAGCCGTGGAGCAGCGCCTGCTGCACCACCATCGCAGCCAGACTGATCGACGCCTTCTCCTTCTTAAAACCTGGCCGGATGAAACGCTCGCCGTTGATAAAAATGCTCACCCGCCAGAGCTTGCCGCGTTTGGGCGAATTCTGCAGTTTTACGACCACGAGCACGTTCTTCTCAGGCCTACAGGAAGAGCGCGTAGATGATTGCCCCATCTCAGCGCCTCCCTGCCCGCTCCTTCATCCATTCGTACGCCAGCGTGATCTTGCGCATCGCCTTCTCGCGCCGCTTGCGATCGACCTCATCGGTGGCGCGGTCCGGATGTACCTTGCGCGCTTTAGCCTTGAAAGCCTTGTTGAGCGTTGCCTCGTCGGCGTCCCAGCGCACCCCCAGCAGCTCCCACGGCTGCTCCTCATGCTGCCATGGCATTTCGTCGGGCCGAGCGTAATTCGGAGGTGGCGCGATCTCGACAAAATCGAAATGCTGCGCCATGCACTCCGAGCACACTACGGTGTATTGGTTCCAGGCCCGTGCGTTGACGAACCCGTGGACGTTGCACACCGACCGACCACACTGCTGGCAACGCATAATCGTCGATGTGCCGCAGAACTGGCACTTCGGCGTAACCCGGTGCACTGTCTCGAAAACCTTTTGCGCACCGCTGCCAATGATCTCGTCGAGTAGATCGCCAAAGCGCCCACGGGGACCGCCCGCCCAACCCGAACGTTTCTCCTCTGGCATCGTCCACCTATCCCAGCAGCGCCCACTTGCTCGGACCGCCACCGCCACTGAGCCCAGGGACTGTCGCCTGAGCCTGTGGCTGCGGAGCAGCGGCGCCAATCACGCTCGTTTGCTGCTGTGGCACGGCAGCCTCCGCGGTGAGCGACCCAGTGTTGTTCATGACGTTCTGAGCCTGGGCCGCCATGTCCTGCACCTGGGCTGCCGGAAGCGCCCCGGCCGGCTGAGAACCAGGCAGCGCAGCCCCGTTGCCCGTGGCTCGCGTAACATCGGGGTAGTGCATCAGCGCCGAAGCGGCATATGCGCCGCCCAGACCAACTGCTGCTACTGCCACGTCATGCATGCCGCGTCTGTGCAGGTAGTACGCCAGCCCTGCCCCGGCTCCCGCGGCGATGATCTTGTGCATCGTGCTAGCTTGCCCCCATCTGCGTACTGGAGACATGGCCAGCTCTCGTAGCGTGCCGCCCAGCGCGCCCAGCGCGCCCAGCGCCGCCATTTGCGGATTTCCAGCGCCGTACATGATTCAGCCCCTATCCTTGCTCGAGCATGACGATGCGAAACTTCTTGCGCGGGAACTTCTCCTCGAGATCCTTCTGCCGCTTGCGTGCTGTCGACAACAACCGCGACGAGGTCTCGTAGCGCATGCGGCCGTCCACGATGACGTACTTCTGGGGCCGCGACGGCAGCCCGTGTACCCGCACGATCTTCCCGGTGCGCCGCTTGCTCGAGGTCGTCTTGCGCTTGGTCGTCTTGCGCTTCTTGGCGGCTGGCTTCCGCTTGGCCGTCGTCTTGCGTTTGGCCGTCGTCTTGCGCTTGGCCGTCGCCTTTTTCTTGGCGGCCGGCTTCCGCTTTTTCTTGGCCTTGGCCAGCTTGTCGTAGTCACTGCCGTAGGCGTCCTTGATCTTCTTAAGCGTGACGCCAGCGCGCCGCTTGCCAATCTTGGTGAACAGCTTCTGATCGCGCTGCGACATCGGACGCCCGGCGCAAGGCCGGCCGCTGACCGGATGACCCTTGACGGCTTTGCCCCAGGTCAGCGTTGTCTTCTTCTTGGTTGCGTTCTTCCGGACGGCCTTGCGTCCGGTCGCCTTGCGTTTGGTCGTCTTCTTCCTTGTCGCCATCCTGGCGCCTCCTTCAGTTCGCCCGAAGCCGCTTTGGGACCTCGGCCGGATACAATTTTTTCGCCTGCGCTCGCGTCGCAGGCCACGTTCGTTTCCCTTTTTTGTACGTTCGGACCTTCGGACCACCCCGCCGCCCGCGTCGCACCTCGCGCGGTCCGCCGCTCTGACTCCCAATTCTAGCAAAATCCTGTGCTTTTCTCAAAGGATAGCCACCAGGATAGTATTTGCTCGCCGCCCTCGGGTAGCTCACGCTTTCATCGGGGATGCGCACGAAATACTTTCTGGGGTTTGCCTCCAAGGCCTCAACACCTTCAAGACGATAATCGATCAAAACGGCTTCCTTTGCCGCTTTCATCGACTCCGCCGGGGACCACTCCCAGGAATCTACGGTGCGGACGCGGTACCAACCCTCGTCCTCAGGATCTTCGTAAATGGTGATCTCGCCGATCTGTTCCTCCCCCAGGTAGACCGCCCACAACGGCAGCGGTTCGCTCGACACCTGCCGCACGTCCAGGTCCGAGACAAACAGTCGGTTGCGATTCAGCACCCTCTCGCCGCTCAGTTTCCACAGCAGCACGCCGCCAACTGCGGCGACCGCCCCTAACCCGAAGTAGCTCCACGGAATGCGAGCCGCCTCCTCGCTAGTCATAATGTGCCGCAAGCGGTGGTGGTAGAGCGCGTAGCCCAGCGCTCCTGCGCCTGCGGCCAGCAGCAGGTTGCGACGCCGCTCCCACGTGTCGTCAGGATTGATGACCGCGAGCATCTCAACGGGATTGTGTCTCATGACTTATCACCGCAAAAACAAAACAAATGCACCAACTCCAAGCGCACCAAACGCTATCCAGCCCCATGGAATTGAACGATTACCCGCGGGTTGCAAGGGCTGTGATGGTGTTTCGACCGTCAACGGAGATGCAGATGGAGGAGCGCTCGTCGTAACCGACGGAGCACCATAAGCAGCGCATTCACATCTCTGAGATTTGTCGTCCCACCAGCAATTTGTCGGGCATGAAGCCGGAGCTTGGTGGGTTGCTGCAGCTACGCGAGCTTCATGCTCCGCCCAAGAAACCGGATGATGACCAGCCCCCGTCACACAAAAGCATTCATCTCTAATGCACGACTTGCGATACCCGCCACCAGGAGCACAACGTTCAGTTCTTGTCGCCGGATAGGACAGGTTAGCCGGTGCCGCACCAGGATTAAGAACACAAGTCGGCACTGGCGGCATTCTATAACCAGACGGTACGTGAGTAAAGCTGTACCCTGTAGGGCACCCTCCTCTTGAGTCCGGTTCCAGGCTGCGTGCCCCGAAAGCAATTGTATTTATCACACTGACACCTCCGCGCCCGAGATCCACGCCTCGGCCGGAACACCACGAAACGCCGTAACCCAATCGTTGTGCCGCGTCTGATACGCGTCATCTCCCCACTGCTCTTCCAGCTCCGAGGCACACTCGCGGCCCGGCTGCGAGACATAACAGGTCCGCGCCCCAGGGTTCGCCGTCGTGTGCCCTGGCGCAGAATGGCCGCGGTGCTCCACGCTCCGTGGCACGCCGCCTTGGCGCGCCATCGCATCACGCACATGCGCGATGAACGAGTTCTCCCCGCCAGGACCGTATGCAGCGCTCCCCCACGAGGACTCACCCGGGTTGCTCGCCGCGCTGCAGCCGGCCCAGCCAACCACACCGCCATAGGCCATCCGCGGACCAACTTCATGGGCAAACGTGTCGGTCGACATCCAGGCCGGGAAGGCATCTGCCCCGACTCGAATGCCCGCGGTACCAGGGCGCCCGAACTGCGTGGTCGTCCCGTGACCTAAAAAAACCAGGTTCTTGATCAGCTTGTGCTGGCTGATCGCATCCAGAATCGTCTGCGCGTTATGAACCGGGTAGACCGTCGCGCCGATGTTATTTGCGATGCGCTCGCCAGACTCCCGGAACTCGCCGGCCCCCGATCCCTGCGAGACGTAAAGCACTACGTTGTCGCCGCCAAATTTGCGCAGCATGAAGTAGAGGCTAACCCCGATCAAAGACGCCGCACCCACGCCAAACGCGACAGTCAACACCGGTCTGCGCCGCGCACGAGCCTTGACCTCGCGCAGGCTAAAACCCCGCGGGTTTTCGATCCTCCGAACGCGGCAGGTGTCGCACATTTAAGCCGTCTGCTCCGTCGGACGCCGCCGCGCTTGTGCGGCGGTCCCAAAAACATTTCCGGCTACCACAATCGCGTCTGCTGGCTGGTAGCCGGTCCCAGAAGCACGAAAATCAGTGCGAGTGCCCACCGGGTTGGGCAACCGCCCCTCGGCGAACGAATCCACCAGCTCTTGCAAGTGCGGCGGGAACTCCCCCCACTGCTTGTCCCGCAGCGCCCGTCGGAATGCGATCCGCTCGCTGGTACACATCTGGGGGGACTGCCGGCACTTCTCGCCGTCGGGGTCGATCCAGCGCGGATTGATTGGCTGCGAATACGCCTGAACAAAGTCTCCAAGTGTGTGAAAAATCTCACGTTTACGCCCGACGGTCAGGAAGTGGTTCGCGTAGCACCACAGAATAGCTGCGCCGCCCTGGCGCACATCCGGGCTCGACCAGGACGCGGCATCCCGGCTCACCTCTCCCCAAAGTGATCGGATCAACCATAACTTATCGAGGGGTGTGATCGTGTATGGCTCTACGCCTGGGAAGTAGATGGCGTTGTTGACGATATCCACGCCGCCGGAGAGCCGCAGCCGGTAAGCTTTGAACGCCCGGTAAATGGCGTAGCCCACCAACGCCAGTGCCCCAACAGCCAGCAGCACCAACAGTGGCTTCTCTCGCACAAAGCCCAACGCGTCACCCACCTTCTCGCTGAACGTGCGTTTGACGTAATACATCGGGTGGCGGTCACGCGGGTTACGCCGTGGTGCCAAGTCCTCGACATCTGTCTCACACACGACATCGCCCAGGCAGCGGCACGCGTGGAACTGCTGCTCGTTTGGGTCGAACTGGAACAGTTTTCCATCGTGCTCGAACAGCTCGAGCTGGTGGTCTTCCGATCCGTCTTCAAATGTGCGCAGCACCGGTGGCAGCTCTTGCTTTTGCTCCGCCTGGCGCTCGAGCTGGATCGGAATAATCGTCGGTGCTGCGGCAGGCTGTGCCGGCGTGGGTGCTGGTTGTGGCGGATACGGCGGATACACGACCGTCACCGGGCCGGAGCCCTGCTGTGGGATCGTTACCACCTCTCGCTGCAACTCCGCTGCGAGTTGTTCCGCAGCGGCCACTTGTTTTGTCTTCTTTCGCTTGGGCGGCTTGCCTGTCGGTGACTCCCAGCGTCCGCTGTCGTCTCGCGGCATCTGAGCTGCAGTGGTGTAACCCTGCTTCTTCGCCCGCTCGTACGCTTTGCGCTCTTTCTTCGACCACTCGGCCATCGGCTTGAAATGGCCTTTGTCGTTCCGTGGCGGCTCCCACACCTTGCCCTTGGCCTTACGGCCTTTCAGCTTCTTTTTCTTGATAGGGTTCGGGCTGAGCAGACCGGCCGCCTTCGCTCGCTCGTACTCTCGGATCTCTTTGCTGGTCCACAGCTCCGCCGGAAGGAACTGGCCATCTTCATCGCGAGGACGTTCGAATACAGGACTCTTTTTCTTCGCCATACCGCCACCTTAGCAAAATCGCGAAGCATCACCAAGGGCATACCGAGCCGGCCCCGTAAGACTCAAGGGTACCCTCCTTTGTTTGCAAACAAGCCGCCTTGGTCTCTTCCGCACTCGGGACACCCTTGGTGATGCTCCGCAATCGTCGCAGAGCCCTGTCAGTCATCAGACTCTTCTTGCTCTTCCTCTTCCTCTCCCTCGTCATCCTCAGGAGCCTCGTCCTCTTTTCCCTCCTCGACCACCTCGCCCTCTTCTGCCGCCTCGGTCTCCTCGGGCTCGGGCTCGGGATCGGTATCAGTCGCGTCAGGCTCAGGCTCTTCGGGATTCTCCTCGGGCTCTTCTTCTTCTAGCTCCGGCTCTGCCGGCTCTTCGCCGTTGATGATGGCGATGAAGTGATCTTGCTCAGCGTCGTTCAGCTTCTCGAACAGCACGTTCAAGCGCTGCGCCGCCGACATATCCGGGTTCTTCTCGGCCGGGAACAAGCTGTTTTTAACGACAGCCTTTGCCTTCGAGAAAAATGTTTCCTCAGCCTCGTCAGCACCGTTATCAGGATTCTCCTCGAGCCCCTTCGCGGTACGGATCTTCTCCAGTTCTCGCTCGTGCTTGCGCTCGCCTGCGGTCTGCGTCCGATGGTAGACGTACACCCCCCCAACAACAGCGCCGACCGCCGCCACCCCCCAGATGTTATCCGAGAGCAGCCGCATGCCGCGCTCCAGCGGCGTCGCGGTTTGCTGCGCGATGCGCTCTTCGTGATCGTTGATGTAGTCGAACACCGAATAGACACCGGACCCCAGGGCAATGGCCACCGCCCCAATGGCGAAAGGGATACCCCCCATCGCTACCTGGTCCTCGAGCCCAGAGGGGATACCATCCTGCATTTCCGCCCGGCTCGGCTCATGACCCCGCAGCACGCGCATAAACTGTCGCAGCTGCTCTACCGCTTGGTGCTCAACCTGCGGTTCACGCGTACCTTGCACGATCTGTTGCACTTGCTGCGGCCACATGGTGGACGCTCGCAGACCGGCCATGCGCTCGTTGTTGCGCCTCCGGGTTTCGTGGAAGCGCGCGATAACCTTGCGGACCTTGGAGATGGTATTCTGCAGCTGACGCACCTCGGCCGGGGTCATTTCCCGATTGGCCTCTTCCGGAGTAAGCTGCGGTATTTGTGGTGGTACTGGTGTCGTCATCTCTGCTGCCCCAGAATCTCTTCGATGGCGTTCGCGTCGACCATCCAGCCCTCGATGCGGATTCCAATTGTGCTGAGCGGGATCGTTGTAAATGCCCGGTTGATGTAGTAGGCCGTCAGGTTGCGGCCACGCTTGGCGAAGACTGAAAAGTTTACCCCACGGGCCCCGATCCGATCATTCAGAAACGGGAAGTATGCTCGGTCCTCAATTTGTAATCCTGGCTGCACTCGCGTCGTACTGATCTCGACCGGTACAACGTTCCCAATCTGGAAATATGGTTGCACCGCGCCTTCGATATCCCCCGGTGGCACAAGCCCCGTCCCAAACAGCGCCCGTGCGAAGAAGTAGACGTTGTCTACCACGAATGTTCGGTCATCCGGGATCGTCTGCGAGATGATGTTGAAGCGCTGGTTGAGCGAAAAGTCGTATGTGACCTCCTCCACGATCTCTTGGTAAATGCTTAGACTGTCCGGCAATTCCGAGTAGAAATTGCGTACCAGCCGCACGCGGTCCGCATCCAGCCGCCCTCCGGCCAATGGCCTCGCCGTCAAGTCTTCTGGATCTATATTTCGCACCAGCTCCTTGGCCGGAGGCGCGATGATACCTGTGCCTTTGTGTGGTTTCGAAATCGACGGCCCCTCAGGAAGCCCATGTCGTTTTCTGCCGCCCACGGGATTACATTTCCAACGGCTGGAGGACCTTGAAGCCATCGAACGTCACCTGCACCTCGATGTCTATCGCGCCAGAGTCCGTATTCGGAGACGTACCAGCCGTCAAAATCGGAATCGCACGGGTCGGGCTGATAATGACGTTGATCGTGGTCCCTGCCGCAAAAATCTCGTTGTTCATCAGATAGCCGTCGTCATCATGACGCGTCAGGATGTCTCCCGAGATCGGCTTGTCCTGGCGGTTGCGATCCGAGCCGCTGTCGTTGTACTCCAGCTCGAAGTCGAGCGGAGGCGGCACGTAAGCCGCAAACGGCAACGCCGTCGGGGGCACCGCCGGTGTAAACTGCGCAACCTCACGCGCCCAGTTGAAATATTCCGACCGCGAGGTCTGCGGCACATACCGGCCGATCATATGCGTGTAATCCACGTCGTCCTGGCCAGCAGGCTCCAGCAGCGGAGCATCTGTGATCTGCACTGACACGTACATGCGCCTGGCGATAAACGGGCCGTCACGGCTCACATTCACGGTGCCCGTCGTCGGAGAGTTCGAGCCCCCTGTCAGGGCAATGTTGACCTGGTATTTGAACGGAAGCTGCTTGCCGGGCATGTCATCGATATGGATGTCCTGCCGCTCCAACGCCTCGCGCGCTCGCTTCTCGTCCTGCAGCTCAGCTGCCAGGCGCCGGTTCTCACTCGCCAGCCCATCCAGGTTGTCGGAGAGCTTGCGCAACTCCGTCGCGACTGCTGGGTGAATCCGAACTTTCTGGTTGCCGTTCCCGTTCATGGACCAACTCACCTTCTCTCCCGCATAGCGCGGGGTACGACCCGTTGCGGGTCGTCTCTGGACGGACATTTTTCAAAGCTGTCCGACCAGGCCTAGTAACCCGTCGGATTAGGTGGGTTACCCCCGCCGCCAAACAGGCGGCGGGGGTTCGAGCTTGCGAATAGACCGTCTCGGGTTCACCTACCCGACGGACATTCTCACTGACTATCCAGCGAAAACACCTGCGGAGCTATAACTCCGCGAAATGCTTACTGGACCTCGCGGGTGCCCAGGCCGTCCAGGAAGAATTTGACGTCCTTGGCGATGTCGTCCACCGTGTTCAGGGACGCCTGGAAGTCGTGGTCCGCAGGGGTCGCCGCCATGGCGAAGATCTCCGCGAGAACCTCGATGCCCTGGCGCGGCGGCACGGCAATCGGCCGTCCGAGGCGGAGCAGCGCTGCATGACTCGGAACGCCGTTGTTGATGAGCACGAGGCTCGTGTCGCCACCGATGTCGCCGAAGATGCCCGCGGCCATCGGGATGTAGTGCGTGCCCGCCACGAACTGCGGCTTGTCACCGATGATGACGGTCCAGAACAGCTGGCTCTGGCACTGCAGGTAGAGCCGGTGCACGTAGTACGCCGGGTTCCCCACGAGCCCATTGGTCAGCTCGCCGGCACGGAAGTGCGTGAGCGCCCGAAGGCCCTTGATCTTGAAGGTCCGGTCCGCGACGAGCTGACCGGCGATCTTCATGTTGGTGAACGCGCGCTGCCCCAGGTTCGTCCCCGAGAACAGGCGGGTCTGGCCAGCGACGGGCTGTCCGTTCTGGCCGATGTTGTTGGTTGCCGTCACGACGCCACGCGCGAGCGTGTCGTACAGCGGCTGATGCAGTCTCTCGATCACTCCAACGATTGCAGGCATGTTCGTTCCTCCCCGTTTTGATTCAGCCTTGCGACCTAGCGGGTGGTCGTCCCGCTTTCTATGCCCAATCGCTTCCGTCCGGAGAAGCAAAACAATGCCCGAAATGTTTTTCGAGGTCTCAGGGCAGGCAGTCGGACAACTGCTTTTCGAGGCGTCCCTCTAGCCCATCGACCAGGATGAACCGAACTCAGAAGATCCCGTCGTCGTCGGTGTCGCTGAAAATCCCCTGGTTGCCTTGCGGACCGACCCCTGGGATCGACTCGGCAGCACCGGGAACCAGCGCCGGATCACCGACGGGCTTCGTGTACATGGGCGCCGAGCTGCGCAGCACCGGAGAGCGCCAGGGCTCGACCGGCAGATCTTGCAGCTGACCACCAACGGCCTGCACGCGCTGCTGGAACTTCTTCCGGGCCAGGCTCGCCGCCGCGCGACCCACCTTGCCGTAGAATTCGTTGTCCAGCGGCTGACCGGAAGCGATACGCTTACGGACCATCGCCTGCACCGCGCCGCGGAAGCCTGGCATCAGCGGGTGATTGCGCAGGCTCTCCTCGACCTGGGTGGCCGTGGCCTCGCCGCCGTTGGCCTGGCCCATGCCAGCGTAGGCCGCCTCGACCGAAGCGCCCATGCCGCCCATCGGAACCTCGAGATACTCGCCGGTACCCATGGGCACCTCGAGATACTCGCCAGCTCCGGCGTAGGCCTCTTCGACCATGGCCGGCCGGCCCATGCCAGCGTAAGCCGCCTCGACTGAAGCGCCCATGCCGCCCATCTGCGGCACCTCGAGATACTCGCCGACGCCGTTGCCGCCCATCGGAACCTCGAGATACTCGCCGGTACCCATGGGCACCTCGAGATACTCGCCAGCTCCACGACCGCCAGCGAAGGCCTCCTCGACCATCGTGCCCATGCCGCTCATGCCGTCGAAGATGCCATCAGGGGAGGTGTCGAAGATGCCGTCAGCCATGCCCATACGGCTCAGCTCCATCTCCAGCTCCTCCTCGATGCCACCGAAGCCGTCGAGCGCGGCCTCGTACACGTCGATCTGGCCGAAACCGGATGCGCCGTTGTCGCCGTTGGTGGCCGGCAGCGTCGGCTCCACGACCTCGGTCGGGGCCGCAGCTACCGCCCCGGCTCCTGGCAGAATCCACGAAGCGATACGCGACGGGATGGTCTGCCGGGCGACGAGGTTGTTGGCCAGGTTGACGACCGCCGCGAGACCGGCACCGACTGCCACCGGGACCCGCATCTCCTTGAGACCCTCGTGACCGGAAGCGCTGGCGATGGCCCAGAATCCCAGACCAGCCGCCACGTTGCCGAGCACCGGGGTCCATGTGCCCAGGTACTGCGTCAGTTTCGGGACGCGGTTGAGCGCGACACCCAGGGCCACGGCGCCACCGAAGCCGATGGTGCCGACGCCGACCTTCTTGCCGACGATCTTGAGCTGCTCGGTCGCGGGGAGCAACGCCATCAGGCCTGAGCCCGGGTTGGCGGCCATGCGCCGCGCCAGGGCCTTCTTCTCACGCTGAGTGAGCAGGCCGAGCTTGCCGGCCTTCGCCATACTGATCCAGCGGCCCTTGTCCCGATGGGGGTACCACTGGTCCCGCGTGTAGCTCTTCACGCGCTTGCGCCGCTTGCGCCCCGGAGCCTTGCGCAGGTAGCTCTTGACCCGCGTGCCGCGCTTGTGCGGGTTGCGAGTGATGCGACCGCGCCCCGACCGGTTGGTCTTCTTGCGCTTGTAGGAGTAGCTCTTGACCTTCACGCCGTCAGAGCGCGTGTAGCCCTTCACGTGGACCATCTTGCCCTTGCGACGCCCGTTGGTGCGCTTGCGGGACTTGGCGCGCCGCTTCGGAGCGAGCTTACGTGTGTAGCTCTTCACACGCGTGCGGCGCCTGCGACCCGGAACCTTGCGCAGGTAGCTCTTGACCCGCGTGCTCCGCTTGCGCTTGGCCTTGGCCTTGCGGCGCTTCTTGGCCGGACGCATCCAGTGGCCCTTGACCCGCACGCCGTCCGAACGCGTGTAGCCCTTCACCCAGACGGCGCCCTTGCTCGGCCGCTTGGTCGGGTTCTTGCGAACGGCCTTGCGCCGCTTCGTCGTCGGCTTGCGCAGGTAGCTCTTCACCCGCTTGCGAGCCTTGCGACCGGGCACGCGCCGCAGGTAGCTCTTGACCCGCTTGCGGCCGGTCGTCTTGCGCCGCTTCGGCGCGGCACGACGAGCCTTCTTGGCCTTCTTGGCCCAGTGCCCCTTGACCTTCACGCCGTCGGAGCGCGTGTAGCCCTTGACCCAGACGTGTCCGGGCTTGCGCTTCTTGCTCGAGGCCGTCTTCCGCCTGCGGCCAGGCCTGGAGCGCAGGTAGCTCTTGACCTTCCGACCGCTCTTCTTGGTGTAGCCGCGCACGCGATAGCGCCGGCCTTTCGGCTTTTTCATCCAGTGCCCCTTCACTTTGACCCCGTCTTTGCGGGTGAAACCCTTCACCCAGAGGTACCCGGGCTTGCGCTTGCCGCCAGGGCCCGTGGCCGCGGACTTTTTGGCGGCCGGCTTTTTGGCCGGAGCCGTCCGCAGCGTCCTCGCGGGAGCCGCGCCGCGTAGGGCGCGCTTGCGCTTGGCCACCTTGCGCTTCTTGGGCTTGGCGGCCGGCTTTTTAGCCGCCGTCCGCAGCGTTCTGCTGGGCTCCGCTCCGCGCAATGCCCGCTTCCGCTTGACCTTCTTGATCGGGTTGCGCCTGGCCTTCTTGGCCCAGTGGCCCTTGACCTTGGAGCCGTCGGCACGCGTGTAGCCCTTGACCCAGACGTGCCCGCGCTTGGTCTTCCTGCTCGCGTTCTTGCGAACGGTCTTACGCCGGCCAGCGTTGCGGCTGATGACTCGTGCCCGAGCCGGCTTGCGCCCCGTGTTCTTGCGAGCCGTTTTCTTGCCCGCATTCTTCTTGACCCAGCCGCCCTTGACGCGGGTCCCGTCGCTACGGGTGTACCCCTTGCGCCAGCGGTAGCCTGGCCGCTTCTTGGCTGTTGCCACTTTCGTAGCCTTCCCTGCGGGATTGCGGGACCGGGACCGCTTCCGCGTGGTTTTTCTCCCCGAAGAGTTCTTCGAGGCTCCTACGACACGCGCTGTCGCGCTCCGTGTCGTCTGGTTGCGCTTCGGCGTCGCCGTGCGCTTGCTCTTCCCGGCCTTTCTCGTGTTCGGAACCACACGCCCGTCGGCGCTCTTGCCACGGGACGGGTTTCGCTTTTTGGGACGACCGGCCGGCCGCGCCACCCGCCGCGTGGGCTCCATCACCCGCGCCTGGCTCCATCCAGAGCTACGACGGCTGGGCCGCGGATTGACCATCCTGACCGCGCGCCTGCTCGGGTTTCGTCGCCGTGGGGTGTTAAGGGTGTAGCCTTTGGCCATAACCTGCCTGTCCTTTGAAGCAAAGGTTGCTGAGGAGCTTTGCTTTTTTCGGTGCCACCCTACGGGGATCGGGACAGGCAAACCGAAGCTTCTAGAAGATTACGCGTGTCGTGACGACGCTGTCAAGAGAAAAACGTCGTGACGACGCAAAAACTTTCCTACTTGAAGTCTGGAACGTTGTGCTCGTCGCACCACAAGAGCAAATCCTCGAGCACTTCTTTCTCGCCGCTCAGCGCTTCCGCCTTGCGAATGGCGTCCATGCCGACGCGCGAGTTCCACCGCAACGACTCGCTGTGTTCCACAGCCGCAGTATGACGCTTCGACGTCTTCGCCAACCTCCGACGAATCAGCCGCTTCATGCGCTGGATTTTCGACGGTCCCTTGTTTTTCCTTGCCATCTTGCCCTCCTCAAAAGAATCGAGCTTCAGCGCTCCCGGTTACCCACGTAGGCACCGAGCGCGATCGGCGCGAGCGCAGACGCGGCTCGTGACAGGTTAACGTTGCCCGTCACCCCGTACATCACAGGGTAGGCGACCATGCCACCTACACCACCTGCCACGGCACCCCATTTCGCCGCATGTTTTTTGCGACCTTCCGGAGCAACCACAGCCGCGGAGAGTGCTCCAAACGCAAACGGGATAGCCAAACTTAACAGCACCAGGCCGCCGAGCAGCGCTATCAGACCACCAACAGCCAGCGCAGAACCCGGCGGCGGCGTCAGCTCGTCTTCGACCAGCACGATCGGTTCGCCAACCACTGGCTGTTGTTGCTCCGTTCCAAACGCGGCACGTTCGTATTCGTATGCCATATCAGAACACGCTCGGTCGGCCCGCGACTGAGTAGCCAAGCTCCCGCTTGTACTGCCGCATCAGGTACAGCCCCACCAGCGCGCCGGAACCGGCCGGAACCGTCAAACTGCGCACCCAGTACATGAAACCGGAGAGCGGCAGAATCGACTGCGCCACAGTCCCAATGGCGATGCCTGCCAGAGCACCACCGATGACCGCGTACTTCCGGTCCTTCTCGGGCGCAACGACTGTCGCCGTCACGGCACCAAGGGCGCCCTGCAGCGCCGTGTTGAACAGACGGCTGCCGTAGCTCGGTTCGTCGCCGAGACCGACGGCCTCCTCGTAGCTGTATCTTGCCATGTTGTTCATTGGTCCCTCCACCAGCGGCTTTATGCAAACCGCAGAGCAAAATCCGGTGTCATGCCAGACACGACATAAAGCGCGCGAGCGTTGGTTTCAGCTCCTGCTGCGCTGTTCCTCGAAAATTGGATGTTGTAGGTTCCCGGCGGCAGAGCCAGGCGCCGGCTCGACCCAGGCTTGAGCGCTCCGGCAAAGATTGTTGCGTCAAGCGCGTCTGTGATCGCATAGCTCACCGGCCCGGGGTTCGGGTTCGATAGCGCCACGCCCGTAGCCTTTGTCCGCGGCGCGCCGAGCGCTGCGCCCAGGCCCCGCCGGCTGCTCCTGAACTCGTAGGCCATCTCATCACCCCTCGATGCCGTGCGCCGTGATGCGCAGATTCGGACCATCAATGATGCCTTCGATGCCACCGCCGTCCAGGTTGATTATCGCCAGAAAGATCCGGTTCGGTCGTTTGGCGTCCACCCAGCCGTCCGGGGAGGCGACCAAAACGTTTTCCCCGCGCATGATCCCCTCGGTAACCTCGCCTGTAGCGTAGGGCACAACCACGAATCCGATACACTGGCCAATGAGCATCACCTCGTCGGGCCAGCCATACGGCAGCTCGATCGGCTCACCTTCAGCCGCACCCTCCGGAACGATGAACTTCACGCCTTTGTCGTGGTCGTGGTAATACTGTGTCGTATCGTGGCGTTTGTGCCACTTATCGCTTTCGTACATGACACGCGCAGCAGAGCCAACGCACGCGATTTCTTCCGGCCACTCCACGAACTCTGGAAGCTCGAAGACGCCTTGGCTCGACTTGTCGAACGGATAGACAGCTTCACCAGGCTTGCGCGAGTGAAATCGCTGGAACGTCGCCATGGCGTTGCGCAAGCTCTGCTCATCGTTGCGCTGCATCCCACGCGGCGCAGCAGCACACTGACGCAACTCGGCACGAATTTTTTCGTAAGCTCGCTCGGCCTCCTCGCGCGTCGTTTCGACACCCTCCCGAGCTTGGGTCGCGATGATGGTACGAATCATCAGCTCGCGCCGTTCTTCCGGATCGTCCAATATGTCATGGATCGCAACGCGGCGTTGTCCACCCATTACAGACCGCCTTTCGCACCCAAAATATCCCCGAGCTTCACCGTAAAATACAAAAGGGCCGTCGGAACAACGATCGCGGCGGCCACCCCCAGCCACGGGCCGACACCGGCGGTACCAGCGTCAACCGAGACGATCTCACCCAGTGCAACCGGACCACTCCCCACGTACTTGGCGGTTCGCGGCATCTCGTTGCTTGAAACATCTGGGTCCTCTCCCAGCGCGTTACCCAACGCGCCACCGACTGGCGGCAACGGTACCTCGGCACCATAGCTCGGCCGCTGGTTATCCGGTGACTCGTAGTAGTCGTAGAGCCCCTTGTCCCAGTTCCAAGCCGAGTACAGCCCATTTGTCGGAGCCAAACCCTGCAACATTCCTGGGCGAATTTCTTGCCAACTCTTGGGCGCAACGTTTTGCATCTATTCAACCCTCTCGCGCCGCCGCCTGAGTTTCCGGCGCCGGTCGCGGCGTATCCCGCGCAGCATAATCGCAGTCCCCAGACCGGTCATAACCACGGTGCCCGCTACCATAACTGGCTGGATTTGATTAAGCAGTTGGCGCATTTGCGCGGTTTGCTGCGCCTGCGCCGCGGCTTGAGCGGCCTGTTGCTGCCTTACTTGCTCTTCGCCCTCTTGCTGATAAGCTCGCAGCTCGCGAACCCCCCACCAGGTCCCTCCAACAGTGGCGACGCCTGCGACGGCGTAAAGAAGTGGCACGAGCCAGATTGGGTTCTTTTCCACTACCGCCTCCTCCTGCCCCACTTCCACCACGAGAACGTCAAAAACAGCGAAGCTGCACTGAACGCAACTGGCCAGAAGTAAGAGAGCGTGCCAGGTGGTAACCCGACGCCAGCCCCGGGTTGGTCCTCGCTCGCGGCAGGCATACGTGGGTCCGTGCTCAAGCCTAACCGCTCGAGCACCGCGCTATCCACGCGTCCCGTAGTCGAAAGACCATTGCGCGCCTGAAACATTCGCAACGCGATCGGGTACATATCAGAGGTGCCTTGGCCATCGATCGGGCCGGCGTCGATCCCCAGGTCGCACAGCGCTTTTTGCACCCGGCAGATGGCATAAGACCGATCATCGTAGAAATCACTACACCGTGCGTCCTGACGACGGCACACCATAGCGGTCGACTGTACGACACAAGGTGATCCTTGTGGCGGAGGCAAATCGCGTGGGCAGCACCAGAGGGTCCCAGAACCACCAGCTGTCGTGCTGCAGCCCTCGCTGCGCAATTCGAAGCAGCCGCTGTCTTCAGCACACTGGCGGTCGGCCGTCGTAGGCAGAAAACACTTTTTTACGCCTCCGGGGACATGATCGCATGTCACGAATTGGCCTTCTGGCAAATAATCCGACCAGCCCATGCCTGCTCGCTTGTCGACGTACTCGTACATTATCAGCGTCTCCGCATCAAAAAGAAGAGACCCCCAGCACCCAGCACCGCCAGCGCCGCCATGGCCCCAGGATGGGAAAGTTTTGTCCAAAATGTATGACGCGGAACGCTTGGAGGCTGATCGGCTCCTTCGCTATCTACAGGCTCCTGGGGAAGTGTTGAATCCTCTGGTTCCTGCGCAAGCCACCGCTCGCGCTCTGCTTCGTAGACAGACGCTTCCGGTGGGATCTCACGCATGTAAGGCCTCGGGTATCCTTCTGGACAACAAAAAATATGTCCATTTTCACCGCAGGCCTTGGGGCTATCGAGCATGTTGCGGTACCTGATGCAGTGCGCCGCATCCGCGATCGCTTGGTCCTCTGGTGTCTCCTGGAAACAAACCTCGTGAGTCCGGTCGCCGACCAAGCTCCCACGCTGCCCACAAATGCCTCTATACAAGAACCAGTCAGTCCAGGAAAGCTCATCCCACCCGAGGCCTGCTTGAACCCTTTCGTACATCAGTACCGCTCCGCTTCTTCCTCAAGGGCAAACAGTTCCTCATCGCCTCCGAGATAGCCCTCGTCCTTCAGGTACTGATACCCGAGGTAACCTGCGACGGGAACTCCCAGCGCTAACGCCCAAAACCACCAATATTGAACGTAGAAGCGCAGCTTGTTTCCAAGCCCAGGAGGAGCTGGAGGAAATTCTCCGGCCCGTAGCGGTCCAGCTCCAGATGACCGTGGCCAACCGGGTGGACAGCACCACTTGAGCCCAGGGTTGCCATACGGCGTGGTCTCGCACCTGGCGCCCGATGAGAGCGGCAAGCAACCTTGGTTGCGTGCAAAAACCTGCTCCGGAGCCTGACCGTCAACGGTCGTGGTCCGAAAACAGAACTGCTCGCCGTCTGGCACCTCGTCGCATGTTGCACGTCCTGCGCCGCCTGCGATAGCTGTAAAACCAAGACCTTGCATGCTCGTCCCTTTCGTAAGCGCCATCCGCTGGGCTCGCTCGCTTTCGGTCTCTGGACCCCACTGTCGCCCAGACGGATATAGCGCCGCTAGCTGGCGCTGACGCTCCCGTTCCCGGGCAATGTAACCTTGGCAACCTCCTGGAAGCGGATTACCCAACGTCTGCTCCATCTCGCAGCCGGCGGCGATCTCCGGGTCAGTCTGCGCATACCCCTCGCGCAATTGAAAGAACTGTGCGGCTGGGACCCGCGGAATGCAGGTTGGGAAGTCGTCACGAATCTGGTTGTAGGTCATATTCCTACACATGTCGTTAATTTGAGCCGATGAGCACTCGCCCCCCGTCGCTTCCCGACAGCGACGCTGCAGTGGATCTTCGATCCGACCTCTGACCTCGGACTGCTGCACTCGATACAGCCCGTAACCGGCTGCTGCAACCCCAGCCGCCGGCCCCACAACCCCCCAGAACCCCAGTCCCGCTTCGTACATAACGTTTACCCTTTAATAAGCAGCGCCCGCCAGACTCGGTCGGAACTCCCGCTCCAGCTCCTCACGCTCTTCTTCACGCTTGCGCAGCATCTGCGACACAGCGAAGCCCAACACCAACGTAGCCGCGCCGACAGCGACATACGTCCATGTCGGAGCGCCGGACCCATATGGCTGCTCCACGATATTGCGTACCGTCCCCGTGATCGGACCAAGCGCCGATTCTCCCTCTGCCTGCCGCTCAGGAGCATCAACAAGCCCACGCAGCACCGGGAAGCGGTCCACTGCGGCTGCATAGCCGCCCTCACGCTCGATCTGGCAGTAAGCTCCCTGCGCGGTTTTCGGCCCCCACAGACCATCGATCGTATGCCCAGAAACAGCGCAGCCGGACGCAGCAATCGCCTGTTGCAACACACGCACGGAACCACGCTCTGGGCAGCAGTACAGCGAGCCCCCCGAAGCACAACCTCGCGCCCCATCACGGCTCGTGGGCACGCACCCGCGGCTCGTGGCTTTCCGCTCATCAGACGCCGTCACACACGCCAACTCACCAGCCCCGATACCGGTCGCGTCGCCCTCGCCGCCGCAGGTAGTAGTTTGCCAAGTGAAGCCACCAAAGCCGCTTACCGGTCCTACATTGATATACATCGATCCTCTCCCTACACAATGAATGGCGTAAGCGCGAATTTTGAGCCAATCGCAGCACTCGAATTGAACAGTGGCCCAATCGCTGGCCACGGCGGCAGGTTCCGCTCCAAGGGCCGATCGCGCCAGGCCGCATATAGCTTCCATGCCACAGCTCCAGCCGCGATCAGCAACGCCGCCCGTACCAGATTGGCGGGCACCGTGGTCGAGCCGGGGGCTGTGCCCAGACCAACGGGCGCGGTAGCCGCCGCAGAGATCCGTGGCGCATACGCACGCATCGGCGAATAGATGTATGCCATCTTCCTACCTACGTCCTTCTAGCTCCGCGAGCAGCTCCCGGCCTTTAAAATGCTGCCAGACGCCGTAGCCAACCACTGCCAGCGCCAGACCTCCCAAGGCTAGACCGAGTCCAGGTGACACAGCAGCTGCCCGCACCTCGACTTGTTGTCCTTGAGCGCGAGCCAGCTCTGCGTCGAGCACGCCTGGCGGGCAGCAATAAAAAATCCCCTGGTTCCCGGAATCTGTGAGGCAGTGGTGCGACCCCTGGAAACCAACCGGAACACAACCGATCCTGTTCAGGTAACCGACCTCGGCGCTCCTGCCACAAATCAGGTCCGAGGACGGGTCCATCGGGTTCGCCTCCGAACCCGAGCAAGTCTGCACTGAAAAACGCTGTTCTTTCCCCGGGATGGTAAAACCACCGGTCCAGCCCAGGCCAGGAATATTTTTCGGCCCGAGTATTGGTGGCAGTCCCAGGCCGCCACGTGGGATGTTGCGCCTCGAAGCCACCAGCGAGGAACTTCCTTGCTTCCTGTTGTACTCGTACATCTTAGCGTTTCCCTCTTGTTAACAGAGAACCGACGGTAATAACCGACACCAGCGCGACCCCGGCAGCTGCCCACTCGAACCAACCAGCCACCTCTGGCTCTTGATCTGACTCCGGCGGTAACTCCATCCTGTCCGCAACCCAGGGCCAACTTTGCAATACGAAGCCGCGGCTCCTCGCAGCCACCAAGCACCTCACCCCTTGCGCAGTGTCCGGACCAAACGCACCATCGACTCCGAGCCGCAACTGACACCCGTTTTCCAGGATGGCACGCTGCAGCGACCGCACATCGCCACCCTGGAACGGCTCATCGCCCAATGGTACGTATTCGTACACCGCCCTAGAACCTGCGCCGCCGCGGCGGGAGAAACTCCTCCGCTTCGAAGTCTTCTTCTTTTCCTCCGCCGAGTGCCAGCGCTGCAACAACACCGAGCGTCGCCACGCCGGCCACCGCGATCAAACCCCAGCCCCACCAGGGCAGCGCCGCGCCCAAACCAGCAGTGCGCTGAGTAGTCGTCGTAGCTGGCTGGCTTGTCGGGGTCGTCGTCGTTGTGGTGGCGGCTTGCCCCGATGTCGATGTTGAAGCCCCCGGCTTTGACGGAGTCGTACCTGGTGTGAACGTGAAGCTGTCGGATCGCGCCTGGCCGGTCGGCGTCGCCATCATCGTGGTGATCCATGGGAACCGCCCCGTCACGTTCACCCAGCTCGTCGCCGCAACAACGCATTCGACGCCACGCCGCGTTGCTGGACCCCAGACACCATCCACGCTACCCGCGCTGCAGCCGGACTGTTGGTTCACCCACCGTTGGAGCGCCATCATCTGGCTCCGTGTCACTCCGGGCTGCACGATTGGTGACGCAGTACCTGGCTCGGTGCTCGGCCGCCCAGGCGGACAGCAAAACAGACTCCCAGCATTGCCCGCACTGGTCCGACAGGCGTCGAGGCCTTGATACGTTGTCGGAGTGCAGCCTTGCGTCGTCAGCCATGACTGTTCTGGGCTGCGCCCGCAGACCATCGTGCCGCCGCCAGTGCACGGCTGGTTGCGCCGCACCTCGTCGGACATCGGCACGAACCAGTTGGTGGTCCAGCCCAGGGCACCAAGGCCGCCCTGTTTACGGTTGTACTCGTAAGTCATTGTTTTCAATCTCCTCTTTTAATCAGGATATAGGCGAGACCCAGAGCCGAGACGCCCCCCAGCCCCAGCCAAAATAGGTTACCAGCAGTCCAAAACGGCACCCGGGTCTGGACTGGTGCTCGTGGCTGCACCGCACTTTCTTGCTGCAACTCACGAGCGCGCTGCTGCACTTGCTGGGCAGCAGCGAACGCCTCGTCGATGAAAGCCTGTACATCAGGCGTTTGTTGACCGTTCACGGTTCGCTCCTCCGCATGAGTGCAATCAACGCGACGGCCGACGTGACGATGCTCGCTCCGATGGCCAGCTTCATGTATGTCCGCGCCTGGCTCACGTCCTGGCGCAAATCGGTCACCTCTTGGGCGAATTGCCGCGGGTCAAGCGCTGATAGCCAGCTCGCAGCCGCGCTTGCGCCAGGCACGGCGTCGTCACCCAATGCCGAAGTCACCGCGAAGCGCGGATTCCGGAAAAATGGAGACTGCTCACCAAACATCTTGGGATAGACCCACATCCGGCGCCCAGTCGTTGGATTCATCACCAGGTAGTAATCGCCCCGCTTGACGTGCGGTTCGACAAAATACCGGTCGATCGGGACGGGGCACTGCGCGAGACGTGGCATAATCTACACCTCCTCGCGGCTCTCGCGGTATTTTTTGTACAGGTACCAGCCGAGCGCAGCACAGGCAGCACCGGCCACGACCTTCCCAGTTGTCGTCGACAAGACGCTGCCACTGCCGACGCCGACGTCGTTGCCCATGCTCGGTCCGACCAAGACGATGCCGCGAGCATCCGACCCAGGGTAGAGCGGTGCTCCAGGACGTCGAAGCAAGACCCACTCCATGTCGGGCTGCGCGACTTCCAAGCTATCCTTGGCGTAGTCGTTATAGAAGATGCCGGTACCAGAGTGCGGCACCTGCGGGCCCGAGAAGACGCCATCGTCCTGGCCCTCGATGCCGAAGATGCCACTACCCACTGCGCGAGGGAAATGGCCGGTAGGGCTTACGCCGCCCACGACATCGAGGCCCTGAAAATCCATACGCCGCTGTAGCGTTCGATCACAGGTCGGCGCATTAACAACTGGTTTGATCATGGTTTTACCTTTTCCTCATGATGACCGCCACAGTGACGACGGTGCCCAATCCGAGACCGCCGATAATCATGTGCGGCGCGAAGCGCACATACCATGGTGTCTCCTCGACCTCGACTTGCGGCGCGGTGGCAGTCTCGGGCGCAACCTCGTGCAGGGAAGTGGCTCCAGTCGTCGTTGTTGCTGCCCCGGATGTCTCGCGGGCTGTGCTCTCAGCTTGCTGCGCTGCCTGCTGACCGATGCCCAGCTTGTTGAAAAAGCTGTCCATCATCCCGGAGACATCGCCAGTCCACCACGTCTCCTTGGTGGTCGTTCCGGTGGTCGCTCCGGTGGTCGCTCCGGTGGTCGCTCCGGGCTGCAGCTCTTCTGGTATCGGCCGCGTCGTCGCAGCTCTCCGCTCGCTCGCCAGGCAGGCATCGTAATCGCGCTGATGAACTGCCGGCAACGGTTCTATGGCCTGTGCCGCGCGATAATGGATGATGGCCTGCGCACAGCGATTCATCGCCTTCGCTGTAGATCCCAACGAACGCAGCACCTGAGGTGTGTTGGGCACCAGCCGGTTGGCCTCGAGAAAATAGTCGTAGGCCTGCGTGAAGTTGCGAGCGTCATAGGCCTGTGTGCCACGATTGAACGCCGTGCGGGCATCATCTTGCGCGGTACCCATGCCTCTTCCATACTCGTAGGTCATGTTCAGTCCCTCTTCCTGACCAGTAGCCAGATCCCGAACGTCACCAAACCCGCCACTGTGGAGAACAAGGTGATATGCGTCTGATAGCGCTCGGTCCATGACCGCTCGTCGGCAGCCTGCGCCGCCTCGGATTCCGGCGGCACCTCTTCGATCGGAGCTTGCTCTTCATCAACCACGGCCGTCGCCCGAACCGCAGCCTCCTGGGCGTACTCTGCGAACCCGTCCGCCGTCGGTTTACCGTCTGCGGTAGCGCCTGGCATTGGTGCCGCTGCGGTCTGAGTCGCAGCGCCCGCAGCAGGTTGGTCTTTCCCGGACGCTATCTCACGAAACCATTCCCAACCACGCTCAAACACAGTTTCTGGTTGAGCGTCGTCACGACGCTCGGCTGAGCTAGTCGTGCTAGTACCGCTGCTCGTGCCGTTCGTACCCAGGCCTGGTCCGTAGTATTCGTAGCTCATGCTGTCTCCGCACGCGTCCCAAGAAAAGCCGCAGCTCCAACGAGCGCCGCTACGCCGAAGCCGCCCAGCGCCCACCAGGCCCAGCTCGGCCAGCGCCCCTCTGCCGCTGCATACTGGGCGGCGCGCTGCGCCTGCGATCGCTCCCGCGCGATCCGGGCCTCGAGCGCCTCGGTCTCGAGACCGATGCGCCGCTGCTCCGAGGCCAATTGCCGTTCCTGCTCCGCTACAACCGCGTTCTGAGCCGCAAGAATTTCGGCATCCTGCTGCGACAACAACTCAGCTTGGTTGATCGCGTCTATCTCTGCGGACCAAATGTCTTCGCGCGTCTCGGATGTCATGCGGCGCTGCTCGCGCAGCCCCGTGATGCCGTAGTACAGATTAATCGCTCCGGTCAGCAGCGAAGCCGCAGCCGAGCCCGCCGCACCGACCGTCTGTCCGGTCGAGGTTGTTCCCAGGCCGCAGTCACAAAGGTCGAGTGTGGTCGAGATGTAGCTCACCGGACGTCAGCCTCCCGAACCCTGCGGCGATCGAAGTCTTCCTCGTCGCCGCCCTTACTCCTGGCAACGAAGTAGACGATACCGCCCACTGCTCCGAGGCCCAGCACGCTGACCAGCACCCAGATAAGGGGCGACACCCCTGTCGTCGTTGTGGTCACGGTGTCGATGCCACTGCGCAGCGCTGCGGCCTCTTCCTGCTGCCGCCGCAGCTCTTCCAGCTCTGCCGCGCCTGACTGAATGCGGGCCAAGCGCTCAGCATGCTCCATCTGAGCTTCCTGGAAGGCGATATCGCGGGCCTCCTGGTCGGCCTCGGCCTCGGTGCGAATACGCAGCCGCTCGGTCTCCTGCTCGCGTTGCGATTGGCGCCCAGACGCGACAGATGTTGCGATGCTGCCGCCAATCCGTCCGATAGCACCGAACATGTCGCCGAGCCAGCTGGTGTCCGACCCTGTTCCTGTGGTGTTCGCACCCTCACGCTGATAGGCGGTTCCGGTTCCAGGGGCGGCCTCGCCCGTGCGCGCCATCCGGTCGTAGTCCGGATCGGCGTACTCGCCTCCAGGCCCAAAGTCCATATCGACGTCGCCCATGGCGCCAGCTCGATTCGGGCCATACATGACGTAAGTCCCGGGCTCGAGCCGCTGGGCCGCCTGGCCGTTGACCGTGCCAATCGGGGCGCTCTGCATGCGCTGCATCGCCTCGTTGGTCAACCCGAGCTGCTTGCCGTAGGGCATGTTGACAAAAGACACGAGGTCCCCCGAGTTTTTGTTCGGCGCACCAATCACCGTGTCACGGCGCTGCTGCCGCACCGGATATGCCGGGACGCTGCGCTGTTGGGGGACCCGCCGCACCTGACGACGTTGCTGCTGCTGCTGACGCGGCTCACGTACGACGCCCGGTGCTTCTTCCTCAACGACACCAACGTACTGCACCTCATCAGCGCCGATGTTGCCGCCGCCAGCGTTGTCGTCGAGCATGTTCCAGTTGCTCATCCTCTTCTCCTCCGAAAGCCTAATCGTCGGATTCGTAAATCCTGTACTGTTTTACACGCTTGTGCATATTCCCTGTCCGCGGACCGGCCACAGGGTCGATTGTCACCCAGCCGCCCCCAGGTTTCAGCGCCTGGGCGAACACGTGGGTAAACGGGCCGGGCAACCGTGGGTGTGGCGAGGTCATCAGTTGGAACACCGGGTCGTCGAACAACCGCGGGTTCGGCTGCTGTTCCCCTTTTGGTTTGAAGCCCACCGTTACGATGCGCGTTTTTGCGCCGATCGAGCCGAGCCCTGCCCGTAAAAACGTAGCAAATTCATCGCAGTCCACCAATGTCGAGCCTTTGCGCTCAATCTCGGCTAGCATGCGCAGCGGGTCCTTGATCTGCTCGACTCTTCGTGGGTCTCGGGTGTACCGGAACTGCGGTCCACAGCACCAGTAATAGGTGGCCAGCACCTCGCTCCAATAGGCCTTGGGGCGAACGTACCGCACGACCTGTTCTACACGGTCGCGGAGCTTGAACGAACGCTGCCCGCGGTCGCCGTCGGCGACCTCGAACATCTTCACCACAGTCTGCGGAGTGCCAAGATATTCCCAGCTTTTTACGATATTTTCTCCGGCCACCGACTCCACTCCTGGCTCGTTTAAACCAGCCTGTCATGTGGGTACCGCCGGGGCCGGAGGCGTATGGGGGACAGGTGGTGCTCTAAAGAAATACTACTTTTTTAAAGCACATGTCAAGTGTCGTGAGGATTTCTTTGTTGACTTAACTTTAAACGCCGATCTTTGTGGAAAGGACTGCCTGCAGGGCCGAGAGGTATTTTCGGCCGTTATATGAGGCCAACATCGTCCCAGGGACGATGTCGCTAATATCGT
>Ga0180434_10002300_pt1 | contig 25869 bp, 25 predicted proteins | sample SS_ome_7_FD_132453 | JGI IMG/M metagenome (GOLD analysis project Ga0180434, IMG submission 132453) | Hypersaline lake sediment archaeal communities from the Salton Sea, California, USA - SS_1_D_2 metaG | ecosystem: Environmental > Aquatic > Non-marine Saline and Alkaline > Hypersaline >... | reverse complement strand
GCGTAGCTCGCAGAGCGTAGACGGGCCGGCGGCCCCCGCTTGTATGAAACTACGAAATTTTCATGCGGTCGCCGACAGCTGGATATGAACCGGCGTTGTTGCTGCGCGAAGGGAGTCCACTTTAACAAACGGGGCATGAAAATTTATATTTGCTCCGCCGTGACCGTTCTTCGTGCACGGACACGTAAACGTGCTCGTTGCTTTATGGGTTGTATTGCCATTGCAAGCATAGAACAATGCGCTAAACCGCGATCCACCACTTTTTCTGGATTCCGGCGCGCGCCGGAATGACAATTAAAAATTCAACATTCATCATTCAAAATTGCTTTACCCTCGAATCCTTGAACCCTTCGTTTCTCATGACGCGCCGTAGCTGTGCAAACCCGGCAGGAAATTGACCCCGAAGTAGGTAAACATCACCGCCATAAAGCCGGCGATGGAAAGGTAGGCGATTCGTTTTCCGTGCCAGCCGCGCATCGTGCGGGCGTGCAGCAGCGTTGCATAGACAAACCAGGTAATCAGAGACCAAGTCTCCTTGGGATCCCATGACCAGTAGCTGCCCCAGGCGGAATTGGCCCAGACGGATCCGGTGATGATGCCGACCGACAGAAACAGGAACCCGAAAAGAATCATGCGGTGGGTCAGTTCATCCAGCATGCGGATGCCGGGCAGATGCGACAGGAGCCCCTGACTGCCGCTCATCTCCCGCTGCTTTAAAAGATACATCAGGCTGATGCCGAAAGCGATGGCAAAAGCGGCGTATCCAAGAAAGCAGGTGATGACGTGGGCGATGAGCCAGTTGCTTTTCAGAGCCGGCACCAGCGGCTGAATGTGATCGCTGATATTGGGCGACAGCGAAGCATACGCCATCGCCAGAAAGGCCATGGGGGTCGCAAACACGCCGATAATGGGGCGCTGGTAGCGCTTTTCGACATATAAATAAATCACGCCCACGGTCAGCGCGAAAAACACAAGCGATTCATACATGTTGGCAAGGGGCGCGTGACCGATTCCCAGGCGGTACGATTCCACCCAGCGCAGCACAAAACCGCCCGCATTGCCCAGCACCGCGGCCACGGTCAGCCACCAGCCGAGACGCGCCCCGCCCGGCTTTTTGAAAATCCATGCGGCCGTATACAGACATGCGGCCAGGCCGTATACAAAGGTCACCCAAGACAACAAGAGCGAACTGTTCATTCAAGGCCCCTTTTTATTTTTTTTACGTGTTTTATTTCACACGGAACCGGACATCTGCAGTTTGCGGGTTATGGCCTTTATCTTGTTCTGCATGCCGAGTTTGTTTTTGTTGGCGGCACCCGCAACCGTTACAGTGCAACGCCGGCCCTTGCCGGCGACATCAACCATCACCTGCTGGTGGGACATGAAAAAGGTCATCAGACAGCCGATAATCATTACCACAAATCCGCTGTACACCACCCACACACCCGGATCGCGGGTTACCTGCAGGCCGGTGAAATAGTGTTTCCGGCTCTGGTCCGGGGACAAGGGTTCGGCCGGCGGCTGTACAACGGAAATCACCACTTCCCCTTTGCGCATCTTGTCGAAATTCGGAAAATGCACCGGCAGCAGCACCTCGGTCGGCTCACCGTTTCCGGGAGTCAGAATCCCGACAAACGCCGCCCCGATGGCCTGGCCCATGAAGTCGGCTTCGGGGCGGAACTCCATGAGTACAAATTTTCCCATGCCTTCCGGGATGGCAATGGGTTTGCCGATCTCAGCCGTTCGGGTGTATCCCATGCCGGACGCTTTGATGAAAAAATGCAGATCCGGCGTTTTCCGGGAAATCATGGTGTTGCGGGGTGCCGGGGACGGCATTTCACCGAAGCTGGATTGGAAAAAATTGATGCCGCGGTAGCGCAGCGGGTCGTTGACCACGATTTCCTTTTGCAGCACCACCTCGCCCTGCTCCAGAACCGACAGGCTGGAACGATATTCACTGGGCATGCCGTTGTCGTAAAAATGGATGTGAAAATCGTCCACCCGGACTTCAAACGGCAGATTCAGCATCTCACCGCTGCCCCGCAGCCGGACCGCGCCGGCCTTTTCCCCTTCCGGGATGTTGACAAAACCTTCGAAACCAAAAAACGACCCGATCATACCGCCGAACAGCAATAGCAGCACGCTGAAATGCACCACGTAAACGCCCAGACGGCTCCAGCGCCATTTTTCGCCGAAAAGGGTGAAACCGTTTTCCGTTTCCGTCACTTCGACACGACGAAAATGCTTCGATAACAGCGAGCGGAATCCGGCTTTGATGGTCTCGGGGGATCCGTTTCTGGTAAACGTTTCCTGATCCGCCGCTTTTTTTAAGCGCGCCGGATTGAAGTGCGGCGTGTCTGGAAAAATGATTTTCCAGACGGCTGCCAGCCGGTCGATGGAACAAACCACGATGTTGGCCGCCAGCAGCAGCATCAGCAGTTGAAACCACCAGGAGTGATACATGTCAAAAATGTCAAGCGCCTCGAAAAGGCGGTAGAAAAAAGGGCCGTATTCCTGAAAATAGGCCTGCGGGCTCTGGTTCTGGGGAATAACCGTACCGATAACGGAGGTCGCGGCCAGGGATATCAGCAGCACCACCGTAAGCTTGATGGATTTGAAAAATTGCCAGACAGGGTTCGCTTTCCGCATCACACTTTCCGATCAACGTGTGCCGCCCGTTAAAGGGCGTTCCGTACGTTAAAAAAAAGCGCCTGACCGACATCCGCGGCAGGGTCGGCCAAACGCGTTGCATCAATTTTAAATAATCATCATCCGCTCCGGCGCCCGTTGTTCCCGGAATGGTCAAACACAGGTAAACGCTCCAGCACAACCGGCGGTTTGCCGATGATGATTAGTGCCACAAAATAGTATGTTTGTCCATCGCTGTCAAAAGAAAAATTGAACGGAAACAGCATTTCCGGTTCACAGCCGTCTGAAGCGTTATTCCTTCTCCGCCCGCTCGACATAGGCGCACAGCTCCCTGTCCAGCGGATCGTCGATCATCTTCAACGGGGCCGCGGCAAGACGTTTCTTAAAAACAGCGTTGGCGCGTTCCATTACGGTTCGCGAACCTCTGGCCGTCCACTTTGCATAGGGTTCCCAGATGGACACCGTCGGCTCCCAGGGCTCCCGGCAGTGCTGCCGCGTGCTCTTGTGGCGCAGGTACATGCCGCCGACGCCCACCTCCTCGATCACATCGGTGGCAAAGGCGGCCCCGTCCGTCTCGATCCCGCGGTGCAGCCGCCGCAGGCGTTCAAAGATCTCTTCATCCACGATCATCTTCTCCAGACAGGTGCAGTAGCCGGCATCCAGCACGCCCAGCGCCAGGTGGAACATGTTCACTCCACAAAAGAGGCTCATCATCATGTTCTGCATGGTTTCCAGGCCGGCCTGCACATCGCAGGCCTTGGCATCCGTCGTGCCGGCATGGCTGCGCGTGGGCAGATGGTAGAGCGTCCGCGCCAGCTGCAGATTGAGCGCGTTCATCAGCATCATTTCAGGAGACCCCATGACACAGTTCATGTATTTCATGGACCCGATAAAACCGCCGGGCATGTACACCACCGGATTGCCGGGGTGGATGTGCTGCACGAGCACAATGCCGGCCAGTATTTCCGCATTCTGCAGCACCGCGGTCGCCGGCGGCTGAATGGGGCTCGAAATGCCCGTCATGGGCGCCGGCGCCAGGAATACCGGTTGATGCCGCCGGCCGCACTCCACCAGGGTGTCCGATGCGGATGCTTCATAGACCAGCGGGCTGGATGGATTGACGCCCACGCCGGTAACGCAGACATCGGTCAAATCCGCGGTTTTACCGAAGGCAATGGCCACCATCTGCAGCAGCTGGCGTATCTTTTCGCGCTCGAGCGCCCAGCAAAGCACGGGTTTGTCGGTGTGCCGCAGGGTTTCCAGCATCATGTAAAGATGTTTGCGGTCCGCCGCGATTTCGGCCGTATCCACCGGCGTATAGCCGACGATGTCGCACGTCGGACTGGCCTGGTACAGTTTCTGGATGTCGCTGTAGTCTTGGAGCGTGCCGCGGCGCCGGCCGTGGTCCAGATCTTCGACGTAAATGCAGCCGACGTTGGTGGCCATAACAATCCCGTCGCCGACGGTCAAATCCCTTTGCGGATTGCGCGCTGCAAAGCGGTAGCTGGAAGGGCACTGCGCCAGCGCCGCGTTGACCATGGCCGGCGGAAACCGCACCACGTTGCCGTCGACCGCGGCACCGGCCTTTTTGAGAATGTCCGGCACGGATTCACTGTGGAACCGAACACCGGTCCGCTTAAGCAGGTGCAGCGATTTTTCGTGAATCTGCTGCAAATCCGCGGCCTGCGCAAACTGAATCGGTTTGAACTTCATGGAATACGTCCTGTCCTTTTGCTGTCAATCGGGTTTCAAACCATTAAAAAACATCTCCGCCCCAGAGCATCTGAACAAATGTCTGCACCGGCACGATCTCGATGCCGTCTTCGGTGGTTCGCGGCCGGTCTTCGCGGCAGACCACCAGTCTGCGCCCTACCGGCGGATGATCCTTTTGCAGACTGCGAAGCGCCTTGAGATGCCGGGAGGTTACGTTGTGCGTGGCTTTGGCTTCAATGGCGACCTGCATGTCGTTGACAATGAAATCCACTTCGGTTCCACCGGACAGACGCCAGTAGTAAAACGCGGCCCAGACGTCGGCGTAAACGTTGTAGGCGTTGAGTTCGTGAAAACACCAGTTTTCAAACGCCTTGCCGAACAATTCCGATCCCGGTTCAAGCCGGCCCCGCCGGGCCAAAAAGTTAACGACACCCACATCCGAAAAGTAGAATTTGGGGGATGCAGCCACCCGTCTTTTGGGCCGTTTGCGAAAACTGGGCAGCCATCGGCCGAGCAGGGTGTCTTCCAGAATCTGGAAATAGGTCCGGATGCTCTGGCTGGAGATACCGCAGTCGCGGGCGATCGTTGAAAAATTGACCGGCTCCGTGTCGGAAAGCGCCGCCATGTCGAGAAATTCGGAAAAAACCGGCAAGCGGCGCACCAGGCCCTCGGCGGCAATCTCCTCTTTTAAATAATCGGCAATGTAAGCCTGAAGCAGCCGCTGCGGTCGACGCGATAGATAAATGCGCGGCAGATAACCGCAATTGAGCGACCGCGTGAGATCAAAGTCGGCGCCCAGCTCTGCAGACGTCAGGCCGAACATTTCATAACGCACCGCCCTGCCTCCCAGCAGATTGGCGTTTCCGCGTTTGACCTTGCGGGCGCTCGATCCGCACAGGGCAAAACGAACATTCCGATTTTCGTGCAGCCAGTGAATCTCATCCAGCAACAGCGGCAGCTTCTGCACTTCATCGATCACCACAAAAGGCATCGTTCCGGTGCGGGGCAGTTCCTGGCGAAGGTATTCCGGGTGATTCAGATAGCGGCGGAAAACATCGGCTTTGAGCAAATCAATCCACACCGCCTCCGGATAGACGGCGCGTAAAAGAGTTGATTTTCCGGTCTGGCGCGGCCCCCATAAAAAAAATGTTTCCACCCCCGGCGGCGGCAGCTTCAGTCTTCTGGCAATCATCGGCGCGAACGACAGTTTGTGTTATTTTATATCATTACTTGAAAATAACATGATTTTTTCAAGTGTCAATGTATTTTTTAATCATTTGCCGCAAGGTTTGCATGTCCTCTTCAAAGCGGCGGTGCATGGCGGGAAAGCGCATGGCCGCCGCCGGATGGCAGGTCTCCAGGTATTCGACGCCGGACAAACGCGGCGCCTGCGCCGCCACGCGCCCTAAAAGCACCACAATCGCCGGCTTCACCCGCTGAATCTCCTTTTCCAGGCAGGGCTGCCAGCACCTTATTTCCGCGGCGGTGGGTTTGCGGTTGCGCGGCGTGGGCGCCTTGACCGCGGCCGTCACGTACATCATCCCCCGGTCGAGCCGGTGCTTTTGCAGCATGCGGTTTAAATACCGTCCGGACCGGCCCACAAAGGGTCGCTGCTGCTTGACCTCCTCCCGCCCCGGATTCTGCCCCACCAGCATGACGACCGCCGGTTCAGGCCCTTCGGCGTAGGGTGCCGTTTTCGGACAGTCGCTTTTTTTCATTTTTGAACGATTTGTTTTACCTTGGACATTCGTTGCAGAGAATAAAATTTCAACCGTCTCGAAAAGCATTCGTGTTTTCGCGCTTTTCGATTTGCAACGCCGACTTTCCTGCCCGGGCGCTGGCGCAGCGCTGCTGGAAGTCTTCTGATGACGGGTCCACGCCGCCGAAGCGCTCCGGCAGAAACGGCGACAGGTCGTGCGGGCTCCGGCCCTCGACGATCAAGCCCGCCAGTGCTTCGCCCACGCCGCCGGAGATCGTGACGCCTGACCCGCAGCAGCCGCCCGCGGCATACAGCCCGGGAACGGCCTTGACCGGACCGATGACAAAGCGGCTGTCGGGCGTGTAGGTGGAAAGGCCGGCCACGTAGTCGGCGAAGCGCAGCGTGTTCAATGTCGGCAGAAAGCGTTGGATGCGGTCTTCCGCCGCCAGCAGAACATCCCATTCCGTTCCCGCCTGCGTCACCTGAAAAGACGGTAGGTCGTCGGGCAGGCGGCGGTAGTCGAACGTGCGGGATGCGGCTTCGTGCACGCCGATAAGAAGTCCGTTGAGCTCCGGACGGGTGTAGATCCCCGCATCCGTGTGCACCAGCATGGGCTGGGCGGCGTCAAACAGAGAATCCGCTGCGGTTATCCAGTAGTGGCTGCGGGTCGGCGCCATGGGCAGGGCAATGCCCAAAGGAACGGTCAGATGGTTGCTCAAGGCCCCGGCGGCCACCACCAGGGTGTCACAGGCGATTTTTCCCGCGGACGTTTCCAGGCCGGCAACCCGGCCGGCCTGCAGACGGATGGACCGGACGGTCGCACCGGTTTGAATACGCACACCGCTTTGCGCAGCCGCCCGGGCATAAGCCGCCGTCAGTCGATAGGGGTCGATGTAGCCGTCGTCCGCAAAATAGACGCAGGCGGCGTCGCCCGGTTCCAACCAGGGCATGGCCCGGCGGCACCAGGCGGCGTCTATCGTTTCAGCGGCCGCACCAGCCTGCACGGCGCGCTGCCGCAGCGCCGCCAGCGCGGCCCGCCCGTCCGGTTCAACCGCACAACGCACTGTGCCGACCCGACGGAAGTCAAGCGCCTCCCCCAGCTGCTGCTCCAACAGCGGCAAGCCTTCAAAGGTCGCTCTGCTCAACGCGTCGACGCCCGGTTTGGCCGAGATGCGAAATATCATGCCGGCGGCCTGGCTGGACGCCGCCGCGGCAATTTCGCTGCGCTCCAGCAGCAGCACTTCTTTGCCTATCCCGCGGGCGCCGAGATGGCTGGCGATACTGGCGCCAAAAATACCCCCGCCGATGACAACAATCGCTGGATGCAATGTCCTCTTTCCATTCAATGACCTCCGGCAAGGCCGGAAGTTTACTGATTAAAGTGTTTGATATGGCATCATTTTATTTAAACGGGTCCCAGCGCACGGTTTGGGTTTCATAGGATGCGGGGAATTTTTCCAGAAACTCATCATAGTAGTACAGCTCTTTAAAGGATGCAAAGGGCAGTCCGTAGGCGGCTTTGGGGCGCCGCTTCAGTTCCTCGGGGTCCACGTGCTTGCCGATCACAGCGTCCATGACGCCATCCATGCCGGTTCCCATGGCAAAGCGCAGCTTTTCCCGGCTGGCGATCTGCTCCGGAAGCATGTCTTTAAAGGCCAGCCGGAGAATGTATTTTTCGATCTGTTTATCGCCGTAGATTTTCCATTTCATCGGTATCTTGTGGCTGAAATCCACCACTTTCTTGTCCAGAAAAGGGACCCGGTAATCCACGCCGTTGGCCATCCAACCCCGGTCAAGACGTCTTAAGGCGGTGTTGTAGGAAATTTCCAGCAGCTTCTTGGCCAGGTGCTCCCGGTGTTCGTCGTCCCGAACCTTGGGGCTTTTCAAGACCATGCGATAGCCGCCGAAAAGCTCGTCCGCCCCCTCGCCCACCAGCACCGCGTTGGCATGCTGTTTGACGATTCTGGAAGCGTAGTAATTGGACAGAATGCCGGAAATGCAGTCTTCGTCGAAACTCTCCAGATACCAGACGCAGTCGGAAATCACATTGGTAATGTCTTCATCGGTGATTTGATAGATGATATGCTCAAGGCCCAGAAAGTCGCTCATCAGCTTGGCATTTTCCAGATCCGGTCCCGGTGCGCTCTCAACCGAAACGGTGTACAGCTTGATGTCGGGATTGAAGGTTTTGGCCACGGCGGCCATGATCGAACTGTCCAGTCCGCCGGAAAGCGACACGGCCTGCGTGCCCTCCATCCTTTTTTCCACCGCTTCGATCAACAAATCCCGCAACACAACGGCGGCATCTTCGATATCGTCCGGAAGGTCGGGCAGCGGCGGCGTATAGGGGTCAAAAGGGCGCATCCCTTTGCGCGAACTGAACATATGGCCGGGCGGCAGCTCTTCAATGCCGAATTGGATGTGCGCTTTCAACGCCTTCATCTCGGTGGCGAAATAAAAGGTGTCGTTGTTGCGGCCGAAAAAAATGGGAATGGCACCCACATGATCGCGCACCAGGATCACTTCCTCGTTTTTGCGGACAATAGCGGCCGTGAAGCTGCCGTCCAGGCGGGAAAAGGCATCTTCCTCATACTTGACATAAGACTCGTGAAACAGGGCGACGTCGCTCTGCCCATCGGGACGGGGGTTGTACAATTGGCCGGTAAACAGCACATAGGGGGGGTCGTCGAGCCAGGTGCAGTAGGATTTTTCCAGCGGCATCAGATTTATTTCCACCGCACCAAGGGCGCCGCGCTCATCCAGCAGCGAGCGCACGACCCGATTGTCGGGTCCGCGGTGAATCATGCCGGCCAGCATTTTGTCAACTTGTTTGGCACTATTGCCGGGATATTTTCCTCTCTGGGACACAATTCCTGAAATAGCAGACAAACGTTCCTCCTTTACGGGTGATAGGGTTAATAAAAATATGTGCCGATGATCGCACAATTTATAACTATATCAATTGTATTGCCTGTATTTCAAGTTGATAAAATATTAAAGCCAAAAAGGGCTTGTCTGAAACTTGAAAAGCATAAAATTATGGAATGTCCCTATTTTTAAACCAAAAAAAAATTGGGAAGCCGGCCTTGTCCAAAGGCCGGCTTCCCAATTTTTCCAGGCATGCGTTTTTTTTATCCTTTCCGCTGTCTACTCCCTGCTGTTTCTCAACGCCGTCGCAACGGGGCCACCACCCCTGCCATCAGCCGTAATCCCTTTCGGTGTAAAGTTTTTACGGTTTCACCTCGGAAATGTGGGGCCTGTTCTTTCCGGGAACAGCACCTCACGGTCGCCGGGTTGTCCTTTCCGGGGGCAATTCCGGCCTGTTTTCAAGAGCGGTACGTCGAGAGGGTCAAAGAACCGCCGAACATTCAATTGCGGCCGCTGTTAAACAATCAGGCCACAAAGGCTTCCCCTAATGCCGTCATCGAATCCAGTGCAAACCCGTTTTATAAATGGTCCTTTTCTATCTGGTTGAGATGCCTGGCTGCGTGTCACGTACATTCGAGAATCCTCTTGACCTGTGTATCGGCTGTTATGCCGATATCCCTTAGCCCCAAATTCGTACCATGAAGCGTTCCGGAACTTTTTTCTCATTCAATGGGGTCACCCGTTTCATATGCAAAAAAAGTGCCCATTTTTAATACAGGGCGAACAAAAATGAATTCCCTTTTGATTCAAAAAAGTTGCATCCGTATAATGCCTGATGCATGTTGGCGGCATACCGCAGCTTATGGTCAAAATTTGCCCAACTGTCAAATTTTTGTGACAAAACATTCCCTCTGCGGACTGATCGCGCCGAACGCGGTCGCGGTGCCTGCCGAGTGGATTACAGCCGGCCGCTTTGGCCCAGCGCTTCGAGGCCGGCCATGTCCAGCAGTACAACGCGCCGGCCGTCGACCGCAATCAGGCCGCTGTCGCGCATTCTGGCGAAAATGCGGGACAGGGTCTCGGGAATGGTGCCCAGCAGGCTGGCCAGCTGTCCCTTTGAAATGGGCAGCTCAACCACGGCCGGGTTTTCCGCTTCTTCCGCCAGGTACAAGAGGTAGGACGCCAGGCGCCCGGGAACTTCTTTCAAGGACAGATTTTCCACCTGGAGGGTGAACTGCCGCAGGCGTTTGGAAAGCACCGCCAGCATGTTCAGACAAAGCGACGGATAGCGTGAAATCAGATCGACAAACGCCGCTTTCGGAAAGTACAACAGGTGGCTTTCGGCCAGTGCTTCCGCATTGGCGGGAAAACTTTCACCTGAAAAAACAGGAACTTCTCCAAAGGGATGTCCCGCGCCGTAAATGTGCAGGATCTGCTCCTTGCCGTCCGCCGAAACTTTGAATATTTTAACTCTGCCCGCGGCGACGACATAGAAGCCAAGCCCCTGGTCGCCCTCCAGAAAGATCGTGCGTCCTTTGGCATACCATTTGTCAACGGCGATAGCGGCAATGTGCTTCAAGTCCGCCGGCGGCAGGTTGCTGAACAGCGGAATGCCGGAAAGAATCGTCAATTTCGGCTGCATGTCGAAAAATACCACGCCTTTTTGACTTACGTCAAGGCGGCAGGGACGCCGGCGTGATAGGCTGAAGCACAAAAGGATATCAAAGGAGCCTGCTATGAAATGCCCGGGTCAAGACAGCCGATACTGGAAAACGGACGCCATTTATGAAGTCAACTGCCCCCGCTGCGGCCGGGCCGTCGAATTTTTCAAGGATGACACGACCCGCAAATGCAATACCTGCGGCCACCGGTTCATCAACCCCAAAATGGATTTCGGCTGCGCCGCCTACTGCCGTTTCGCCGAGCAGTGCATCGGCAGCCTGCCGCCGGAGCAGCTGGAACGCCGGAAGGATTTGTTGAAAGACCGTGTGGCCTTTGAAGTGAAAAAACGCTTGAAAAACGACTTCCGCCGCATCGGCCGTACGGCCCGGGTCGCCCATTTCGCCGAGCGTCTCGGCGACCGTGAAGGTGCAAACAAGGCCGTGGTGCTCTGTGCCGCCCATCTACATGATATCGAAACGACGCCGGGGGTCGACGGCGATGACCCGACGGCGGTTTCGACAGGCGCGGCCAGCGCCGCCCCGGCCGAGGAAATATTGCATCAGCTGGGGGCTGAACCGGATCTGGCTGCGGCTGTGCGCCGCCTTATTGCCGGACTGGATGGTGCATCTAAAGGAAAGGACATTGATTTCAATGTGGTTTGCGACGCCAGGCACCTGGCGGACCTGGAGGCCGATCTCAAGGCGGGCATCCGCCGGCACACCCGACTTGAAAACCGCATCGAGCGCCTTTTAACCGCCGCCGGACGGGATGCAGCCCGACAGATGGTCCACGCCGCCGGTGGATCTGAGGGTTTGATTGATAATCAAGTAATTGGTTAATTCATCGCATTTAAAATTAAAAATTCAACATTCAAAATTAGTTATACCCCCTCCACCGGCAGCCTGCGGTTCAGCCGAATCCGCTTTAGATCGATGGCCACGTCGTAGACCACTATTTCCACGCCGCACTGATGCACCCGGCGCAGGGTCTCGGCATAGGCCGGATCGATGTGCTGTGCCGGCCGGAAGATTTCCGCGTCCGTTCGCTGCACCAGATAAAACATGGCGCATCGGTTTCCCTCCGCCGCCAGGCGTTCAAGCGTCAACAGGTGTTTGCGGCCCCGCAGGGTCACGGCATCCGGGAAACAGGCGGCGCCATCCTGCACCAGGGTGCAGTTTTTCACCTCAATATAGCAAAAAGGACGCGCGGCATGCGCAAGCCTTACGTCAAGCCGCGACGCCTTGCCCACCGCAACCTCGGACTGCACCGCATCATAGCCCGTGAATTCGGGCACCAGCCCGCGCGCAAGGGATTGCTTGACCAGACGATTGGGGACCAGGGTGTCGACGCCCACCAGAGAGGTGGCCATGTCGATGATTTCCCAGGTATATTTCAGTTTCCGCCGCGGGTTGTTGTCAAAACGGCCATAAACCCGGCGGCCCGGCTCGCTGCAGCCGCGCATGGATCCGGAATTGGGGCAGTGCACCGTAACCAATCGACCGTCGTCAAAATGGACATCCGCCAGAAAGCGTTTGTAGCGTTTGATCAAGGTGCCGCCCCAAAGCGGCGGCCAGCGCAGTCCGCCGACCTCCCCGGACGCCGGCCTTACACCGGCTTCCTTTGACAAAGGCGTTGCAATCATATATATGTGTCCTCGAACGCTTTATCGACGATATTGGAAATCATGGCAAACCCTTTTTCCGAAAATATTTTTTCCCGGCAGCGCCTCATGCTGCGTCGGATGGGGCCTCCCATCGACAAAAAAGCCATTTACCTGCCCCCGGACATACTGGAAAGCTGGCAGGACATTGTCAACACGGTCGCCGGGCTTTGCAAGGCCGCGGTGGCGTTGATGACCCGGCGCAGGGATGCACGCTGCGAAATTCTCTGCACCAGCGACACGGCGGACAACCCTTTTACGGCCGGTGGAAAAGCACTGTTCAACCCCGCTTTCTGCGACGCAGTCTTTGAAAAAAACGGGTCCCTGCGTATTGACGGCACGCAGCGCGCCGGCATGAAAGCCCCCGCGGAGCATATTCGCTACGGCTTTAACAGCTACTTAGGTCTGCCGCTCTGCTGGCCCGACGGCGAACGCTTCGGCGCGCTGTGCATCGCCCTCAGCCAGTCCGAAGCATTGGATGATGAGAAAACCCATCTGATGCAGAAATTCAAAGAGCTCGCCGACGTTCAACTGGCCATGCTCTACCGCAATGAAGCCGACCGCACGAGCCTGGAGTACATTTTAAACAGCATCAAGGACGGCATCATCGCCCACGATTTGGATCGCCACATCCTGTTTTTCAATGACATGGCTGAAAAAATCACCGGCTACCGCAGAGAAGATGTACTGGGAAAGGACTGCCACCAGGCTTTTGGCGAGCCTTTTTGCGGCAATCGCTGCGGCTTCACCGGTGAAACCCCCGCCTTTAAGGACAAATCGGAGTACCGGCTGAACATCACCACCAAGAACGGCCGGCGCCGGGTCGTGGACATGACCGCTGTCATGATCAAGGACGAAAACGACAACGACATCGGCGTGCTGGCAACCTTCCGCGACCTGACCGAACTGATCCAGCTGCGCCTGGACACCGAAAAGCTGTTCCGCTTTGCCAACATCATCGGCCGCGACAGCAGAATGATCTCGGTTTTCAAGCAAATCAGAGACGTGACCGACTACGACTTCCCGGTTCACATTTCAGGCGAAACCGGCACCGGCAAGGAGTTGGTGGCGCACGCCATCCATAACGAGAGCCGCCGCAGCGGCGCGCCGTTTGTGCCCATCAACTGTGGTGCGCTGCCGGAGGGCCTGATCGAAAGCGAGCTGTTCGGCCATGTCAAAGGCGCATTTTCAGGCGCCATCCGCGATAAAAAGGGCCGCTTCGAACTGGCCCACGGCGGCACGGTGTTCCTGGACGAAGTCTCCGAGCTGCCCAAACTGATGCAGGTCAAACTGCTGCGCTTCCTGCAGGAAGGCCGTTTTGAAAAAGTGGGCGGGGAAAAGACCCATGCCGTGGATGTCCGCATCATCAGCGCCACCAACAAGGATCTGAAACGTCTGGTACGCCAGGATGCGTTTCGCGAGGACCTTTTTTACCGGCTCAATGTCATCCCCATTCAAGTGCCGCCGCTCCGGGAGCGCAAAAACGACATCCCCCTTCTGGTGGAGCACTTTCTGCGCCGGTATCCCGGAGAGCACCGCCGGGAGCCGATCCGGATTTCAGATGAGGCCCTGTCCATCATGATGGACTACCGCTGGCCGGGTAACGTCCGTGAACTGCAGAACGCCGTTCAATTCGCCATTGTGCGCTGCAAAGGCGAGACGATCAGCCCCCAGGATCTGCCCATGGAGCTCCGACCGACCTACACCGGCACACCGCTCAAGGGCCCCCCGCAAAAATTGACGCCCGAAACCGTTCAGGAGGTGCTCTCCCGGACCGCCGGCAACAAACTGAGAGCCGCCAAACTCCTGGGCGTCGGGCGGGCGACGCTTTATCGCTTTTTAAGCCGTCATCCGGAGCTTCCGGAAAAGTAGCCTCGGTCTCGGGCCGCCGTTCTTATTTTTCGCCGAAAACCAGCTTTCCACCGAAGTAGCCGGCCGTCGCCGCCGCCGCCAGCATGACCAGATTGACCAGCAGGAACAAGACCCGACAGGCGGCGGGGACATTGGGCACCCCGGCTTCCGCCGCCATCCAGATCACATCAACCACGGACAACACCAGTACGACGACGCCGCAGCCGATCTTGATCTTGAAATAGGCGGTCAGGTGCCCGTTAAAGCGCTTGCGCCAGTCCACGTAGCCCGAGAACAGCACCAGCGGCATACTCAGTGCCACGACCAGCAGATTGTAAAAGGCGACGCGTCCTAGAATGTCCCAGCCGAATACGACGGACAAAATGAGAAAAACCACCGACACCGGCAAAACCCCATTGGGAATGTGGACGGCGATGGGGTGGGCGTGCAGCGCCATCATTTGATCCGTCAAGCGCTCAAAAACACTTGGCTGCGCCGCGGCCGGCTTTTCGCCCGCACCATCCGCACCGGCCGCGACCGAAGGTACATCTTCGGCCGCGGCCGGCGCTTCGTCCACCAGCTCCACGAATTTGCTCTTGTCCGCCCCGCAGACCGGACATTTGTCCGGCGGTGCATCCCCGGTGTGCACATAGCCGCAGACGGTACACTTCCATTTTTTCATCTTCACCTCAAATCAGGCGGCGCCATCCGATTACGACGTCAGGCCGCGTCTAATGAACGGCGGTCATCCATGTCCACCAGCACTCTTTCCCTGGCCTTGTCGATACCCAGCTGCCGGCGTTTTTTGTCGATGTGGGCGATCATCATCCGGGCCATTTCATACGGGTCCGGGGTGAAACCCCATTTACCGAGCCCCTGTTCTTCCAGGCCCTCGAACAGCAGCTGGTGAAATTTGGTTTCCTCGACGATGGGAAAGGTCACCCCGAAAACGGTGTACACCCCGGAGGCAACAAAATAGTGGCCGATGGAGATGGCTTTTTCACTCATCCATTCGGGCGCGGCGCCGGCCACGGGGAGGTCGGCGATGCTCTCGCCCAGCCCCCCTTCGTGCACCATCTCGGACGCGGCGATCAAAATGCGGCTGTTGTCCACACAGGATCCCACACCCAGAACCGGCGGCATGCCCACGGCGTCACAGACTTCGCGCAGCCCGGGTCCGGCCAGCACGGAGGCCTCCGGCGTGGTGAGCCCTGCCTTGGCCAGCGCGATCTGCGAACAGCCCGTCTGCAGCACCAGTACGTCGTTTTTGATCAGCTCCTTGACCAGCTCCACGTGAACATAGTCCTGACGGATGCGGGCGTTGGTGCACCCCACCACACCGGCCACGCCGCGGATGCGGCCGTTGATGATGTTGTCGTTGAGCGGACGGTAGGAGCCGCGGAAAGATCCGCCCAGCATGTACTTGATGTATTCATGGGAAAAGCCGTGCACACCGACGTTCACCTGCCGCGGAATCTCCACCCGGGCCTTGCGGTTTTTGAAGCGCGACACCGCCTTGATGACGATTTCATCGGTGCAGGCGCGGGGATCGTGTTCATTCAGTTCGATGTGAACGGCGCCCTCGATGTGGCAGCGGGGATTGGTGGTGATGAGCGGCGTCTGATAACAGTCCGCCACCTTGGAAAGCCCCTGCTTTATGCACTGCACGTCGACCGTCATGGCATCCACCGCACCGGTCACCAGAACGGCCTCGGTGGACATGAAGTTGCCGGCATGCGGAATGCCGTGTCGCACCAGCACCTCGGCCCCGGAGCAGCACATACCCACCAGGTTGATGCCTTTGGCGCCGGTGTTTTTGGCCGCATCGATCAATGACGGTTCATTGGCCGATGCAATCATGGATTCAAACAGATTGGGTTCGTGACCATGAACGATGATGTTGACCTGATCCTCCTTGAGCACCCCCATGTTGACTTCGATACCGATGGGCGTCGGCGTGCCGAAGAGAATGTCGGAAATTTCCGTCGCCACCATGGACCCCCCCCATCCGTCGGAAAGGGCGGTGCGGCTGCACTGGCGGGTGACGTTGCGAAAGTCCTGATCGACCCCCATGTGCGTCCGGTGCATCAGTTCCATGATCTCCCGCATGGCGCCGCGCGGGACGATCCCCAGTTTGCGCCAGGTCTCCAGGGTTTTTTCCGGTACGCGTCTGATAAAGGGAATTTCACCTTCCACCTGAGTATATGTTTTTTCCAACACCGCATAAAGCGCCTGGGCAATTTCCAGGGTCGATTTTCCTTCGGTGTCGATGCCCACCGACTGGGCCACGGATTCCAGTTTGATCGGATCTTTTATTCGATAGTCATCGATGTTGCCGTTGACCACCTCGCGGAACAGATCCAGCATGCTCATGCCGTGATCCGTGTGGGCCGCGGCCCCGGAAGCCACCATGCGGGCGAAATTGCGCGACATGATCGTGTCGATGGTGGCACCGCACACGCCTACTTTCTCATAAGGGTTTCTGGCATTCAGGCGACAGGGCCCCATGGAACAGTGTTTGCAGCAGGCCGAATCAGCCCCGATGGGACAGGCCTTCATGCTTGCCGCACGGTCAAAGGCCGTCTCCACACCGTCCTGCCGCGCCTTAACCAGCATCTGCCGTGTGGCGTCGCAGATGGTCAGATCTTTGATGTCCACTTCTTTTTTGGGTTTCACAACCGGTTTCTTTTCCATGCGTCCTCCTGTTGGGGAAGGGTGAACAATTCTATTCTTGTTATTGAATTAGGAATGATTATCATTAAATTATAGCATCGGTCTGCTGCTGTCAAGCTGTCATTGCCGGAAACCCGTTCGCCGGCCCGGCGATAAATCCGGTATTGATGTTTTCATCATCCGTGATAGGCTGTCGGCACTCATTATCATTTTTTCATCTTTGGCAAGGAGCCGCCATGAACCATAAAAACGTAAAGCTGTATTCTCTGAGCACTTGCGGCCATTGCCGGTCTACCAAAAAAATGCTCACTGAATACGATGTCCCCTACGATTTCACCGATCTCGACCTGCTGCAGGGCGAAGAACGAAAGGCCGCCATCGATGAAGTCAAGCAGTACAACCCCCGCTGCTCGTTTCCGACCATTCTCATCGGCGACAAGGTCATCGTGGGCTTCAAGGAAACCGAAATCAAGGAGGCGCTGGAAATCTCATGAATGCCGAAGAACTGTACGCCAGGCTCAAAACCGCACAGGAGGCCAAGGGCTACTTTTTCAACAAAGACCGCGAGCACGTCATAGCGCTGCTTACGGCCCTGATCACCAACAAGGAACGCTACGGCTATATGGCCTGTCCATGTCGTCTGGCCGCGGGCGACCGGGAGCACGACCGCGACATCATCTGCCCATGCATCTACCGGGAGCCGGATGTAAAGGAGTACGGCAGCTGCTACTGCAACCTGTACGTGTCGCAGGAATGGAACGAAGGCAAAATCCCCCGGGCGTATGTTCCCGAGCGTCGTCCGCTCGATAAAATCGTCTGAAGCCGCGGCCGGAAAAATCAGGAAAACTTGTCAAAAGCGATCATGTCTTCCTCCACCCCCAGGCTGTCCAGTATTTCCTGAACAGCGGCCAGCATGGGGGGGGGACCGCAGAGATAATACTCGATCTCCGTGGGGTCTTCGTGATCGCGCAGATAGTTGTCGTATAGGCGCTGGTGGATGTAGCCGGTCATGCCCTCCCACGCATCTTCGGGCTGGGGATCCGAAAGGGCGACGTGAAACCTAAAATTGGGATGCTTTTTTTCCAGCGCTTCGAATTCTTCGGTGAAAAAAAGCTCCTGTTTGGAACGCGCCCCATACCAGAATGAAATGATGCGTCGGCTGCCGAGGGTTTCCAGCTGATGCAGAATCTGGCTGCGCAGCGGCGCCATGCCGGCACCGCCGCCGACAAAGCACATCTCCCGTTCGGTGTCCTTGATTTTAAACTCGCCGTATGGGCCGCTCAGCGTCACCGTGTCGCCTTCCTTGAGATTGAAGATATAAGAGGAGCCTTTGCCGGGCGGGGCGGCGCCTACTCCCGGCGGCGGGGTGGCGATGCGGATGGTGAAACGCAGCCGCTTTTTTTCCGACGGCGGATTGGCCAGCGAGTAGGCCCGGAAAATCGGCTCCTCGGTCCTGGACTTCAACCCCCACAGATTGAAGCGGTCCCAGGCCGGTTGAAAGCGCTTGGCCACCCGTTTTCGAAAAGCCGCAAAGGACAGCTCGTGCTCCGGTATGTCGATTTGAACATAAGCGCCGGCCTCGAAATCCAGGGCATCCTGCGGCGCCAGCTCCAGTTCCAGATCCTTGATGAAGGTGGCCACATTTTCGTTCGAACGCACGACGGCACGATATTTTTTAACGTTGAAAATGGACTCGGGGATGCGGATGCTAAGATCCTGTTTGATCTTCAGCTGACAGGCCAGGTGAACGTTGTTCAGACGCTCCTTGCGGTTCAAATGGGCCAGCTCCGTGGGTAGAAAGGTGTCCACGCCATCCGTGACGCGGCATTTGCAGGTGCCGCAGGATCCGCCGCCGCCGCAGGCCGAGGGGATAAAAATGTTGTTGTTGGCCAGGGCCTTGAGAAGGTTTGTCCCCACCGGCACCTGAAGCGGGTTTTCCCGATCCCCGTTGATGGTGACGGTGCAGGTTCCTTTCCTGACCACGCGTGCCTCCACCAACAGCAGGATGACCACCAACAGCAGGATGATTCCTGAAAAAACGATGATGCCGACAAGATACGTCAAAGCCGCTCCTTACATCTGTATGCCCGAAAAAAGCATAAAGCCCATGGCCAGCAGTCCGGTGACAATCATGGTGATGCCGAAGCCCTCCAGCCCCCCGGGGACGTCCGCATAACGCATCTTCATGCGAATGGCCGCCATGGAAACGATGGCCAGCAGCCACCCCACACCGCTGCCGAAACCGAATACCAGGGATTCCGTGAAACGGTAGCTGCGCTCCACCATAAACAGCGAGGTTCCCAGAATGGCGCAGTTGACCGTTATCAGCGGAAGAAACACCCCCAGGGCATTGTACAGCGCCGGCGACAGGCGGTCGATGACCATTTCCACCACCTGCACCATGGCGGCGATGACCGCGATAAATGTGATGAATTTCAAGAAACTGAGATCTACATCGGGCAGGCCGGCCCAGGAGAGCGCCCCGGGCGCCAGCAGGTAGTAATAGATCAGCCAGTTGGCCGGCGCGGTAATGGTCAGAACAAAGACGACGGCGAATCCCAGCCCAATGGAAGTCCGCAGATTTTTGGAAATGGCCACAAAGGAGCACATCCCCAGAAAGTAGGCCAGCAGGATATTGCCCACAAAAACCGAGTTCAGGAAGATACTGATCAGGTTATCCATGGTCGCGGTCTCCGGAAAGGGTTTTCTGCAGCCATACCATCAGCCCGATGATAATAAAGGCCGCCGGCGCCAGCAGCATAAAGCCCATATTCTGATAACCCGCCTGGTAAAAGGCATCCGGTACGACGGAATAGCCTAAGAATTTACCGGATCCCAGAAGCTCGCGTACGAAGGCCACAAAGACCAGCACGGAACCGTACCCGGCGCCGTTGCCCAGTCCGTCCATGAAGGACAACCCCGGCGGATGGCCCAGGGCATAGGTTTCCGCCCGTCCCATGACGATGCAGTTGGTGATGATGAGGCCCACGAACACGGAAAGCTGCTTGCTGATGTCGTACAGGAAGGCCCGCAGGATTTCATCCGCCAGGATCACCAGTGAGGCGATGACACTCAGTTCCACAATCATGCGGATGTTGCGTGGAATGACCCGGCGCAGGGCCGAAATGGTCAAATTGGAAAAAGCCAGCACGACCGTAAGCGACAACCCCATGACAATCGCCGTTTTGAGCTGCACCGTTACCGCCAGCGCGGAGCAGATGCCCAGCATCTGCATCGAGATCGGGTTGTTGTCGATCAGCGGCTCCGAAAAGGCTTTGAAATGTTTGCTTTTGGTGAATTTCATGGTGTCGTCTCACAGCGCTCGGCGTCTGCCGGCAGATGCAGCAGTCGGTTGGTTCTGAATTTAATCGAAACCGGCTCGTATTCCGAAAGCGTGTCTTTGAGGCCGGCGGAAAGAAAGCGGCCGGTCAGAGTGGCGCCGCTGATGCCGTCCACGGCGTTGATCCGCTCCGCCGCCGGCAGGGTGTCAAGCTTGGCCTGTTTGACGATGGAAATCGCCGCAAAATGGCCCTGGCGGTCCACAATTTTCTTGCCCTTGAAATTGTCCTGAAACCAGCGCTTCTCGATTTCACCCCCCAGGCCGGGGGTTTCCGAATGCTTGTACACGGTGAAGCCGGCGATGGTCGCGCCGTCCGCTTCCAGGGCCAGGTAGCCGTGAATGCGGCCCCACAGACCCCGGCTGTCGATGGGAATGATGTAGGCCGCCACGGCGCCGTCTTTCCGGTAGAGATAAACCGGCAGCAGGGGCGGGTCGGCCGCGTCGGATGTCACGACGTTGCCGTTTTCATCGACGCGGATGCAGCGGATATTTTCCGCATACAGGTGCTTGATGTCCTCGGCCGTGTAGGCACGATCCGCGGCAATCAGCCCCACTGATTTCAGGATGTTCTTCTGCTGATCGACAGCGGCGTTTTCCCGCTGCAGCGGGTTGAGGCCCTGGGCGGCAACGGTCAAAAGCAGACTGCAGACCACCGCCGTTGACAGGGCGAAGACGATCGATTTCAGGTTTTCAGACATTGGGAACCCTTTTTTTCAGTCGCAGCCGAATGGTGATGACATCGATCAGCGGTGAAAACAGATTCATGAAGAGAATGGCCAGCATGATGCCCTCGGGATAGGCCGGGTTGAACACCCGAATCAACACCGTCAGAACGCCGATTAAAAAGCCATAGATCCAACGTCCCGCATCCATGCCCGGCGCGCTCACCGGATCCGTCGCCATGTAGGCCATGCCGAAGGCGAAACCGCCCATGACCAGGTGGTAAAAGGGATTGAGTCCCAGCCAGGCGTTGACCGATTGCCCCGCAAACAGGTTCAGCAAAAAGCCGGTGGCCAGTGCGCCCAGAATCCCGCCGGCGATGATGCGGTAGCTGGCGATGCCGACGCCGGTCAGAATGAGTGCCCCCAAAAGACACAGCAAGGCCGATGTGGCGCCGATACTGCCGGGATAGGTGCCGACGGAAAGACGCCCGAAGGAGTAGCCGGCGGTCTGAAGGACGGCGGCAACCCCCTCGCCCGGTCCGGCGCCGCCGGCAACAACAAGCGGGGTCGCGGCCGTAAAACCATCCACCGCCGTTTGACCGGCGCCCTGCATAACGGTCCATACCGCATCACCGGACATGTTCGCCGGATAGGCAAAGAACAGGAAAGCCCGTCCGGTCAACGCCGGATTCAAAAGATTGCGGCCCGTGCCGCCGAATATTTCTTTTCCGATCACCACCCCGAAGCTGATACCCACCGCCGCCTGCCACAACGGGATGGTGGGCGGAAGGGTCATGGGGAATAGAAGACCCGTGACCAGAAAGCCTTCGCTGATGGGATGGCGGCGCACGGCGGCAAACAAAATTTCCCAGCTCAAGCCCACGGCGTACGACACGATGACAAGCGGCATGACAATGCCCATGCCTCTGACCACCGCCGGCCAGAAGGAGGCGTCCAAACCGGCGGACAGCCGCGCCTGCAGGCCGGTGTTGTAAATGCCGAAAAGAACCGGCGGCAGGAGGGCGAAAATGACAAAACTCATGAAGCGTTTGAGATCCAGGCTGTCCCGTATATGGCTGTCGGCGCGGGTGGGGGCCGAGGGAAAGAAAAAAAAGTCCTCCATCGCCTGAAACAGCGGGTGCAGTTTCTCGAAACGTCCCCCGGCCGCAAAATGGGGGCGCTGCCGGTCAAAAAGGGCTTTTAGTCGTTTCATGGATTCACGGTGCAACAGCGTCAGCGGCCGGCACCGGCGTCAAGCGCACGGCGCTTGTCATGCCGGCCGGGGTTTCAGGTCATACACTTCCTTGTAATAAGCGGTCTTGGCCTTTTTCAGGGCGAGGCACAGATCGATCTTGGACGGGCACACAAAGGTGCACACGCCGCATTCGACACAGTCCAGCAAACCGTGTGCCAGGGCTTCCTCCACTTCCTGCGCCAGAACACTCTTGTAGGTAAACTGGGGCAAAATATCCACCGGACAAACCCGAGAACAATAGCCGCAGTTGACACAGGACCGCAGGTCGCCGTGTCGGTCGCAGTCCACGGCAAAAGGCGTTGAACGCCAGCGCGACAAAAACGCGCCGGACATGCTGGGCTTGTCCGCCCCCGCTCTGGCAAAACCGAACAGTTCACCACCGCGGGGCAGCGGCAGGGCCACCACCGAACGGTCGTAAAAACCCAGATATGGCACGCCGTCATCGGCAATGCCCCTGAAGGCGCCGCCGCCGATCAGGCGCACCTGCGTCGGATCCGGCGGTGGATCAACCAATCCGCTGAACGGTGCGCCCAGGCGGCTTTGTATCAGGACCGGCGCCGGCATCCCCCCGCCGAGCGCCACGACGGTTTCGGTGGGGTAGCGGCCTTCCTTAAGCAGTTCCGCCAGCAGCAGAACATCCTGGCCGCGGATATACCAGCTGTGGTTTTCATGGACCGCCCTGCGGATGTGAAACAGCAGCACGCCCGGATCCTGGGATGGATAGGGGCCTTCCACCCAGTGGGTCACGTATTGTTTCATCTCCCGCCGGACGAAATCGTTGTCGGCGGCCGCGGACACATGGACGACGGGACCCAGGCGCTTGAGCACCTTGAGACCGTAGTCGAACCAGTGCCGTCGGCCTTCAAGATACATGGACGGGGGCGGCTGAAACGGTTCCTTGCCATCCAGATGGACGATGATCGCCGGCGGCACCGCATCCATGTGCGGTATGTCCCGGAAAGGCAGCTCACGAAACAGGCCCCATAGACCACCGTCCACAATCGCCCGCACCAGGTCCGGGCGATCGACGGCGTCGATTTCCGCCGGGGTGAAGCGGTGGAAAGACTCCGCTTTTTCATCAGCGTCCAGCGCAATGACCACTGCCTTGACACTCCTTCTGGGGCCGTAGACAATTTGTTTGACGCGGCCGCCGCCGGGTGACGCAAACTTCAGCGAACGGTTGCGCTTGTCTTCGAAAACAACAGACCCGATGCGGACCGCATCCCCCTGCTTGACCACGAGTTTCGGTTTGACAAACGGAAGCCGCTCCGGCAGCACCGCCACTTCCGCCGGAGGCGGCGCTTTGTTGAGCCGCTGCGGCGGCCGCCCTTTCAGCCTCAGTTGAAAACCTTTGCGCACTGAAATTGTTGGCATGGCAATCCACCATCCCGTTATCACGGAATTTTCACGACAGACGGTTAAAAAATTTTGCTTGTTGGCAGAGTTACCCTTGACGAAACCCGCCATTTATTTTTTAATGTGCAACACATGATACACCAAATCCCAAAAAAATCAACGATCCGCTAAGGAGATGGCCATGCGTCCTGAAACGAAAACCGTCAAAGAGCGCTGCAAGTGCGAACACTGCGGCAACGAAGCGGAAATGATCGTCACCTGCTCCCTGCCGGACGGGGATGACGCCCCAGCCGATGCTGCGGAACACCGCCCCCATGAGCGCGTCAAGGGAACCGCCGTTTGCACCCACTGCGGCAACGAAGCGGAGATGTGGGTCGATCTGTGATTATTGCCCCCCTTGACGATACCATGCTTACGGACAACAACGACACCCACAAGCATTTGCGCAACACCCGGCAGCGCAGCGTCATTCTCGAAGAATTGAAATGCTGCCATAACCACCCCAGCGCCGATGAAATCTATGAGCGCGTAAAACAAAGGCTGCCGCGCATCAGCCTGGCCACGGTTTACCGCAATCTGGAAGTGCTGGCGCGGTTAGGACACATCCAGAAACTGACGCTCAGCGGCGCCTTAAAGCGCTATGACGGCAACCCCGACAAACACTACCATATCCGCTGCATCGGCTGCGACCGGGTGGACGATGCACCGCTGGCACCGCTTCAGCGGCTGGAAGATGAACTCTACGGCGCAACCGTCTTCGAAATCATCGGCCACAACCTGGAATTCATCGGGCTGTGCCCCGAATGCAGCCGCAAGGCCGCGGCACCGGCCGGTGAACGGACGGATGTCGCTTTTCACGAAAACCGCTCATTCCCCGCAGCCGGGAAATGAGCACCCGGTGTCAGCTTCCCATCGCTACAGATATTGACTGCCGCCTCCTGATCTGCTGACACGAAAAAAACGAGTTAAAGGGACAAAGGGCTGGTTTCTGGTTGCTGACCACTGACCGCTGGTTCCTGATTGCTGGATACTGAAAGGTTCAGGTGTCAGCCCTGCCGCCTGCCGCGGCGCAGCTTGCAGATCGAAGACAGGCCGGCGTGCATTAACCCAACGAACCCAATAAACCCAATAAAGAGGTATACTATGGAACAGACCCGCAACATCGCCAACACCGGGCTGCGTGGGGTTACCATCGCCAGCACCCGGATCAGCGACGTCGATGGAAAAGCCGGCCGCCTGATCTACCGCGGATACCCGGCCAAGGATTTGGCCGGCAAGGCCACCTTCGAAGAAACCGCCTTTCTGCTGCTGTATGAAAAGCTGCCCGATGCCGGGGAGCTGGAAGGCTTTTCCCGGCGGCTGCACCGGGAGCATGCCCTGCCGCCGGATATGCTGGCGGCCTTGAAAACCCGGCCGGCGGCGGCGCAGCCCATGGACATTCTGCAATCCGCCGTATGCATGCTGGCGCACCATGACCCGAATGTGGGCGACGGATCCCGTGAGGCGGCGCTCAACATGGGCATCCGTCTGATCGCTGCTTTTCCGACGGTGGTCGCCGGCTGGGATCGCATCCGCCGCGGGCAGGCGCCCTTGCCGCCCGATCCCGAACTGGGTCACGCCGCCAATTTCTTATACATGCTCAGCGGCCGCCGGCCGGATTCCGAAACCGCCCGCTTCTTCGACACCTGCCTGGTTCTTCACGCCGAGCATGCTTTCAACGCCTCAACCTTTGCAGCGCGCGAGGTCGCTTCAACCCAGGCCCACATGTACGCCGCCGTTGCAGCCGGCGTCGGCTCACTTTCCGGTGCGCTCCACGGCGGTGCCAACACGCGCGTCATGAAAATGCTCGAACAGATCGCACGCCCCGAAAACGTCGATGCATATGTCAACCAGACCCTGGCAGCCGGTGGTAAAATCATGGGGCTGGGACACGCTGTCTACCAGACCGACGATCCCAGGGCCCACATCCTGGCGCCCATGTCCAAAACCATGGGGGAGCGTCTCGGCGATACCCGCTGGTATGACCTGTCCCGGGACCTGGAAAAGAAAGCCAAAGCCGCCTTTCTGACCCAAAAAGGCCGTGAGATCTACGTCAACGTGGATTTTTACAGTGCATCCCTCTACCACTACATGGGCATCCCGACAGATCTGTTCACACCCGTTTTCGCCGTTGCCCGCATTGCCGGATGGGCGGCCCACGTCCTGGAAGAACAGTTTGCCGAAGCCGCCCCCAAACCGGCGCTCTATCGTCCGGAATCCGATTATATCGGTGAATACTGCGGTCCGGCGGAATGTGATTTTATCCCCATGGATCAACGCTGACGCTGAAAAAGGAGAAACCGCCATGCAGTCCTCACGTGCCGCCAGCGACAACGGGCGGCAGACCACGGATCAAGCCGAAAAAGAACTCAAGCGCCTGTTCGCCGCTTTCGAAAACGACATCCCGCTGGTCCTGTTCGCCCAGCCCGGCCAAAACGATGT
>Ga0180434_10002294_pt1 | contig 25911 bp, 22 predicted proteins | sample SS_ome_7_FD_132453 | JGI IMG/M metagenome (GOLD analysis project Ga0180434, IMG submission 132453) | Hypersaline lake sediment archaeal communities from the Salton Sea, California, USA - SS_1_D_2 metaG | ecosystem: Environmental > Aquatic > Non-marine Saline and Alkaline > Hypersaline >... | reverse complement strand
GTAGGGTCCTCCGTAGCTCTCGCAGATGCCGGCAAGCGAAGGAGGAGAGGCTCGCCCTCCAAGTTTTCATGGTTTCTGGGAGAGCCGAAGGCTCATGGCTGACTCCATTCGAAATTCCATCCTTCCCCTATTCCACAGCCCAATCCTCCATCGCCCATCCCCCCTCCCTGCTGTACTTCGTGCCTTCGTGCCTTCATGGCGGTGTCTGTAACCTGTAACCCGTCACCTGGGTGGCCGTGCTTTGCCAAGAGTTGTAGCAACCCACAGCATCAAACAGGTTACGGGTTACCGGAACCAAACAACCCAGATCCAACAAACCGGCTCGCTCATTTGCTCGCCTGTACAACAGACGCTGACGACTGAAATCTGAAATCCCTTTCCGGGGAAGAGAAAGGGGCGACCCCGCGGGGTCGCCCCTATCAGTGACCCATGACCCGTGACTGATACCCCTTCCCCCTCTTCTGCTCCGCTGCTAGGCCAGCGCCTCGAGGTACTTGCCGAGAAGCTTGTGCATCTCCTCGACGTGGGGAATGTAGCATTCCTCCGCCGGGGAGTGGACGTTCCGCATGGTGGGTCCCACGGAGATCATGTCGACGCCCTTGAGGGTCTCGGAGAAGATGCCGCACTCGAGGCCGGCGTGGATGGCCTTCACCTCGGGATCCTTCCCGAACAGGGACTTGTAGACTTCCTTGCCCTTCTTGAGGAGCTCGGAGTCCATGTCCGGCTTCCAGCCGGGATACCCGCGCGGTTCCTCCACCTCCGCGCCGGCGAAGCCGGCGATGGCGCGGATGCGCTCCTTCATCATCTCGAGGGAGGAGGTGACGGCGGACCGGGTGAGGTTGACGGACCGGATGCCCTCGTCGCTGGTCTCGATCGTGCCGACGTTGGTGGAGGTCTCCACGAGTCCGGGCACCTCGGGGCTCATGGCGAGGACGCCGTGGGGCAGGGCCACGAGCAGCTTGACGGCGGTTTTCGAGATCCCGGCGGTCATGGGATCGGGTCCTTCGGGATCGGTCTTGGAGACGCTCACCGCGAGGCCCGGATCGTCCTTTTCCAGCTCGGCCTTGATCTCCGCTGCGCGTTCATCGATCGCTTTCTGTACGGCGTCAACCGAACCGGCGTCGACGTCGAGGACGGCGGAGGCCTTTTCGGCGATGGAGTTCCGCTTGCTTCCGCCTTCCACGGAGCGAAGACGCAGGGGCGCGGCATCGAGAGCGCGGTCGAGGAGACGGGCCAGGATCTTGGTGGCGCTTCCCCGGCCGAGGTTGATGTCCGTTCCGGAGTGGCCGCCCTTGAGCCCGCCCACCTTCACCGCGAGGGTGGATGCGCTTTTGTCCGCGGGCGCGCGGGGTGTTGCCAGCTTGACGATGGAATCGTTGCCGCCCGCGCAGGAGATGTAGAATTCCCCGAACTCCTCGGTGTCGAGGTTGATCAGGCGGCGCCCCTTCAGGAACTCCGCCTTCAGGCCGTGGGCGCCGTCCATGCCCGCTTCCTCGTTGATGGTGAAGAGGTGCTCGAGCTCGGGATGGACGACGTCGCCATCGTCCATGACGGCGAGCATCATGGCCACGCCCACGCCGTTGTCCGCGCCCAGCGTCGTGTCCTGGGCCCGCACGTAGTCGTCTTCGATCTTGGGCCGGATGGGATCGGTGAGGAAGTCGTGTCCGGATCCCTCGACGCAGACACCGACCATGTCCATGTGCCCCTGCAGCACGACGGTGGGGGCCTTTTCGTGTCCGGGGGTCGCCGGTTGCGTCACCTTGACGTTGCCCACCTCGTCGCGTTCCACGGGGTAGCCCAGCCTCTTGGCCTGCTCCTGGATGTACTTCGCCACGCCTTCCTCGTGCCCGGAGGGATGGGGGATGTTGCAGAGCCCCTCGAAGTGCTTCCAGACCAGCGCCGGTTTCAGATGTTCGAGAACCGCCATGTGTCTTGCTCCTTTCGAATCAGGATGTGCCGAAAAACGAACCCGGCACTCTACCACAGACGGTGGACGGAGGGAACCTTGGAAATCCGGCAGCGTATCGCGCTATCAGCAAGTCCTTCCCCACTCTTCCATTCCGCAGCCCGCCTTCGACACGCCCGTCCCGCCACGCCGCTACGTTTTTCCCAGGACCTCCTCGAAGGTGTGGTCGGCCGCGTCGCCGGCCCGCGACGTCTCGAGGAGGACCCGCGCGGCCCGGGTCCATTCCTTCTCCGGCGGCGGATCGTCGAGAAAGGCCGAGAAAAAGGTCTCCGCGCGCTCGAAATCGCCCTGCCGGCGGTTGAGCTCGGCGAGAAGGTAGAGGATCTCGCGCTTCCGGTCGTCGTCGCCTTCCTTCGTCCGGAGGGCGCACTCGAATTCGCGGATCGCTTCCCGCCGGTACCGCGAGGCGGCCACGTCGTCGTTGGGCCGCCCCCCCTCCAGCCTGAGGCACCAGGACGCCTTCAGGAGCAGATCGCCCAGCTCCTGCGCCGGGGCGCCGAAATACCGCCGGGTGAGACAGGCCAGGTAGTACTCGTGGTCGGGCTCGAGAGTCTCCAGACGCGCCTCCAGGGGAATCAGGCCCTCCGGGATCTTCGCGTCGAGGAAGGCCAGCTTCTCCGCAGGGGTGAAGGAGCGGCCCTCGAAATCGAAGGCGTAGCCGGCGTACCCGCAGTTGCGGCAGGCCTGGATGACCAGGGGCACGGCGTGAAAGCCCATGGTGATCGGGCAGAAGTCCGTGTACTGGCCCACCTGGTTCGTGCTCTGCAGGTCGGCCCCCGGCACCTCCTCCTCGCAGATCGGGCAGGTATACGTCTTTTCCTGGAACAGGGTCATGAGCGCAATCCTTGTTTGGCGAAACGGATCCACCCTACAGGAATTCCGGCGGATGCGAAACCTTGGGTGGTGTATGAGATTCGCTGAAAACGCGAGGGAAGGACTGACCCCATTCCTGTTGACGTGAGCGAATCTCAGACACCACCAAACCTTGCAGGCCGCATCCCCTTGCCCCCGGGTTCCCCCCTCCCCGTCCGCAAATCCGCCTCACCGCCCCTCGCGCGGGGACAATGTCGGAAGCGTGCGGTCCGGCCTCCCGGAGAAATCCGGGGAGGCCGGCGGGTTCTCCTCCAGCATCGCTTCCGCCGTCCCGATCGCCTTCGCAAGCTGCGGATCCCGCCCGGCGACGTAGTCCTGCGGCGTGATCTCCACCACGACGTCCGGCTCGGCGCCGTGGTTTTCCAGCCCGTACCCGACGTCCAGAAACCAGTTGAAGTGCTCGGGCTGGGTGGTCACCGTTCCGTCCACCAGAGGATGGGTGGGACTGAGACCCACGATGCCGCCCCACGTCCGCTTGCCGATCAGGGGGCCCAGGTTCATCTGCTTGAAGTTGTGGCTGAAGACGTCCCCGTCCGATCCGGAAAACTCGTCCGTGAGCCCCACGATGGGACCCGCGAAGGATTCGGGAGGCCGGGGCCGGGGATCGGTCCAGCGCGAGACGCCGTAGCCGTTGGGCTTGCGGCACAGCCGCTCGAGAATCAGCGGGGAAACATGGCCGCCCGCGTTGAAACGGACGTCCACGATCAGCGCGTCCCGCTCCACCTCCGTCAGAAAGGCCCTGTGGAACTCCGAGAAGCCCTGCGGCCCCATGTCCGAGATGTGGATGTAGCCCACGCGCCCGTCCGTCTCCGCGTGGACGCGCGCCCGGTTGTTCCGCACCCACGCGCGGTGGCGGGCCGGCATCTCCCCGGACAACGCCTTCACCGTGACGGTCCGCTCCTCCTCCCCGCGTCGTACCCGCAGGGCCACCTTCTGGCCGCCCTGGTTGACCAGGAGATCCTCGGGAGGCCTGTCCGCCCCCAGCAAGACCCCGTTCACCGCCAGGACCTCGTCCCCCGCCTTCACGCCGACGCCGGGCGCGTTCAGCGGCGAATCGTATCCCGGCTCGCCGGGCTCTCCCTCCACGATCCGCGCGATCCGCCACGCTTGACCGGTCCACGCCAGATCCGCCCCGAGAAACCCCTGCGGGTAGCGGGGCTCGGGTGGATAGTCCCCGCCCAGCTCGTAGGCGTGCGACGTCCCGAGCTCACCGCCCATTTCCCAGAAAAGGTCGGAGAGCTCCCGCCGCGTGGAAACCCGGTCGACCAGGGGCGCGTAACGCCTGTAGACGGCTTCCCAGTCCACGCCGCCCATGTCCTCGATGTAGTAGTGGTCCCGGAGGAGCCTCCACGCTTCAGCGAACATCTGCTTCCATTCCTCGAGGAAATCGACGGAAATCCTCGGACGGCCCATATCGATCCAGCCGGTCTTCCGTGACGGAGGCCCCGGCGCCTCGTCGTCGGGCTTCTTGCCGGCGGGCAAGACGCGCAGGCGCCGGCCCGCCCGGTAGACCATCGTCTTGCTGCCGGCGCCCAGCTGGAAGTCGGTGATGCCGGACACCAGGCACTCCTCCTTGCCCGTCTCGAAATCGAAGGCCATCAGGCGCGCCTTGGCTTCCGGCTCGGCGGGCAACCAGCTCCTGCCGAGCAGACCCTGCACGGGCAACGAGGCGTAGAGAACCTTGTCCGGCAGGGCCGCGATCTGCGTGTAGTGGCCCGGCTCCACGGGATAGGGAACGACCCGCCGCTCGATGCCTTCCCAGTCGATCTCGACGGGGGGCGGTCCCTCCTCCCCCTCCGCTTTCCCCTCTTCCGCCTCGGCCTTCTTCTTGTCCTGCGCGCCTTTGGCGCCGGGGGCCTTCGGCTCCATCTCGAAAGGGGACGGGAGATCCTTCTTCAGCGTCACGAGCTTCGGAAGGACGCCCCGCGGAAACCCGTAGGCGAAATCGAGGATGTCCCGCACGGGATCGAAGCCCGCGTAGGAGAGGAAATGGAGGTACTTGCCCCCGGGGTCGAAACAGGGAGACACGTCCCTGAGGACGGGTTCGCAGGCGCGATGCGTACGGCCCGTTTCCAGCGCGTGCACGAGGATGGCGGACCGCTTCCGGCTCTCCGGGAAGCCGAAGGCGACGTAGCGTCCGTCGGGGGAAAAATCGTGGCCGGCGATCCGGCCGAACCGGCTCTGCGCCAGCACCGTTGCCTCGCCCGTCTCCAGGTCGACGTGGATCAGCTCACCCCGGTGGTTCGACAGGACGACCTCGTCCTTCACGGGAGAGGCCTGGAGGGTCACGGGGCGTCCGAGATCCGGCCCTTGGAGCCTCTTGATCCTGCCTCCGTCCACGTCATGGATCTCCAGCGCCTCCTCGCCCCCCTCGTCGGAGACGGCGACGAGGCGCCCGCCGTCGTGGAGCCAGCGGGCGAGACGATAGCGCACGCGGTTCCCGGGGGTTCCGTGCTGCCGGACCGCCCCTTCCCAGTGCGCCAGGGTCAGCGGCCGCCCCCGGGCCGTCAGCGCCAGGGAATGCCCTTGCGGGTGGAGGTCATAGCCCTGAAGGAATCTCTCGGCCGAGACGAAACGGCGCGCCCTCTTGGGTCGCTGGCTCGGGAAGTCCACCTCGATCTTCCGGGACGCGTCGTTCTTCGGATCCCAGAGATGGAGCTCCCCGCCTGCGGTGTAGACGATCCTCTCGCCGTCGGCGCGTGGAGAGCGGAGGTAGAAATCCGCGTGGTCGGTATGGCGCCTGAGGTCCGATCCTTCCGGCGTGCAGGAGTAGAGGTTTCCCACGCCCTCGTGATCGGCGTGGAAGAAGATCCGGTCCTTCATCCAGATCGGGTAGGCGAGGTTCCCGCCGGTCTCGATGAGTTTCTCGAACGCCCCCTTTCCCGTGCGGTCGATCCAGATCTCGCCGATCCGCCCGCCCCGGTAGCGCTTCCACCACGACGGATCCAGGCCGGACCCGCGCCCGATGACGACGCCCCCCCCCGGGCCGAAGGCGAGGGCCACCGCCGGGCCCACGGGAAACGCCTCGGACGGGCCGCCGCCGGCCGGAACCGTATGGACGAAAAAGAGCCGCCGGTTCGGCCGTCCGGCGATGGTGCTGTACACGACGCGCTCCGCGTCCGGGGTCCAGCCCAGAAGGAGGGTCGCGGCGGCCAGTCGGGTGAGCCGGAGGCTCTCCCCGCCCGTGGCCGGCATGACGTACACCTCGGGATACCCCTCCTCCACGCCGAGGTAGGCGATGTTCGATCCGTCCGGCGAGAAGGCCGGGCGCGTGGCGCTCCCCCGGGCTCGCGTCAGGCGCGTCGCCGTTCCGCCCGCCGCGGGGACGGACCACAGGTCGTCGTCGCTCGCGAAAACCACGGACTCGCCATGGATGGCGGGATGCATGTAGTACCCTCGGCTCGACATGGGAACCTCCGGAAAAAGAACACGTCTCGAAGCGCGGGAGAAGCGCGCATTGTACCGGCGGGAAGCTGCGCTGCACAAGCGGGGGGCAGGAGTCGAGGCTTTCGAGGTGTAAGCAAGTTGTGGTCTTCTCTTTCGTTCCGTAGCCCGGTTCCATGGGAATCCCCCGGCGTACCCGTTTCCCCCCCGGCACCGGTTTCGGTGTTGCGGGCTGAAAGCCCGCGATCCGCGCTGCGACGGCCGAAGTGAAGCACGAAGCCATGAACCGAGGCGGGTCCCCTCTGGTGCAGGGGGCGCAAGGGCCCCTGTAGTTGAGTGGTTGCGTGGGTGCGAGGTTGCCGGCGCTGAAATCTGAAATCCGTATCCGGTGACTGCGCGAATGGCCCCGTCAGTACCCCCTTTCCAGGTCGACGCGGTTGGGCATCTCCTCTCCCCGGGATGCGGCGTCGAGGAGGCGGGCGAGGTGCTTCGCGCGAAGCGCCATGTCCTCCTTCACGTGTCCGGCGCGGTGCGGGCTCATCACGACGTTGTCGAGTTCATGGAAGGGATGGCCGGCCACGGGCGTCCGGTGGATCTCTTCCTTGGAGGCCGGGTACCGGTACCAGACGTCGAGTCCGGCCGCGGAGAGGCGTTTCTCCTCGAGGGCGCGGAAGAGGGCTTTCTCCTCCACGATCGGTCCCCGGCCCACGTTCACGAGAATCGCTCCCGGCGGCAGGAGGGCGATCTCCTCCTCGCCGAGGAAGCCGTCGGTCTCCGCGGTGGCGGGGAGGGAGACCACCACGGCGTGAGCGCCGGGAAGCAGCGCGTGCAGGTCCTCCTTCGGGTGGACCGTGACGCCGTCCGTCTCCACAACGGGTCCCGAGCGCCGCAGGGCCTTCACGTGCATGCCGAGGCCTTGGGCCGCGCGTGCGACGCGTTTTCCCACGGCCCCGTAGCCGAGGACCAGGGCGGTCTTTTCTTCCAGGAGCATGGCGGACCACGCTTCGTACCGGGGACCCCAGTCGTGTTCGCGCAACGACCGGTCGAAGCGTAGGGTCTGCTTGGCGGCGGCGAGCAGGAGGGCGACGGCGGTCTCCGCGGTGGCCTGGGCGTTGTGATGGAGGTTGTGGACGGCGACCCGGGGGAACGCTTTCATCCGGTCCCGGGTGACGCCGGGAAGCCCGGCAAAGGGGATGATCAGGGCCTCGAGGGAAGGAGCATCGGCGACGTCCTCCCGCTTGGGGCGGCCGGCGACGAGAATCCGGTAGTCGGGCGGATCGGGGCGCCGGGGCCCCTCGATCAGATCCACGTCCGGCTGGAGGTTTTCGCGCAGCGCATCCATGAAATCGTCGCCGAGAGGGTTCGGCATGTAGACGGCAAGCGTCACGGGGTCCTCCACGATTCAATCGAGGCGTCGCGCCCGGATCGGTTTCCGGGAAGCCCCGATTGTCCCGGTTCCGCGATTTACTTGCAATCTTCTGGACGCCGGGTGAGGATGGCGAATCGATCGGTACACGAGCCCGGCCGGTAAGGCGGGAACGTACCGGGGCCATGCTTGGAGGAAAAGCCCGTGGCGGACGTGATCGACTACCGGATCATCGGCGACGACATGCAGGCCGTGATCGTCACGCTGGACCCCGAGGAGGCCGTGACGGCCGAGGCGGGAACCATGCTCTTCAAGACGGCGCTCTTCGGCGGCGAAGGCCTCTTCTTCGCCCATCTCACGGGACCCGGCACGGTGTACCTCCAGACCCTGCCGTTTTCGAGAATGGCCGACCGGATCACGGCCTCCGCCCCCCGGTCGGGCGGCCACCAGAAGGGGGAGGGCTCCGTGCTGGGCGGCCTCTTCCAGGGGGACTGATCGGGCGCGGTTCTCGAAACGTTCCGTTTCCCTGCATGTGGGTCCTTCGGGGATGCGCTATAATCCCTGGAGAGGAAAAAGAGTACGTCAAGAGCAGGTTTCCACCCCCGCATGGCCGATCGCGAATCCAACAAGGAGCTGCCCACCGAGGTCATCCTCGACAGCATTTCCGACGGCGTCTTCACCGTGGACGAGAACTGGCGCGTCACCTCCTTCAACCACGCCGCCGAGGAGATCACGGGCATTCCACGGGAAGAAGCCCTGGGCCGTCGATGCTGGGAAGTCTTCCGGGCCAACATCTGCGAGGAAGCCTGCCCGCTGAAGGAAACCGTGAACTCCGGCAAGCCCTCGGTCAGCCGGCCCGTCTACATCATCCGCGCGGACGGAAGCCGCATCCCCATCAGCGTCTCCACCTCCGTTCTCCGGGACGAGGCCGGAAACGTCGCGGGCGGCGTGGAAACCTTCCGGGACCTCTCGCTGGTCGAAGCCCTGCGCAAGGAAGTCACGAAAAAATACGCCTTCCGGGACATCATCAGCCGGAACCACCGGATGCGCGCCATCTTCGACATCCTGCCCCGCATCGCGGAAAGCGGCTCCACCGTGCTGATCGAAGGGGAATCCGGCACCGGCAAGGAACTGCTCGCACGGGCCCTCCACGACCTGAGCCCCCGCAAGGACAAGCCCCTCGTCACCCTCAATTGCGGAGCCTTGCCGGACACCCTGCTCGAGTCCGAGCTCTTCGGTCACAAGGCCGGCGCGTTCACCGACGCGAGGAAGGACAAGCCCGGACGCTTCGAGATCGCCGAGGGCGGGACGCTCTTTCTGGACGAGATCGGCGACATCTCCCCCGCCCTCCAGGTCCGGCTTCTCCGCGTGCTCCAGGAAAAGACGTACGAACCTCTCGGCGGCACGGAGGTCCGCCGCGCCGACGTCAGGATCGTGACCGCCACCCATCAGGACCTCGAAGCGATGGTCGAAAAGGGATCCTTTCGCACCGACCTCTTCTATCGCATCAACGTCGTCCGGCTCCAGCTCCCCCCCCTTCGGGAGAGGATGGAGGACCTTCCGCTTCTGGTGGAATCGTTCGTCGAGAAATTCTCCCGGCTGCAGGGCAAGGACGTCACGGGCGTCTCCCCCGAGGCCATGCAGATCCTCATGTCCCACGACTGGCCGGGCAACGTCCGGGAGCTGGAAAACGCCATCGAACACGCTTTCGTCCTGTGCGCGGGAGGGCAGATCGAGGCGCAGCATCTGCCGGACTCCCTTCGGGGCCGGGAGAGGGACCTGGCCCCGACCTCGACCCAGAGCACCTTGAAGGAGGTCGAGGCCCGCCTGATCCACAACGCCCTCGAGCAGGCGGGGGGAAACCGCCAGGAAGCCGCCCGTGCGCTCGGCATTCACAAGAGTACGCTGTTCAGGAAGATCAAGGCTCTCGGCATCCTGCCGCCCGAGAAGGACGGACGGACGAGAAGCTAGGCTTGGAGCATGGGTCGCAGGGGCGTGGAGGCAACTTAAGGATTGCATGATTGCGACTCCCCGCTTCCGGCGGTGCTCATATCGCGATGGTGGAAAAGGCAACATCGCGAGGGATCAGGGGCGCAGTGGCTTTTCCGGCCGCGAGACCGGTCGCAAACAGATGATCAAAATGGGCCCTACGCGATGGCACGATCGTTGCTTGGATTTCTGATCGTCCAGATGAATGGATTGCCGGGTCCGAAAGGGCGCCGATGAAAATCGGACTGACAGTATGGGATGACTGGATCGCACCGGTCTGCGACGCCTCCCGGCGCATGCTGGTGGCCGATGTGTTCGAGGGGCAGGAAACGGGACGTCGGATCGTTCCGATCGAGGCAATGGATCCCTACCGGCGTGTGGAAGCGATCACGTCGCTCGGCATCGATGTGCTCATTTGCGGGGCGATCTCGAGGCCGCTGGGTCTGATGATCACGGGGCGGGGGATCACGCTCCTGCCCTTCATCACCGGGGAAATCGAGTCGGTCCTCTCGGCCTATCTCGCAGGACGCCTGCCTTCGCCGGATTTCCTGATGCCGGGATGCCGCGGGCGTCACCGCCGTTTCCAGGGACCTCCGGGAGGCCGGGGGGGCGCCGGGCCGCCCGGCGGGGGCCGCGGCCGGGGCCGAGGGGGCCGGGGACGCGGGCGAGGCGGAGGGGGGGGGGGATTGTAGTCATTGGTCACTGGTCAACATGGATCATCAGGTTGATCAGTCTTCCCGCGGCGCGGGGATCAGGGAGATCAGGCGTTGGAGGATCGGGAACATGAAGGTCGTCGTGACGAGTCAAGGGAAAGACATGGACGCGCCCGTGGATCTTCGTTTCGGGCGGGCGCCGTGGTTCATCGTGGTGGACACGGAAACGGGGGAGTACGAGGCCGTGAGCAACGAGCAGAACCTGAACGCGCCCCAGGGCGCCGGCATCCAGGCCGCGGACAACGTGGCCCGCACGGGTGCCCGGGCCTTGGTGACGGGGAACTGCGGTCCGAACGCTTTTCGGACGCTGTCGGAAGCGGAGATCAAGGTCTACATGGGGAGTTCGGGTACGGTGGCCGAGGCCGTGGAGGCCTTCAAGCGTGGCGATCTCGGAGCCGCCGATGAAGCCAACGTGGAGGGACACTGGTGAGAATCGCCATTGCAAGCGGGAAGGGCGGCACGGGCAAGACGACGGTGGCGGTCAACCTGGCGCTCGTCGCCTCGAAGGAGGGGCGCAGTGTCCAGCTTCTGGATTGCGACGTGGAGGAGCCCAACAGCCATCTCTTCCTGCATCCGGAGCTGGAGACGTCGCGCCGCGTGTTTCTTCCGGTTCCGACGGTGGACAAGTCGCTGTGCACGGCTTGCGGGGAGTGCGGCAAGATTTGCGCGTACAGCGCGATCGTGGTGGTGAAGGACAAGGTACTGACGTTTCCCGAACTCTGCCACGGATGCGGGGGGTGCAAGCGGGTCTGTCCGGAGGAGGCGATCCGTGAAACGGGCCGGGAAATGGGCGTGGTGGAATGCGGCCGTGCCGACGGGATCGCCTTCGCGCACGGCAAGCTCCGCGTGAGCGAGGTCATGCCGGTGCCCTTGATCCGCGCGGTCAAGGGATCCGCCGACGATGTCGACCTCCATCTTTTCGACGCGCCTCCGGGCACGAGTTGTCCGGTGATCGAGACGATCCGCGGATCGTCCTACGTGCTTCTGGTGACCGAACCCACGCCGTTCGGTCTGTGGGATCTGGGCCTGGCGCTGGACATGGCGAAGAAGCTCGGCGTTCCCCACGGGATCGTGGTGAACCGGCACATGGACGGCAACGAATCCGCCCGGCGTCTCGCTTCCGAGCGCGGCGTGGAGATCCTGGCGGAGATTCCGGACGACCGTCGGGTGGCGGAGGCGTATTCCCGCGGGGAGGCTGCGGTGGACGCCGTTCCCGGAACCCGGGACGTTTTTACCCGTCTCCTGCAGCGCCTTCTGGAGCTGGGCCGCGCCGGAGAACAGACCGAGAAGGGGGCTGCGAAACCGTGACGAAAGAACTGGTCATCATCAGCGGAAAGGGCGGCACCGGCAAGACGAGCATCCTGGCTTCCTTCGCTTCCCTGGCGGACGCCATGGTCCTGGCGGACGCCGACGTGGACGCGGCGGATCTGCATCTCGTGCTGTCCCCCGAGGTGAAGCGTCGCGAATCCTTCTCGGGAGGCAGCAAGGCGAGCATCGACGAATCTCTTTGCACCGGGTGCGGGACCTGTTTCGAGGTCTGTCGCTTCCAGGCGGTTCTTCCCGTCCGCGGGGGGCAGGCCTATGCCGTCGACGAGGTCGCCTGCGAGGGTTGCGGCGTCTGCGCGTACTTCTGCCCCGAGAAGGCGGTGGATTTCTCTCCGGTCGTGAACGGGGAATGGTTCGTCTCCGAGACGCGCCGTGGCCCGATGGTGCACGCGAGGCTGGGCATCGCGGAGGAGAACTCGGGGAAGCTCGTGACGCTGGTCCGGAAGGAGGCCCGCAAGATCGCCGAGGAGAAGGGGATTCCCCTGCTTCTCGTGGACGGCTCCCCCGGCATCGGGTGCCCGGTCATCGCTTCCATCTCGGGGGCCGATCTCGTCCTGATCGTGACGGAACCCACGGTGGCCGGCGAACACGACCTGGATCGCGTATCCGACCTCACGCGGCATTTCGGCATTCCGTCCATGGTGTGCATCAACAAGGCCGATCTCAACCCCGAGGTCGCGGACCGCATCGAGGAGAAAACCAGGAAAACCGGTCTTGGTTTCGCGGGGCGTCTTTCGTATGATCCGGCCTTCACCGAAGCGCAGATCGAGAAGAAATCCGTGGTCGAAAAAGGCGACGGCCGGGCGGCCGGCGAGCTCCGGGAGGTCTGGCGGGAGGTCCGCGAGGCGCTGGACGGCAGGGGGCGAGGAGCCTGAAGGGGAAACGGGAATCGGAAAACCGGAAAGGGGAACAGGCCATAGACTGATGGAGGACCGATGACGGAGCAAGAAGACGGCACCGCCGCGACGCGCAAGCCGGGGGAAACGGACGAGCAGTTCCAGGACAGGCTCACCTTGCAGTCGAACATCAGCGGCATCAAGCGAAAGATCATGGTGCTCTCCGGCAAGGGGGGCGTGGGAAAGAGCACGATCGCCGTGAACCTCGCCATGAGCCTGAGTCTCCAGGGGCGCGACGTGGGGCTGATGGACGTGGACTTCCACGGCCCCTCCGTCCCCACGCTTCTCGGGATCACGGAGCTGCCCCCCATGCAGCAGGAGGGGCGCATCCCGCCGGCCGGGTACGAGAACCTGAAGGTGATCTCCATCGGGTTTCTCCTTCCCCGGAAGGAGGATGCGGTCATCTGGCGGGGGCCGATGAAGATGGGCGCCGTCCGGCAGTTCCTCCGTGACGTCGAGTGGGGGCCGCTGGACTACCTCGTGGTCGATTCGCCCCCGGGGACGGGGGACGAGCCCCTCTCGGTCGCCCAGGTGCTCGAGAAGGTGGACGGGGCGGTCATCGTCACCACGCCCCAGGAACTGAGCGTCTCCGATGTCAGGAAATCCATCACGTTCTGCCATCGCCTGGCCGTTCCCGTTCTCGGGGTCGTCGAGAACATGAGCGGGTTCGCCTGTCCGAAGTGCGGCGAGGTCTCGCATATCTTCGGCGAAGGCGGCGGGAAGAAGATGGCCGGTGAGATGGGCGTCCCCTTCCTGGGCACCATCCCCATGGACCCGGTCATGGTGAAGGCGGGGGACGAGGGAAAACCCTTCGTGTATCACTACGCGAACTCGCCCGCAGCCAAGGCCATGGAGGAGATCGCGGACCGGGTCCGCGGAACCCTGGAAGGCGAGGAGACCGTGACCCGCAAGGAGGAGCCGGCGAAGGCCGATCCGAAAGGGGAGACCATGAAGATCGCCATGCCCACGGCCGAGGGAAACCTGTGCCTCCATTTCGGACACTGCCAGAAATTCGCCGTTGTCGAAGTCGACACCGGGGCCAGGAAGGTTCTCGGCACCGCGTGGCTGGATCCGCCCTCCCACGAACCGGGCGCGCTTCCGAAATTGCTCTCCAGCCAAGGCGTCCACCTCGTGATCGCCGGCGGCATGGGCATGCGCGCCCAGGAGTTCTTCAAGGAATTCGGCGTGGACGTCGTGGTCGGCGCCACCCCCGGGCCCCCGGAAGAGATCGCCATGGACTACCTGGAAGGGAAACTCCAGACCGGCAACAACATCTGCGACCACTAGCATCCCGTTGAAAAGGAAAAGGCACAGATTTCAGCCGTCAGATTTCAGCGGCAGAACGGGGCGCGGGCGTCCCGCCCGCAGCCGCGGCATGACAAGTCAGCATGAAACAGGTGAATCAGCCAATCACGAATTCTTCGATCGACCGGACCTGCATGAAAACCTATCTCGATTGCGTATCCTGTCTCGTCCGCCAGGCCGTCGATGCGGTCAAGGTGGCCGCACCGGACGAAGAGACCCGGATGAAGACCCTGCGGGCGGTGCTGGAGGAGGCCACGAAGGTCGACTACGCCTCCTCCCCGCCGGCCATGGGCGGCCGCATCCACCGCGTGATCCGCGAAGCGACCGGGAACCCGGACCCCTACCTGGAGATGAAGAAGCACTGCAACCGGCTCGCCCTCGACGGGCTTGAGGATCTGCGCGCGCGCGTGGACGCATCCTCCGACCCGCTGGACACGGCGGTCCGTATCGCCATCGCCGGCAACGTGATGGACTTCAGCGTTCTGGAAGCCGGGGAGGACGTGAGGATCGAGGAGGCGATCGACGCGGCCCTGCAAGAGCCTTTCGGGATCGACCATCTCGATGCGTTCCGCGAGGCGGTGGACGAGGCGGACAGCATCCTCTACCTGGCGGACAACGCCGGAGAGATCGTTCTCGACAACCTGCTTCTGGACCGGCTTCCCGCCGGGCACACGGTCGTTTCCGTCAAGGGGTCGCCGATCATCAACGACGCGCTGATGGAGGACGCCGAGGAGGCCGGCATCACGCGCCGTTTCGAGGTGATCACCACGGGATCTTCGTTCCCCGGCGTCCTTCCGGAGACCTGCTCCCGGTCGTTTCTGGACCGTCTGGAGAGGGCGGACCTCGTGATCGCCAAGGGGCAGGCGAACTACGAGTCGCTGGAAGGCACGCGGCGGGGCATCTTCCACCTCTTCCGCGCGAAGTGCTCCATCGTCTCCCGGGACGTCGGCGTGCCGCAAGGCAGCTGGGTGGTCATGAAGGGGTGAGGATCATCATGCAGGACTGGAAGCAATTGTACGACGACAAGCCCGCGGCCCGGGGGGGATACTCGGCCGCGGCGATGGACCACTTCATGAACCCGCGCAACGTCGGCGTCCTCGAGGACCCGGACGGCGTGGGCTCCTTCGGCGATCCCTCCTGCGGCGATTTCCTGGAACTGACGCTTCGCCTGGAAGGGGAGACGATCGCCGACATCAAGTTCCGCGTTCACGGCTGCCCCGGCGCGATCTCCACCTCCAGCGCGTTGACCTGCATGGTCAAGGGCAAGACCTTGCCGTACGCCTTGAACATGACCGACGACGACGTGGTCGGCCACCTCGGCGGCATTCCCGAGAACAAGAAGCACTGTTCGCTTCTGGGCGTGCAGGCGCTTCGGGCCGCCGTCGCCGACGCGATCCTCATGCGAACGCTCGTCGATCACGGGGTGGTGAAGAGCAAGGCGGACTACCGCGCCATGCAACAATCGCAAGCGTCCTGCTCCACCCTGGAGCATTCCTGCGACGGCTCCTGCGGGTTCCCCGCGCCGGAAACGGGCGGCAATCAAGAACAGGCGTAGGGGGGAAAGGCCTTGTCCAAGTGGGTGGAGCTGGACTTCGCGCGTTGCCGCCCCCGCGAATGCGATCCGGACGCGGGCGCGTGCGTCGCCGCTGAAGCCTGTACGAGGCACGTGCTGTTGCAGGAGACGCCCGGCGAGCCCCCCCTCCTCCTCTCCCGCGAGGTGTGCCGCGGGTGCCGGGACTGCGTGAGAGCCTGCCCGCTGGAGGCGATCCGGTAGGCTAGAAGTTCAGGCCCGCGCCGAGGTTGAACGCGAAATCGTTCACGCCGATGGTCATGGACAGCTCGCCGAAGACATGCTTCGTCCAGCGACCGCGAACGCCGAGGACGAGGTCGAGCCAGATGTCCCCGAAGGTTTCTCCCGACCCTCCGCTCAGCTCCAGATCCGCGTACATGTAGTGGATGCCGATGCCCACGAAGGGCTCCAGGTACTCGAGCGGGGTGGGCGGGCCCGCGATCCTCCGCGCGAGCACGGTCAGGGAGGGGCGGAAGAACAGGCCCGTCACGCCGCCCCAGTGGGTCTCCGTCGATCCTTCGTGACGAAATCGAACGTCCTCGAACTCCAGGGAGAGGAACGCGCCTCGGATGCGCGTCTCCACCTCGTAGAACCCGTAGTCGGACACGCGGATCCGGCTCGCCACGAACGACAGATCGAAGGCCCCGGCCGGCAAGGGCTTCTCGGCATCGGCCTCGTCGTCGAGGAGGACGTCGGTGTCGATCCTGTCCGTTTTCAATACGAACGAGGGGTAGGCCAGCTCGATGCCGAGATCGAGATGGAACTTCTCGGTGTTGGCCCCTTTGGGTAGCCACGTCAGCCGGGCTCCGAACAGGAAGCCCGAGATGCGGTAGTCCGACGGATGCCCGAAGCGGAGGCTGGAGAACCCCAGGCCGAGCCGGGTCTCGTCGTGTCCCGTACGACGCGGGTAGGCGATCTCTTTCGGCGCGAAGCCCTCCGACGGCGTCGAATCGCCCCCCGTCAGGGGCATCCCCTTGAGGCCGCCGGGCTTTTCCAGACTCTCGCCGATCTCACCGATCTTGCCGAAATCGAACTTGTCCTGGCCCGAGGCGACGCTGGAGATGCACCAGGTCCCTTCCTGGAGGCGAAGGGAGAATACGGAAGTCTGCTCGGTCCGGGCTCCTTTCTCCAGGCTCTTCACACGCGCGGAGACCTGGGCTTCCTTTCCACGAACGTTTTCGGACAGGATCTCGTATTCGAGGACGCGCCCGGTCTCCGGCAGGTTCCCGCCATGTTCCTGCGCCAGGGTAAAGGCCTTCCTTGCCGACGGCACGAAGACGTTCCTCGAATCGAGGATGCCCTGGACCATGCCCTTCTTCGCGTTTTCGAGAAAAGCCGACACGGAAGCGCGCGGCCCGCTGCCGGCGGGGACCGCGGCCGGCGGGGGCTTGCCGGACATTCTTCGGCCGCCGGAATCCCGGGGCAGGCTGTTTCGCGGCGGTCTGCCGCGGACGGAGCGGCCGGATCCGGCATTCTCGCCCATCAGCGTGCGGGCGCCCGGGGGCGCCGATCCCGAGACCTTGCGGGGGGCGCGCCGTCCTCGATGAACGACGGGGGCGGGTTTGCCCTGGATGGGGGCTTTTTCGGCCGACGATTGTTTTTCCTTCTTCTCTTCCTTCTTCTTCTCCTTCCCGGTCTCGGTTTTCTTTTTCTTCCCGCTTCCGTCCATCAACAAAAGACCCAGGGCCACGCCGCCTCCCGCCGCCGCGACGCCGGCCAGGATGGGGCCCGCCGTCTCGCAACCGAGCAGCAAAGCCGGCAGAAGGCACCACAGAAGCGCTTTTTTCACTTTCATGGAAGCCCCTCTAGTCCAGGTTCTTGACGCAACGGAATCCCACCGTGTCGTCGGCGAAATGGGCCTTGGCACGCCGTCGGTACGCGGAGAGGATCTTCTCCGCCGGATCGTACCAGGACCCGCCGCGCAGGACGCGCTCGTCCTTCCTTTCCAGGTTCACGGGATCGTCGAAACGGGAGACCTCGTAGTATTTCGCGTCGAACCAGTCCAGGCACCATTCACTGACGTTGCCCGCCATGTCGAGGCACCCGAAGGGGGACACCCCGTCGCGAAGCGCGCCCGCCCGCCCGGAGCGGTGGGGAGGTCTCCGGTCGTACACGGCCAGGGCCGGTTTGGGAGCCGCGTTCCCCCAGGGGTACAAGAAGCCGGACGCGCCCCGCGCGGCGTATTCCCACTGGGCTTCCGTGGGCAGGCTTTTCCGCGCCCACGTCGCATACGCGGAGGCTCCGTACCACGTGACCCGGACGACGGGAAAGTCCTCGTAGCCGCGCACCGCTTTCCAGTCGTCTCCCTCCTTCACGAGTCCGATGCGCGGATCGGGATAGATCATGGGGCGCCCCTCGTCGTCCACGTCCTTGCCCCGGAAGTTCAGAAACCGGGCGAACATCCGGTTCGTGACTTCCGTGCGGTCGATGAAGAAGCCTTTCATCCGGACCTTGTGGACGGGACGGGCGGCGGGTCCGGCGTTCTCGGCGCCCATGGTGAAGGTTCCCGGTTCCACGTGGACCATGACGGCGCGGTCCCGCTCGCAGCGGTACAGGCCGGGCCGGAGGCGGACGATGCCCTCGGGAAGGGTCGGGACCTCCGGCTCGCCGTCGGGCGAGGCCCCGAATTTCATGGACCGCACGATCTTGTCCACGGCCTCGGAGAGGGTCCCGATGTCGTCGAACGTGGTGGAGGTCCCCTTGAACTGTTCCCCCGATTCGCAGTCCAGGACCTTGGCCACGAGGATGTGGGTTCCGCCGATCTTGTTCAGGCTGCCCACCAGGATATAGCGAGCCCGGGCGAGCTTGCCGACCTTGACCGCCTTCGAGGGATCCTCGACGAGATCGGTGTACTGGAACTGTTGCGTCTCGATGATCTTGGACACCTGGACGCGTTCGAGCACGCGGAAATGGGGTCCGACCTTGACGGCGAACAGCTCGGCGACGATCTCCCCCAGGCCCGCATCGAGACCCTCCCCCCGGACCCGGAAGGTCACCACGGCGAGGGGCTCCTTGGGGGCGGCGCGGGCGGCCCCGACGAGGCCGAGGAGCAACGCGAACATCGCCGCGGCCGGTCGTATCTGTCTCATGGTCGTATCCGCAGAATCACTTGACGGGAATCTCGTGCTTGCACTTGTAGCAGACGACCCGGTCTCCCCGGACCACGCCTTCCGCGAGGTTGATGGCCCCGCACTGGGGGCAACGAATCCGGCGCGTCGTCGAGCCCTGCACGGAAGCGCCTCCCGCCCCGCCGCTTCGCCGGACGCTCGATCTGCCCGCGCCTTCCACCACGAAGTCCTCGGAGGACCCGCTCATGATGTCCGTGAACAGGACGCGCGTGGAATCCGTCCCGACCCGCCCCTCCACGATCCGGAAGTACATCTTCAAGACCCGCTTGCGCAGCTTCGCCACGCCGAAGTCCGCTCCGCCCTCCGTGGTGACGATCTCCCAGGTGTTCCGGATCTCGTTGAAACGGCGCACCATTTCCCGCCGTTCGTTCTCCTCCACGATGCGGTACTCGACGAGGTAATCGGGCCGCGCGGTTTCGAGCTTGAGGGTCTCCCCGTACTCGCTCCATTCCGCCGGCGAGCACATCTGCAGGTCCGTGGAGAACGAGTTCGGCATGACGCCGAAGACCTCCGGCGCCCAGCGTCTGAGCACCTCGTCGTCCCGTTCCAGGACCTTCACGTCCGCCTTGTGGAACTGCTGGATCATCTGGTCCTCGATGGGATGCAGCGCGTCCCTGTCGGAATAGGTCTCCAGGTTCTCCAGGTTGTAGATGATGACGTTCTTCCCGACGAGCTGCCGGCCCGTCTCCGTGTTCATCAACTTCTCGATGATGCTCCCCACCAGATTGTCGTATCCGCTGGTGGGCTCGTCGGCCGCGAGGACGACCCGCTCTCGCACGTACTCGTTTCCCTTGCTGTCGGTGATCGTCGCCTTGATGTCGTAGCAGCCGTTTTCCAGGTAGATGTGATCGATCAGATGGTGACGGATCTCCTGCGCATCGCTCTCGTTGATGTACTCCTCCACCTTCGTCCCGTCCCCGAAGTCGATCTGGATCTTTTTGATCACCCGGTCCCGGGGCCAGACCACGTCCTTCCCCCCGTTCGTGTGCATCACGACCCCGAAGAGGGAAACCTGGAAACGCATCCCCACGTACACCCATCCCCCCTCGGGAAACACGCTGACGAGCGGCCTCGTATCCACGCCCTTCTTGGGATCGCCGTCGATGAAGCGCACAGGCCCCACTTCGATGATCAGGATCTCCTCGGGTCGCGACGCGACGGGTTTCGCCTTCCACCGGCCTCCCTGGGTGTCCACCTTGGGGACGAGTCTCTGCGTCTTGCACGCCGGACAGACGAGCGAGACGCCGCCCCGGTAGGGCAGGTTGGGGAAACTCGCACGGCATTCCGGATTCGTGCACACCATGGGGACATGCGGAGCCGTGAAGAGCTGGATCTGCCATTTCCCCGGCTTGTGGAACCGGACCCAGACCTTGTCCGCCAGCTCCACGCCCGTTTCCGGGTCCTGCCGGTACCGCCAGTCCACCGTCCCCCCTTCCGGGCCCGACACCTTCCAGGCGTAGCCCATCCAGGCCCCCTGCGGTCGGACCGACGTCTTCGACGTGAGTTCCACCCAGTCCCAGACCCGGTAGAAGGGAAGTTCCCCCCCCACCATGATCCGCGGAGGAGGTTCCTGTTTCTTGTGGGTGAACCCGACCTTGTAGACCTCCCTGCATCCGAGAAGGAAACCCAGAACGGTAACCGCGAATACGATTTTGACCCGCATCTCGACCTCCACACGTTCCGTCCGTCAGTTCCCGGAAGCCCCTCCCTCTCCCGGAAGGGGTTCCTCTTTCCATGCGTATACCCCGAGGACGAATTTCCCGCCCCCGGATTCCCGCCCCATGTACTTCTTGGGAAAAAAAACGGTCCGCTTGCCCTCGCGGACCCGGATGGTCCTTCGAAGGAAATTCCCCACGCCGAATATCTCGACCTCGCGCATGCCGGGGCTCACCCGCCAGGCCCTGAACTTGTACGCCTCCCTCTCCTTCGGATCCCCGCGTCTCGGAAAGACGAGCTTTCCGTCGATCGTGCGCAAGCCCCCTCCCTTGCCGTTGAGAAGCGGCTTGACGACCAGGATCCCGTGCGGGTCCGAAACGTCGGGCTCCTCGTATTCCGGGCCGTTCTTGCAACCGGCGAGGCTGAACGAGAGGACCAGAAGGCAAGCAAGGGAAGAGAAGCGGAAAACCCATCCGGAACGGTCCATACTCCGGTCCCCAGAAGAGGTGCCCACGTCCCGCAGGAGAAAAGAGGCCGTATCCTCTAGCCGCCCAGCGTGTTGGATGCACCGAGCGCTGTAAAGATAGGCCCGACCCCGGACAAAGTCAATCGGTATTTTTCCCGCGGGGGAAAGCCCCTGCCGCCGGCCGCTTTCCCGCCGCCAAGACCCTCGGAGACGGCTCTCCGGAAGCAGGCGTCACAGGACGGCCCGGAGCACGAGATGCCATCCGAAGGCGCAGGCGAGGATCACGCCGGCGGGCACGAGCATGCCGGCGATGGCCCTGAGCAGCGAGCCCTTGAAGTAGCCGCAGGCCAGCACCAGGCAGGCGTGGATCGGCGAGACCAGGGCCCCCAGAAACCCCGCCGCGAAAGCCAGCACCAGAAACGGCACGGGATCCCGGGCCACCGGGGCGAGCGTGAGAAGCACCGGGAAGGCGGTGGCCACGTAGACGATCGTGATCCCCGAGACCAGCCCCACCACCGCCGGGAGCAGCACGACGACCAGGATCACCGGAATCCGGCTCCCCGCGAAGAAGGCCCCGAGCTGCTCCAGCGCCCCCGCGCTTTCCAGCATGCCGCCGAACAGCTTCACCCCGAACGCCATCACCACGAATCCCAGGACGTGCGGGTTCCACAGCACGGCCTTGCCGAACGCCTTCCACCCCGCCGTCCGGCGCAAAAGATTCACGGCGAGCGCCCAGACGATCCCGGCGCCCAGCGACAGGAGGAGGGGAAGACCCAGGGCGATGTGCAGGACCACGACGCAGAGGAACGGGGCCATCTCCAAAAGAAAGGCGAGACCGGAGCGTAGGCGGGACCCTTCCCCCGCGATGCGCCGGACCTCCTCGGGGTCGGCGGGAATCTTTCGCAGGATGAACGCTGTGCCCACGACGAGCATGGCCAGGGTCAACGGGGACTGGAGCAGGCCGATGCGTCCCACGGAAAGACCGAGAACGTCGGCGGCCAGGATCAGGCCGGGATAGAGGGGCCAGACGAATTCCCATCCGTGGCGGAACCAGTGGTTGGCCAGGATCTTCGAGCCCGTCTCCACGCCCTCCCCCGAGGCCGCGGCGTCCACCATCGGCGCCGAGAAGAGCGCCCCGCCCGGCATGGGCAGAAAGCCCACGATCGCGGGCAGGGCCGCGGACAGGAAGCGCCGGCGCGGCAGGAACCGCCGGAGGCTCTCGGTGATCCTCTCGATCTGCCCGCCCGTCTTCAGGATCATCGAAAGGCTCATCACGAGCGTCACCAGCGCCGCAAAGGCCAGGGTGTCCTCCGCCGTCACGATGACCAGAAACGCCTCTCCGGCGTCCGGAAGCGGCATGCCGAAGAGCAGGGCCACGCCCATCGCGCCCAGGATCAGGGACAGCCCGAGCGGAACCTTCACCCGGATGAGGAGGAGCACCGCCGCAAAGACCAGTCCCAGCTTGACGAGGGCGACCAAAGCATCCCCCCTATCGGAAACCGAACAGCCCCCGGGCGCGAAAGGCTCTTTCCGTTGCCAAACCGATCAGTTTATCGGAAAATGTAAAAAGAGAAACCTTGCAAGATTTCGGTTCACTTCCTCTGTCCCCTCTTCGTCGGGGGAAGACGCGCCCCGGAGCTCCGATGTCGAACACCGAGCGACTCTCCGAAAGCCTGGAAGATTATCTGGAAGCCATCTGGCACCTCATCCGGGACAAGGGCGTGGCCAGGTCCAAGGACATCGCCGACCGCCTCGACGTCAGCAAATCCTCCGTGACGGGAGCCCTCAAGAACCTGGCCGCCCGGGGCATGGTCCACTACGAGGCCTACCAGTTCGTCACCTTCACGGACAAGGGACAACAAGCCGCTTCCGATATCGTCCGGCGGCACGAGGTCATCCGGCACTTCCTCAACCGCATCCTCCTCATCCCCGACGAGGCCGCGGAGGCGAACGCCTGCCGCATGGAACACGCCCTTGATGGCGATACGTTCGAACGCCTCGTCCAGTTCGTCGAGTTCGTCCTCACCTGCCCGCGTACCGAAGCCGGGTGGATCCAGGGCTTCCAGAAGTATTGCTACAAGGGGCCGGACAAGAAACATTGCCTCGCGTGTCTCCGGCACTGCCAGAAGGAACTGGAAGAGGCCATCCAGAAGATCCAGGAAGCCCGCGCCCGGGGGACGAACCTCACCAATCTCGAACAAGGCGACGAGGGCCGCATCCTCGAAATCCAGCCACCGACCGCCCTGCCGGAACGCCTGAAGAAGAAAGGACTCGCCCCGGGCTCCATGGTCCACGTCGAACAAACCTGCGAAGACGGAAGATCCCTCAGCGTGAAGGTGAGGGGCTACCACCTCGATCTCGACGAGGCCCAGGCTCGGGCGGTCCGGGTGGAAAAAGTCAGGCGGGCCCCTTCCTCCACGTGACGGCGGGCCCCGCGGAAATCGAAATCCATGATGTGTCATCGAAAGTGATTCCCATGATACTGGACGACCTCCTCGATTCCCTGGACGCGAACGTGCCCGTCGACAAGATCGTGATCGGAGCCTACTGGTGCGCCGTGGTCTCGCGATCCTGCGGCCTCTCCTCCGCCTTCCGCGAGCCCTGCCCCGCCCACCACCGGTTTCCCGTCCGGAAGGCCGGAGACCTGCTGCCCGCCGGCGGACGGGACCTCGCAAATCTCGCGACTTCCGACCGCCTTCTCGAGGCGGCCGTGGGCATGGCCGCCATCAATTCCCTCCTCTCCCCCGACCTCTCCAGCGCCGTCGAGCGCAACGCCGGGGACCTGATCGCCGAACGCGGAGCCGGAAAGAACGTCGCGATCGTGGGCAACTTCCCCTTCGTGCCGCGCGTCGCGGAAACCGCGCGGGAGCTCTGGGTCTTCGAGCGGCCCGCCGACCCCGACCGGCACCAGCTCGACGAGGCCAAGATGCCGGAAGTCCTCCCCATGGCCGACATCGCCGGCATCACCGGAACCTCCCTCATCAACCACACCCTCGACGGGATCCTCACCATGCTCCGTCCCGACTGCTTCACGGTCCTCATCGGACCCACCACCCCCCTTTCTCCCCTCCTGTTCGATCACGGCGTCGACGTCCTCGCAGGCTCCGTCGTCACCGACCCGGAGAAAACGCTGGCCTGCGTTTCCCAGGGCGCCATCTTCCGGCAGATGCAAGGCGTGAGCCACGTCACCCTGGAGAAAGAGGCTTGATCTTTCCGGAACCGTTCCCTTCCGGCCGGGATATCGCGGGTTTCGCAGGACGCGACTCCGCCGGCCTCTTTCGTCGCAAAACCGCAACGCTCTGAAGCGTCGGCGACATCACGGCCCCCCGCAGATCGCCGTTGTTGCTCGAATGGAGGGAGAAGGAAGCAGCGCCCGGCTTGGTACGTCGTTTGCTTATTCTCTGATGAGGAATACGGAAACGACACGAATGGATGCCGCTTGCATCCTGTGGATCAGCGGCGAGAAGAGATGACAAGGAGGAGACCATCATGCCGTGGGGAGATGGAACCGGACCCAGGGGACTGGGTCCCATGACAGGAAGAGGCGCAGGGTATTGCGCGGGCCATCCCGGACCGGGAGCCATGAATCCCTATCCTCGTGGGTATGCCGGACCCGCATGGGGTGGGAGCGCCGCGGCCCCCTATGCCGCACCGACCGTTCCCACCCCACCGGCGTACCCGGGGTTCTTCGGCGGATGGAGGGCCGGTTTCGGAAGGGGATTCGGACGCGGTTTCGGACGCGGTGGAGGCCGCGGGCGGGGAGGAGGGCGCGGACGCGGGTGGGGCCGCGGGTTCTTCGGGGGTGGCCCCTGGTGGTAAGGCTCGACGAAAACGGACGTTTGAGGAGACAAACGATGCCTGCAGGAGATGGCAAGGGACCGCCCAAGGGCGCGCCCGGCAGGGGCCGCGGTCCCGGCGGAGGCCGCAGGGATTGCGGCGGCACCGGCCGGGCCGGCGCGAAGCGTGGCGGCCTGGGCCGCCGCGGCGGCGGTACGGCCAAAAGCCCGAGAGGCACGCCCGCTGGACGCAGGCGGCGGAGCTGAACCCGGGAAATGCAAACCTTCATGATCATGCGTGATCGAACGCATGGAAAGGAGACGACGATGCCTGGTGGAGATGGCTCAGGACCCATGGGCATGGGTCCCATGACAGGACGAGGCGCAGGATTCTGCACAGGGTACCCCGCACCCGGTTTCGCGAATGCCGGATGGGGAGGCGGTTACGGTTGGGGACGCGGTTTCGGCGGGGGACGCGGGCGCGGCGGCTGGGGTCGGCGGAACGTGTACTACGCGACGGGTCTGACCGGCTGGCAGAGAGCCGGCGGGGTCCATCCGGCGGCTTTCGGCGCGGCACCGGCGTGGGGGGGCAACGTCAATCCCTACGCTCCCGGCTACGCGCCCGAGCAGGAGCTCAACGCGTTGAAGAGCCAGGCCGAGTACCTGGAAGACGCGCTCGAGGGCATCCGCACACGCATGGCCGAGCTGGACAAGGAACCGCAAGGCCAGGCCAAGGACACCAAGTAGCGTACCGGGGGCGGTAACGTCCTGCGTTGCGGAAGTCTCGCGAAGCGAACGACACAGAGATCTCGGTGAGATCTCTGTGTTCTTTATACGGGGAACTTTCCCGTGAAGGTAACCATTCCGGGGATCATACTGTAAGATTCCCGGTCGAGTGGATCAGGAGCCGTAGGATCAGGCAGGTCAGGAGCGAACATATGAAAATTGCCGTGACATCGACGGGCCCGGGGCTGGACGACCCGGTTGAACCCCGTTTCGGGCGTACGCCCTTTTTCCAGGTGATCGATGCGGACACCATGAAATCGGAAGCGATCGAAAACGCCAACGTCGCTCTCGGCGGAGGCGCCGGCATCCAGTCCGCCCGTCTCATGTCGGAAATGGACGTGGAGGTCCTTTTGACGGGCAATTGCGGTCCCAACGCCTTTCAGACCCTTGAAGCCTCCGGCATCCGCGTGATGACGGGGGTTTCGGGAACGGTCCGCCAAGCCGTCGAGCAGTTCAGGCAGGGCGGATTCACCTCGGCGCAAGGGCCCACGGTCGACAGCCATTTCGGACTGGGAAGCGGCGGCGGCGGCGGCAGCATGGGCGGCGGTGGCGGCATGGGCCGCCGCGTCCCATGCCGCCGCCGCCGCCCATGCCGCCGCCGCGTCCCATGCCGCCGCCGCCGCCCATGCCGCCACCGCCGCCCCTGCCGCCGCCGCCGCCCATGCCCCCACCGCCGCCCATGCTGCCGCCGCCCCCCCCGCTTCCCAGGCC
>Ga0180434_10002292_pt1 | contig 25918 bp, 25 predicted proteins | sample SS_ome_7_FD_132453 | JGI IMG/M metagenome (GOLD analysis project Ga0180434, IMG submission 132453) | Hypersaline lake sediment archaeal communities from the Salton Sea, California, USA - SS_1_D_2 metaG | ecosystem: Environmental > Aquatic > Non-marine Saline and Alkaline > Hypersaline >... | reverse complement strand
CGGCACTATCGGTTTTGAATATCAAACGTCATAAGGCACCAGCGCCTTCGGCTCCCGTTAAACGATCTTCTTGATCTCACTTGAAACGACGGACATTTGACCCAGGAGAACCTGTCCATGCGATTCGCGATTCCGCTGGCCGAGGGCCGGCTGTGCCTGCACTTTGGCCACTGCCAACAATTCGCCCTGGTCGACGCCGATCCGAGCGACGGCAAGCCGATGAAACTGACGATGCTGACTCCCCCGGCGCACGAGCCGGGTTTGCTGCCGCGATGGCTGCACGAGCAGGGCGCCGAGGTCATTATTGCCGGCGGCATGGGGCAGCGGGCACAGCAGTTGTTCGTTCAAAACGGCATCCAGGTCGTTGTCGGCGCCCCGGCCGAAACGCCGGATAAGCTCGTCGCCGCCTACCTCGACGGCTCGCTGCGATCCGGCCCGAACGCCTGCGATCATTGAGGCGCGGCTATGAATCCATTCGTTCGTATTACCGTCCTGGTCGAGAACACGGCCGGCGCTTCGGGCTTGCTTGCCGAACACGGTTTCGCGCTCTGGGTTGAATATGGCCGAACGAAGGTCCTCTTCGATACCGGCCAGGGCGGCGTGCTGTTGGGCAACGCCTACAAGCTGGGCATCTCGCTGGCCGAGGCCGAAGCGATCGTGCTCAGCCATGGCCACTACGACCACACCGGCGGGTTGCCCGACGCGCTGCGCGGCGGCGGGGCCATCGAGGTCTTCCTCCACCCGGCCGCGTTGGAGCCGAAATACGCATGCACTCCGAAAGGCGCGCGGGAAATCGGCATGCCGTTTCCCGCGGCGGAGGCGCTGCGGTCGCCGCGCGTGACGTTGCATAGGGCCGAAGGCCCCACGGCTGTCTTGCCCGGTCTGGCTCTGACCGGGCCCGTGCCGCGAACGACCGACTTCGAAGACACCGGCGGGCCGTTCTTCCTCGACGCCGGCGGCACCCGGCCCGATCCGCTCGTGGACGACCAGGCCCTGTTCTTCACGGCCGCCGACGGCGTTGTCGTGCTGTTGGGCTGTGCCCATGCGGGCGTGGTCAACACGTTACGCTACATTGAGGAGTTGACCAACGGGAAGCCCGTTGTCGCCGTACTTGGCGGCATGCATCTCGGCGGTGCTTCGCCCGAGCGCCTCCGCCGGACACTCGACGAACTGCGGCAACGCGACTTGCGGCTGCTGGCTCCCGCACATTGCACCGGCATGACCGCCACGGCCGCGATCTGGAATGCCTTTCCCGACCAGTGCCGCACCTGCCACGTCGGCGATACCTTCACTTTCGATCTTCCTTGACTCCACCCCATGAAAACCTTCTTCGATTGCCTTCCTTGCCTGGTCCGCCAGGCACTCGATTCGGTGCGTATGGTTACCGACGACGAGCAGACGCACGAGACGATCCTCCGCGAAGTGCTCCAGATGGCCGGCGCGATGGACTTCGGCGTGCCGCCGGCCGCGATGGCCCAGCGTCTGCATCGGCGTATCCGCGAATTGACCGGCATCGACGACCCCTATCGCGAGGCCAAAGACCGCCTGAACGCCCGGGCAATGGAGCTTTGCGAGTCGCTACGGCCGCGGATCGCCGGGGCGGCCGACCCGATGGAAGCGGCCTTGCGGCTGGCCATCGCGGGCAACATCATGGACCTGGGCGTGAAGACGAGCCTCGACGACGGCCATGTGTGCCGTTCGATCGAGAACTGCCTGAATGAGCCCTTCGAGGCGGACATCGGGGCCTTTTGGGAAGCCATGTCCGGAGCCGAGCGGATTCTCTACTTGGCCGACAATGCGGGCGAGATTGCGTTCGACCGGCTATTGATCGAACAGTTGCCGCGAGAGAAGGTGACCGTCGCGGTACGCGGCGGCGCGGTCATCAACGACGCCACACTCGACGACGCTGAAGAGGTCGGGCTTGCCGATCTGGTCGAGGTCATCGGCAACGGCTCGGACGCGCCGGGCACGCTCTTGGACGATTGCAGCGACGGTTTTTGTGAGAGGTTTGCCGCGGCCGACGTGATCCTGTCGAAGGGGCAGGGCAATTACGAGACGCTCTCCGAGTCGGCCCGACCGATCTGGTTCTTGCTCCGGGTGAAATGCCCCATCATCGCCCGGCATTTGGAGACGGAGGTGGGTCGGATGGTACTGCGCCGGTCCTAGAATGACAACGCCCCGGCATCGCGTGGCGAAACCGGGGCGTGTGAGTCATTCAGCCGGGCGCTGGGCCGGGCTACCTGCATGGACCACAAAGACGGTGTCGTCTTGATGGTCAGACAGGCGTGACTTTCTCGGCGCGGGGGCCCTTCGGACCGCGGCCTTCCTCGTAAGTTACCTCTTGGCCAACCCGAAGATCTTCGATGGTTGCGCCTTGGACCTCGCTGTGGTGGAAGAACAGGTCGCCCCGTCCGCCCTCGATGAACCCGAAGCCCTTGTCTGCGATCAGTTTCTTGATCGTCCCTTGCGGCATGGCAGCCACTCCTCAAAAACAGTACTCAAAACATCCAACGACCATCCGCTTCCCGGTCCAGCCCCCTGTGCCGGGAAACCTCGGTCAAACAAAACGATACGGGGAAATCTACCGCACTCGCAGACAGTACCTCGGAAGTTCCCGTTCGAGATCGCTTTCGCGCCTTCAGGCCGCTGGGCCGGAGAGAATCGCGCAGGTGGTCTTGAATCGGCTTCCTCATCAGGTCGCTGACACACGAACCGCAGTGTGCCGAAGAGCAACGCTCACACGGAGCTGGGGCTCTCACATCTTCGTCTCGTTACCCCAATACCACACAAATCATACCAGAGTTGCCCATGAATACAAGAGGGGCGACAAAGATTTCGCCCAAAGGAACCCCTCCCGCGAGGGGCCTTTCCGCACGAAACGGCGCCTGACGGACCCAAACCGCGACAAAAACGCCGCTCAGTCCCCCCCAACTACCGCCTCTGAAGTTTACTCCGCACGCGAGGGCGCAAGCCGGTAGACCGCATACGACCGGTTCGCGTAAAGCCGCTCGAACGGCAGCCAGGGCTGCGAACGCGTGATGAGGTAGTCGGCCTCGTACTCCCGGGCAAGCCGTCGCAGCCGCTCGGGCCGCAGCCGGGTGAGCGAATAGTGCCAGTAGTAATCGGGATGCTGGTGGCCGGTGGCGTGCAGGTCGTGCATCCGCTTCCACCACGCGACCAATCCCCGGGCGTTTTGCGGTACCTCCTTCCAATTGCCGACCTCCGCGCGGCCGGTGTACCACTTCAGCGTCTGCGACATCCGGGGCGTGAGGAATCGGGCGTCCGGCGGAACCTCGCCGCTGGTGACGATCCAATCGCACGCCCGACGCCACGCCACATAGTCGAGCGACCGATCGGCCGGCGGCGGTATGGGGCTCATCCGCTCGATCGCATGCGATCCGACATGCAACACCGCCACGGTCGCCGCGACCGACAGCCACGCGGTGGACAGCCGGGGACGTGCTTCCCATCGGGTGGCAATCAGCCAACCGACGCCCAGCGCCACGCCCATCGGCACGGCCACGTCGGCCAAGCGGAACCAGTAGAACCGCAACAGCGCGGCGCCGAGCTGGCGGTCGTAGAACTGGATCGGCGTGATGGCGGCACCGACCAGCGCAATGAGGATCGTCCCGCCGACAAACGCTCGAAAGCGCTGCATGCCGTCATACAAGCTCGACGCGCAAGCGAGTGGATGGGTTGAATCCCCGGCTTCGCTACCCATTCGCTGGCGCGTCGAGCTTGTATGACGCGCTGCCGAGCCGTTGTTTGTGCTATCGCCCCCGTTTCGCGGCTCGGCGGGAGCCTCGCCCTCGCGTCCCAACAAACCCAACAGCAGGAAGAACCCAATCAACGCCGCGAACCGCAGCACGTAGCTCAGCGGCATCATGTCGATCACCAGGTGGTGCGGGAGCCGCGCGTAGACGTAGATCAGGTTGGCATAATCCATGGTTTCCTGGTCGACGCCGCGGTTCAGTAGCAGCAAGGGGACCAAGCCCGGCAGGGAGAGAAGCAGCCCTCCGATCAGTGCGGGGGCCATGCTCAAGAGCGTTGGGCGGGGAAAAGGGGACAGGCACCTTTTGCCCAGAGGGCCCTGCGGGTGCTGCGCACAAAAGGAGCCAGTCCCCTTTTCCCCGCCTTGAGCGAGCCATGCCCAGCCGGCCGCGACGACCGACCAGCCGCCAACGAGCACATGAAATGCCGAAGCGGCGCCCAACAGCAGCCAGACGCGGTTCCAGCGGTTGTGGACCAGGGCCTCCAGCCCCAAGAGCACCAGCACGTAGGCGAATCCCTTGGCCTCGACGCCGCCGATCACCCATTCGCCGGCCATGTGGCATCGCTCGATCAGCAGCACCCACAACGCGGCAGTCAACACCGCGAACCACGGTCGCGGCACCAGCGCGTAGCTCAGCCGCCGCCACGCCCAAGCTAGCAGGGCCCAGGTCAGCAGTCGGCCGGTCCACGCCATGACCTGGGGCGAAAGCGCCAGTGCCAGCCAGCCAAAGGTGAGGTAGAAGACGATGTGCGTGTCGGCCGTATCCAGGAAGAAATCGCTCCGCACCCAATCGGGATTCCAGAAGTGGATCGCCTTGCCGAGATAATACGGCTCGTTGACCTCCGGCACCGGCGCAGCGCCCTGGATGAGGAAGACCGCGAACACCAGCGCGATCTCCAACACGACCTGACGCGGCGGCAATAGGTTCGGCGGGTGTTGCACGGGATGTCCAGAAATCCGAAGCACGAAATCCGAAATCCGAAACAAACTCCAATGTCCAAATCCAAATGATCGAAACCTCGAGCGCCCCGTCAAACCCAACAAGGGCCGAACTGCTCGTTTTGAACATTGGAATTTCGCACTTTCGGATTTGTTTCGTATTTCGACATTCGGATTTCGTGCTTCCCTCGATGTGTATCCGACAAGTAAGGGGGCTCGCTGCGCTCGTCCCACCCTACGCTTCTACTTCTCCAGCGCCGCGATGCTCTTGAAATCGGCCTTTAGCGACTGGTAAAGCTGCTGGTAGATGGGGAAGGCCCGATCGTAGTGGGTCTTGGCCTTGCGGTTGACGGCCGTCTGCTGCACGACTTCGATCGTGGCGGCGCAGGCTTCGGCGATGTTCTTAAACGCCCCGGCCCCAACCGCCGCCAGCAGCGCCACACCGTAGGCCGGCCCTTCCTCGCTGTTGATCGTGACGACCTTCCGTCCGAACACGTCGGCCTGGATTTGCCGCCAGAAGGGGCTGCGCGATCCGCCGCCGGACGCGCGGATCTGACGCACCGGCACGTCGAGCCCGTCGAAAATCTCCAGGCTGTCGCGCATCGAGTAGGTCACCCCTTCCATGATCGACCGAACCATATGCCCGCGCGTATGCGATTGCGTCAGACCAACGAAGCAGCCGCGGGCGTCGGGGTCGGCGTGCGGGGTGCGTTCGCCGGAGAGGTAGGGCAGGAAGAACAGCCCATGGCTGCCGACGGGGGCGACCTGGGCCTCTTCGGTCAGCAGGTCGTAGACGTCGCGTTTAGCCCGCTTGGCCTTCGCGACGTCGGCCTGGCACAGCTCGTTGCGGAACCACTGCAACGACCCCCCGGCCGAGAGGTTCACACCCATCATGTGCCACTTGCCGCGCACCGCGTGGCAGAACGTATGCACGCGGCCCAGCGGGTCGACCTTCATCTCGTCGCTGTGGACGAACATCACGCCGGAGGTGCCGATCGACGTGGAGAGGATCCCCTGCTTGACGATGCCATTGCCCACGGCACCGGCCGCGCAGTCGCCCGCCCCGCCGACCACGACGCAATCGGTCGTCAGCCCCAGCAGCTTGGCCGCCTCGGACGTGAGCTGCCCGGTGACGTCCTCCGACTCGTAGCATTGGCCGAAAAGGTCGATGTCCAGCTCCAGCGCCGAAAGCAGCGGCTTCGACCAGGCTCGCTTGGCCACATCCAACAGGAGCATGCCGCTGGCGTCGCTCACTTCCGTGGCATACTCGCCGGTCAGCCGGCGGCGGATTTCGTCCTTCGGCAGCAGCACCTTGCGGGTTCTCTCGAAGTTCTTCGGCTCGTTGTTCCGCAGCCAGAGGATCTTCGGGGCGGTGAAGCCGGTCAATGCCGGGTTGGCGACCATCTTGATCAGCTTGGCCCGACCGCCGGCGCGGCGTTCGATCTCCTCGCACTCGGCGGCCGTGCGCTGGTCGTTCCAGAGGATCGCGCGACGGACGACCTTGTCGTTCTTGTCGAGGAAGACCGATCCGTGCATCTGGCCGGAGAGCCCGATGCCCTTGACGTCCTCCGGCTTGAGCTTGGCCGCCTTCATCACGCGGCGGACCGACAGGATCGTCGCCTGCCACCAGTCCTCCGGGTCCTGCTCGCTCCAGAGCGGCTTGGGGAAATAGCAGGGGTAGGTCTCCATCGCGTCGGCGAGGATCTTGCCCGAGGCGTCGATTGCCGCCGTCTTGGTGCCGGAAGTGCCGATGTCGATACCGAGAAAGATGCTCATGGTGTGCCTCTGGTGTGCATTGGGGGGCCGTATGATGGGGTGGAAACGAGATTACGGATATCACTCGTTCCGCCATTATACCTATCTGCCGTGTGCCTGCAATGTCCGCGCGCGTTCGCCTCCTCTCCCATTGACATTACCGCTACTTATGATAAGATATACTTATGAACATTGAGACGCTGCGCATCTTTTGTGATGTTGTCCAGCACCAGAGCTTCTCCCGCGGTGCCGCGATCAACGACGTGAGCCAGTCGGCCGCCACGCAGTCGGTCCATCGCGTCGAGAGGCATTTCGGCGTGCAACTGGTCGACCGCAGCAAGCGGCCTTTCGTGCTGACGCCCGAGGGCCAGGCCTGCTACGAGGGCTTCCGCGAGGTGCTCGAGCTGTACGAGTCGGTCGAGGCCCGGGTGCGCTCGCTGCGGATGGAGATCAGCGGGCAGGTGCGGGTGGCGGCCATCTATTCGGTTGGGCTGCACGACCTGGGTCGGACCATGCAGGACTTCATGCGGCGCTACCCCAAGGCCAAGGTGCGGCTGGAGTATCTTCGGCCGAACAAGGTCCTCGACGCCGTGCTCAACGCCGAGGTCGACCTGGGCATCATTTCCTACCCGGTGGCCACCCCCGACCTGAACGTCATCCCCCTGCGCCGCGAGAAGATGATGCTGGTTTGCCACCCGGACCACCCGCTGGCGCGGCAGAAGGCCGTCACGGCCGAGCATCTTCAAGGAGAGGACTTCGTCGCCTTCGATCGCGATCTGAGCATCCGCAAGGAGATCGACCGCTGCCTGCGGCAGCGCTGCGTCGAAACGCGGATCGTCATGGAGTTCGACAACATCGAGACAATCAAGCAGGCGGTGGAGATCGGCGCCGGCGTGAGCATCTTGCCCGAGCCGACCGTGCGCCACGAGATTCGCGCCGGCACGTTGGTCGCGGTGCGGCTGATCGCTCCGGAGCTGCGCCGGCCGATCGGGATCATCCACCGGCAGCGCAAGGTCTTTACGCCCACCACGGCGAAGTTCGTCGAGGTATTGCGCGAGTATCAGGAACCCGCGGAAAGGAAGCAAGGTGCGTGAGACGGAAGTGCCCGTGACGTTTCTGCCATGGGGTAAAACGGCCTACGTTCTGCCCGGTACCCGGCTGCTGGAAGCGGCCGTCAGCGCCGGCATCGTCATCGATCAGCCCTGCGGCGGCGAGGGCATCTGCGGCAAATGCCGGGTGATGGTCGTCCGAGGCGCGTGCGAGCCCACGTCCGCCGAACAGAAGACGCTCACGCCCGACGAGCTGGCGGCCGGGTGGCGCTTGGCCTGCCAGGCAAGCATCTGTGCGGCGGCCCGAGTCGAGGTGCCCGGCACGTCGCTGCTGGACGCGCGGCAGCAAATCCTCGTGCAGTGCGAGAAGTCGGGCGAGCCGGACCTCGCTCCGACCGTGCGTAAGCGGTATGTCGAACTGCCCGAGCCGCGCCGCGGCGACGACGAGCCCGACCTGGTCCGCCTGCAAGAGGCGATCGGCCCGTTCGAGATCGGCCTCGAACTGCTCCGCCAATTGCCCGGCCGGCTGCGCGAGAACCAGTTTCGCGGCACGGCGGTCATGGCCGATGGGCATCTGATCGATTTCGAGCCGCAAGACACCGTGCGGCAGAACTACGGTGTGGCCGTCGACTTGGGCACTACGACGTTGGCGGCCGTGCTGATCGACCTGCACACCGGCGACGAGTTGGCCATCGCGTCGCGGCAAAACCCGCAGACCCGCTTCGGCGACGACGTGCTTTCGCGGATCCACCATTGCGGCAACACGCCCGACGGGCTGGCTGAACTCAGCGAGACGGTCGTCGAGGCGATCAACGCGATGATCGACGAGTTGGCCGCCGACGCGAAGGTGCCGCGCGAACGCGTCTACGAGGCCACCTTCTCCGGCAATACCACGATGGAGCAACTGCTCTGCCGGATCGATCCGCGACCGCTGGGCGAGGTTCCCTTCGTGCCGGCGACCGGGCGGGGTGTGATGCTGCCGGCCGCGAAGCTCGGCCTGCGGATGCACCCTCGGGCGGCGGCCTATGTGTTGCCGGTGATCGGCGGGTTCGTCGGCGGCGATACGGTGGCCGGCATCCTGGCCGCGGGCATGGGCGAAGCGGCCGGTCCGACGCTGCTGGTGGATATCGGCACCAACGGCGAGATCGTGCTGGCGGCCGACGGGAAGCTTTGGGCCGCCTCGACGGCCGCCGGGCCCGCGTTCGAGGGCGCCCGAATCCTCCACGGCATGCGCGGCAGCGCCGGCGCGATCGAGAAGGTGGTGGTCGACGGCCGGCTGCGGATCAATGTGATCGGCGATGTGCCGCCGGTCGGGCTTTGCGGCTCCGGGCTGATCGACTTGGCGGCCGAGCTGCTGCGCCACGGCGTGATCAGCTCCGTCGGGCGGATCGAGATGCCCGAGGCAGGCGACAGTGAACTGGCGGCCGATCTGGCTCGGCGGATCGTCCCGCACGATGGCCAACCGGCCTTCTTGCTCGCCGAAGAGTCGGAGACCGGCACGGGCAAGCCGATCGTGCTGACGCAGCGCGACGTCCGGGAGTTGCAGCTTGCCTCCGGGGCCATTCGGGCGGGCATCGACGTGCTCTTGCGTCAGGCGGGCGTTGAGCCGGAGACGCTCGAAGCCGTGCTATTGGCCGGCGGTTTCGGCAATTTCATTCGCCGCAGCAACGCCCAGCGGATCGGGCTGTTGCCCGGGGCGGTCGAGCACCGCAAGATTCGTTATCTCGGCAATACGTCGCTGGCCGGCGCCCGGGGCGTGTGTCTTTCGCGCGCCGCCCGGCAGCTTGCCGAGCAGCTTGCCCGACGCACCGAGCACGTCGACCTTTCCACCAGCATCGACTTCCAAACGGCCTTTGCCGAGGCGATGATTTTTCCGGAGGGGTAGCAGGGGACGTCGCGGAGGCCAATCTCATCCGCTTTGAACGTCCCAATAGCGGTCGATGCCGCCGCCTTGGTTCCGCTTCGTCTTCCGCAACAGCCGGAAGCAAATGAGAAACGGCAAGGCCACGAGCAACAGGCCGCCGCCGATTTTCAGAATGGCCGTCATGGTTGTCCTCTACCGGCCGCGTCGGGCGACGCGGAGTTGGGCGCGGCTGTGGGAGACGAGCCGGTCGCGGAGGGCCAGCTCCTCGGGCGATTCGGCTTTGCGCGACCGGGCGGCGTCGACCTGCTCCTCGGCGGCCTTCACATCCAACTCGGCGGCAGGAATGGCACGATTGGTCATCACCGTGACCACGTCTTCGAAGACCTCGACAAACCCGCCCTCGACATAATAGTACAGAACGTGGTTCTCGCCTTCGGTGATCCGCATCTCGCCGTAGCCGAGTCGGCCGATCATCGGCGCGCGGCTCGGGGCGATGCCGATCTCGCCGTCGTAAAGCGTCAAGGCCACGAACTCGGCCGGCGCATCATACAGCGTGCGTTCCGGGGTGACGATGATGCACTGCAACTGGAGCATCGGTGGTTACTTCCCTTCCTTCTCCATGCGCTTGGCCTCCTCCTCGGCCTGCTCGATGGGGCCGACGTACATGAAAGCCTGCTCGGGCAAATGATCCCACTTGCCGTCGGCGATCTCCTCGAAGCTTCGTATCGTGTCTTCCAGCGGCGTGATGTTGCCCGGCTTGCCGGTGAACACCTCGGCCACCAAGAACGGCTGCGAGAGGAACCGCTCCATCCGGCGTGCCCGATGGACGACCAGCTTGTCGGCCTCGCTCAACTCGTCGACGCCGAGGATGGCGATGATGTCTTGCAGCTCGCGGTAGCGTTGCAGGGTCGTCTGCACGCGCCGGGCGACCTGGTAATGGTGCTCGCCGACATACTGGGGATCGAGGATGCGGCTGGACGAGGCCAGCGGATCTACGGCCGGGTAGATGCCCTTTTCGGAAATCGCCCGGTCGAGATAGAGGAACGCGTCGAGCTGGCCGAATGCCGCGGCCGGGGCGGGGTCGGTCGGGTCGTCGGCCGGCACATAGACGGCCTGGACCGAGGTGATGGCCCCCTTCGAGGTCGACGCGATCCGCTCTTGCAACTGGCCCATCTCGGTGGCCAGGGTCGGTTGGTAGCCCACGGCCGAGGGCATTCGGCCCAGCAGAGCCGACACCTCGCTGCCCGCCTGGGAGAAACGGAAGATGTTGTCGATGAAAAGCAGCACGTCGCTGCCGGTCGTGTCGCGGAAGTACTCGGCCATGGTCAACGCGGAGAGCGCCACGCGGAGCCGGGCACCCGGCGGCTCGTTCATCTGGCCGAAGACCATGCAGGTTTGCTCCAGGACGCTTCGACCGGTGTTGCCGATCTTGGTCTCCTGCATTTCGAGCCAGAGGTCGTTGCCCTCGCGGGTGCGTTCGCCGACGCCGGCGAAGACGCTGTAGCCGCCGTGGGCGCTGGCAATCCGGGCGATCAGTTCGGTGAGGATGACGGTCTTACCCAGCCCGGCCCCGCCGAAAAGCCCCGCCTTGCCGCCGCGGACGAAGGGCGTCAGCAGGTCGATCACCTTGATGCCGGTCTCGAAGATTTCGGTCTCGGTCGACAGGTCGGTCACCTCGGGGGCGTCGCGGTGGATGGGCCAATACTCCTTGGCATCGACCGGCCCGCGCTGGTCGACCGGTTCGCCCAGCAGGTTGAACACGCGGCCGAGCGTCTCCTCGCCGACCGGCACCTTGACCGCCGCGCCGGTGTCGACGCAGTCCATGCCGCGGACCATGCCATCGGTGTTGCCCAGGGCGACGCAGCGGACGCGGCAGCCGCCTAGGTGTTGCTGGACCTCGCCGACCAGGTTGACCTTCAGGTTCTTATGTTCCGCGGCGACCTTCACGGCATTGTGGATCGCCGGCAGTCGATCCTGGGGGAATTCGGCGTCGAATGTCGAACCGATGACCTGAACGATGCGACCGGTCGCGGGGGCGTGAGAGCGTTGGCTGGGTTGATTGAGTGTGGTAGTCATGATCAAGATTGGGATGTGGTAACGAAAGAACGATTGCGAATTCCGCAGCTGCAAGTTTGCTGGAGGAAGACCTCGTCCTCCCGAACTTGGAAACTTCGGCAATTGAAAAACGCCCTACCCTCGCAATGCTTCGGCACCGCTGATGACTTCCAACAATTCGGAAGTGATCTGCCCTTGTCGGGCGCGGTTGTAGGCCATCGCGAGGCGGTTGATCATCGCGTTGGCGTTGTCGGTGGCGGCTTTCATGGCGGTCATCCGCGCGATCTGCTCGCTGACGCCCGCATCGAGGAAGCACTTGAACAGCTTCGCCTTGAAGCTGATCGGCACAACCTCGTCGAGGATGCTCTCGGCCGACGGGAGCATCTCGTACTGCACCGGCCGGACGCCGAAAAGCCCCACTTCTTCCTCTTCCTCCTCTTCTTCGCTCATGACCTGCGTCATCGGCAACAGCGTCTCGACGACCGGATATTGCCGGCCGAGACTCTCGAATCGGGTGTACACAACGTCGAGCCGATCGATCCGGCCCGTCTCGAACGCCTGCATGTAGCGCTCGGCCAGGACGTCGATATCGTCGTAGGCTGGCCGGTCGTCGAACTGGGTAAACGCCTCGTTCGGCTGGATCTTTCGGAAGCGGAACGCCGAAATACCCCGCTTGCCCGAGACCTCCAGTCGGCACTCGCGAATGTTCGCTTGCAGGCGCTTCCAGTTCGCCATCGCCAGCCGCAATACGCTCGCGTTGTACCCGCCGCAGAGCCCGCGGTTGGCCGAAAGGACCAGCAGGATCGCCCGGCGCGGCTCGGGCCGTTCGGCCAGCAACGGATGCTCCGCCTGAAGGCCGCTGCGGGAAAGGTGCTTCACCAGCATGTTGACCCGCCGGGTGTAGCCGGTTGCGGCGGTAGCCCGATCGGCCGCACGCTTGAACCGCGCGGTCGCCACGAGCTCCATCGTCCGCGTGATCTTGCGGATGTTGCGGACCGACTTGCGGCGTCTATCGAGTGTCCGGGCTTTGGCCATGGTCGTGGAAACCTTTGGTTCTTACACCGTCGTCGGCACGGCGTGCTTCCGCTCGCGGTACGACTGTTCGAATTCTCTCAATGCGGTGTTGAGTTGCTCGACCGTTTCGTCGTCGAGTTTGCCGGTATCGGTTATCTTCCGCCACAGCGCGTTGTGGTACTCGTGGATGAATTTCAGCATCTTCTCCTCGAAGTCTCCGACCTCTTTGACCTCGAGCCGGTCGAGGAAGCCGCGGGTCCCGGCGAAGATGCTCAGGATCTGGTCGGTCAGATGCATCGGCCGGTAGACGCCCTGCTTGAGCAATTCGGTCATGCGGTAACCGCGATCGAGCCGGGCCTGGGTGGCCGCGTCGAGATCGGTGCCCAACTGGGCGAAGGCCTCCAACTCTCGGAACGCCGCCAGGTCGAGCCGCAGCCCGCCGGCCACCTTCTTCATCGCCGGTACCTGGGCCGAACCGCCGACGCGCGAGACCGAAATACCGACGTTCATCGCCGGCCGCTGCCCCGAGAAGAACAGGTCCGGCTGCAAGTAGATCTGGCCGTCGGTGATCGAGATCACATTGGTCGGGATATAGGCCGAGACTTCGCCTTCGAGCGTTTCGACGATCGGCAGCGCGGTCAGCGACCCGCCGCCCAACTCGTCGCTGAGCTTGGCGGCGCGTTCCAGCAGACGACTATGGGCGAAGAAGATGTCGCCCGGGTAGGCCTCGCGGCCCGGCGGACGCCGCATCAGAAGCGACAACTGCCGATACGCCTGGGCCTGCCGCGTCAGGTCGTCGTAGACCACCAGCGTATGGCCGCCTTCGTACATGAAGTGCTCGGCCATCGCGCAGCCGGCGTAGGGGGCGATGTACTGCAGCGGAGCCGGGTCGCTGGCCCCGGCGACGATCACCGTCGTGTAGTCCATCGCGCCGTGGCGGCGGAGCACCTCGATAATGCCCGCCACACTCGACTCCTTTTGGCCAATGGCGACGTAGAAACACTTCACGTCGGTGCCGCGCTGATTGATGATCGTGTCGATGCAGATGGCCGTCTTGCCCGTCTTGCGGTCGCCGATGATCAACTCGCGTTGGCCGCGGCCGATGGGGGTCATCGCGTCGATCGCCTTGATGCCGGTCTGCAGCGGCTTCTTGACCGGCTGGCGGGCGGCAATGCCCGCCGCGGGCACTTCGACGTTGCGACGCTGGTTGGTCGCAATCGGACCGCGTCCATCCAACGGGTTGCCCAGCGGATCGATCACGCGGCCGAGCATCGCGTCGCCGACCGGCACGCTCAGCAATCGGCCCGTGCTGCGAACCTCGTCCCCCTCGTTGATCGAGAGGTAGTCGCCGAGAATAATCACACCGACCGAATTCTCTTCGAGGTTGAAGGCCAGACCGTGGATCCCGCCGGGGAATTCGACCATCTCGCCGGCCATCACGTCCGAGAGGCCGTAGATCCGCGCAATGCCATCGCCCACCTCGATCACCTGACCGACCTCGCGGACGTCGATCCGGGATTCGAACTGCTCAATTTCCTGCTGGATTACGGAAGCGATCTCGTCGGCTTTGAATCTCATGAACGCTCCTGTCTATCATCTGTGCCTGAAGGCGCTTTAGTTGGCTGGCGATCGAGCCGTCGTAGACGGTATCGCCGATACGCAGCACCGCTCCGCCGATCAGTTGCGGGTCGACCTGCCGACGCAGGATCGGTTCGCCGCCGACGGCCGTGCGGAGTTGTGCGACCAGCCGTGCGGCCAGTCGGTCGTCGACGGGCATGGCCGTGGTCAATCGGATGTGAACCCGCCCCTGCCGCTTGTCCAACAGAAGCCGCGCCTGGCGGTGGATCTCCCGAAGCAAGTCGAGCCGCCCATGCCGGGAGACGACTTTCAGGAAGTTCAGCAACATCGGCGACAATCGGGGTTTCAGCGTCCGGTCGAGGATGCCCGCCTTCTCGCCGCGCGGGATAAGCGCCGAGATCAGAATCGCTTCGAACTTGGGGAACCGGTCCAACACGTCGGTAAGCAGCGCGTCGAATTCGTCCAACAGCGCTGCCGCCTTCTCGCCACGCTCGGCCGCGTCCAGGAGAGCTTCGGCGTAGACGTCGGCAATGCGCTCGGCGACGACGTCGGCCTGAAGCTCGGCCGCGTGGGCGTATTCGGTCGGTTGGTCATTCGACTGGGACATAAGACGTTAATTATCGCTAGGCGATCGGGCCGAGAAATCGGTGACGGCCCGTTCGATCATGCCGGCATGGTCGGCCGCTTTCAGCCGGGCGCCGACAATCCGGCCGGCCAGGTCGACCGCCATCTCGGCGCTCTGCTCGGCCAACTGTTTGATCGCGGCGGACGTGGCCGCGTCGATCTCCTGAAGGGCCCGTTGCCGCTCGATATGGGCCTCGGCCCGGGCCTTGTCGATCAACTCCTGCCCGGCTTTCTCGGCGTCGTGACGACCACGCTCGAGGATCGCCCGAACGTCATCCTGGGCCGCCAACAACTTCTGCTCGTACTGATCCAGCAGCGCCCGAGCTTGCCGGTTGGCCTCCTCGGCCTGGGCCAAGTCGTTGGCAACGCTCGTCTCGCGCCGCCGCAAGCCCTCGGCCATGGGGCCCCAAGCGTACTTCCAAAGCACGGCCAATAGCACCAGAAAGACCACGCCGGTCCATAGCGCCAAGTCGGTCTGGAATTCCAGCGGGTTGGCGTTGGCCTCACCATGGGCGCCGTGGTCGACCGCCTCTTCGGTGAGTCGCTCGACTTCGGCTTCGGCGGCCTCAAGGGCCGGTTTCTCTCCGGCGGCACGCGCAGCCACCGGAACACCAGACGCCGCGCATAACCCGACACCCAACGCTAGAAGCAATACCATTCGCGGCAAACTCATCGCATCGCCTTTCGGCTGAAGATCAGGCGGTCGTGGCCAACATGCACACGATCAGGGCGAAAAAGGTCGCCCCTTCGATCAGGGCCGCCGCAATGATCATCGCCGTCTGGACGCTGCTGGCAACCTCCGGCTGCCGGGCCATGCTCTCCACGGCCGCGGAACCAATCTTGCCGATGCCGTAGGCCGCGCCCATGATGATCAAGGCCGCGCCGAACGGAACCGCGAATGTGCCGAGGTGAAACTGAACATTCGAGGACGCCGCGTCTTCGGCGCCCGCCTCCTGAGCCAAGACCGGCGATGCCACCAAGAACAACACAATGCACAGGGCTACCATCTTGAACAAACGATTCACGGGAGGACTCTCCTTTACGTCAAGGTGTCACGGAAGTAGTTGAGGGTGTCCGGAAATTGGGAGGGCGAAGCTCCCGCTGCGCCGGGCTCCGAGGAGCAGCCGCGGCAGGGAACGCGGCTCGGCGGGAGCCCGCCCTCCCGAGACTCCCCGCGTTTCTAATCTCCGAGCATCGTGAAGTAATAAACGCCTGGCGATGGAAACTCACGCTAATGCTGATGCACGGCCATGCCAATGAACAAGGCCGAAAGGAACGTAAAGATATAAGCCTGCAAAAACGCCACGAACAGCTCCAGCAAGCTCAACGCCACCGCCCCAAGCACGCTCGCCACGGCCACGCCCGACCATACGGCGATGTGCTCATGGGCCGTCACGGCAATGAACCCCACAATCACGGCCAGCACCAGGTGGCCGGCGAACATGTTGGCCAACAAACGCACGGCCAGGATGAAATGGCGTATCAACAACCCGATGATCTCGAGAACGAAGATCATCGGTTTGATCAGCACGGCCATCACCGCCGGCAACTCCATGTGCGGCACCTGGCCGGTCCAGAAGCCGACCGGGCCATACTCCTTCATGCCCGAACCGACAACCGTGGCAAAGGTCACCAGGGCCAACGCCCCGGTACAACCCAGCGCGCCGGTCGGCGAACCGGCCCAAGGGACCAGGCCCAGCAGATTACAAAACAGGATGAAAAAGAACATCGTCCAGATGAAGGGCAAAAAACGGTCGCCCTCCTTGGAGCCGATCGCCGGCCGGGCAACCTCGTCCCGCAGGAAGAGGAGCACCACCTCGAACATGTTCCAGAGCCGACCCCGAGGTGGGCCGCCACCAGCCATACGGCGGGCCAACGGCACGAAAATGATCACCATCAGCACCGCCGCAACCGCTTCGAGCACCATGAACTTCGTCAGCTCGAACCCCAACGGCGCAAACGGCTGCGGAATGTCCCAGTGCAGCCCGCCGGGGAAATGGAAGGCCTTGCTGTCCTTCACGTGCGAGAGTAGTTCCGCGGGATCGGCAGCCATCAGGGCAAAGGGGGACGAATCAAGGATCGGTCAGAAATCAAGAAGCATAGCATGGCACTTCGGCGCCGATTCGGCAAGGGCAGGCTACCCGTGGGCCAACGAGAGTCATACCTCCGGCGGCCCTTCTTTCGAGCCACCCCCGTCACCGTCGGTCGGCGGCATGGTCAGCCGTATCAGGTGCCACAACCCGGTCGCAAAGCCCAACGCAACCCCCACGATCAATAGCACCCCCCGCGTGCCGAGCCGCTGGTCCAGCCAGTAGCCGAGCAGCCCAGGTACGACCATCTCCATGGCGATCGTCGTGATCCGCGAGGTCCACTCCATCGCCTGCGCCAAGGACGAGCGGTCGTCGGGGGGTTTCTGGGCAAGCACGTCGAGGGTATGGGTAGCTTGGCGAAAACAGGAAATTTACCATTGAGGGCGCATTTGTCAACTAGTCACGTGGCCATCAGGCGGCTGTTGTCATCCTGTTGGAGCGCGGATGGCGATTCGGTTCCTGAGATTTTACCCTATATGAGCGAGGACACGCAGGCATACCCCCCATGGAAGCAATGCGCTTTTGGGTTATTTTGGTGCCCGGGATCTCCGCAACGCACGGCTATTTCTTGCCTTACAGCGGAAGACGGCAAAAGGCGCGATTTGCGCCAGGGCGGGTGATTGCGTCGTTGGACAGCTTCAATTATAATAACTGCTATCGGAGTTTCCTGCCTGCCCGTTGCTTGGGTTCCTGCCATGAATCAGGGCTCCGACAAACAACGATTACCTCCAGCCTACGAGCCGGCGACCATGTCGCGGCCCCTTCCGAATGACGGTTGCGTCGTTTCGGGGGATGTGGCAAGCATCCCTGCTGAAGGCGCTACGCATGGTCTGGCTTCGCCATTGTGCTGCGGCTAAGTGCCGGCACCGGGCTGCTGGGGCCCAAAGATGTTGCATCGACTGGGTTACGGAGGACACCAGGCTGCCCAAACATCGCTTATCACCGAGCCACATGGGTGGTAGAGCGAAGGAGGTGTTCGAGAATGACTGCCGCCGAACTTCAAGCCCGCACCGTCAAGGACTTGGCCGCGATGGCCAAGCAAAAAAAAGTGCCCGGCTGGCACGCCATGCGCAAGAGTGAGTTGGTCACTGCGCTGCTCAACGAGGCGAAAACGGGAAGGCGGATCGGCTCGAACGGCAGGTCCGATGGGGCATCGAAGGGGAGCGGGGCGGCGAACCAACAGGCGCAAAAAAGGCGTCGTCGCCGCACGGAACGGCGTCTGGGCGAAATCAAAAACAAGCTGGCCCAATCGAGAGATTTGGCCCGGAAATCGGCCCAGGAGGAAGAACCGCGGAAAGATCGTCTGGTCCTGTTCGTGCGCGATCCGTTCTGGCTGCAGGCCTACTGGGAGCTTACCCGCGCGACGATCGACCGCGCCCGAGCGGCCCTAGGGCACGACTGGTACTTGGCCCAGCCCGTGCTGCGTCTGAGCGAAGTGCCGCAGAACGGCACGACGTCCTCGGCCCGGCTTTTTGTGAGGGATATCGAGATTCACGGTGGCGTAAACAATTGGTACATCGATGTTTACGACCCGCCAAAGGGCTTCCAGGTCGAGATCGGTTATCGGTCCGGCGAACGATTCCACGTCCTGGCCCGAAGCAACCGCGTAACCACCCCCCGCGCCGATAGTGGAGAGGCCTTCGACCAGAATTGGGCCGACGTCGCCCGGGATATCGACCGAATCTACGCAATGAGCACCAGCTTCAACGAGCAGGACCCCAACCGGGAGCTGAAGGAAGTGTTCGAGCAACGGCTGCGTCGGCCGCTGGGTAACCCTATGTGTACGCAATTCGGCGCCGGGGCGGGCGGCCAGCACCGCGTGTTCAATTTCGAGGTCGGCACCGAGCTGATCATCCACGGCGTGACCGACCCGGACGCCCACGTCACGCTCAAGGGGGAGCCGGTCCACCTGCGGGATGACGGTAGTTTCGCCGTCTGCTTCACCCTGCCCGACCGACGCCAAGTCCTGCCGGTGGTCGCCAGCAGTGGCGACGGGGTCGAACAGCGGACGATTGTCGTATCGGTCGACCGCAACACGAAGGTCATGGAGCCGATCTACCGTGATCCGGGTGCGTAGCGCCGCTGGGGTAGACGAGACGCATCCAAGCCCGACGCACCAGCGCGGCAGTGACGCGCTGGAGGCCGACCCTACCCCCCCCTCGCCGCAACTCCGTTGTCTGTGTACACTACAGCAGTCGTTGATGGAGCGTTTCGTCGATGAGATTTCTCCGACAGGACCATGTCGCAAGATCTGACCCACATTCTGGAAGGCTGGGATTACGACCCGGACGATGTCAGGGTGCGCCTCGTTGAGGGGGAAGACGGCTGCCGAAAGGTGCAGCTCCGCGTTGACCTTGGCGTGCTTCAGATGGAGATGGACGGCCGGCCCGACGGTTTCCGGCCCGAGGGGCACGAATCCTGGCTCGACTACTACGAGCATGCCCAGCAGGCCCATGACGTAGCCCACCCCGACTCGGCCGCCTATCGGCTCAATGAGGAGGATTGTGCCCGACTGTGGCGCGAGGGCGTCCAGTATTACCATCGCTACCTGAGCTTCTGGCACCTGGAGCGTTACGATCTTTGCGTCCGGGATACCGAGCGGAACCTGCGCTTGTTCCGTTTTGTCCGCGAGCACACCGACGAAGACCGGCACAAGCTCCAGTTCGACCAGTGGCGGCCGTATGTATTGATGATGCATACCCGCTCGGTTGCCACCCCGCTATTGAAAGAGGAACGCTTCGGCGAGGCGTTGCAGGCGATCGAGTCGGGCGTCGACGCGATCCGCGATTTCCTCGACGAGTATCGGCAGGGACACCGTGCCACCGAGTGCGTCGAGCTGGTCAGCCTGGAGCGGTGGCATCAGGAGATCGTCTCTCGCGAAGAGCGCGCGGCGGCCGCCCGCCCGAAGACGGCCGTGCAGGTGCTCCGCCAAAAGCTTGACGAAGCCATTGCCGCCGAACGCTTCGAAGAAGCCGCCGAACTCCGCGACCAGATCCGGAAGCTGCAAACCGAGAACCAATCGGGCGATTAGCCGTTTGCCCCCAAACCCTGTTCCATTTCCATACCCATCCCGTGCATGTCCTTCGCAATCTGGATCAGCTTTCCGACGACTTTCGCGGCGGCGCCCTGACGATCGGCAATTTCGACGGGGTCCACCGCGGCCATGCGCGGATCGTCGAGCGGATGACCGCCCGGGCAAGGCAGTTGGGCGGCCCGGCGGTTGTCTTCACGTTCGATCCGCATCCGGCGAAGCTGCTCGCCCCCGATCGCGCGCCGACGCCGCTGTGCTGGACCGAGCGGAAGCTGGACTTGTTGTGCGGCCTCGGCGTCGACGCGGTGGTGCTCTACCCAACGACCAGCGAATTTTTGCATCTCTCGGCCCGCGAGTTCTTCGACCAGATCGTCCGCCACCGGCTCGACGCGAAGGCGATCGTCGAAGGGCAGAACTTCTTCTTCGGCCACAATCGCGAGGGGAATGTTCAGCGGCTCGCGGAGTTCTGCCGCGCGACGGGCATCGAGTTGGAGGTGGTCGAGCCAATCCGGCTGGACGATCAGGTCGTTTCCAGCTCCCGGATTCGGCGGCTTGTGGCCGAAGGCAAGGTGGAACTGGCGGCGGCCATGCTGACCGAGCCTTACCGCATTCGCGGCGCCGTTGTCCACGGCGCCGGCCGCGGCAACCGCCTGGGCTATCCGACGGCCAATATCGACCAGATCGATACGCTCCTGCCGGGCGAAGGCATCTATGCCGGCCGGCTCTGGCTGGGCGAGTCGCCCTGGCCGGCCGCGGTGAGCCTCGGCCCGAATCCGACGTTCGACGAAGGCCGGCTGAAGATCGAAGCCTACCTGATCGACTACGAGGGCTCGCTGTACGGGCAGCGGGTCGAGCTTGACTTCCTTGCCCGGCTGCGGGATATTGTGCGGTTCGACAGCGTCGACGACCTGATCGCGCAAATGGATCGCGACGTCGCGACGGTCCGCAATATGTGCGCATAGCCCCAACTCTCCGCATGCCCATGAACGACTGGTCGCCATTCGTCGAACTCGTCCACGCCCATCGGCGTTTCGTGCTCACATCGCACGTCCGGCCCGATTGCGACGCGTTGGGCAGCGAACTGGCCTTGGCGCTGGCGCTCGAATCGCTGGGCAAGGAAGTGCGGATTATCAACGCCTCGCCCGTTCCACCGGGCTACCGGTTTCTCGACCCCGGCGGCCGGCTGAAGCAGCTTGGCGCCGACATTGCGCCGGAAGAGCTGGCCGACTGCGAGGTGCTTGTCGTGCTCGACACGTCGGCGTGGGTCCAACTGGGCGCCATGGAAGAGATCGTCCGCCGGACGCCGGCCCGGAAGGTCGTGATCGATCATCACATAAGCGGCGAGGATCTCGGGGCGGTCGAGGTGAAAGACGTTTCCGCCGAGGCCACCGGACGGCTGGTCGTCGAGGCAGTCGACGCCCTGGACGTGAAGATTACGGCCGAAATGGCCCAGTTGCTCTTCGCCGCATTGACGACCGACACCGGCTGGTTCCGCTTCTCCTCGACCAGCAGCGCGACGCTCCGGCTGGCGGCGCGGCTATTGGATGCCGGGGCCGTGCCCGAGCTGCTTTATGGGCAGCTTTACGAACAGGATAACCTGAGTCGGATTCGCCTGGTGGGGCGGGCCATGGCCCGGGCGGAGGCCGACCTCGACGGGCGGCTGATCCACACCTATCTGGAGCTGCGCGATTTCGAGGCGGCCGGCGCCCATCCGTCGGAGAGCGAAGACATCATCAACAAAACGCTGGCGGTTCAGGGGACCGAAGCGGCCGTGCTGTTGGTCGAACAGCCCGGCGGCGGCTTCAAGGTCAGCTTCCGCAGCCGCTGCGAGCTGGATTGCAGCGCGGTTGCCGAACAGTTCGGCGGCGGGGGCCACCGCAAGGCCGCCGGCGCGTTTGTCGACGAGCCGCTCGCGGATACCAAGTCGCGCGTGCTTGACGCCATGCGACGGGCAATGGGATAATAATTGGGTTGAGATTTGGAATTCGCGAATCCGAGATTCTAAGGTGACATGGACATCCATCACGACCATCCGATGACCGAAACTCCGACAACGACCGAGCCGCGGCGCGGTTTCTTCGCGAGCCTGGCGGCCCTGGCCCTAGCAGCCTTTGGCCTGGCCGTGCCGGCGCTGACGGCCGTGGCTGCCTATGTGAACCCGCTAAGGCGGAAGAGCGCGGCGGGCCGCTTCATCCGCGTCGCGTCGCTGACGGCCCTGCCCAGCGACGGCACACCGCGAAAGTTCCCCGTGATCGCCGATCGGGTCGACGCCTGGAACCGCTACCCCAACGAGCCGATCGGCGCGATCTTCCTCTGCCGCACCGAGTCCGACGCAGTCGAGGCTTACCACGTCGTCTGCCCACATGCCGGCTGCTCGATCGTCTTCCAGCAGAGCGACGACGGCGGCAAGTTTGTCTGTCCCTGCCACGTCGCCAGCTTCGACTTGCAGGGCAAGCGGCTGGATAAGACGTCGCCCAGCCCTCGCGACATGGACACGCTTGAGGTCGAAATTCGCGGCAAGGCGGAAGTGTGGGTGCGATTCGAGAACTACATCACCGGCATTACGGATAAGATTGCAGAAGCATGAAGAAATTACTCGCGTGGTTCGACCATCGTAGCGGTCTGATCGAGGCCGGCCGGCAGTATCTCGATCGGCCGGTGCCCGGCGGCCCGAGCTGGCTCCGCGTCTGGCCGAGCACGATCCTGTTCACGTTCCTGGTCCAGGCGGTCACCGGCTTCGTCCTCTGGAGCTACTACAGCCCGAGCGACCAGTCGGCCTGGGAGAGCGTCTACTATATCCAGCACGAAGTGGCCGGCGGTTGGCTGCTTCGAGCGATGCACCACTGGTCGGCTCAGGTGGCGCTGGTGCTGATCGGCATCTATGCGCTGCAGATGATCCTCACCGGCGCTTATCGGGCCCCGCGCGAGATGGTCTTTGGATCCGTCGTGCTGTTGGGCGGCTGCGCGCTCGGGTTGCTGCTAACCGGCGACCTGCTGGCCTGGGATCAGAACAGCTACGCCAGCACGCACGTGCGGGTCAGCTTCCTGAAGCTCTTGCCCTGGATTGGCGACGACCTGTTCAAGATCGCCATCGGCGGCCCGGGCCCCGGCTTTGGGCATCTGACGCTGCCGCGGTTTTTGGCCCTGCACGTCGGGCTGTTCACGGCCGCCTTCGCCGGACTGTTTCTGCTACACGGACTGTTCCGCCATCGGGCCGACCAGCTCGAAACGGCCACGCCCGAACGCTCCACCTCTTATTGGCCCAGCCAGGCGATGCGCAACAACCTTGCGGCCTTCGCGGTCTTCGCGGTGATTATGCTCCTGTCGCTGCAAAACGGCGTCAACCCCGAACACGCCGGCGTGGAACTCGGCAGCCCTGCCGACCTCGACCCGGCCAACAAATACGCCGCCGCGCGGCCCGAATGGGCCTTCCTCGGGCTGTACGAGTTCGCCCATCTGTTCCCCGGTTCGCTCTCGCTCCTGCCGATCTTCGTGATCCCCGGGCTGCTGTTCGCGCTGGTGCTTGCCATGCCTTGGATCGCGCGGACGAAGCCGGGCCACTACTTCAACGTCGTGCTGATCTTGTCCCTGCTGGCCGGCTTGGCGCTGTTGTCGGTCCATTCGATCCGCAAGGATCTGGCCAATGAGGAACACCAACTAGCCATCGTTCGGGAAGCGGACCAGGCCCGGCGCGTGCGGCTGTTGGCTCTCGGTGCCGACGGCATCCCGGGCGATGGTGCATTGAGCTTGCTGCGCAACGATCCGAAAACGCAAGGGCCGAAGCTCTTCGCCCAGCACTGCGCGAGCTGCCATGCGCACGTCGACGCCGAGGGTCGCGGCATCGCGGCCGAAGACCCCTCGGCGCCGAATCTATACGGCTTCGCCGATCGGGCGTGGCTGGTCGGGCTGCTCGACCCCGAGCGCATCGCCACGGCGGAGTATTTCGGCAATACGGCGTTCCGGGGCGGGGCGATGGTCGATCATGTTCAAGACGCCCTTGCCGACCTTTTCGAGGATGAGAAGGAGGAGGTCGAGAGTTTGGCCATTGCCCTTTCGGCCGAGGCCGAGCTGCCTGCCCAGCGCGAGGCCGACGCTCGCGACACTGCCCGCATTGCCGAAGGTAAGACGTTTATGGTCAACCCCTACGGCTGCACTGGCTGCCACAAGTTCCACGACAAGGGCCGGCTTGGCGGCGCTCCGGACCTGACCGGCTACGGCTCGCGCGAATGGACCATCGGCATCATCAACGACCCGGCCCACCCGCGGTTCTACGGCGACGACAACGACCGGATGCCCGCCTATGCCGAGTCGGATGACCCGGCCGAGAACCTGCTCAGCGCTCGCGACATCGGTCTGCTGGCCGACTGGCTCCGCGGCGCGTGGTACGAGCCGGAGTAAGCGGCGATCGACGGGATATGGCCCCAAAATTAGTTCGAAGTTTGGGCGCCGAACTTCGAACTACTGACTTGGAGCTACTGGCATTGGGCCTTGGCCATTTTTCAGCCCAGCACCGGGCAAAGATCGAACCACTCGCGGTTCTGTCGGCACATCCAGCCGACCGAGTCGGGCGGGCCCCAACTGCCCTGCTCATAGAATTGCAGCGGCGGCCAGCCGGGATGACGCCAGCCCTCGGCAATCGGGGCGATGATCGACCAGGCCAGTTCCACCTCGTCACTGCGGGCGAACAGGCTCGGGTCGCCCTGCATCACATCCAGCAATAGCCGCTGGTAGGCCTCGGGCATCGCCGCGTTGAACCGCTCGCGGAAGCGGAAGCCCAGATCGGTCAGACGCAGCTTCATGCCGCCGTCGGGCACCTTCGTGTGGAAGTGCAACTGGATGCCCTCGGCCGGCTGGATCTGAATCACCAGCCGGTTCGCCTCAAAGGCCGCCCGGGGTCCGCCATCGAAGAGCATGTGCGGGGCGGGCCGGAACTGGATCACGATCTGGGTGGTCCGGCACGACATGGCCTTGCCGCTGCGCAAATAAAACGGCACACCCTGCCAGCGCCAATTGTCGAGGTGCAGCTTCACGGCGGCGAAGGTGGCCGTCTCGCTGTTGGGCGCCACCTTCGGCTCGTCGCGATATTTGCGATATTGCCCGCGGATCGTGTCGCTGAACACGTCCTCCCGCTTCATCGGCCGGACCGCGCGGAGCACCTTCACCTTCTCGTCGCGGATCGCGTCGGCCTCGAAGCGTGCCGGCGCCTCCATGGCCGTCAGCGTCAGCAGTTGCATCAGGTGGTTCTGGAACATGTCGCGCAGCACGCCGACCGAATCGTAGTAGTCGGCTCGGCGCCCGACGGTGCCGTCTTCGGCCGCGGTGATCTGGACGTGGTCGATGTAGTTGCGGTTCCAGATCGGCTCGAAGATGCTGTTGGCGAACCGCAGCACGAGCACGTTCTGGACCGTCTCCTTGCCCAGGTAATGGTCGATGCGGTAGACCTGATGCTCGGCGAAGACCTCGTGGACGCAGTGGTTCAACTGTCGAGCGCTTTCGAGATCGTGGCCGAAGGGCTTCTCGATGACCAGTTGACGCTTGCCTCGCGACTCCTCGACGAGGTTGGCCGTGCCGAGCTTGGCGACGGTCGGCTCGTAGAGCCTCGGTGCGACCGACAGGTAATAGACCCGGTCGGCGTCGGTGTCGCCTTCCAGCGCGTCGAGGTAGCCTCGCAGCCGGTCGAAGTCTTCCTGCCGGCTGATGTCGCCCGGGTGGTAGAAGATGCTCGGAACGAACGCATCCCAGACGGCCCGATCGAACGCGTCGCCGACGAAATACTGCGTCGACTGGAGCAATTCTTTGCGCCACTCGGCGTCGCTGTAGGGCGTGCGCGAGAAGCCGACGATGCGTGTTTGCTCCGGCAGCCGCTTCTTGCGATACAACTCGTACAGCGCGGGGATCAGCTTCCGGCTGGTCAAGTCGCCCGACGCGCCGAAGATGACGATCGTATGGGCCATGATTCGGGTTCTCAAAACCACGCGGCCGTGAAGCCGCCGTCGACGCTGATGGTCGTCCCGGTGACGAAGCTGCCGGCGTTCGGAGCGGCCAACAGCAACAACGCCCCGACCAGCTCGTCCGGCTCGCCGAACCGCCGCATGGGCGTGCCGCGCATAATGTTGTCGATCCGCTCCTCGTCGAGCAACCGGCGGT
>Ga0180434_10002284_pt1 | contig 25988 bp, 18 predicted proteins | sample SS_ome_7_FD_132453 | JGI IMG/M metagenome (GOLD analysis project Ga0180434, IMG submission 132453) | Hypersaline lake sediment archaeal communities from the Salton Sea, California, USA - SS_1_D_2 metaG | ecosystem: Environmental > Aquatic > Non-marine Saline and Alkaline > Hypersaline >... | reverse complement strand
CCCACAAGTATGTGGGGTCCGATTCCGTCGATGAGGCCTCGCAGGCGTTTCGCGCTATGCCGCAGCTCCTCCCCCGCCTGCTTGCGCTCAGTGATATCGCGGGCGAGCACGACAAGGCGGACCTTGGATGTTTCCGGATCCCCGCTCCGCGCGATCGAGAGCTCGAACCACCGCGTCCGATCGGGCGTCCCCAGCGCGTATGTGGCCCCCTCCGATTTCCCTGTCTCGAGCGCCTGTCGAATACTCGCCATAATGATTCCCGCGGCGGGCTCCGGGTGGATCTCGGCCACTGTCTTGCCCAGATAAGTCTCCGGAGACGCGTAGAGCTGCTCGGGGCGTGGCGCGCGGTAATCGAGGATCCGCCCTTCAGCATCGATTTCAAACAGCAAGTCGGGAAGAGCGCTCAGCGTCGCCTCCAGCTTGCCGTGCGCGATGCGCGACTCTTCCTCCGCGCATTTCAAATCGGTCACGTCTCGGGAAACGCCCATCACGCTGACGACCGCGCCGTCGTCGTTCTTGATCGGAGTTAGAGCGGTCGCCAGCCAGACCGTGGCGCCGTTCGGAAACACGGTGCGAGCGACTTCTTCGCGCGGTTCGCCGGTCTGGATCACAGCGTTCAGTTGCTTGCGCTGCTCCTCGCCGACGGCGCCGCGAAAAATATCCGAGCGCAACATGCCGACGATTTCCTCTGGACTTTTGCCCAACAACCTGGCGCCGTAGGTGTTGACGTACTGGATTCGATCATCCAATCCGGTTATGAAAATGCTGACGAGCGCGCCCTCCGCCAGAGCGCGATAGCGCTGCTCACTCTCGCGCAATTGCTGCTGGGCGTCCAGGCGCCGGACCTCGCGGCTTTCGCAGAAGCCGCGAAACAACTCTGCCCCAACGATGCCTGAGTCTCTCAATATCCGGTGGCAATCCTGCTTGTTTTCCCAGCAAAGCTGTTCGACCCGTTCTTGATGCACGTCGATCAGCGCCGTTGGATGCACATCCTCGCTAGCCAGTCTGGCGCCGAGGGCGCCGACCGTGCGTAATGTCGACTCGGATGAATCCCGCAGATATTGGCGCAACACCTCGTGGTACTCGCCCACCCACCGATCGTCTTGTCCTCGGGATGCGCCTTTCATGTTATCTGCTCGTCGTCTGCTCCCGCGCGCCATTCCATGTCGTCCAGCTGAGTCCATATTATTCGATCACCCCGCCGCCGCCGGCGCCCGATCAGAGCACCGGCGTGCCCGCGACCGGAACGCCTTTCATTTATCTTAACCGATTGTCGTCATATATGCTCCCGACAATTCCAAACGCGCCCCTCTATGGGACGCTTGATTGGTAAACACGGCGAGGCCCAAGCGGCGCCAAAGTCGCCGGCTGATCCGCATAACGGTCCCGTTCGATGAGTGAGCAGTCTTTCCATAATTCAGGTGAATCCCCCCATATGCAAACCGCGGGGATTTTACGACAGTATCAATCATGCGGCGATTTGCCAAAACGCCCGCGCGCCCGAGAGCGCGTTCAGTGAGAGGCGTCCATGCTTGAGTCGATGCCTGTGACGGGAATGAGAGATGTTAACCATGTCCACGCCACCGACAGGCCGTCAGTGCGCCGGCCGGCGTAGATTCGTACGCTATTTCGGCGATAGACCGTGCGTATTCCTGGCGGTGGTGTATGCGACAGGCGATCAACAAGCGTTGCAAAACGTGGAGAGCGCTCGAAACTCCGAGGCCGACGGCGTGTTTCTCGTGAATTACGGGTTGGACAGCCGAGGCTTGCTGGAGGTCGCCAAACTCGCGGTCGAGCGTCATCCGCACTTCTTCATTGGAGTAAATTGTCTCGATCTGAGCATCAGGGAGACAGTTCGCCGCATCCCCTCGGGATTGGCCGGCGTATGGACGAGCCGCGAATCCGTCCGTGAAAGCGTCGGCGAAGTCGATCTTCTCCGTCGGGCGCGTGAAAGCGCGGGTTGGGACGGGTTGATATTCGCTCCGGCGCCTTCACATTCAAAACTTATCGAGCAATCCGACGCCGCAAATGCGCCCGAAAACACATACGGCATTGATGTTCCCACCATCCAGGGCGTCAGGCCAGCAGCGCTGAAGTCGCGCTGCCGCAAGTTGAAGAGTTCGTCACCCGATCAGCCGCTGGGTCTGGCCGCGGCCGTCGATTCCATCGCAATCGATGAAGCGGCGCCTTATGTAAATAGCATCATGACCTCGGCCAGCTCCGACCATTCATCGTTGTCCCGCCTGGATTCGGGCGAAGCGCGACGCCTGGCCGCCCGGGTGCGCGACTGGCCGTCCTAGGGACCGGGCTCCGTTTAGAGCGGCGAGGAGTCATTCGTCGCGTCCGCAGCTTATTCCGTCAGCAATTCCTTTAACTGGGCGACGTGTTCATATTCCAGGGCGATCTGCTTGCGCACGAATTCCTCGAGCGGGATGTCGCCCTCGACTTTTTTCAGCAGATCCTGGTAGCCTTCGAGGGCGGCCTCCTCGAAAATTAACGCCTGGCTTAGCGCCTCGCGGCCGTTGAGCGGCACGGCCGGACAGCTAACGTGGATCTCCAGTTTCGGTACATGCCCCAGCATCCGAATTTTTTGCGCGATATTTTCGGCGTGTTCGATCGTCTCGTGAAAAGCGTCGTTCAGCACGCGTTCCACTATCACGCGATCGAGTCCGCGAACGGCGCTGCGCAAATGCAGATAGCGCGTCGCCGCCTCGACCTCCTCGGCGAACGCCCGGTTCAATTCCTGCACGATTTCGTCGGTGCTCAATTTGCTCACCAGATTCTCCGTCAGGCCGTCGTGGTCGCGGCGCCGCTCCGTGTCATCCCGGCGACGATTCACCGGCCGCCTGTTTGAGGCATTGCGGATATTTTACCGTGTCATCCGCGTCCTTGCTGAAAACGCGCCAGGCTTCCAGAAACGCGTCTGCTTCCGGCTGATCCGATTCGACGAAGCACATAAACGCCACCAACCGGCGTTCGGTTTCGCCGCTAATCAGATGCTCCATCTTGCAGGCGTCGATGTCCGCCTGCTGATCCGGGACGCCGAGCAGTTTTACGAACAGACGCTGAATCAGCAGGCGTTTGTTCTTGATGGCGTTGACCAGATTCTGTCCCGATTCGGACAGACGCAGATGGCGATTTTCATCCTGCAGCACCAACCCGGCTTCCTTCATAGGCTTGAGCGATATGGACACGCTCCCGCGCGTGATGTTCAGTCGCCGCGCTATGTCCGAGACGCGCGCGTAGCCCAGGCGCCCCACTAGATCATCGATCGCCATGAGATGGTGGGCGGCGCTGTGCGTGATGATGTTCTGATCGAATTCTTTCCAGGTATCCACCGCGGACTCCGTCAACGCGAGGTCTCCGACAAAACCGCATTATATGCAAACGCGTCCCCGCGCGGCAGCGCATTCTCGTTCCAATAGGCAAAAAATGCGCTGGCACGGATAAAATATGACATTTCCGTTCGCGAGGTTTGAAAATACCGGACCTGATTCCATTCCAGTTGCGCGGTATCATGTTTTGGTCGCGCACCGCGACGTTTGAGAGGTGAACGCATGATTATGTCCGCCCGACTCGGTCGCCTGACCGCCGTCGCACTGATTTGTCTCGCGCCCGGATGCAGTTCGTCCGATCGCCGCCAACCCGCCGCCGAGCAGCTTGAATCCGCGCCGCGGGATACGATCGAAGTTGTCGAGGAATTTTGGCCCGACGGCTCGCCGAAACTGCGTAAGCACGTGCTGCTCCAGTCCGACGGCGTCCGAGTTGATCACGGGCGCCACACGCTCTGGTACGATAACGGCCAAAAAGAATACGAAGCCGCTTACGATCAGGGCCGGTTGCACGGCGTCGAGATCGCTTGGCATCGCAACGGGGAAAAATGGACCGAACAATATTTTGACCGCGGGCTGCGCCAAGGTCGGCGACAAACCTGGGACAACCAGGGTCGTTTGCGCAGCGAGGAAAATTATCACGAGGGCCGCCCGCACGGGGTATGGACGATCTGGAAAGGCGACGGCACGATCAAATGGCGCGCCCATTTCGAGCACGGTAAACCGGCGCCAAAGTGAAACGATTGAGGATTGGGGATTAACGATTAGCCAAACGGCTCGCCGCTGACGCGACGGCTGCTCTGATAACGTAGATATCTTCGTGCGCCTTGAAGAAAATAGCAGTTAGCAGTGCAGTAACATCGTATACCAGCGGGCGACGAACATACTTCAGCTCTGTGAACCGTGCCATTCTCCCGAGATGCACGCGCTCGTGTTCTTAATTTTTCATTAATAATTATAAATTCGTCGCTTGCCCTGCACGTTGAAAACGTCTTAGTCATTGGCCTTGCGGTCGACGGCCGGTTTTTGGTAGTATCGGTTTGGGGAGAAAGCGGCGTCTCACTCATCGTAATCGCGGCACCGACCCCGCGGCGGCGTATGGAGCAGCTTGCTTATCCTGTTGATTCTGACTTCCGAGTCGCGTTCGCGGAGCGCCTGCGTACCCGGCTTGCATCCCGTTACTGGAGAACCGTCGTGTCGAACAATCCCCGCTTTAGTCTTTTCACATTGGCGTTTGTATTTGTCTGCACCGTCCTCGCCCAGGGGCAGATTGTCGAGAACAAGCCCGTCGATTCACAACGCGAGACCGGCCACCATGAAACCATCGGCGACCCGTACGTTCCCGTCGATCGCACGCGCTCACCGGCGTCCCCGGGTCGATCCGTGGAGCACAACGGTTACGTCAGCTATCAGGTCAACGTCAACGCCCTGGGGCAGAACATTCTCGGCGACGCCGCGAACGAACCTTCCATCGCCGTCGACCCGACCGACCGCCGCCGCAAGGTCATCGGTTGGCGTCAGTTCGACTCGATCAGCAACGATTTCCGGCAGGCCGGTTGGGGCTATACGACCGACGGCGGGGCCACCTGGACCTTCCCCGGCGTAATCGAACCGGGCATTTTCCGCTCCGATCCGGTGCTCGACGCCGACGCCCAGGGCAATTTCTATTACAACAGCCTGACCACCGACGGCGCCTGGGACTACTGGTGCCACGTGTTCAAATCGACCGACGGCGGCCAGTCCTGGGACGAGGGAACCTACGCCTGGGGCGGCGATAAACAGTGGCAGGTGATCGACACGACCGGCGGCGTCGGCGACGGCCACATCTACGCCAGTTGGAATCTCTCCTTCAGCACTTGCTCGGGGCATTTCACGCGCTCGGTGAACGACGGCCAATCGTTCGAGCCCTGCACGTACGCTCCTGGAAATCCCTACTGGGGCACGCTTGCGGTCGGTCCCGACGGCGAGTTGTATCTCTCCGGACAGGGTTTTCTGTTCGACCGGTCGGTAAACGCAAAATACTCCGGCCAAGCCATCAACTGGGATCTATCCACCACCGTCAACCTTGGCGGCAGCATCGTCATGTCGGCCGGGCCGAATCCGGCGGGCCTGCTCGGTCAGTGCTGGGTCGATGTCGACCGCTCCGACGGCCCCAACAGCGGCAATGTCTACATGCTCTGCTCGGTCGATCCCCCCGGCTCGGACCCGCTCGACGTCATGTTCTCGCGCAGCACCAACGGCGGCGTCAACTGGAGCACGCCGCAACGAATCAACACCGATGTCGGTTCGAACGCCTGGCAGTGGTTCGGCACGATGTCCGTGGCGCCGAACGGCCGCATCGACGTCGTCTGGCTGGACAGCCGCGACGATCCCGGCGGTTACGATTCCGCGCTCTACTATGCCTCCTCGGAGAACGGCGGCTTGACATGGACGCCGAACGAAGAACTTACTCCCTCGTTCGATCCGCACGTCGGCTGGCCGCAGCAGAACAAGATGGGCGATTACTTCGACATGAACTCCGACGAGATGGGGGCTGATCTGGCCTTCGCCGGCACGTTTAACGGCGAGCAGGATGTTTACTACATCCGCATCGGCGACACCTGTTTCGACGCCGGCACGGTGGATCTCGACAGCAATAAGTACGCCTGTGAAAGTACGGCGGTCATTCAGGTCAACGATTGCGGTCTGAACACCGACGGTTTCGCGATTGACACGGTGCAAATAACCGTCGATTCCGACTCCGAATCAACGGGCGAATTGGTCGAGTTAACCGAAACCGGCGAGGACACGGGATTGTTCGAAGGCGCGCTGACCTTGAGCGAAACCGACAGCTCCGGCGTGTTGTTGATCGCTGAATCCGACCAGGTCACGGCGACCTACATCGACGCCGACGACGGCGAAGGGCACGCGAACGTCACCGTAACGGACATCGCCGTCGTGGATTGCACGGATCCGATCATCTCGAACGTGCAGGTGATCGACATCGGTCCGCGCGACGCCTATGTTACTTTCAACACCGACGAACCCGCGAACGGCGTCGTTTACTTCGGCGATTCATGCGCCGCGTTGACTGAAACCGCCGTCGAAAGCGGTTTCGACACGTCGCACTCGGTTCACCTGACCGGCCTGGAGGATAACTCCACCTATTTCTACATCGTTGAAGCGGCGGACGAGGCCGGCAATCCGGCATCGGACGACAACGGCGGATCGTGCTATTTGTTCTCGACGCCGGACATTCCCGACTTTTTCACCGAACTGTTCAGCAGCAACGATCTCGACAACGTCAGCCTGATATTCACGACGAACGGCAGTTACGATTATTACGAAGGTTGCGTCGAGGAGATCGACGAATTGCCGACCGATCCCGCCGGCGGCACGTACGTCAGTCTCAGCGACGACGATTTTCAATCCGTGCCGGTGAGCGGCGGACAGACCGTCTCCATCTATGGGAATGCATACAGCTCGTATTACATAGGCAGCAACGGGTACATAACGTTCGGCGGCGGGGACACCGATTATACCGAATCTCTGGAAGAGCACTTTAATATGCCGCGTATCTCCGCCCTCTTCGACGATCTGAGCCCCGGCGCCAGCGACGTGAGTTGGAAACAATTCGACGACCGCGCCGCGGTCACTTATGAAAACGTTCCGGAATACAGTTCGTCCAACCAGAACACTTTCCAAATCGAGATGTTCTTCAACGGCGACATCGTGATCAGCTACCTAGGCATCGACGCGACGGACGGCCTCGCCGGTTTGTCCGAAGGCGTCGGACTCGATCCGGATTATTTCCCCTCCGATCTTTCCGCGATGGGACCGTGCGGGCCGAAGCCGCCGACAGCCGAGAATGGCGCCGCCGTCACGCTCGCCAACACGCCCGTGATGATCGGGCTGATCGCGACGGACGACGGCCTGCCCGAACCGCCCGCGCTGACGTACGTCATCGCCTCGCTGCCGGCGCACGGCACCCTTTCCGATCCCGGCGCCGGCGCTATCGACGCGGCGCCCTATACGCTCGCCGGAGGCGGCGCTCAGGTTGAGTACACGCCCGAGACCTGGCATTACGGCTCCGACAATTTCACGTTTCAGGCTAACGACGGAGGCGTCCCGCCCGACGGCGGTCTCTCGAATGAAGCCGTGATCACCATCAATATCACATTGCCCGAATCCGAGTTGGCGATCAACTTCCCGCTCGACAGCGATCCCGGTTGGACCACCGAGGGCGACTGGGCTTTCGGTCAACCGACCGGCGGCGGCACGCACAACCAAGATCCCACCTCCGGATTCATCGGCGACTACGTTTACGGATACAATCTCGAAGGCGACTACACGCTTAACATGCCGGCGTATTACCTGACGACAACCCCCATCGACTGCGGCGACTTGTTGAACACTTCGCTGACATTCCGCCGTTGGCTCGGCGTGGAACGTACGCCTTTCGACCACGCTTCGATCGAAATATCGGCTGACGGTCTTGATTGGACGACGCTTTGGGAGAACGGCGAGACGAGCATCGCCGACGTCGCGTGGACCCAGATGAGCTTCGACATCTCCGACGTCGCCGACACCGAACCGACGGTCTATGTGCGCTGGAAAATGGGGGAGACCGACGCTTCCACCACCTACCCCGGCTGGAACATCGACAACATCGAAATCTGGGCGGTCGTCATGACCTCGCCCTGCTTCGGCGATCTCGACGGCGACAACGACGTCGATTTGGCCGACTTGGCGCAGCTGCTCTCCAACTACGGGCAAAGCGGCCTCGTTTACGAAGACGGCGACCTGGACGACGACGGCGACGTCGATCTGGCGGACCTGGCGGCGCTGCTGTCCGTGTACGGCACGACTTGCCCGTAGCGAAACCGCAGCCCGATCCCCGCGCGACGGGGGGGCGCCTAAACGTCCAAGGCCGACAGGCGCCTTGGGCGTTGCGGCTTTGCGGCTTCTTCGCGTTCTTAAGCATCCCTAGGACCACGGCGGAAGGGGGCGGGGCCATGCGCCTAATCCATAACGTGCATTTGTCAAAACGGGCGTTTTACCGCACCATGCGCGTACAGCGACTTCGTCGTCGCTGAAAGCCCCGGCGACCATGAGGCACGATGATGAAAGCGCGTTTTGGCATTCTGTGTTGCGGACTAGTGACATTCGCCGGGCTTGGCGCCGGTTGCCGTATGCAATCACGCCTGCACATATCCCCGCATACGGGGGGCAGCGCGTTTCTCTTTAATCAGTTCCAGGCTTTCGACGGAAAAAGCAAGCGTCCCATGCGTTTCGAGCAGGTTGTTAAACGTTGCCGCGACGCCGACGTAGTTCTCTTTGGAGAGGAACACGGCAATGCGGTCTGCAATCAGTTGGAAGCCCAACTTTTGCTAGCCCTGATCAATACCAGCCGTCCGTGCGCCTTGGCGATGGAGTTTTTTGAAAACGATATTCAGTCCACGCTCGACGCTTATCTCGCCGGTCGCCTCGACGGTCCGGAATTTCGCAAGCTTACTAAACGCCGTTCGAGCTACCTCGAAACGCATCGGCCGCTAATTGAACTCTGTCGGGCGGGGCATGTGCCGGTTATCGCCGCGAACGCGCCGCGCAGGCTGGTCCGAGCGTATCGCAAATCCGGGAAGGCCTACGAGGACTATCGCACGTCCGTGCCCGCGGAGGACCGCCGCTGGCTCCCGGCGACGAATGAATATCTCGCCGGCGCCTACCAGGACCGTTTCGCCGAGATAATGAAACGTCTGCATGAAGCCTCGCCGCCGGCCAGCCGGCCGAGCACGCTGCCGGCGACACAGTCGCGTTCACAGCCGACGACTCCGCCGGCTTCTCACCCGGCGAGCAGTCCGACATCTCAGGCTGCCGCACTATCGGCTTCTCAGCCCGTCACACGGCCGGCATCCGGAGCCGCCTCCGCGCCGACGACGCAGCTGACTTCCGCACCGGCGACTCAACCCGCGTCGGCGCCCGCGTTGCCGACATGGCAGGAACTTTACGCGGCCCAACTCCTGTGGGATCAGGCGATGTCCGAGGCGATCGCGCAGCACCGCGCGCTTCACCGGCGCGAGTTGATAATGCTTATCGTCGGTAAATTCCACGTTAGCCATGCAGGCGGCGTCCGGCAGAAATTCCTCAACCAGCGCCCCGCCGACCGCGTTTTAACCGTGGTTTACAGCTCGACGCCCGAAACCAGCTTCGCATTCGACGAAACGGATTACGAGGCCGGCGACATCATCATCTACGGCGTAACCCCGCCCGAACCGCCGAAAAAAATGCCCGCGATGCCGGGCAAGAAACCCATGACGCCGAGTTCACAACCCGTCTCCGCAGCGGCCACGCAGCCAGCCTCCGCGCCCGTTACGCCGCCAACCACGGCGCCGGGCGAGTGACGCAATTCACGGAGCGGCTCGTAGGCGAAAGACGCAGCGTCGGGTTTTCGAGTCCGAAAGAATCACGGCGGCGTCCGGCGCCATACTACGTCGGGCACGGAAATCCATCGCCATGCGCGTCGCGGTCACCCTCGGCGCCGAGTGGGTGTCATCTTAACAGGTAAGACGCCTTCACAGCAGCGTAAATGCGGCCGCCACGGCGGCATGCAACCCGGGTTTATTCCTTTTCCTGTCGTACACCAGGGCCATGTTCACGCTCGGCAGGCGCCTTTCGTCCGTCCTCCGGACGGAATTGGAGGGGGACCTCCGCCACCAGGTACTGAAGTCCCTGGCTAGGATCGTGCGCCCTCCGGGCGTAGGTCAGTCCTCGTTTACCCCATTTTCCTGACGTGCACCCCCTCGGCGCCGGGCGCCGAATCTTATGCTTGACACGCGCCTCTGGAGTCTGATAGTATCGATTGAGCAACAATGCATGACACCCATGCACAACGGCCTTCTATTTCGGCCTTCGGCGAGACGAAAACGGACACGAACAAAACGCGGGGGGAGGAGCAAGCATGGCGGCGCCGCCTATTCGAACATCACGCGAGGCCGATCTGACGTTCCGCATCGGGGACATGTCAGCCGAGGTTTTACGAGTATTTTCATTTACGGGCGACGAGGGGATCAGCGAACTGTTTCGGTTCGAGGCGCGACTTTGCTCCGACGAGCCCGACATACAACCGGACGATTTGATAGGGGAGCCCTGCCGGCTGGAGATCGCCGGCTATTCGGGCGTGCGCTACGTCCACGGCATCGTGCTTTCTTTTGAGCGCAGCGCCGAGGGGGCCGGACAAACCTACTACACCGTTGAAATCGGGCCGGTTTTCTGGTTATTGACCAAGCGGCGGCGCTCGCGCGTCTTCATCGAGGCGCGTTGTGCGCAAATGACGATCCCCGGCATCATCGACAAGGTGTTCAAGGACGCCGGCATCGCGTCGGACATGTATCGTTTCGCGTTGGAGAGCGATTATGATACGCGCGAATTCGTGGTGCAGTATCGCGAGACCGACATGGATTTCGTCTCGCGTCTGATGGAGCAGGAGGGGATCTTTTACTTCTTCGAGCAAACGGCCGACTGTCAGAAGATGATCATCGCCGACAGCCCGGTCGCGCATCTGCCGCTTCCCGAAACGGCTGATTTTGCCTATCGCGATCCGAACGGCATGGTCGCCGAAGAAGATCAGGAATATTTTTATTCGGTGCGAAGCCGCAGTCGGATTCAGTCGGGCTCGGTCGTTCTGGACGATCACGACTTCCTGCAACCGCGCACCGATTTGCGCACCAAGATCAACGTGGATCAATACACGGCTCTGGAAGTGATCGACTATCCCGGCGACTATCGGGACAAGGCCGTCGGACAGCGTTACGCCCGGGTGCGGCTGGAAGAGCAGCAGTGCGAGCGAGTTCGAGCGGAGATGACCGGCAATGTCCGGGCGCTGCTGCCGGGCTTTAAGTTCACGCTGCTGGAACATCCGTGCGAGAGTCTGAATCGTGAATATCTAGTCACGCATCTCTCGCACAAGGCCAGCCAGCCGCAGGCCGCCCAAAGCCAAGCAGGGGACGAGGCGAGCCCGTACGTCATCCAGGCGAGCATGATCCCGTCCGGCCATTCCTACCGCGCGCCGTGCAAGACGCCGCGCGCCTTCGTGCAGGGCGCCCAGACGGCGGTAGTGACCGGTCCGTCGGGGGAGGAAATCTACACCGACAAATACGGCCGCGTGAAGGTCCAGTTCCGTTGGGATCAGGAGGGCAAATACGATCCCGACAGTTCGTGCTGGATCCGCGTCAGCCAGGGGGCGGCCGGCGGGCAATACGGCATGATGTTTCTGCCGCGCGTCGGGCAGGAAGTGATCGTGGAATTCTTGGAGGGGAATCCCGATCACCCGATCATCACCGGCCGCGTATACAACAGCGACCTGATGCCGCCTTACGCCCTGCCGGCCGAAAAAACCAAGAGCGTCATCAAGACGCACAGCAGCAAGGGCGGCGGCGGAACGAACGAGATCCGCTTCGAGGATCTCAAGGACAAGGAACAACTGCTGGTTTACGCCCAGAAGGATTTCCACGTCCGCGTCAAGAACGACCGGGTGGAAGACGTCGAGAAAAACCGGCACCTGACGGTCAAGGAAAACAAGTACGAACTCGTCAAGCAGGAAAAGCACGTAGAGGTCAAGCTCGACCAAAACCTGACCGTCGGCGGCAAGCATTCGCAGTTGGTCAAGGGCGACGTCGCCGAGGATTTCAAGGGCAACCACACCGAGAAAATCGGGGGGAATCTTTACGTCAAAGCCGGAACAAATGTCGTCATTGAATCCGGCGCGGCCATCACCCTCAAAGTGGGCGGCAATTTCGTCAAGATCGATCCGATGGGCGTCACGATCCAGGGCACGCTGGTGAAGATCAACAGCCCGGGCGGCGTGGCCGGCACGGGGTCGCCGGGGACGCTCAAGAGCCCCGAGGCGCCGGCCGAGGCCGACATCGCCAAGCCGGGGAAGGACGTAACCTACAGCGCGGATCCGTACGTCTCCGATGTGCTGGCGCCGCGCGAGCAGATCACGGGCGAGGTCGTTTCGCGCGACGAGGTCAAGCCGACCACCTGGATCGAGATCGAACTGGTGGACGAAGCCGGACAACCGTATCCCGGCGAGCGTTACGAGATCACCACGCCCGACGGCCGGGTGATCAAGGGTAAACTGAACAGCGCGGGCCAGGCGCGCGTCTCGGTCAAGGATCCGGGCGAGTGCCAGATCGGCTTCCCGGATCTCGACGGCCGCGCATGGGAGCGAATCTGATGGCGGGACCGCCGAACATGCCGGATGCGCCGGAAATCCCCCAGGACGATTTCTCCGCCCGCCTGGCGGCGCTGCGTGAGCAGGTGGAGCAGCGCGCCAACGGCGGCGCACCGGGGCCGCAAGCCGAAGAACAAACGTCTGATTCCGGCGGCGGCCCGGTCGGGCAGGGCGATTACGTCGTCAAACCGGGCGACTGCATCTCGAGCATCGCTAAGGAGACCGGACATTTCTGGGAGACGATCTGGACCGATCCTGGCAATTCGGAGCTAAAGGAGGTCCGCAAGGATCCCAACGTGCTGCTGCCGGAAGACCGCGTGACTATCCCTGAGAAAGAACCGAAGCTCGAGCCAGGCGGCACGGAGATGCGGCATCGGTTCGTCAGGAAGGGGGAGCCGGCCGGTCTGCGTTTGCGCGTATTGGTGGAAGGGGCGCCTGTCGCCGAGGCGCCGTACACGTTGGAGGTTGCGGGGCAAACGATCGAGGATATCACAGGCGTGGACGGGATGATCGAGGCGGCGATCCCTGGCGACGCTCGGCGCGGCAAGCTCAAGGTGCGCTGGCGCGGTACGTTGCTCGAATATGACCTGAGCCTGGGGCGCGTTGATCCAATCGATACCGTCAGCGGCGTTCAGCAAAGGTTGAACAATCTGGGTTACACATGCGGCGGCGCGGACGGCGTTTTCGGCCCCCGAACGAAGTCGGCGTTAACCCGATTCCAACGAGACAATGAAATCTCAAATCCGACCGGCGAACCGGACGGCGCCACGCGAGAGAAATTGAAGGAAAAGCACGGTTGCTAGAGGAGGCGCTCGATGTCCTGGCTTGACAGCCTGCCCGATTTCGCCAGACGGGCGTACAACGCAGTCAACGAGGTTGTCGCCGACACGGCCGACGCGATAAACGACGTCGTCGAGAGTGCGGTCGACGCCGCTGGGCGCGCCGCGGATCAAGCTGGTGAGAAGGCGGCCGAGCTGGCCGAGCAGTTCAGCCAAGCCGCCGCCGATGCGGCTACGAAGGTCGAGCAACTCTCGGAGGAGGGTAAGCGGAAGGTAGCAGGCGCTGCTCAGGAAGCGCGTGAAGGCGCGGAGAAGTTGGCGGCCTGGGGCGAAAAACGCATCGACAAACTGGCCGACGACGCCTCCCAAGCCCTGGAACAGGCCGAGCGCGTGGTCGAGACGGCGCGTGAGGAAATCGCCGACGTGGTCAGCGCCGAGGCTGACGCCGCTCGACGACACATCGCCGGGGCGGCGGGGAATGCGCTGGATCAGCGTAAGTGCATATATCTCAACGTGGGATGCTGGAGCGGCGACAGCAGCGATTTTGGGCTGGTGTGCGGCAGGTGGGCGGCCTTGTGTTCATGGCTCAGCCCTGGTACGCCGCTGTTGCCGAACGTCAAAGACGCCGAGGATGCACGGGCGCGCGAAAAAATCCTGTCGTTTCTCAACGGGGCGCCGCACAAGCCGTCGTTGAAGCGTTACGAACGAGCGTTGACGCCGCTGACCGAGAACAACGATTTGCTCGTTTTTGTCGGCGACCTGCACGTCAATCTGTTCAAGGAGTCCCTCTGCGACAACTTTGTGTACGATTCGCGCGCGGGGCGAGCTTCTCTGGCCGAAGAATTCAAGAAGTTCATCGAACACGCCGCCCGCCACACTGGCGAACCCGCGAATGAGCGCATTATTCAGGCCGGCGACTGTTTCGAGATCTGGGAAGCACAGATTGTGATGCGGCTGGCGTGTCGCGCTTACCGAGAAGCGGTGAAAACGCCCGGACCTGAGCGAGACGAGCGATTGAACCGCATAGTCAGCCTCTGTGCGCTAGCGGGCCTGCCGGTCAAGGGCGCCGAATTGGACGCCGGTCGAATGAATCAGGCGTTTCGCAACGCCTCCACGCCGGCGCTGGCCGCGGGCATTCTTGGTACATATTCCAGTACGCCCGCCGACCAGTTCAACGCACCGCTGGATTTCACCGATCCGTCTTTAATCGAGGAGAGAATCAAGCAGGCGTTCAAGGAAATTCCCTGGAGCCGGTTCAATCAGTTGCGCGGCAACCACGACAACAACCTGGTGAACAAACGGTTGCGCGGCGAGTTCGCCTCCTGCGGCGGCGACGCGCCGCGCGACGAGCCGCCGAAGACGTTTGGTCGCGAGAACTGTATCGCGGCAGAACATGGACACAGTTTGGACGCGTTCAATAATCCGCACGTTTTTGACTCTCCGAACAGAGGCTTCGACTCGACCGACCAATGGGTGCAACGCGAACTGAAAATCTCCAACATGTTTGATTGTCTAATGATGGACGGCAAGAGCAGAGTCGCGGACAAGGGCCTGATCGAATTCACGCGCGCGCGAGCCGCCGAATTAGCGGGATTAATCGCGAGCGAGAACAGTACGGATAATCAGCCGTTCCGGTTAATCGTGTTGGGGCATTCCCATGCCGCCGATCTGGACGACAGTCGCACGCTAGGGGCCTCGGCGGAAGCCTATGTATTGCGCAAAGTTACGCCAAGCGTGCCGACAATCTAACGTCGGCGGAAGAAAAACGTTTGCCATCTAAGCAGAAAACGACGGAATGAACGCATGCCTCCAGCCGCACGACAAGGCGACACAACCGTACATGGCGGCGTGATTACCGTCGGGGAACCGAGCGTACTGATCGGCGGGATGCCGGCCGCGCGCGTCAGCGACATGCACACTTGCCCGATGGTTACCGGGACCGTGCCGCACGTCGGCGGACCGATCTCCGCGGGTTGTGCTTCCGTGATGATCGGGCCGATGCTGGCGGCGCGCGTGGGCGACATGCTTGTTTGCACCGGGCCGCCCGACACCATCGCCATGGGCGAGATGTCCGTGTTGATCGGCGACCTCGCAGGCGGGGGCGGGGGCGGGGCGGCCGCCGCCACGACGGCCGCCGGCGCGCTGGGGCAGGCCGAGGTGCTGCGCGACGCCCGTCGGAACGGGGACGCCTACTGCGACATCGATCCCGACGTTCCGCCGTCGCATTTCTCCACCGAAACGCTCGTTTACGACGATCGCCCGCCGCCCGGCGAGGAGCAACGCCGCGACGTGCTTACCTGCGACCTCAAGACGCTGACGCTCAAATGCGCTCACGCCGAACGCGGCTATGTGCTCGAGGTCGGCGGGCTCGACGAAAAGGGGCAGCGTCTCGACACGCTCGAAGTAACGTCCGGCCCGGACGGCGACGAGATCGAGGCCGTGACCGCGCTTGAGAAACCCTATTGCACGCGACATCTCGAGCAGCCGCTGATTCTGCCCAAGGGTTCGCTCGAAGGTCTCGCGGCTACGCCGTCGAGCGCCAAGGCCGGCTTCAAGGTCGAACCGGCGTTGTCGCTGCGCGAGCAATTGAGCCGTAATCCGTTCGCGTTGCTCTGGCCGCAATTCGCCGCGAAGAACGAATACCGTCTGCTCGGACCGACTTGCGGCCTGACGCGCTCGGCGAAGGTCGTGGTCTATCCCGACCTGCATTGGAAAATCAGCCTGGGCATTTCGCTGGATAACGACAACAAGCAAAACCGCTGGGCGCCCAAGTCCGAACCCAAGCTTGAGGTCACATATGGCGGCAAGCCGCTCGACTACGGCGCCCGACTCGCGGCGTATCTGAAAACCGCCCTGACCGCCGCCGAAACCGCGGCCGAGATCGTGGACAAGAGTTCGGTGTTGCTCAAGAAGTGGGCCGGGGCCGAGCTGCGCGTGCTGATGCCGAACATCACGATCTCGGGCGAATGGGGCTGGAAAGAAATCCCCGGCTCTTGGAAGGCCGGCTATGAGATGAAGGTCTCGGCCGCATTCTCGCCGCTGGTCGGGCTCGGTTTCGAACTCGACATTATCGCGACGCTGTTATCCGCCGTCGGATCGCCGCTGCTGGCGCGGCTCAAAAAGCTGCTCGACGAACACCTGAGCGAAGTCGGCATTTATCTCAGCGCCGACGGCACGATCGGCGGCAGTTTCACCGCCAGTCGGATGCTCGGGCAGCCCAAGCCTAACTACGACGGCAGCGTGATCGGCAAAATAGAGATCCAGCTCGAAGGACGAATCCACGCGGAGAAAAAGTGGTTGTTCTTCTCGGTCTCGCTCGATCTGCGGGCGGGCGGGCGCTCAGGATTGTCGGCCGAGATGAAGCCGATCGCGGATCGCATCGGCTTCGGCATGAAGGGCGAGGCGGCGCTCGAGGAAGGCGAGTTTTATTTCCACGGCGCGGCCAGCGCCGGCTTCGAATTATTCCAGGACGACTCCGAGGCAGACTCGGACGACAAGGAACGCACGTTTACGCTGTGGAAACGGCGGGTGTTGGGATCCGGCAAGGCGTATTTCGTCAAGAATGGCAACGCTAACGCGGCGACGTAAAGCGAAGGAGATTCGTAACCGACATGTGGTTCGGCAAGGGCGCCAAAATTCGGTCGATGCGCGAGCCGCTTTACCGCGTGCATCTCGACACGTTCGCTTGCCGCGTGCGAACCACGGTTAACGACTGCCCGGTAACGGCGACGCGCGGCAAACGCAGCCTGAAGGCGGCGTACTCGGTCAACGGCTGGCTGCTCCAGGGCGACAACTTTCTGAAAATCACGATCGATCCGCTCGAAGGCCAGGACGCGCTCGACGGCGACAAGGCTTTCCTGCGCGGCAAGGCGACCGTCGGCGACATGACCGTGCCCCAGGATCGGCGCGAGGAAGTCGAGCAGTTCACGTTCGAGCTGGACCTGTCACAAGACACCGGCGCATACCCGATTGTGATCGAGGAAACGCTCGATGTGCCGACGGCGTTTCCGCGCTGGGGCTGGACGCGGGCGCCGGTTCTGACGGTGGACGACGCTCTGCGAACGCAGGCGGCGCGTGCCGTCCTCGAAGTCTGGGACGCCCTGCAACACCGCGACCTCGACCGCGTGCTGGATTTGCAGCGCGTGCGCGTGCGCGAGATGTCGGAAAGCATGCACCAACCTATCGACGAACGCATCGCCGACACGCGGGCCGACCTGGAGCTGTTGACAGGCGACGCCACGAGCCGACTGCGGCCGCTGGACGCCGACGCTTACGTATATCCGCTTTTTGGCGACGGTCGCATCGTACGGGTGGATTCGGCGCCGGATTCTCCCGCGATCCGCTACGATTTTCCGGAGACCACGGTATTCGCGGGTATACCAATGCTGTTGTCGCGCAATTCCACAGGCGGATTGGAGTGGGTGCGATGACCGATGCGGCGCCGACAAGTCAAGGCTTGCCGCGGCGGCGCTTGCGTCAGGCGACGCTGGTTACTTATGCGCTGACCGAACAGGACGTATACGAACTGGCCGAACGGGGCCGGCTGTTCGCGGTGCTCGACGCCGCCGACGCGCCCGGAGTGTTCGAGCTGCTGGCGGACGAGGAAGTAGTCACCGAGGAATTGTTCGCGTCCGACGCCGACCCGGCGCTGAGTTTTTCCGCGCCGTATCTGACGCCGCTCGATGAACAGGTGTTGGCGCGGCTGCGTGAGACGGTCTGGAGCGACGAGTGGGGTCTCCTGATCGAGACGGACATCCCCCTCGCCGTCCTGCAGCGCCACCTGCGTCGATTTTTGCTGGTCGACCATCCGTCGGGTAAGACGGTTTACTTCAGGATGTACGATCCGCGCGTGTTGCGACGTTTTTTGCCGATCTGCACGGGTTGGGAATTAGCGGAGATCTTCGGCCGAATCGAGGCGTATATAACCCGCGAGGACGACGACAGCTTCACCCGCCACGCGATTGCGGCGACGCCGACACAAGGCGTCGGCGTCAAAACCGATTCCGCGGATTTTCCGACCGGCGCAGCTCCCCGGCTTGTGTTACGCGACGAGCATTTGAAGGCGTTCTCGGCGGAGTGACGGAACGCGAGGCGGCGCGATATGCTCCAGCGTGCGCCCGCCCATGACGCGCCGTTACAAACAACGGTTCGGCGTAACACCGCGGGGCTGCCCCGCAAGGTCGTTTCAAGTACGCGTTCTAGAGCAGACACAAACCATGCGTAGCGTCCGACTCTCTTGTTGGACGTAGGATTATCGAAACGTCCACGGCCGACAGGGGCGTCGGCCGCTATATCTGGATTCAAGATCCTATGATTACTCCCGAAACCGACGATCACCGCTCTCGATGCAACAAGCGTCCCTCCATGCCGCCCGCAACCGGCAGAATTGTGCCGCTGAGATGTCCCGACAAACGCTCCGAGGCGAAATAAACGATAGCCGATGCGACATCTTCCGCCTCGGCGACCTTACGCAACGCCATGGTCGAATGCACTCGTCGGACGGCGTCCGCGTCGGCTAGGCCGTATTCCGCCATCGGCGTGCGCGTCCAGCCTGGGCAAACGCAATTCACTCGTCCTCGCGGCGCGAGACGAACGATCTCATTCTTCAGACTCAGCGTCAAGCCGTAAGTCATTGCGGCCTTGGCGGCGGAATAATCGGCGTGCCCTTCCTCGCCGAAAATCGCCGCCGTCGAGCCGACGAGCACGATCGAGGCCGATTCATGTCGCCGGTCCTTCAGGATTCGCAGAAAAGCCCTACACGTGAAGAAAACACTGTCCAGATTAACCGCCAGCGTGTGACGCCATTGATCGTAAGGCATGTCGCAAAGCGGGACGGACGGTTGGTGAAAGATCCCGGCGTTCGCGACGACACAATCGATACCGCCGAATCTTTTGAAACCTTCGTCAAACAATATCTCCGCCTGCTGTTCGTCGCTCAGATCCGCCTGGACGGTCAGGTGCTCGACTTGCAGTTCACGGGACAGCTCGTTCAGCGGCTCCACTCTCATGTTGTAGTGCAATATGAGCCGGGCGCCCTCCTCGGCGAACATCCTGGCAGCGGCTAATCCGATCCCGCCCGAAGCCCCTGTGATCAATACACATTTCCCGGCTAAATCCGTGTTCATCGGCGGCCTTTCATATAGTGCTCCCGCGCGTCAGCGTCATGCTACGAATATACGCCCGACGCGCGGTCCTGCCCATTGTACGCCCAACCGGCTATGCTTGAGAGCGCTATGTCGGACAAACAGACGTCGAAACTCGCGCTGATCGCTTTGCTGCTGTTCGTGCCCGTCCCTTCGCTCGGGGCGAGCATGGGCTTGTGGATCGCTCCCGGCCCGTTCGGAAAGACGGTCTACGCGCTCTGCAAAATCTGGATTCTGGCGCTCCCCGTCTTCTGGCTGCTGGTTGTGGAAAAGGGGCGCCCGTCGTTTTCGCGACCGATTCGCGGCGGCTTAGGCTTCGGCGTCGCCAGCGGCGCGGGCATCGGCCTGGCAATCCTGGCGGCATATTTTCTGGCGGCGCCGTCGATCGACTCCGAGCCTCTGCGTCTCCTAGCCGGCGTCAACGGATTCGACCGCCCGGCGACCTATCTGGCCTTCGCCGCGTATTTCACCTTTATCAACGCCCTGCTCGAGGAATATGTCTGGCGCTGGTTCGTGTTCACCCGTTGCGAAAAACTCATGCCGCGCGGGGCGGCGATCGCGGCTGCCGCGCTGTTCTTCACGCTGCACCACGTTCTCGTCCTGAAAGCGTTCTTTCCCTGGAGCATAACCGCGGCGGGCGCCGTCGGCGTATTCATCGGCGGCGCGGCGTGGAGTTGGTGCTACCTGCGTTACCGCTCGATCTGGCCGGGCTACGTAAGCCATGCGATTGTCGACGCTGCTATCCTGATCGTCGGCTGGCGCCTGATGTTCACGTGACATCGGTCCGGCGTCGAAGCGCGCGATGACGCTACCCCTTCGGCTTGGTCGGATCCGGTTTGAAGACGCGTGTTTCTAGAGCGGGGGTCCACTTCGTCCAATCGCTCTGATCATCCAGGTCGGTATCAATGGCCTTGAAGACCATGTTCAGCTTGGCGTCGAGGTTGTCGAGGTAGTGAACCATGACGGCCTCGGCGGTCGCCGGCAACTTCGGGCTGCCGAATTCGTACTTGCCGTGGTGGGCCACAATGATGTGTTGCAGGGTCGCCAGCAAGTTTTCGGGAAACGCCCGCTGGCTCTCGGCCTCGATCTCGCGCGCTTTTTCGTTGATCCAGATCGCGGTCATGACGATGTGGCCCACGAGTTGGCCTTCGGTTGTGTAATTGAAGGACGATTCGGAGGCCAACTCTTCGGTTTTGCCGGCGTCGTGCAGGAACGTTCCCGCGAGGACGAGATCGGCGCTGACCTTCGGATAGCGCGGCAGTATCAGTCGCGCGGTTTCGAGCATGTTCAGCGTGTGCTCCAGCAACCCGCCGAGATAGGCGTGATGGTTGGTGCGAGCCGCCGGCGCCTGCTTGAAAACTTTGACGAACTTCTCGTCGTTGATGAATTTTGCGACGAGGGCCAGCAGGTCGGGATTTTTGATTTCGCGCAGAATCTCCTTGGTCCGCGTCCACATCCGCTCGATATCGAACTCCGAACAGGGCAGGAAATCGGTCGGGTCGGCCTCGCCCTCGTCGACGGTCCGCACGCCGTCGATAATAACCTGCGGCTTGCCCTTGTAGCTCTCGACGCGGCCGGTGATGCGCATCAGACCGGTTTCGGGCATGGAATCGTAGATCTGTTTCGAGGCGTTCCACATGCGCGCTACGACCTGCCCGCCGCGGTCGGCCAGGACGGCGTGGATGTACAATCCGCCGTTGGTCGTCGTGCGTAGATCCTTCTGCGTGATCAGGTAGATGTCGTCTTCGAGCCGCTGACCGGATTCGAGTTCGTCGATCGAGCGGCGGGGACGAGCTTTGGCGTCAGGCATCACATTCCTTCGAGTGCTGGACAATCGGTTTATCTGAAAGACGCCGCGCGAAACAGCCGTCGGTTAGAACATTGCTCGCTAACTGCAGAGTTCGAGCTCCGTACCGGAGTCAGGATTGTCGTAAGGCCCAAGGACGACAGAGGCGTCGGCCGGTAGATTCTAGGGCGCCTCATCCGACTCGGCCTGTTCTTCCTCGCCCTCGGCGGCATCGTCCTGAGTCTCGTCCGTCGTGTCCATCAAGCTGCTGAACATCGGCGCGGCCCGCCCCGCCAATCCCATGAGCGCGGGCATGTGTCGCATTTGAACCTGCTGGCTTAACTGCATATAGGTCTGCAAATCCAGCGTTTCAACCTGTTCGAGCGCCCGGGTGGTTTCCTCGGACATTTCCTTAACGACCGTGACGGCTTCGTTGACCAGTTCAGCATGTTGCTCCTCGAACGTAAACGGAAGCGAAATTCGCCAAGCGTCGTCCACTTTTCGTAGAGAAATAGGGATCTTGACCTGGGCCAGCATCCCCTGGAGCATCTCCGGCGATAATCCGCCTGGCAGCATCCCGCCCGCCGCTTCGGGAGAACCGGCGTTCGGGGGCGCAGCGGCGGCGCCGGGCGGCATGGATCCTCCCATCATGCCGGCTTGCATTTGCGAGGACATGGCCATCGCTGTCTGCGCCATCTGAGCGAAGGAGTTTTGAACGTCTTCCGAGAGTTCCAGTCGAGCCATGTCAAAAGTGGCGATCGCGTTTTCCTCGTCGAGCACCGAAATCACGATCGTATTCTGGAGCGGCTCGGCCAGCTCCGCCAGCATGTCGTACATGTCGGCCATGGCCTCGAGTTCCGGCGTCGTGGCTTTAGCCTTGAAAGCTTGCGTGCTGGCGTCCATCGCGTCGCTCATCGCGGCCAAGTTGTCGAGGTATTCGTCCGTCATCAGCGCTTCAACCTGCTCAGGCACGAAGGCCTCCAGCACCATCTCGAAATCGAGCTCGAACACGGCGTCGATCAATTCCGTCATGGCTTCGCGCGCCGCCTGGGCCTCGGGGCTGCCGGCGTCGCCCGCGCCCGCCGAGAAGGTTTCCGGTTCGAGCGATTCGTAGGCGGCCGGCTCGTATGTCGCTGGATCCTTCAAAACGCCCGTGTCGACCGTTCCCGGACCGGGCGGAGCGCCGACGGCGTCCTCGCCCAGCGTTTCGTTGAATCGCGGAGCGTCGTTCTGGTCGGACTTGCCGCAACCGCTGGCGATAAGCAGGGCGATAAACAGGCTTGTCGAAAGAATGCGTACCATGTGAGGCCTCTCTTTTTATTCGGCGCCCCGGCGCGGGGGTGGATAAATATCGCTAATCATACAGGTTAGAAAGCCTAAGCGTCGTCGTCAATGCCGCCGTGCGTATTCCGGGATTCAGCGGATTGGATCGCCCGCCCGCGGCGCCGGTAACGGGTAGACCGCCGCGCCAGGCTGCCGCAGCGCCCTCGCGCCAGCCGGGAGATTCCTGCCTGTCCGCGGGTGGGCCGGCTGTATCGCCGCGGTTTCGCGGCGAAGCGCGTCGCGTGCCTGTCAACGCACCCGCACTAGCATGCCCGGCTTGGCGTCACTCGGCGAGCGTGCCGGCGCTGCACTTTTCGACCGGCGTTTACAGGTTATAAGAAAACAGGCCCGGATTGTCTTCCAGGCCTGTCTCGAATATGGATTCCGGTTGTATCGTGCGGCTATGTAGCCGCGTGGGCCGGTTGCGGCTGGAAGCTCTGCACGAGTTCAGCGGTCGCCTGTTCGATGGTAAAGCGCGGCTGCCAGCCGAATTCTTGCGACATCTTTTCGTTACTGCCCCGATACCAGCGTACCTGACCGCCGCCGTCCTCCGTGGGCAAGTCGCTCACATTGATGTTCTTTCCGGCCGCACGCGCGAGCATAGTCACAACGTCGCGGACCGCCCAGTTGCGTCCTGAACAAATGTTATAGGCTTCGTTTGCACGCCCTTCCTCGAGCAAACAGGCGTAGGCCTCGACGACGTCAGTGATATGCAGCAGGTCGCGTTTGAAGTCGAGATCGGGCAATTGCAGCGTATCGCCGTCGGTGTCCGCATTCCACGATGCGATTGTCTTGGCCGCAGCGCCGAAGAAAAACTCCTCGCTTTGCCCCGGACCGGTATAGTAAAACGGTCTGACAATCGTAATGTGGGTGTGATAATTCAGGTAGAACGTCCGCGCAATGGACTCGGCGGTGGCCTTGAGAGCCCCGAAGGTGTTGACCGGGTTCAAAGCCGTGTTTTCCGGGGTCGAGCGTTCCTCCCCGTCAACTTGCCCGTATACGTCGCAGGCGCTGGCCAGAAGTACGTGAGCACGCGGCACGATCCGCCGAACGGCGTCGAGCATGTTCGCCCAGCCGGTCACGATCGATTGATACGCGATCAAAGGCTCGGCGTTGGCGGCGGATGGTTTCGAAACCCCCGCCAAATGAATAACGCCTTCGGGTTTTACACTTGCGATAGCACGCGCGACGGTGATTGCGTCGCTGACGTCGCATACCAAGGCCTTGCCGTATTGGCGTTCGAACGCGAGCTTTCTGGCTCGATTACGAACTCCGCCGACCACATCGTAGCCCCGCCTCCGCAGGTATTCGACGATATGTTTTCCAGTAAAGCCTTCGGCTCCGGTGATAAAGAGGGTTTTCACAGCCATCCTCCAACGGGACACAGCTCCAACGTGTCTGACAGCAACCTGGCTTCGAAGCACTTAGCGGTTGCTGCGAGAGTCATATCGGTTTGCGGGGGGGTGTGGTTTCGTAAGCCGCTTCAAGTTGTTGGATAATCATTTCTAATTTGGGGATACAGAATCCAATGATTCCTAATTTAGACGGCAAATGAGACAATTTGGATCTTGGATTGCCGGGCGCAAATCCTGCCGATGCGATTGATTGCGCGCCCGATCATCCGATAACGACTTGGCCGCGACTCCCGACGCCTCTCAGAAGGATGTCAGCGTTACACTTGAGCCTGACGCACCGCCCCGTTATCCTGCTCCGCACGGAAAGCTGGCGCCTGGACAGGAGTGCTGCCGATGTCGCTCGACGATGTTCTGCTCGAAACCGAAGACCAGATGGAAAAATCCGCCGATTTTTTCAAACAAGAACTCCGCGGCGTCCGCACCGGACACGCCACCACCGGGCTGGTTGAGCATCTGAAGGTGGAAGTCGAATCCTACGGCTCAACCATGAGCCTGCGTGAACTGGCTAACATCGGGGTTGCCGAGGGTAACGTCATCGTCGTGAAGCCGTTCGATCCATCCACATTAAAAGATATCGAGCGCGCTATTGAAAAAAGCGAAATCGGCATAAACCCTCAAAACGACGGCAAACTTATTCGTCTGCCGGTCCCCCCCCTTTCGACCGAGCGTCGTAATCACCTGGTTGGGCAGGTCAAACAGATGGCTGAACAGCAGAAAGTCGCCGTCCGAAACTCCCGGCGTGAGGCCAACAAAGCGCTGGGCGCTGCTGAAAAAGCGAAAGAGCTTACGGAAGACGACGTGAAGGACGGCGAAAAACAAGTCCAGGAGCTCACCGACCAGTACTGCAAACAGATTGACGTAATGCTCGAGGCCAAAACAAAAGACATTATGGAAATCTAGCGCGGATTCCAATCACCCGTCGCGCCCGGCTTCGTTTCGGACGTAGACGCCGAAAAATACCTGCGTTCAAGGAAGTGTCAGTCGCATCAGTCTCCAGCCCGAGGTTGTCTGCGCCGGTATAACAGGCCGGGGCGTCTGACGTTAGGATTAAGCTAGCTCATCTCGCGACCACAAATTTGAATCCACATCAAAAGGGGATACGCCGGAAACCGATGAAATTGCAGAGGACAAGTTATTTATGCGGGTACAACATCGTCCGATATTAATTGCGATTGTCGCCGTTCTGGGGGCAACAACTCTACATCCCGCGCTGGCGCAGATCCCGGACGATATCGTCGCATCCGCCAGTGCCGAACTGTCGAGCGACGCCAAGCCGCTCGATCCTCACGCACGGGTCAAATTTTTCGATTTTGACGAGCGCAAGCTGCATTATTTTGAATCCACACCGATGCACTGGGAACAATTGCAGGGCGCGGGCTTGCCGGCGATTTACGCCAAGGGTCAATTTGACGAACAGATCGGGCACGCGGCGCCGCCGTCGTTTCGGCTTGAAATCGCGACGGGTAACGTGGGTTACGAATATCGTTGTCTGGATCTGACGGTAACCCCTGATTCCAACTATCTGATCGTCGGCTACATCCGGGCCGAGGACTTGCGTTATGCCGGGGCGTTCGCAACCGCGTATTTCGTTGACAGGTTTGGCGAGACCATAGCCGGCAGCCATCGCGTCAGTCAAATCGTTCGTGCCGCTGACGCCAGCGCGTCTCCCTGGCGCCGCGTAACGATCAATGTCCCAGGCGACGACCCGCGGGCGTACTCCTTACGGCTGCAATTCTGGATTCTTCAAGATTACGTCTGGCGGACGCCCGATCCGCATGAAATCGATCCGATTACGCGACGCGACGTCTACGCCCGGGCGTGGTTCGACGACTTTTCCGTGTATCGGCTCCCGCGCGTCAACTTGCGTTTGTCGAATCCGGCCGGCCTGGTCCTGCCGGACGCTCAAGAATATGTCGTGTTGAACGTCAACAATGCCACGTCGCGACCCTTGCATCTGGAGTTGCGTATCGTTGATACGCGCGGGCGCGAACATGTCGTG
>Ga0180434_10002283_pt1 | contig 25990 bp, 20 predicted proteins | sample SS_ome_7_FD_132453 | JGI IMG/M metagenome (GOLD analysis project Ga0180434, IMG submission 132453) | Hypersaline lake sediment archaeal communities from the Salton Sea, California, USA - SS_1_D_2 metaG | ecosystem: Environmental > Aquatic > Non-marine Saline and Alkaline > Hypersaline >... | reverse complement strand
GATTGAGACTCCCCTTGGAAACCAGGGGTAGTTCATGCGCCGCTTCAACGTTGCGTATACTTAGAAGACTATGGAGGTGATACGGCTGAGGGTCGAAACGCGTGCTGGAGAAAAATTCAAAGAAACCTGGTATCAGGAGCTGCAGGCAATGGATTTGATATCGTATTTGATGAGTTAAAAATATGCAAAGGTATGAAGAGGAGGATGTTGATGGAGTTGCTATATCGATATTCGGGCTTGAACGGCAGGGGAATTGGCTGGCTTCTTGGATTGGATTACAGCACAGTGAGTATCGGGCGGAAAAGGCTGATTGGGCAATTGGAGAAGGATGAAAAACTTGCGGATTTATTCATAAATATCGAAAAAAATTCGTCAATAACAAAGATTTGACCCCCCTCCTTCAGATTCTCAGAGGTTCGATCCCACCGTTCATGGCAGACCGTTGCCGGTCAGCCGATCCGTCGGGCGCACTTGAGGGCGGCCATGATGGCGCTGGGTACGCCCCCGATCTGGGCGGACCAGCAGGACCCTATCAACAGGTTCTCCACCGGTGTGTCGATATTGATCCCCATGCCGTTCTTGTAGAAGCGGTTGGCGGGATTCCAACTCCATGCCGAGGTGGCGCCGTCGGTGTTGCCGGTGTAACGCTCGTAGGTCAGGGGCGTGGCCGCGTCCTCGAATTCGATCCGATCGGCGAGTCCGGGCACGACCTTCCCCGCCTTGGCGATCAGGGTCTTCTTGACCCGTTCCTTCAGGCGCCTGTACTCTTTGAGATCGCCTCCGCCCCAGTTGTCCATCCAGCGCAGGGGCGAGACGGCCTGGATCATCAGGGAGGACTTGCCCTCGGGGGCCAGGGAGGGATCGTGCATTGCGGGCGAGTAGAGCATGATCGAGGCCTTCGTGAAATACTCCTCATCCGCGGCGTCGTGGATGTCTGCGTCACGCGCCTCGTCGTCGAAGGACAGGTGGGGCACATGGAGGTATTTTTCCAGCTCCGACACCGCCATGTCCAGTCCCAGGTACACGGTGAAGAAACCCTCCGACACCGCGTTCTTCTCGATCCGCTCGAGCCGTTCGGCGGGTACCAGGGAGCGGTCATCGAGGAGTTCCAGGAAGGTCTTCTTGTAGTCGCAAGCCGAGATGACCACGTCGGCCGGGAAGACCTCGCCGCCCGACACCACGCCCACCGCCCGGCCGTCCTTCGTGCGGATCTGGTCCACCCGCGAACGGAGGCGGAGTTCCCCGCCGAGGCGCTTGAATTGGTCGGTCAGCACATCCGCCCAGGACTGCATGCCGCCCTTCACGGTCCAGTAGTCGTCGAAGAAGGAGAGAAAGGCACCGGGCAAAATGGCCGCGGACATGTCCGGGTAGCCCATGCCCTTGAAGAACCGGAACAGGTCCGATCCGCGGGCGAAGGTGCGGGCCGTGAAATCGGTCACGTTCACCCGGTCGTATTTCCTGTACAGCCGGATGAAACGCAGCAGCCGCAGGGGATAGAGAAGGATCGCACCCACAGACTTCGGTTTGGCCAGCCCCATCATGGCGCCCACCATCCTGTCCATCTCCGCGAAGTAGCGGTCCAGCGCGACCGTATCCTGAGGATAGGCGTCGTAGACCAACGACTTCAGGTCCTCATAGCTGCGGCAGACGCCATCCATGCGCTCGGATTTGAGGGCGATGGGCTGGCGCACGAATTCGATCCGGTCGGCCACACCGATCTGTTTCATCGCCCTGAACACCGTGTCGGACGATTCGAAGGAGAGGGTGCCGCTTTCGAAGTAGTACCCCCTGCGCCGGAACCCGGCCGTGTAGCCCCCGGGGGATGTGTGCGCCTCGAAGAGGGTGACCTGATGTCCCTTCTTGGCCAGCAGGTTGCCGGCGGTCAGCCCGCCCAGGCCGGCGCCGATGATCGCGATTTTTTTTGCCATGTCTCACCTCGTTTGCGATGTGATGAAAATCAACCTGTTAGAGAGACCCTGATCAGCATGTCATGATAGCCCGAAACCGCGGGGAAGTCAACACGGAGCCAGACCGGCGACGGCGGCACATGCCCCCTTCCGCCCCATTATGGCAAAAACCGGGGGGAAAAAACCACCCGGCCGTCCCGTCGTTCTAGAACCGGAACAGGTAGGAGGCCTTGAAGAAGAAACTCCTCTGGGTCTGGAGGTAGTCGTCGGCGGGGAAGTAGTCGTGGTCCTCGTGGCTCCAGGCGACCTTCTCGTGGACCGAGCCGTAGCCGAAGTAGATCACGGTGCCGGGAATGTAGGTGAAGGAGGCCAGGAACTCGGTGTTGATCTTGTTCCAGTACCGGTTGTACTCCAGGATGCCGCGGAAGAACAGGTAGCGGTTCACCTGGAAGGTGGTGCGGCCGCGCCATATCGTGTAGTCGTAGACCTTCTCGCCGTCGTCGGAACGGAAGAAATCGTAATAGGTGAGCCCCAGGGAGGCGCTCAGCTTCTCGAAGGGCTGGTAGAGCAGGTAGAAGTCCGCGGTGTTCCCCTTGCCCTGGAACGGCTCCTCGTCGTCGTAGTAGATGCGGTTGGAGCGGCGGTAGCCGCCCTCCAGATAGAGCTGCTTGAGGATCTGCGTGTTGAAGCGGACCCGCACGCCGCTCAGGCTGAAGCGCTCGCCCGCGAAGACCTCGTTGCCCAGGATGACGTCGAAGCGCACCGAGGACTGGCGCGGCATGCTGAGACGCAGCACCAGGTGGTTGTAGGTCTCGAAGAGGTCGCTGGGCTTGTCCAGCAGGTGGTAACCCCACCAGAAGGTTTCCACCTTCTGGAAGAACTTGGACTCGGGGTACATGGAGTAGAGGAACAGCGTCGGCACCATGGTGACCCCGGTCCGGGTCACGTAGCCCGTGTCGATGCGGAAATTCTGGCTCAGGTCGAAGAGGCCCAGGTCGATGAACCAGTGCCGGTTGCTGAAGTTGTAGCGCAGCCCCAGGTAGTGGCCCTTTTCCTCATCCCCCGCGCCGTCCTCGCGGCTGAGCGAACCCAGGGCGCTGTACTCCAGGAAACTGGTCTTGTTCAGACGCCAGCGGCCGTCCACGCCGCCGACGCTGTTTCTGTCGCCGGCGAAACGGCGGTCGGTGAAGAACACGCCGATGTGGTTATCCCCCCGCATCTGCCGCTTGTAGCGCAGGATGGCAAACGAGGCGTCACGGCCGGCCCGCTCGGCGTCGCCCTCCTCCTCGGCCAGATCGCCGGGAAACTCGTCCAGGGCGAAGATGCCAGAAATCACGTTGCCGCGGCCGATCTTGCCGGTCAGCTTCAGGCCCAGCAGCGGGTCCACGATGGTGCGGGTGTAGACCACCGCCCACAGGGGATTCTGTTCCAGGGCCGTGGCGAAGCTGAAATGCTCCATGCCCTCCAGGAAGAAGGGGCGCTTTTCGGAATAGTATATGGAGTAGCGCAGGTTGACGTCGATCTGCCCGGCGTCGGCCTCCACCTGGCTGAAATCGGGATTGTAGGCCGCGTCCAGGGTCAGGTCGGAGGTGATACCCATCTTGCCGGTGAGGCTGAACTCGGTGACCGCGCCGTCGGATGCCAGTTCTCCGTCGCTGTGGATCCGCGTGTCGCTGTAGGTGAGGGCGGGGATGAGCTCGATGGGCCGCTGGAACTTGACGTCGCTCAACGTGATCTCCTGGGACTGGGTCATGATGGCACCGCCCTCGGGATCCAGCTCGGGGAAGCTGGTCTGCTCGGATTTGCGCCCGATATAGCGCGTGAAGAGCGCGCGCATGGTGATCTGCTTGCGGAAGGGGTAGCGCAGGCTCTTGAAAGGCACGGCCACCTCCACGCTGTAGCCGGCCTCGTAAATGCGGCCCTTGCTCTGCCACACGGTGTCGAAGCTGCCGTCGCCGTTGCCGTCGGCGTTGATCATGCCGTCTCCCTGCACCCCCAGGGGATTGACCTGGAACAGGTAGCCGCCCTGCTCGTCGCCGAAGGTGTCCAGCACCACGCCGATCCAGTCGTCCATGTCGATGCTGTCCCGCTTGGACATGGCGGCCTTGACCTTGGACGGTTCGCTGTCCCGGCAGTCGAACCCGAAGTAGATGTGGGTGCGGTCGTAGGCCATCAGCACGATGGTCTCCTCCGAGGCGGGCTTGCCGTAATCCGGCTTGAAGGTGAAGAAGCGGTCGAAACGGGTGGCCTCACGCCAGACCGCATCATCCAGCACGCCGTCGACCACCGGCGGCGTTTCGGTCCGGTGCAGGGGCACCGGTTCTTTTGCATCGGGGACCGTATCGGCCGGCGGTGCGGCCGCCGGAACCAGGGAAGAGAATGCCATGAAACCCATCAGAACGACCGTGATCTGCAATCGATCCGTTGTCATGATTTTCCTCCGGCGGGGAGTCCGGCCCGCCCATATTAATGTAAACGTGGATGGACGGAAATAAGTTGCCGGAAAAACGTCGGGGAACCAAAAATTTGAAACCACCCCCGCGGTATGGGCACCGGTGTCTGCACGCCCCCCGGGGACCAATCGCTGAATCGCGGGGCATTTTCTCCGTTTTTCTGTTTACCATGAGGCACTGCCAGCCGTTGAAGGGTATGGGGATGAACACCGATCATCGGAAAGAGGAGAGACCAATGAAACGAATCCTGTTGAAGGCCTTGCCGTTGCTGATCGTTCTGGGGATCTTCCTGATCCTGTTTCTCACGGACGTCGCCGCAGCCGCATAGCCCGTACCCGTGTCGTAGCTACAGTCTGTGAATCCCTTCCATAAGGAGCGGGACGCCAGGACTTTGCCTTAAATTGAATGGTTGGTAAAAAAAGTCAAATAGTAAAGCACCGTCCCCATTTCATGGGTGCTTGGTGTAAGAGAAACGTGGTATAATGGGACCATGAGGGTACAAAAAGGAGCCGTCCGGTTGGAAAGGATGGATGACCGAAACGATTCGTTTGTCAATCTGCCTTCCGAGGAATTGGTATCCTTTGTATGGGAGTTGACCGTTGAGCTCTGGTCACTGAGGGGAGAGGACGTTGTTGAACGAAGATTACAAAGAGATGTTGCAAATCTTACTGGACAATGACACAAAATTTCTCGTTGTCGGCGCCTATGCCATGGCCGCCTATGGCTATCCCCGGGCCACCGGTGATTTTGATATCTGGGTTGATAGCTCTCCGGAGAATTCGCGGAAGCTGTACCAATCGCTTTCTGATTTCGGAGCCCCGGTTCATAAGATTACCGAAGGTACCTTTACCGAACCGGACGTGGTATTCCAGATCGGGATCGCTCCCCGCAGAATTGACATCCTGACCAGAATTGACGGTGTGAATTTCGACCAGGCCTGGAAAGCAAAAAAGGATATCGTGGTTGAAAGCCTGCCCATTCCTTTTATTTCAAAAGAGAATCTGATTAGGAATAAAAAAGCCACCGGAAGAGAACGGGATAAACTGGATGCCGATTGGCTGGAAAAAACCGGAACCGGATCCTGATCTTTCTATTTCAGAAATCGGTTCCGAAATCGGGGATGGTGATAAAAAAACGCCTGAAATTTTTCGAGATTTTTTTAACACACATTTGGCACCATTGATAAAAATGCGGTGACGCAAGATCTGATCCTCGAAAAGGGGCGTAGGTCAAAAAAATCGGGGACAGGATATTTAATTGACCAGCGCGTCGCATACCCCATGATAAATCAAACGAAGGGTTGTTTGAGTGAAAGAGAGATTATCGCGAGTTTCATGGGGTGTGGAGACCATGCGCCTGGAGGGACTCGAACCCCCAACCTTTTGATTCGTAGTCAAACGCTCTATCCATTGAGCTACAGGCGCACGTGAGGGTTATGATACGTCAACGGTCCGTTTTTGTCAAGCCCGGCGCGTATTCGCGGAAATGCAGCCGCTCCACCGCACGGATCTGCCATTGAAAGAAGACACGGGACTCCGGGTCGGTGACCCATATTGAATATTCTGTGAGAGTATGGTAAAAATAATCTAACCCAAACGGTTATGGTTCGAGGCACCGAACCGTGTTGCGGCCAAACCCCGACGTTGAGAAAGAGGTCGACCATGAAGAAGCACAACCTGTCCTGGCTGTGGGGCAGTATGCTGATGCTGTTCCTGTTCGCCCTACCCCTGGTCCTCCTGAGGCCCGCGGCCCCCGGCGACGTCACCGATCCCTGGAAAACCGTGCCCGTGCACCGCGACCACCTGGACCACCGGGCGTTCTTCTCCGAACCCTTAACGGATCCACGGGACGCGACCCGCGCCTGCCTCTCCTGCCACGAGACGGCCGCGCGCGACCTGATGGCCACCGGCCACTGGAAGTGGGAGGGCGAGGAGGTGGACGTGCCCGGCCGCAGCGGCAAGATCCGCGTGGGCAAGAAGCACCTGATCAACAACTTCTGCATCGGCATCCGGGGAAACTGGACCACCTGCGTCAGCTGCCACGCCGGGTACGGTTGGGACAGCGACACCTACGACTTCACGCGGGAGGAGAATGTGGACTGCCTCATCTGCCACGACTGGACGGGCACCTACGTCAAGGGGGAAGGCGGCCTGCCTCCCGCCGACGTGGACCTGCTGCAGGTGGCCCGGAGCGTGGGCTACCCCAAGCGGGAGAACTGCGGCATCTGCCACATCTACGGTGGGGGCGGCGAAGGGGTCAAACACGGCGACCTGGACCAGACCCTGGTCAACCCCGCCGCGGAGGTGGATGTGCACATGGGCCGCGCCGACATGCTCTGCATCGACTGCCACCGCACCGACCGCCATCGCATCGCCGGCACCTCGTTCTCGGTCAGCATCACCCACGACAACCCCCTGTTCTGCACCGACTGCCACCCCGACGTGCCCCACCGCGACCGCCGCATCAACACCCACCTGGCCTCCGTGGCCTGCGAGACCTGCCACATCTCCACCTACGCCAAGCGCGCCCCCACCAAGACCGAGTGGGACTGGTCCCGGGCGGGGAATCCCGATCGCCCCGACGACGTCCACACCTACCTCAAGATCAAGGGCGAATTCGTATACGAGGAAAACGTCGTTCCCGAGTACCGCTGGTTCAACTTCACCGTCCAGAGATACCTGCTGGGGGATCCCATCGACCCCGAGACCCCCACGGACCTGAACCGCCCCCTGGGCGACCTCAACGATCCGGCGGCCAAGATCTGGCCCTTCAAGATTCACCGGGCCACCCAGCCCTACGACAGGGTCCACCGCACCCTGCTGCAGCCGGTCACCTCGGGTGACGGCGGCTACTGGCACGATTTCGACTGGGCCAAGGCCCTGCGGCTGGGAGCGGAAACCACGGGCCTGCCGTTCAGCGGCGAGTACGGGTTCGCCCGAACCCGGATGTACTGGCCCCTCTCCCACATGGTGTCGCCCAAGGAGCAGGCCCTGCAGTGCTGCGACTGCCACTCCACGGGCCGACGGGGCCGGAACCGCATGGACTGGGCGGCCCTGGGCTACCCCCAGGATCCCATCCACACCGGCGGCCGTTTGACCAACCGGCAGCTGCAGTCCGAGGAGTCCCGATGAAAAGGTCCGTATCTTCGCTGGTACAGCGTCTCGCCGCGCTCGTCCTGCTGGCACCGCTGGTCCCGCTCTGGAGCGCCCAGGAGCCGTTGATTCACCCGCCCTTCACCCTGAAGGACGCCACGGGGCAACCCGTCACGCGGCAGGACCAGATCGTCTCCTCCACCCAGAGCTGCATGCCCTGCCATGACGTCGACTACATCCGCCATCACTCCACCCATTACCACGACGGGCTGCGGCCCGGATGCCTGGTCTGCCACTTCAGGCCGGAGACCGACTGGTGGACCGCGGCCGCGCCCCAGGCGCTGATCCAGATCCCCGAGAACCTCAACTGCGCCTCCTGTCACGGCGTGATCGACGACTGCGCCCAGGCGCTGCTCCTGCCCGAGGACTACACCCGCAAACTCGACTTCTACGCCGACGGCGGCCAGTACGAGCTCACCCAGAGAAAGGGGGAGATCCTGGCCCCGCAGAGCATCGCCGGCTCCATGCTGAACATCGGCGGCAAAGACGGGATGAACTTCCCCTGGGACGTGCACTCCCGCCGCCAGATGACCTGCACCGCCTGTCACTTCACGGCCAACGATCCCCGTCACTGCAGCGTGATCCAGTCAGACCTGGACCACCTCACCCGCGATCCCCGGCGCATCAAGTCCACCGGCACCTACCTCAAGTGGCCGGATCACCGGCTGCAGGTGGCCACCTGCACCTGCTGCCACGATCCCCTGGCGGTGCACCGGACCATTCCCTACCGCGAACGCCACCTGGAGGTGCTGAGCTGCCAGGCCTGCCACGTGCCGTCGCTCTACGGTCCCGCCTTCCGTGCCGTGGACAAGACCGTGGTGCGTACCGACGGGGAGTTCCGCATCGAGTTCAGGGGCTCGGAGCGGACCCGGGCCGCCGACGAATCGATCAACGTGTTCTTTCTCGAAGGCTACACCCCCGCCCTGTTTTCCCATCCCCTGGATCTCTCCAAGACCCCCCAGAAGAAGGGACGTTTCGACCGCCATCTGTCCCCGTTCAACCTGGTCACCACCTGGTTCTGGAAATCGCAGGCCACGGGCCGGGAGGTTCCGGCCGAAATCCTGAGATCGGCCTTCCTGGACGCCGACGGCCACCGTCCGGACATCCAGGCGGTTTTCGATGCGGACGGGAACGGGCAAATCGACGACCAAGAGCTGATCATCGACACCGAGGAGAAGCGGGCGGCCGTTCGGGCCAGACTGCGCGAGTCGGGAGTGGAGAACCCGGTGATCGCGGGCCGGGTGGATCCCTTTCCCGTGACCCACGGCGTGGTGGACGGCGACACCTCCACCCGCGACTGCGCGGCCTGCCACGCCCGCGACGCCAAGGTGGGCGGGGATGTGATCCTGAGCCTGCGCTCGCCCATCGGGGCGACACCCGCGGTGGCTGCGGACGGGGTGGAGCTCAACGGAGACATCCTCCAGGACGCGGCCGGGCGTTTCCTGCTGCGGCGGAGCGACGACCTGCGTCACCACTACGTGTTCGGTCACGGGCGCAGCCCCTGGATCGATCTGGCCGGTCTGATCCTCTTCCTGCTCTCGCTGGCCGGCATCGCCCTGCACGGCGGGGTGCGGGTGCTCAGCCACCGCAGACTCCCGGACCACGAGGTGAAGACCGAACGGGTCTATCTCTACGGATTCTACGAACGGCTGTGGCACTGGACCATGGCCTCCAGCGTCATCCTGCTCCTCCTCACCGGCTTCGAGATCCACCACACCGGCGCCTTCTCCCTGCTGGGCCTGGCAAACGCGGTGTACCTGCACAACGTACTGGCGCTCATCCTGACCGTGAACGCGGTCCTCTCCCTGTTTTACCACCTGAGCACCGGGGAGATCCGGCAGTTCTTCCGCTTCAACCGCCTCTTCTTCAAGGAGTCCGTGGTCCAGCTCATGTACTACGTCCGGGGCATCTTCGAGAAGGCCCCCCATCCCATCGCCAAGACGGCCCAGCGGAAACTGAACCCCCTGCAGCAGATCACCTACTTCGTGCTGCTCAACGTGCTCCTGCCCTTCCAGGTGATCTCGGGCATCCTGATGTGGGCCGAGGGCCACTGGCCGGGCCTGTTTCAGACCATCGGCGGCCTGCGTTACCTGGCGCCCCTGCACAATCTGGGATCCTGGCTGGTCCTGGCCTTCCTCTGCGTGCACCTCTACCTGATCACCACGGGCCACTCGCCGCTCTCCAACCTCGTGGCCATGATCACCGGGTACGACGACGTGGCCCTCGAATCCGAGGAGGACATCCTTGTGAGCATGCGCTGGCGTGATTTCCTGCGCCACGCCGTGCGGCGTTCGCCGCCCGAGACCGGCGGACCGGGAGACGAGAAAAAATGAAAACCAAGAAGGAACGATACATCAACCCCTACCTGGGCGGCACGCTTCTGGGCCTGGTCCTGTTCGCCGCCTTCCTACTCACCGGTTCCGGCCTCGGGGCCTCGGGCGCGGTGAGCCGGGTGCAGACCGCGGCCCTGAAGGTGGTGGCCCCGGACCACGTCAACCGGGTGGGTTACTTCGCCAAGACCGGCGGCGGCAGCGACAACCCCCTGGACAATGCGGCCGTGTTCATGCTGCTGGGCACCTTTCTGGGCGGGCTGCTCTCCGGGGTCTTCAACCGGCGTTTCCGCCTCGAAACCCGCAGGGGCCCGCGGATCGGCAACGGGCAGCGGTGGTTCTTCGCCTTTCTCGGGGGCGCCCTGATGGGATTCGGCGCCCGCCTGGCCCGCGGTTGCACCTCGGGTCAGGCGCTGAGTGGCGGCGCGGTCCTGTCGGTGGGATCCTGGGCCTTCATGTTCAGCATCTTCATCGGCGGCTACGCCCTGGCCTGGTTCGTCCGCAGGCTCTGGACCTGAGGAGGAGACAACCCATGGCACCCTTCGACATACTGACACATGGCGGGACCTTCTGGGGCTACCTCGTCTCGCTGGTCATCGGACTCGGTTTCGGCGCGGTCCTGGAGATGTCCGGATTCGGCGACTCCAGGAAGCTGGCGGCCCAGTTCTACCTGCGAGACCTCACCGTTCTCAAGGTCATGTTCACCGCCATCATCGTGGCCATGTCGCTGATCTTCCTCTTCTCCGCCCTGAACCTCCTGGACACCTCCAGGCTGTACGTCAGTTCCACCCATCTGCTGCCATACATCGTGGGCGGCCTCATCATGGGCGTCGGCTTCATCATCGGCGGGTTCTGCCCCGGCACGTCGGTGGTGGCCATGGCCACCCTCAAGGTGGACGGCCTCTTTTTCGTGCTCGGCGCGATGTTCGGGGTCTTCGTGTTCGGCGAGACCGTGGTGCTGTTCAGCGACTTCTTCAACGGCGGGGACCTGGGGCGCTTCACGCTCCCGCAGTGGCTGGGGTTGGACGCCGGCGTGGTGGTCCTGATCGTGCTGGCGATGGCCTTCCTCATGTTCTACTGGGCCGAGATCGCCGAGCAGTTCTTCGGTCAGGGGAAGGCGCGGCCGGCGCTGGACTTCCGGCCGCGCAGCCGTTCCAAGTGGCTGGCCGGCCTGAGCCTGGTGGCCCTGGCCGTGATCACCATCGCCCTGGGCCAGCCGGACGTGGACGATCGCTGGGGCTGGATCGAGGAGCGGGAAGCGGGCAGGCTGGCGCGGCGAGAGGTGCAGATCCATCCCGGGGAGCTGCTCGAGGTCATGAACGACGCCATGCTCTACGCCCGGCTGGTCGACGTCCGGCCGGAGACCGAGTTCAACCTGTTCCACCTCGAAGACGCCGAAAACATCCCCGTGGCCGGCATGGCCGACTCGGCCGCGGCCCGCAGGCTGCTCCGGGTGGCGCCGAACACGGTGGTCGTGCTGATGTCCAACGGCGAGACCGGCGCCGAACGGGCCTACCGCATCCTCAAGGGGATGGGGGTTCTCAACCTCTACATCCTGGGCGGCGGCATCAACGCCTGGCTCGACACCTTCTCCATCGACCCGGCGGTGGCCCGCCCCGTGAGTCATTCTCCCGGCGGAACCACCGACGACGAATCCCTGCGATATCGCTTCCTGCGTTCCGTGGGGGACCGGATCCCGGCGGCCAACCCGGCCCGGGGTCTGCACGCCGAGGTGCCGGAACTGGCGTTCGCCAAGAAGGTAACGGTCCAGAAGAAGAAGGCCATTTCGGGCGGCTGCGACTAGCCCACCCAAATACCAAGACGCGATCGCAGCATCCCCATGCTCCCGCTGTTGACCCACGTTCCGTTTTCTGGTATCAAGAACCGGGAGGTAAACCCATGACATTAAACCTGACCCGGAGGCACCGCCGCATGTCATCCATGGCGGGCTCATGGCTCTTCCGCATCCTGATCGCATTCCTGATTCTGCCGGGGGGAGGGCTGTGCGCCGCGGAACCGGTTCTTCTCAAAGAGATTGAGAGGCCCGATTCCCTGCACGTGGACCGGACCCGGCTGTACGTCACCCAGGGACCGGAGATATTCGTGTACGGACTGGAGGGATTTCGCCCGGAGACCCGCTTCGGCAAACGGGGCGAGGGCCCCGGCGAGTTCAAGATCTCGCCCAACGAGGCGCTCCACATCAACGTGCAGTCCGAGCGGATTCTCGTGGACAGCTTCGGCCGCATCTCCCTCTTCACCAAGGCGGGACGTTTCCTCGAGGAACACAAGACGCCCTACCCGGTCCCCACCTACATCAAGCCCGCCGGAGATCTCTACGTGGCCATGGGCTACACCGACATCGACCGCGGTAAAAACCGCCGCCGGCTGAGCATCGACATCCTGGATTCCAGATTCCAAAAAGTCCGCGAGATATCCCACGCCTGGGACCACTACACCCGCCGCATCCGCGGGGTGTACGATTTCAAGACCCACGGGCACCTGATCCTGGTCTCCTACGAGGAGGGCGAATTCAGGCTGGACGGTTTCGATCCCCGGGGTAAGGCCGTCCTCTCCATCACCCGGCCGGATTTCGAGCGGCGGCTCGTCAGCGACGCGGACCGCCGGGAGGTCTTCGACCGGTTGCGCAGGGCCTTCCAGCGCGACTACAGCGACGACTACCTGGCCAAGCGGGTCGGCTTCAACACCCACTGGCCCGCCATCAGCGACTTCTTCGTGGACGAAAGCGGCGTGACAGTGGTCAACGGAAACCGCACACCGGGCACCCTTCTGCTCTTCCTCTTCGACCTGAGCGGACGCTTCGTCGGCGAGACGACCCTGGCCAGGCGCGGTGAAACCACCCTGTACACCGCCGCCGCCGGCCGGTTCTACCGGCTGTTCGAGGATGAAGACCGCGAGGCCTGGTTCGTCGAGGTCACCCCGCTGCCCCCGGCGCCACTGGCCCCCTGATGGGTCAGCGGAAGGCGGAAATTCCCGTGATTTTCTCCCCGAGGATCAGGGTGTGGATGTCGTGGGTCCCCTCGTAGGTGTAGAGGGTCTCCATGTTGCACAGGTGGCGCATCGCCTGGAAATCCAGGGTAATGCCGTTGGCTCCCAGCAGGGCCCGCGCTGCCAGCGCCGCGTCCCGGGCCACGGCCACGTTGCGCCGCTTGGCCATGGAGACGTGGGCGTAGGTCATCTCCCCGCGGTCGGCGAGCCGGCCGAGCTGCAGAGCCAGCAACCGGGCCTGGGTGATGTCGGTGGCCATGTCCACCAGCTTCTCCTGGCAGAGCTGGAACGACGCCAGCGGCCGGTCGAACTGAACCCGGTCCCGCGTGTAGGCCAGGGCCTCCAGGAAGCAGGCGGTGGCCGCACCCACCGCGCCCCAGGCGATCCCGTACCTGGCGCTCGTGAGGCACATCAGCGGACTCTTCAATCCCGCGGTATGCGGAAGCTCCCGGTGGGCGGGGATACGCACGTCCTCGATGGCCAGCTCAGAGGTGACCGAGGCGCGCAGCGACATCTTGTGGGGAATGTAGCGGGCGGAAAACCCGGGATCGTCATGGTGCACGATGAATCCCCGCACCCTGTCCTCCTCATCCCGGGCCCAGACGATCGCCAGGTCGGCGATGGATCCGTTGGTGATCCACATCTTGCTGCCGTTGAGGCGCCAGCCGTCTCCCTCCCGGCGGGCCCGGGTCTTCATCGAACCCGGATCGGAACCGGCCTCGGCCTCGGTCAGTCCGAAGCATCCCACGCTCTCACCCGAGGCCAGCCGGGGCAGATACGTCCGCTTCTGCTCCTCGGAACCGAATTTCCACAGGGGGTACATCACAAGGCTGCTCTGGACCGAGGAGAAACTCCTGACGCCGGAATCGCCCATCTCGAGTTCCAGGCAGATCAGGCCGTAGACGGTGTAGGACACGCCGGCGCCCCCGTATTCGGCGGGCACGAAGGGCCCCAGGAAACCCAGGGCGCCCATCTTGGGGACCAGCTCCCGGGGAAAATGCCCCGCCTCCCAGTGGTCGGCGATGTCCGGTTTCACCTCCTTCTCCACGAAGCGCCGCGCCGTATCGCGGACCAGCCGTTCATCCTCGCCGAGATCCCCCTCCATATTGAAAAAATCGAACGCTCTCTCTTCCATTTGTTCCTCCTGGGCCCCGCGTGACATCGCGCGGCGCCCGGATTGCCAACACCGCATTGTAGCGAAACCGGGCGCCCAATGCAATCGGTCCGCCGGAGGGCGCTTTACACCCCGCCCGGTTTTCCTTACAATGAATCCTCGGACCAACGAAGGAGGCATCCATGACACAACGCGTATTCTTCACCCTCTTGTTCACGGTGGCGCTGCTGGCCGCGCCGGTCGGTGCGGCGGCGGACGCCGGGACGGGCAAGCAGATCTTCCATCTGGGAGAAGCCCCCGGAGATCTGCCCTTCAGCCCGGCCATTCTGGTCAAGGGCACCCTGTACATCTCCGGTCAACTGGCCGTGGACCCGTCATCGGGCCGGTTCATCGACGGCAGCATGGCGGAGCAGGCAGACCGCGTGATCAGAAACATCGAGATCCTGCTGAAGAAGGCGGGATTCACCCTGACCGATGTGGTCCAGACCACGGTGTTCATCTCGGATTTCAAGGAGTTCGGCGAGTTCAACGGCGTGTTTCGACGCTGGTTTCCCAGTGCCCCCCCCACCCGCGCCACGGTGGAGGTGGCCGGCCTGGCCCGGGACGCCAAGATCGAAATCGCGGCCGTGGCGGTCAAATAGCCGGAAGATGAACGGTCCACTTGACTATCGGGCGGTCGGCCGGTATCATGGTGTTTCAGAGATGCCCGGATGCGTATGATCAAACCAGAGTGAGGAGTTCCATGGACATCAAAAAAACCCTGTTGCCGGAGGATCAGAGGAAACCCCTGTTCGAGGACGCGCTCAAGCTCCCCTTCGGCAAGGTATTCACCGACCACATGTTCACCCTGAATTACCGAACCGATTCCGGCTGGACCCAGCCGCACATCCGCCCCTACGGACCCCTTTCCCTCGATCCCGCCGCCCTGGTCTTTCACTACAGCCAGGAGGTGTTCGAAGGGCAGAAGGCCTACATGTCCAAGGAGGGCGACATCCTGCTGTTCCGCCCCGAGGAAAACGCCCGGAGAATCAACCGTTCCTTGGAACGGATGTGCATGCCCACCATTCCCGTGGACGATTTCCTGCGCTACGAAGAAGAACTGCTCAAGGTGGAAAAACGCTGGATCCCCGCCGAGAAGGGCACGGCCCTCTACCTGAGGCCGACGGTCATCGCCACCGAGGCCATTCTCGGGGTCCGTCCCGCATCCGAATTCCTCTTTTTCATCATTCTGGCACCTTCCGGCCCCTACTTCAAGCAGGGATTCAATCCGGTGGGCCTCTGGGTCAGCCGTGAATTTTCCCGCGCCGCCGCCGGGGGCACGGGCGCCGTGAAAGCCGGCGGCAACTACGGAGGCAGCCTGGCGGCCACCCGACAGGCCGTTGACAAGGGATACAGCCAGGTCCTGTGGCTGGACGCCAGGGAGCACCGCTACGTGGAAGAGGTGGGTGCCATGAACATCTTCTTCGTCTGGGACGGCACGCTGGTGACCCCGCCGCTGACGGGTACCATCCTGCCGGGCATCACCCGCCAGTCGATCCTGGAAATGGCCCCCGACCTGGGCCTGCCGGTGGAAGAACGACCGCTGCCCATCGACGAACTGGCCGACGCCATCGACTCCGGGCGTGTGAGCGAGGCCTTCGGCGCGGGCACGGCCGCGGTGATCAGTCCCGTGGGCGTGATCCACGTGGACGGCAAAGACCGCGTCATGAACGGCAACCGGACCGGCCCCTGGTCCCAGAAGCTGTTCGACGCACTGACCGGCATCCAGTACGGCGAGACGCCCGATCCCTACGGCTGGGTATACCGCATAACCTGAGGCGCCACCGGCTTTCTCCGCCGCGAGGCAGGCGGCCGGCGGGTGCAAGAACGCTCCGCTGTCAGCTTAAAAGATCTTTTCCCGCCGTGCGGGCATCACCTCGGCGGATCGGGCAATGTCACCCGGTACTTGGCCAGTTTGACCTCTCCTTCGGTGTCCTCCAGGGCCGCCACCAGATACCCGTCTCCGATCGCCAGATTGGTGAAGGGGGTGTTGAAGAGATGACCGCCCTCGGGGAATCTGAGGAAGGATCGGTAGAGGTACCTTCCCTCGGGCGAGAAGATATCGATCTGTTTGGGCTGCCGGTCGCGATCCTTCCAGTGCTCCAGGTCCGCCACGAAAACGTAGATCAAGCCTCTGTGGCCTTCGATCCGGTCGAAGGAGGCGATTTCGTCGGGGAGGCTGTCCACGATCTGCTTGACCGCGTCGGGCGGCATCTGGGAATCCCGGAACCGGTCTTTCTTCGCCGACCGGGACACCGGCCTCTTCTTTCGTTGCAGCGAGAAACGGCCGATCTGTTTTCCCTGGAGATCGGCCCTGTGGATGACGTAGGCATTGCTCATGCCGTAGTACAACGTGCCAGCGAAACAACCCACCGTCATCAGAGGGCTCAGGCCGGGCAGGATCACATCGTAGGTCTGACCCCCGCTCTGTCCCGTGCCCCCTTCGAACACCTCGAACTCGGAAAGCAATTTTTCTTTGCGGTTTTTCAAGTCGAAGAGGGATATCCTGGCCTTGCCTTCGGGCATCTGGAAAACCGTGAGCGGGGCCGCGAGCACCGTGGTCGTGTCGATGAAACCGACGACGTTCACATTGAAAGGCTTGGCCAGCGATTCGAGATACGTCCCGTCCTGGCCGAAGTAGTGCACCTTGGCGCCGTCGGGGACCGCCACCCGGTCGCCGACCGCATACATCCAGCTCTGGTTCTTGATCTCCCCCGGTCCCTCGCCTCGCTTTCCGAACGAGGTGATGAACTCCCCCTCCGGGGTGAAGAGACGGTTGGTGCCAAACTGCACGTCGAAGATCACGACGTGCCCGTTCTCCGTCACCGCCACCTGTAACGGGCGCCCGATCACCTCCTCACCGGCCCGGGTGACCTCCCACATCCTGCGGAGTTTGAAATCCCACTCCCCTTTCTCGGGGGTATCCGGATTCTGCACGGATGCTGCCAGACCGGCGAAACATACCAGGAAAACGAACCACAAGATGGCTTTCTTCATTATTCCTCCTCCGACATTCTGCGCATCGTTTATTCCAAATTCTTCCGGGATGATCTCCCCCCCGGGCCCGAGACGTCGCGGTTCAATCGATCATGATCACCTCGACGATCGCCTTGTTCTCCTCGGATACGTCCGGCGCAAACCGCCAGCGCTTCATCTGGGGCCGGTATTTCTCATAGAGCCCGTCCACGTCGTTTACACCCTCGGCCGCGTACAACCCGGATCCCCTGGCCAGACGAAATACGATCATCAGGTGAAAGCGGACCGGTTCGGCCGTTCCGTTGATTTTCCAGGGAGAGTACTTCCAGAGCCGGGCGCTCGCAGCCGCAACCTCCGCCAGGCCGTTCACGTCCCGGACCACGAACACGCGGTTCACGTTCCCTTCGGTGTCCGTGTGCCCCTCCAGCAGGACCACCCCCTCGCTCTTTCTCTCCCGGGCAGAGGCCGGGTAACGCGGGACGACGCGTTTGAGAAGTCTCGGCGCCTCCACGGTCTTCGCCACGCCGTTTCCCGGCTTCAGAACCCGGTCCCGCCGCCGGTGGACGGCCAGGAAGTAGACATCGCCCCGGGAGTCCTCGAATCCCAGGACGGCCGTCTTGTCCTGGGGCACGATGATCTCGGTTTCGAGCAGCGGGTCCTGCTTCGCGTCGTTTACGGACACGCGTACCCCGAACCGGTCCACGCCGTCGCGGGCGCTGGAAATCTGCAGGCCCAGCAGACGGCCGCTCAGGTCGATGTCCTGTAATGACGCCTTCCCCGATCCCTTGGGCAGCACCAGGTCGGCCTTGACCTGGAAATGGGCGTACTGCAGACGGTAGATCCGTACGATGGTGTCCAGTTCTTCGGCGAACTCGAATCCGGGTATGATGTAATCGTCCGCCATCTTCCTCAACCGGTAGTCTCCCGAATCCGGGGTTGTGGCCGGTGCACCCCCTTCCCTGACTCCTTTGTAGAGACGAATCTGCAGGACGACCCCCTCCTCGGCGTGGACCGTCGCCGCGCCCAGCAAGACCACCAGCATCCAGAGCCAACCCCGTTTCATGGCTTTCATCGGAATCCTCCTTCGTTTTTTTCCAACCAGATGAACTGGATCCCCGTGCCCCGGTCGTGAAAGATGTGGGCCTCGGCCGGGCGACCCTCGACCCGGGCCATGGAGACCAGGACGACACGCGAAAGGGTCGGCGGGACGACCCGGACCTTTTCACCGGCCTGAAAAACCAGGATGACGAGGCAGAGCACAGCCGCGCCCGCACCCGCCCAGATCCAGCGCGGCCAGCGTCGGAACGTCCCAACGGACCTGCGGTGCGGCGGCCGCTCCGCGGTCCGGATCCCGGCCAACACCCGTGGGCCCAACTCCGGGCCCGGGCGCCGATCGACAAAGAGGGAGGCCACCCGCGCCGACTCCTGTTCCAGCCGCCGCAAGCGGCGGCGGCAGCCCTCGCAGCGCCCCAGATGCTCCTGTACGACCTGGCGACGATGCGGAGGCAGCTCGGAATCGACATATCGTTGAAGCGTTCTTTCAGAATGACATCTCATCGGCATCCTCCTTGATCATCTCCTCCCTGAGCCGCTTCTTCGCCCTCAGGAGGTGGCTCGCCACCGTGTTCTCCTTCAATCCCGTCACCGCGGCGATATCCCGGTAAGAGAGACCGTGATAGTATTTCAGGACCAGGACATCACGGTACTTGGGCGGGACGGCGGCGAGAAGCCGCTGAAGCCGGCGGGCGGAACGGTGCATCTCGAACCTCTCCTCGGGCGGGGGAGACGTCTGCCGCTCCGTTTCGCAACGGGTGGTCTCGTTCAGGAAGCGTCGCCTGCGGCTCCTGCTGCGGATCAGCTCGATCAGGTGGTTGTGGGCGATGCGGAACAACCAGGGCCGAAAGCCGCGGGCCGTATCGAAGCGTGCCAGCGAGCGGAAGACCTTGATCAGGATGTCCACGGCGGCGTCCTCGGCATCCTCGGAACGAAGCCCGAAATGAACGCCGTAGCGGTGGAGCGGTTGCTGGAACGCCCTCACGATCACGCCGAAGGCGTCGGTATCGCCCTTCAGGCAGGCCTCGATCGAGGCGGTGATGTTTCGTTCGTCGATGGTGGCTGGCTGCATCCGTCCGGGTTCGCTTCGTCCGATGTGAATACGCGCGAACGGCGGAAAACTTGCACGCTCATGCGGGGTCCGGCGGAATGGTCAGGGTTTGGCCCCCACGGTGAAGTTGCGCCAGATGGCGGCGTATCCCCGCAGCCTCGCATCCGCGCGACCGTTCACGGTCTCCGGACCGTAGGATCCGTCGGGCTGCCTCGAGCCGGCCTCGACCCCGGTCAGGATCTCGATTCCCTCGTCGACGGTCTCGATGGCGTGGATGTGGAACGTGCCCGATTCCACCGCCTCGACCACCTCGGCGTGGAGCATCAGATTCCTCACGTTCTGATGGGGAATGATCACCCCCTGATCCCCCGTGAGTCCCCGGGCCCGGCACACCCGGAAGAATCCCTCGATCTTTTCGTTCACGCCGCCGATCGGTTGAATCTCTCCCTTCTGGTTGACCGACCCGGTCACCGCGATATCCTGACGCAGGGGAAGTCCGGAGAGGGCGGACAGGAGGGCGTACATTTCGGTGGACGACGCCGAATCCCCCTCCACACCGGCGTAGGACTGTTCGAAGCAGAGGCTGGCGCTCACGGTGAGCGGTTTGTCCTGGGCGTATTTATCCCGCAGGTAACCCGCGAGAATCAAGACCCCCTTGTCGTGGATCCGGCCGCTGAGCTCGGCCTCACGCTCGATGTTGATGATACCCGACCCTCCCACCGACACGTTCGCCGTGATCCGTGAAGGACGGCCGAAGGCGTAGTCCCCCATGTCGTATACCGAAAGCCCGTTGACCTGCCCGACCTCGGCGCCCTCGGTGTCGATCATGATGCTCCCCTCCTCGATCATCTCCTGGATCTTTTCCTCGATCAAGCGGGACCGATCCATCTTCTCCTCGATGGCGGTTTCCACGTCGCGCTTCCCCACCCGCGACCGTCCCTTTTCCCGGGCCCAGTAATTGGCCTCCCTCAGGATATCGGCCACCTTGTTGAACTGGGTCGACAGACGGTCCTGCTTTCCAGCGAGCTTGACCCCGTATTCCAGGACCGCACCGTACGCCTCCCGGTCGAAGGGAAGCAGCTTCTCGTTGTTCTTGATACGGGTGATGAAACGGGTGTAATCCGACATGCTGTCGGATCCCAGCGGTGTCACCGAATCGAAATCCGCCCGCAACTTGAAGATCTTCTTGAAGTCCTCATCCCGCGTGTAGAGCAGGTGGTAAAGCAGCGAATCTCCGACGATCGCCACCTTGACGTTGATCTCGATCGATTCCGGCTTCATGCCGGAGAGGGAGATGGTGTACATCGGCGTGTACATCTGGATCTCCACCTTCTGGTTTCTCAGGGACCGCTTGAAGGCCGGCCACACTCCGGGCTCGATCAGCAGGTCCAGGGCCTCGACGATGAGGAACCCGCCGTCGGCCTGCAAAAGCGACCCGGCCTTGATCTTGGTGAAGTCGGTCTTCATGGCCCCCATGCGGTTGGAGGTCACCTCCACGGTGCCGAAGAGGTTGTTGTAGGAGGGGGACGTCTCGAAGATGACCGGCGCCCCCTTCGCGCCGCAGTTGTCCACCAGGAGGTTGACCTGATACTCCGCGAAGGGTTCGTTCTCCTTGCGCGCCATCCCCATGAACGGCGAAGGGGGGGCGTCCTCATTGCTTTTCAGAAAGGTGTTCAGGTTGTCCAGGACGTTTTCCTCAACCTCCTCGAGGTACTCGGTCACCCGCGGCGAATCGTACTCCTCCTTGATCTCGTTGATGCGCAGTTCCACCAGCGGTGTGAACATCTCCCGGTCCAGGGCCTTCAGCTGGGTCACACCCCCCTTCTCGAGGTCGCGCATCTGCTTCATGACCGCGTTCATCTTGTCGGTCAGTTCCACGTGCTTCTTCTCGAGGGCCTCCACCTGCTTCTTCGTGAGAACACCCTTATCGACGAATTCCTGAATCTGGTCGAAATTGACGGGTTTGTCATCGATCACCGGCAGGATCACCGGGCGGGTCATCGTCCCCACCTGAATCTGAAGGACCGCGAATTTCTCCGCCTTCACCTCCTTCTCGAAGCTCTGGATCAAGCCCGCCTGTTTCTTCTTGACCCCGTCGACCACCTTCTTCTTCCGGGTCTGGTACTCATCGCTTTCGAAGATCGCGGGCATCGTGTGGGTCAGGTAATCGATGAATTCACGCATGTCCTTCTTGAACTCTCGGCCCTTTCCCGCGGGCAGTCGAATCAACCGGGGGTTGTCGGAATTCTTGAAGTTGTTGACGTAGAGCTTGTCGTCCGGGATCTGCCTCACCCGTTTGCTCTCCTGAATCAGGCATCTGACCGCGGTCTTGCGGCCGGTCCCGACCAGACCGTTGACAAATATATTGTACCCGTGACTCTCGATGTCGAAGGCCATGCGCAGGGCGTTCACGGCGCGTTTCTGACCGATGATGTCGGGGCATTCCCTCGTATCCTCCACGGTGTCTGTATCGATACAGTCGAGATCACATCGCCAGCGGAGCTTACCGCTCGGAACGGCATGGGGTTTTCTTTTCTGTGTCATGGTTCACCTCGGTATTTCAGCGTGTACAGGTTAATGATATTATTCGTCCGCCGCCTTGTCAATTTCCGGCCGGGTCCGGGAACGACGCAGGGTGCTCTCGACCAGGGACCGCGAACCCGCGCCGCAGCCGATGATCGAACGCATGGTCTCCTCGACCGGCACGTCCACGAGGTGGACGAAGGGTTTCTGCAGATGGTAGATCACACCCGAGGTGGGGTTGAGTCCCGACGGTACGTAGACCGTGTAGCTTCCGTCGGGATGTTCGTCGGTCACGAAGGCGGTCATCATGGTGCTGTTTTCGAAGACCCTCACCAGGGCCACCCGTGAAAAAGGCGCCCGTTTCTGCCCCAGGAACTGCCGAATGGTTTCCCGGAACAGCGAGTACCCCGGCGCGATTTTCAGGATGCGCTTCTCGACCCACTGATACAACAGCTTGCCCAGGCGGGTCCTCACCACCAGGCCGATGATGAAGAAGATCGCGACGATGGCTGCAGCCACCAGCACATCCGCCAAGACGCGCTGGAACTGGGACTTCTCCATCACGAACCGGGTCAGGGGGTGAATCACGCCGGTTACCAGCCTGAATGCCCAGCGGATGAAGACGTAGGTCAGGTAAACGGGCAGCACCACCACAAAGCCGCCCAGAATGGTTGTTTTGATGAAGTGGCGAATTTTCTCCATGCAATCCTCCGTTGCGCTTCGTCGGAACGGCCTCGAGGCACGGTCGAATCCGGCGGTGGCTCAACCGGCAGCCAGGTACCGCTCGCGCCAGAGGTGGAACAGGATCAGGGCCCACAGCCGATGGGAGTGGTTCTGACGGTTGGCGAGATGATCCTGGATCATCTGGTCGACATACCCGGCGTTGAACAGACCCGACCCGGCCAGCCGGGCCGGGGACAGGTACTCCATCATCAAATCCTTCAACTCATGCCCGAGCCAATTCTTGATGGGAATAGAAAATCCCTCCTTGCGACGCTGGATGATCTCTTCGGGGAGGATCCCCGCCAGCGCCCGCTTGAAAAACCACTTGGTGGTCCTTGCCCGTACCTTGTGGGAAGACGGCAGGGAAAAGGCAAACTCCACCATCCTGTGGTCCAGGAGAGGAACGCGGGCCTCGAGCGAAGTGGCCATGCTCATGCGATCGACCTTGACCAGGATATCGTCCACCAGGTAGGTTTTCAGGTCGAGAAACAGATCCCGGTTGATCCCGGAAAAACGTCGCGCCCGGTCGAAATAGAGATCGAAGGGGATCCGCCGGGGCAGGGACCTGAGATGGGTTTCGGCGATGAAATCGGCACTGTAGAGATGGAGCTTCTGATAGTTGGAGAGAAAGATCATCCAGCGGAAATGCCTGTTTTCGGCCGGGTTCTCAAGTCCCTCGCTGAAACGCTTGATCCGGTTGACGAAACCCTTCTTGAGGGGTGAGGGGGGAAACAGATGGGTGGCCTGAGCGAAAAGGCGGTGGGCCGGTCTGAACAGCGACACGTCGAGTATCCGGGCCATCTTCTGCGCAATATAGTGTTCGTAGCCCCCGAAGATCTCGTCCCCCCCGTCTCCCGAAAGAACCACGGTCACCTCTTCCCGGGCGGTCTTGGACACCAGATAGGTGGGAAAATTGGAGAAGTCACCCAGAGGCTCATCGAAGAAATCGGACAGATAATGGACCAGGTCCTGAATATCCGGAGACAACTTCTTCCAGTGGTGGTCGGTTCCGAACCGGCGGGCCACCTCGGCCGCATAGGGGAGCTCGCTGTACGATTTCTCCTCGAATCCGATGGAAAAGGTCTTGATGGGCGCCGCCGAGAGAGACGACATCGTGGCCACGATCGCGCTGGAGTCGATGCCGCCGGAGAGGAACGCCCCCAGCGGGACATCGGCGATCATCCTCATCTTCACCGCCTCCTCGAGCAGACCGAGAAACCGCTCGCGCAGCCGGGAAAAATCCCCTTCCGCCGGGTCCGGAGACACCTCCCAAAAGCGACGCAGTTCCGGGCCGTTCCCGTCGAAAATCAAGATGTGCCCCGCCGGCAGCTTCCGGATGGAGCGAAAAAGCGAGAAGGGCGCCGGAATGTACTCCAGCGTGAGGAAGAGATCGAGGGCCTCGGTATCGAGCGTCCGGTCGATCCCGGGGTACGGGAGCAGCGCTTTGATTTCCGATCCGAAGACCAGGTTGTGACTCTGCGGATCGTGGTGGTAGTAGAGCGGCTTGATGCCCACGTGGTCGCGCGCCAGGATCAAACGCTGCGCCCGGCGATCGTAAATGGCGATGGCGAACATACCCCGCAGGCGCTCCACGAAGTCCAGACCGTACACCTCGTACATGTTCACAACCACCTCGGTGTCGGTCTTCGTTCGGAAGCGTACACCCTTCGCTTCCAGGTCCCGGCGCAGATCCGGGAAATTGTAGACCTCGCCGTTGAAGGTGATCCAGGCGTTGCCCGTGTGGGAGCTCAGGGGTTGATGCCCGGTGACCAGATCGATGATACTCAGCCGCCTGGCGGCGAGTCCCACCTTTCCTTCCAGGAAGAAACCCTCGTCATCGGGTCCCCGGTGCCGGATACGGTCGTTCATCCGCTTCAGGACGTCACGGTCCGCGCGGTTGTCATTCTGATAGAAACCACAGATGCCGCACATCTAGTACTCGACGCGGATGAGGGCTTTGACCCCCACCACCCTGCGGTCGTTACTCTCGGGATCGTGCAGGTAAAAACAGTGCGACCGGTGGCTCTTGATTTTGAGATGGTAGATGTAGCGATTCTGAATTTTCAGCGTGTCGATATCGTGGAACGTCACGGTCACCGAATCGGAAGGACCGAGGCGGACCCGCTTCGATTCATATTCAAGCTGGACGGTGACCTCATTGTCGACCGGGATATTGGTAAGGTCCAGGGAAAACGCGTTCACCTTTCCGGGCACAGCCAGAATCATCTCCAGTTCCTTCTCCCCGTAGGTCCAGAACGAGTGTTTCTCCTCTCTACCGGTCTCGATGGGCCAGAAATTGTCGTTGATGAAGAAGAGCCAGTAGACGTGATCACCCCGGCGTACGAAATTGTGGAACGCGAATGGGTTTTCGTTGCTCTGCAGGTTCAGGAACTGCGTCTTCTCCGGAGGGAACAAACGAATGGGAAAGGAAAGCCCGGCGTATCGGCAGGGATCGGACCGGTGGAGGCTGTAGGTGAAGACACCCGAGAGCAGGATGAGGGCGACGAACACCGGCACCTTCAGAAACTTGAAGGTCTGCTGGCGGTATCCCAGGAAGAAGAAAAAGGGGAATACCGACAGGAAATAGCGGTTTCCCACCGAGCCGCTGCCTCCGAAGTAGTTGTCGGGTGCCAGTACGGTGTAGATCAGAATGATGGATACGATGGCCCCGAGGACGATCCAATCCTCGGGGACCTTCCTGCGGAAGAAGAATGCGATCAGGATGAAGACGGCGGGAAAGAAGTAGATCGCCATGCCGGTGAACCGGCCGAAGAAATAATAGAAAAGGTTCGTGGCCGCGATACGCGGGGAAAAGTAAAATCGCTGCCAGTAGTCGTCCGTGCTCATCTTTTTCCCGTGGGCGAAACCGTAACCGGGTTTCTCGAAGGGGAACTGGGAGTAGAAGGTGCGCCGCTCGCCGCCCATGAAGTTGATGTCGCCGGTCTGGGCGAAGTTGAACGCCAGGAAACCCATGCAGAAGAGGATGGAGAGAAGCGTGAGCAGGACTAAGCGCTTCCACTCCCTGCGCAGCAGCAGGATGACGTACACGATGGCGATGGGCACGACGGGCGTCACCTTGGAGAACACGGCGGCGCTGAAGAACAGGGCGGAGAGATAGAACCAGCGGGGATGCTTGAACCGGTAGAAGAAGAAGAACAATCCACCGAAGAGAACGAAAAAATTGAACAGGTCGGCGGTGAGCCATGACATGTAGACCGGTGTGACCGAGGCGAAGATGAAAATCAGGGAAAACCAGAAGCTCTTCATCTCGGGATGGTACTGCCGCAGAAGCAGGTACCCCATCCACAGGGACAGGAGCACCATCAGCCCGTTGAAAATGAAGAGGCCCTGGGTATCGAAGAGACGAAAGAATGGCGCGGCGAAGAGGGGATAGGCGAACGATTTGGCGTAGAAGAGATCCCCGTTGGGACCCTTCTTCAGGAACAATCCCTCCGGACCCCGCTCGAACCGGCTGTCGATGCGGATGATGTCGTTGCGGGTGTACTTCAGATCCAGGTCATAGGCCAGGCTCTGGATGATGGCGAAATAGGATCCCTCATCGGCGTAGAATCGTCCGTTCATCCTCTTGCGCTGATCGGTCGCCAGCGAGGAAAACAGAATGAATACGGAAAAGATAAGGAAAAAATATTTGACGCGTTTAGG
>Ga0180434_10002282_pt1 | contig 25999 bp, 16 predicted proteins | sample SS_ome_7_FD_132453 | JGI IMG/M metagenome (GOLD analysis project Ga0180434, IMG submission 132453) | Hypersaline lake sediment archaeal communities from the Salton Sea, California, USA - SS_1_D_2 metaG | ecosystem: Environmental > Aquatic > Non-marine Saline and Alkaline > Hypersaline >... | reverse complement strand
GGCCGGCTGTTATTCCCCGGGCAGGCAGGTCCTCATGCCGCAAGCAATCGCACGAGACGGTCAGAACCTGAAGTACGTGCGTGGTCCCGCCTTCCTGCCGCCCGCCCGGCAGTACGGCCCGAGTCGGATCTCCGTGCCCTTGATGGTGAATGTTGGCACGGTGCTCTCCCGGGTCAGCCAGGGTTCAAGCCACTGCGACGCGGGTTTGGATTGAACGTCCTTGCCGAGGAGCGGTTCGTCCACGTCGTCGCCCTTGTTGATTGTCTGGGCCAGGGCCCAGGGGCCATAGGTGAAGGCGATCCAGTTCGTGCCCTTCTTCGGCGTCACGACGTGGCTCTTGAGGAGGCATTCAAGTTCCAGCCCGACCTCGTCGCCCGTTTTCCAGGCCCGGCTGATGCAGTAGAAGCCCCGCTCATTCTTCCTGGCCGCGATCTCTTCTCCGTTGAACCGGGCGGAGGTCAAACGCGCGCCGGCGGGTTCCCTGAACTCCAGCGGAAACGTCTTCCCGTCGGCTTTTTCAAAACGGATCGTTACCCTGGGACTGAACGGATGTCCCCTGACCACGTTGATGTCAGCCTTGCCGAATGCTTCCGGCAGGGTGGCGCGGCAAGGGACCAGGCTGGCCAGCGCCACGCCGCCGTCCACTTCCCCCACCAGGGAATGAGAAAACATTTCCAGCGCCCGCGGCCCGCTCGAGGCGCAGCAGGTGATGGCGGGTTTGAAGTGCCGGCAGTCTTCATTGGCCCTGATGAAATAGCACCAGTCGATGCCCTGGGGATATTGTCCGGCCATGAGGTCGTTGAAGATGGCGCGTTCGGCCTCTACGGCGTATTCAGCCCGGCCGGTCAGTTCCAACAGATGCAGATTCAACTGGATCCAGGTGACCGTGGAGCATCGTTCGACCACGGCCCTGTTCGGATCGAAATCCTTCGGAAGCGCGAAGCACTCCATGTTCCCGTTGTACGGCATGTGCCGGCTCCAGGGACCTCCTGTGACGTACAGGTGGTGGGCCCGGATGTTCTCCCAGCCGTTCTGCACGGTCTTCAGGTATCGATTATCTCCCGTATGTTTATAGAGAAGCAGGTAACCCAGCAGGTTGGCCATGAGTTGGTACGCTTTACCGTCGCCCGGCCCCGAAACATCCTGCTTCTTCAGCATGGTTCCCATCAGGCGCAGGCCGGGCGTATTCTCGCTGCACTCCACGATATGTTCAGCGAACTTGAGAAACCGCTCCTTGCGCGTCCTCTCGTAAAGCATCATGATGGATTCGAGCACGGTCGTGCTCGATATGCCGCGCCTCGTTCCATTGCGAGTGATGTCGGCCTTGCCTTCGCCAAAGGTGCTGATCAACAAATCCGCCATTCGCTCGCAGGCGCGTACGATGCGGTCGTCGGGATGGAATCGCTCGTAGGTCAGCAGGCCGTACAGGTTGTAGCGGTGCGTCCAGACGTCCCAGTTCTTTGCGGCGGGCGCGTTGTACAAGCGTTTTTTCTCGGCATAGGTTCCCAGGTATCCGTTCGGTTCCTGGGCGGCGAGGAGCCGGTCCACGACCTGCTTGAGTGTTTTGCCGAGTTTTTCGTCGCGTGTTCGCTCGTGCGCCAGTGTGGCGGCGTGGAGCCATTTGCCGACGTGTTCCCCCTGCCACGGATGGCGCCCGGGCCGCGATTCAAATCCGGAAAGCAGATAGCCGTTTTCCCCGTCGACCATGTGCCAGAGGCGCTTCGTCTCCCACAATTCGACTCTTTCGGCAAGCAGCCCTCCCTCAAGCGAAGCGGGCAAAGGCCGCCACACGCCATGGTCCCTCACCCTTGTCCTTGGTGCCCCGACGCTGGTCGACGGAGCAGCCCATGCCGCCGCAGCAAGGAGCACCACGAACCACATTTCCTTTTTCATTTCCTGTTTTCCTTTGTGCGAGTTCGGCGAGTTTCCCGTTTGCCCGGGAGCACGGCCCGGGAGCGGACGCCTCCTGACCGCCCCCTCCACGGCGAACAAGGGCGGGAGGGACGCTCCTGTCCACGAAGGGATGGACCGCCGGCACGAAGCACCATCCTGCCTCGGCTTCCCGGCCCGGCCTCACGACGGCTGCCCGAGCATGGCCGAGACCTTCGCAACGAGTTGGTCGAGGTCTACGGGTTTCTCCAGGAAGTCGTCGACCGGCAGCCACACGTCGTCGATGTCGGTCTCGCCGAACCCGAGGGGAAACCGCGTGTTGATGGCCGTCAGCATGAGGACCGGCACGTTGGCCAGGGCGGGGTTCTCCCGGCGGAGGGTCCGCGCGAACGTAAACCCGCCGGAGGCATCCTCCGGGAACATGACGTCCAGGAGGAGCAGGTCCGGCTTGCGCTGCTGCAGGGCCGCTGCCGCGCCCTCGGTGTCCAGTTGAATGGCCACCTCGTGCCCGGCATGCTCCAGCGCCTTGGCGGCGGCGCGGGCGAAATCCTCGTCGTCGTCAACCAGCATCAGATAGGCCATGGGTACTCTCCTTGTGTTGGACGGCGGGCGTGGAATCCGACGGCGGCACGTGCACGCGGAACGTGGTGCCGCGACCGATCTCGGTCCGGACCCGGACGCGAACGTGATGGAGTTCGGCCACGTGGCGGACGATGGCCAGGCCCAGGCCCGTGGAGTCCGGGTTGTGCCGGGCCGCCTCGTTCGTGCGGTAGTACTCGTCGAAGATGCGCGGCAGTTTGTCGGGGGGGATGCCGATGCCCTCGTCCTGGACGTCGAGGTCGGCCCCGCCGTCGTCGGCCTGGCGGCAGCGGACCTGCACGCACCCCCCCGGCCGGGAGTAATGGACCGCGTTCGAGAGCAGGTTGACCGTCAGCATCTCCAGGTGGTCCCTGACGCCGGTCACCGGCGCCGGCGCCAGGTCGGCCTCCAGACGGACCTGCCGGCCGTCGGCCGTCTCCCGGACCTGGCCGATGCAGCCCCGGAGGACGTCGGCGAGATCGAACCGGTTGCGGGGCAGGCCGTCGGCCCCGGTGGACCGGAGGTTGGCCAACTGGAGCATCTCCTGGATTTCGCGGGCCAGGCGGCGGGAGCGGGCCCCGATGCGCCGGACGACCTCCTCGGCTTCCTCGGGCAGCGCGCCGCAGTGGCCCTTGAGAAGGAGTTGAGTGTTGGCGTCGATGGCGGCGAAGGGCGCCTTCAGTTCGTGCGTGGTCCGCAGCATGTGCTGGGTCCGTTCCTGGAGGACGGCCTCCAGCCGGCGATTCGTCTGACGCAGTTGCCGATCCCGCCTCTGCACCATGGCCGAGAGGTATGACGCCAGGTACCACACCACGAGCCACACGCCCTGCGTCAAGACGAGGTTCACGGCCACCACCAGGGGCGTCCGGGCGATGTGCCGTCGGACCGAGCCGTCGAGGTAGATGCCCCCGCCGGGAATCCATCCCGCCTGGTCCGCCAGCACGCACACCGTGTACAGCCCGCACGCCATTCCCGTGACCAGGAGGCTGTACGGCCGGGTGAAGAAGATGCACGCCAGCACGATGTGGAACAGGTAGGCGAAGGCGATGCCGGTTTCCAGGCTCCCCGCGAAATGGACGACGGCCGTCAGAACCACCAGGTCGGTGACGATCTGGCTCCACAGGTTCCCCAGGGCGCTGCGGAGGGACGGCTTCCGGGTCAGCCGGCCGGCGTGCCAGCGGAAGCCCGTGTTCAGCCCGAGCAGGACGCCCGCGGTCGCCAGGGCCCAGGGGCCGATCCGGAGCCCGAACCCCTCGAGCAATCCCGGAATCAGCCCCAGCACCCCCAGCAGTCCGAGCACGCCGGTCACCATCCACCGGAACGTGCAGAACCAGAGAACGTTGCGGACCACCAGGTGCGTCGAGAACGCCCCGGTGACCCCACTGCCGTAGGGCCCCGACCCGCCGCGCTCCGGGCCGCCCAGCGGCAGGACGTAGGTGACCTCGTTCGTCTCCGGCGAGACCGACATGCCGAACCTTTCGGACGGGTCCGCGTGCTTGGCGTCCCGGCGTCTGCATGGCCCCCCTGCCGACGGGCCGGCAGCCGCGCCGCCCTCCGGCGCCGGGGCAGGGCATCGTCTGCCATCGTCGTGACCGACATGGGACGGTGGCCGCTGCGTCGATGCCCGTGGCAGACCCGATGCCGCCCCGCCATTATATCGGGTTTCGCTTGCCGCGCCGAGGAGATAGAGCATGAACGGCCAAGCCGAACCGGCCGAACGCAAACACGCGCCGGGAATGAGCACGTGGATTCTTGCGGCTCTCGGCCAAGACCCGCGTGGGCATCCGCCTGAACGCGCGAAAGGGCCGGCGAACGTGACGGCGGCGGGCAAGGCCCCGGAACTCAAGCAGCCCGCCCTCGGCCGCCGCTTCGGTCTTGTGCGGAAGGGCCGGCCCGTCACCGGGCGCGATCCCCGTCCGGCCGCAGGCAGACGGTCCCTCGTCCGGGCCAAAAAGGCCTTGCCGACGGTCGGGTTCGCGATAGAATCCTCGAAACGGCTCGCGCCGGTCGTGGGCCGAAGACCATTTGGGAAATCCCGGACAACAGGAAAGGAGCGGTGGATCATGTGCGACCGAAGGGTGAAAGCGCTCGCGGGGATCGTGCTGGCGGTGTCGCTGGTGAGCCCGATTCCCTTCGCGTCGGTGTCGGCCAAGGGGGATCGGACCTCCCGCGTGCCCCACTTCACGTTTCCCAACACCCTGGAGGCGCAGCGGGCGGCCCTTGAAGACAATCCGCTGATGAAGCGATTCACCGAATCGCGCAAGACGCTCTCCAAAGACCGCTATCGGCCAATCTATCACTATGTGAATCCGGAAAGCACCTTGAACGATCCCAACGGATTGTGCTTCTGGCAGGGGCGCTGGCACCTGTTCTACCAGGCCTACCCTCCGGAGGACCGACGCCAGCACTGGGGGCACGCGGTCAGCGACGACCTCATCCACTGGCGGGACCTGCCCTACGCCATCTACCCGAACCCGGAAGCCAAGTGTTTTTCCGGCACCGCCTACGCGGAAGAGGACCGTGTGATTGCGGCGTACCACGGGGTGGGAGCGGGCACCATGGTGGCCGTCTCCGACGATCCGCTCCTGCTCAACTGGGAGAAGGTGACCGGCAAGGCGGTCATTCCGCTCGGGCGCAATCTCCCCTACAGCGTCTTCGACCCGTGCCTCTGGAAGCAGGGCGAGTATTACTACATTCTGACGGCCGGCCGGCGCCCCGGTCCCGGCGGCAAGCCCATTCGGGCCGAGTTCCTGCATCGCTCCAAAGACCTGAAGGGCTGGGAATATGTCCATCAGTTCATCGAAAACGACCGCTACGGGCTCGTCGGCGACGACGGCGCCTGCCCCTACTTCTGGCCCATCGGGAAGAACGGACAGAAGCACATCCTGCTGCACTTCAGCCACATGAGCGGCGGGAAATACCTGCTCGGCGATTACGACACGAAGCGCGACAAGTTCGTCGTGACCAACGGCGGCGACTTCAACTTCGGCTCCTGGGGACCCTGCGGCGTGCATGCGCCGTCGGCAACGCCCGATCCCGCGACAGCGGGAGCGGTAATCGTGATCTTCAACATGAACCCCGGCAAACCTACCAAAGGCTGGAACCAGATCATATCTCTGCCGCGACGCCTCACGCACCGCCCGAAAGGTTTTTTCAACCCGCTGAACGTCGAACCGGCCGGCGATATTGAGTCATTGCGAACCAATCACGTCCGCCTCGAGGCCCGAAAGGTGCCGGCCAATCAGGAGGTGGTGCTCGAAAAGGTCCGCGGCAACGCGATGGAACTCCTCGCCGAGATCGTCCCCCAGGGGGGACAGACCGTGGAACTGAATGTCCTCCGCTCCCCCGACGGCGAGGAAGTGACCCGCATCCTCTGCATGCGGGATCGGGGCTATCGGCACCGCGGCGCGTCCTGCGTGGTGTCGCTGGACACCTCGCGGTCTTCCCGGGCGGCCGATGTTCGGCTGCGCCCGCCGGAAACGGCCCAGGTGGAACTGGCGCGCAACGAACCGTTGAGGCTTCACGTGTTCATCGACCGGAGCATCGTGGAGGTGTTCGTCAACGGTCGGCAGTGCGTGGCGGCTCGCGTGTACCCGGAGCGGGAAGACAGTCTCGGCGTCTCGTTGCGGGCCCAGGGTCGGGCCGCCAGCCTCCAATCGTTGGACGCCTGGCACATGAAAGATCTCTACGGGTTCGGACGAGGGGGTGCCTCGGGCCCCGGCCATGATTGATCGACCCTGGGGCCTCTCGCGGTTCCCGCGGGCCCCGGGGGGCACGGTATCGGCCGGGGGCGGTTCCTCCAACGAGGCGGTGCGGACGCGGCGGCGGCGACCATCCGCGAACTCCGCCGAGGCCACGCCGGTGAACGGGTACCGCTCGGCGCCGCTCCCGCCGAGATGCTCAAGAAGACATTGGACAAACAGCCGCCTCTCAGGCATAAGGGCATCCGTAATGCGGACCCCGGACCCGATCGGAGAACCACGATGAAGAAACTCACAGCCGCACTCGCACTGGCCATCCTGGCGGCGTCGGCGCTGCCGGCGCCGGCGGTCGGAGGCGCACCGACCAGGGAAATGGTGCTTGAGAAGCGTTATGTAAATGTCCCCATCACCGGGAAGGGGCGCGGCGGCCGGATGGCTCTCAGGGTGGATGGCGAGCATCTCGGGCAATTCGGCCTGAGGCCGGCCGGGGACGACCCGGACTGGTGGGCGTTCTTCGACCTCGCCCGATTCAAGGGCAAGACCCTCTCCATCGAGATGAAGGGGTGGCCGAAGGATGCCGTTCCCATCACCCAGGACGATGTCATCAAGGGGGCCGAAGATCTGTATGAAGAGAAATATCGTCCCCGATTTCATTTCACCACGCGGCGCGGCTGGATTAACGACCCCAACGGACTGATTTATTACAAGGGCGTGTACCACCTGTACTACCAGCACAACCCGGTCTCAACCGGATGGGGCAACATGACCTGGGGGCATGCGGTCAGCAAAGACCTGGTGCACTGGAAGGAACAGCCCAAGGTCCTGTTTCCGAATGCCCAGGGCGCCTGTTTTTCGGGCGCAGCGTTTATCGACCGGAACAACCAGTTGGGCTGCAAGACAGGCCAAGAGGACGTGCTGGTGGCGTTCTACCTGCGGACCCGGATCGGCCTCTGCTTTGCCTGTTCCAATGATCGCGGCTATACGATGACCGATTACGAGGGCAATCCGGTCCTGACCCACCCCGGTGCCCGCATCGACACGCCCAGACCCTTCTGGTACGAACCCACCGGCCGGTGGATCGCCCCCACCTTCGACCATTTCAAGAACAAGAACGGAAAGCGACTCCGGGCGGTGGGGTTCTACAGTTCCCGGAACCTGACGGATTGGACATTCGAGAGCCGCGTGGAACAGAAAAAATGGGGCGACGAACTCTGCGGCTGCGCCGACTTCTTTCAACTGCCCGTCGACGGCGACCCGAAAAACAAGAAATGGGTCCTGGTCCTGATTGACGGCAGTTACATCGTGGGCACGTTCGACGGTCACACGTTTTACACGCTCTCCGACAAACCGGCCGCAACGGCCGACCGGGTCAGCTCGTTGGTTCGTCGGGGCAACTACTATGCCACACAGACCTGGCACAACGCACCGGACGGCCGGCGAATCCAGATTACCTGGATGCGCGGCGGCAGGTATCCCGGAATGCCGTTCAACCAGCAGATGACCATCCCCGTGGAACTCACGCTTCACTCCACGCCGGAAGGACCGCGGATGCGCATGAACCCGGTCGAGGAACTCGAGTCGCTTCGCACCAAAACGCATGAATGGAAAAACCTGGTATTGAAGCCGGGCAGGAACCCGCTCGACGGTATCGAGGGAGACCTCTTCGACGTCGAAGTCGAGTTCGAACCGGCCGCCGACGCGGAGACCGTCCTCGACCTTCGCGGGGAAAAGGTGGTTTACCATGCAGGCAGCCACACCTTGTCCTGCGGCAACGTCCGGACACCGCTCAAACCCCGGAAGGGCACAATCACCCTCAGGATCCTGCTCGACCGCACCTCCATCGAGGTGTTCGGCAACCACGGCCGCGTCTACGTCCCGCGCTGCATCCTCCCCAAGGACGACAATCGCTCCGTGAGCGCCTCCTGCAGCAAGGGCGAGGTCAAGGCGCGCTTCCTCCGCGTGCACGAGTTGACGTCCGCGTGGAAGTAGCACTACAACGCGACGTCAGCCTTTTGCGCGGTGGGTCTGGAGCACCCACCGCGCTCGAGAGGGCGTTTTCGGGGCGGCGCGGCGGGTGCGAAGATTTACCCGCCGGAGGCGGGCCCGCCGCGCACGAGTTAGCGTTGTAGTGGTAGGAGGTGTGTCGGAATAAGAAGGGGCAATGAATCGGAGGGGAGGCGCCGGCGCTTATTCGGGCGGCGAGCACGACCCGGACACCGCTGACTCCGGGGCCGAGACGCACTTGCATCGCGCGGCGAACCCACGCCCTTGGCGCGGGGATGGGCGGGGGGGTGACGGGGTAATTCAAAACGCCATGCCGACCTCGTCGTGCACCGGCAAGGCGGCCCTCTCTTGGAGGGGAGACGCGGCCCCGCCCCGGGGCGTGCCTACTCATCCGCCCAATCCGGTTTCGCGACTCCCCTTGCCGGGAACACGCAATTTATTCGGATGGGTGCCCTTCCAGCATCGCACAGCCGAAAACGCCGCCAGCCACGCCGCGAGCAGGGGACTGGAACTTGACGGTGACCTTGCCCTTGCCGCGAGTCAGTCTCGCGGGAATCTTGTACTCCACCTGAAAGAATTGGCCGGGCTTGTTCCTGCTCAGCCTCTGGGTAGCGATTTTCTGTCCTTCCACCAGCATGTCGAACGTCCGCCTGACGTCGCTGCCCCAATAGGTGCACATCAGCGTGGCCGGCTGCTCGGAGGGGACCTTCAAGTCGTAACTGAACCACCCGCCGTTCCGGGCGTCACGCCAGACCTTGCCTCCGTAGGGACCCGTCTGGGTGTGGGTGCCCTGGAGGTGATGCTTCTTCTCGTCCGCCTCGTCCCCGATAGCGACGTTGTCGAACATGCGGTCGGCAATGGATTGTCGTCTGGCCGCCTCTTTGGTTTGGCGGGCCTTGCGCCGGGCCTGGGCTTCGTCGACGAGGGAATCGGTTTCCTCCAGGCGGAACCGCGTGCTGACCACCGAATGCCTCTTCTTGCCGCGCTGGTACTTGATGTAGGTGGTCGCGATGATCGTGCCGTCCTCCAGCACTTCCATGCCCGGATAGCCGCAGTCGCCCCCCGCATAACTGTGGAGAAGTTTGATCCGGTATTGGCCGGGCCGACCCTTTCGGATATCCTCATACGTGCCGACCCAGGCGACGAAGTGGCCGTACGTCGGGCTGCCCTTGGCCTTGTCGCGGAAGGCGATGACCAGGCGTCCGTCGGGCGCGTAGACGCCCATGTGACGGTCGCCCGTCAGGCCCCACGGCGTGTCGACCGGGTCGGACCACGTCTTGGCCTCGTCCGTGCTGAACATCACGAGGCTCCGGCCCCGGTGCGTGTTCTCGCGCATCAGGCAGCACAGGTCCTTCCCCTCGGGCGAGCGGAAGACGAACGGCTCGCAGGGGTCTTTGCCTTGGACGTCGGCAATGACTTCCGGCTTCGACCACGTCAGCCCGCCGTCTTGCGTGATCGTCTGCATGACTTGAACCGCACCGCCGTGGCGGCGATGGTAGAAGCCGCCGTAACTGCCGTCCTTCAACCGGCAGACGGAACTGAAGGTCATGACGCAGTGGAAGGCCTTGCCCAGCGGTTTCATCTCCTTCCACGTCTTGCCGCCGTCTTCGCTGACGATGCGGGGCATGTTCGGACGGGCCGAGAAGACCCACAGCCGCTCCTGCCCCTGGGGGTCCACCAGGCGGTAGATGCTGGGGCAGTTATGGTGGCTCTTGAAGCCTTCCGGGAGCCGGTCGTCCAGACGCTTCCACGTCAGGCCAGCGTCGTCGCTCCGGGCCATGGGGCCGGCGTGACCGCCGTGACCGATGCACCACACGGCAAACATGGTCTTGCCGTCCGGCATCAGCAGCGTCGTGGGATGGCCCTGGTAAATCCGCTCCGTGCCGGCCGCGACGATCACGTGCCGGCGGGTCTGCTGCGAGATGTCCACCACCGGGATATCCGGCGCCTCGGTCCGATCAGCCGCCGCCGCGGGGCCCGCCAGACTCACCGCACAGACGGCTGCGAGCAGAATCCGGAAACTTCTTTCCAGCATGTTCATGGGTTGCTCCTTCGTTCGGGCAGCAAATCCCTCTCCTGGTCCGCCGACGGTTCGTTTCCGGCCGTTGCCTGTTGCCGGGTCTGGGCGCCGCGGCACCCGGAAGAGGGCCGGTAACCCGGATTTCGCGGACGGCTCTGGGCCGACGACCGCCGTCGGCCTGTCCGACGATTGTATCGCCGATGGCGCCCTCGGCAAGCCCTTTCCCGCCCCTTTTCTTGGAACGGAAAGGGGAAAGTCGGCGATTCCGGCGAATGCCCAAGGCTCAATGACCAAGGACCAAGGAGGCGGCGCGAAAGGGAACGGCCTGACGGCGGTCCTTGGTCCGTTGTCCTTGGTCCGTTGTCCTTGGTCCGTTGTCCGTTGCCGTGGCCGTTCGGCTGCTGCCTAATGCCTGTTGCCTTCCTTTGCGGCTCGCGGCCAGCGTGGGGCGGGGGGGGTCATATTCATAAACGTTGTTGCGACTGAAATCTTTTCCGTGGAGATGGGGGGCGAAATGGGGGGTTTTGGGCGTCGGAATCGCCGTTTCCAGCCCGTGAGGGCCGATTCCGGCCCGAAATGTTAAGATGGGTAAGGCAAAACGCGCGCCTTTTTTGCCCCTTTTTGCGAAAATTGATCGATTCTGTTCGGAATTGATCGATTCTGATCGCTTTTTTCCCAGACGATTCGACAGGCCTCGAAACGTCCCGCGGCGTTATTCCGGCTGGCCTCCCCCCGCCGGGCCGCCCCGAAAACGCCCTCTCGAGCGCGGTGGGTCTCCGCACCCACCGCGCTCGTTTTCAGTAGGCTGGGTGCAGAGCACGCGGCCTACATTTTCTCCCTCTCCCTTGATGGGAGAGGGATGGGGTGAGGGTGAACGGCCTGGACGCGTGGCCGCGATCCTCCTCACCCCTGCCCCTCTCCCGCCGGGGGAGAGGGGAATCGGAAGGCCTCCGCGCGGCGGGCCCGCCTCCGGCGGGTAAATCTCCGACCGGCCGCGCTCCAGCCCCCCGCGTCTCCACCCGGCCGGACAAGACCGGCCGGGCCACACCTTGTTATTGTCGTCAATCCGAAATCCGCAATCCGCAATCCGAAATGACAGGGCTCAAACCCCGCACCCCCTCAGGGCGGCGGGGGACGGGTACGGTCCTCGGCGCGGCGGCGGGCCTTGCGGAGGGTCTCGCCGAGGTCGGTCGGCGGCTGGGCCGCGTCGGCGCCCCGTTCCGCGGATTCCTTTTCCGGGCGGCGTGTACGCCGCCCCCTGCGCCGCGCGGGCTTGCGGGCCGCGGATGGGGCGGCTTCCTTCGTCTCTTCGGCCTCGCGGGCCTTGGCCTTGCGACGAAACCGGACGCTGCCCAGCGCCGCCGCCAACACGCCCGTCCGCCGCTCGAGCACTTCCACCAGGAACAGGGCGACCGCTCCCATCAGCAGCCAGGGCGCCAGGGCCACACGCCGGGGCAAGGCGGGCAGCGCCTCCCACACCCCGGCCAGGTCCACACGCTGCGTGCCGCCGGTGGCTCGGGCCAGGCGCTGGAGCGTCTCCCGTCCCCGCCGGAGGTCAGCCGGTTTGAACTCGGCCGAGTACGGCGCGCAGACGGGCGGCAGGGTGCGGCGGCCGACGCCCGGCACCTCGACGGATGGCAGGACCGTCTCCCGACCGCCCAGCGGCACGTCCGCGCGGAGCGCGTCGGGCGAGGCCCACGCCATCGCCTGCCGCGATGACCGCGGCGGCCGGCCCGGACGGCCGCGAAGCGTCCGCACCGTCGGCAGGCCGTCGAACGGGAGCGAGGCCCGGTCCGGGTCCAGGTGCAGCGTCACCGTGCACGTGGCGTCGCCCATCTCCTGGGTGATGAGCATGTTGCGTGGCAGCCCGCGGGAGCGGCCGGCGGTCCATCGGACCAGGCTGGTGAAGAAGTGGCCCACGTCGTCCCACGCGGCGAGGGGGCCGGCGTATTGGCCGTCGGCGTCGCCGGTGTAGCAGAGGGCCCGGCCTGTGCCGGCCGACCACGCCGCCACCAGGGGGGCCTCGTACTCGTCGAGGGTGACGGCGGCCAGGTTGGCCCCCGGGCGGAGGTAGCAGAGGTTGTAGCCGCCGACGGCCGGCATGTCCGGGAAGGCCCGGCCGGTCAGCGAGGCCATCCCGCCCGTGGCGCGGACGGGCGTGGGCTCGTCCAGGAACGTGCTCCGCGCCACGACGAACGTGTCCTGGGCGAAGAGGCGGGGCAGTTCGTGCGGCTTGCGGGTGAACAGGCACCGGCCCCCGCCGCGGGAGGCGATGTCTTTGAGCAGGCCCGCGTCCACGTCGCTCACGCTCCCCAGGCCGATGACGCTGACCGTGATGTCGGCCTGGCGGCACTTGGTGAGCAGCGCCTTGTAGTCGCCGGGCTCTTCGGAGTCGGCGGCATCGGCGAAGAGGATGATGTGGCGTGTGCTGGCCTTGGCCTTGGTGAGCATCCCGGCGGCGGTGGAGAGGGCCTCGTAGACGAAGATGCCGCCGCCCATGGCGCCGATTTGGCGAATCCGTCCCCGGATGCTCTCCTTGTGCCGCACGGGCGCGAGGGGCGCGACGATGTGGGCCGAGGAGTCGACGGCCACGCAGCCGAACTCGTCGAGGCCCGAGAGGAGGCCGACCACTTCCCCTGCCGCCAGGTTCGCCAGGTCCATCTTGGTCCGGCCGCCGGGCACGGTCATCGCCATGCTGCCGGACCGGTCGAGGGCCACGACGATGGCCAGGGCCAGTTTGCGGTGCTCCTTCCGCAATTCCATGGAGACGGGCAGGACGGGTTCCAGGGGCGAGCGGAAGTACCCGCCCGGCCCGTAGGCTCCCTTGCCGCCGGTCATCATCAGTCCCCCGCCCGCCTGCTTGACCCAGGCCGCCAGGTGCGTCATGCCGTCGGTGCCCACGTCGCCGGCCGGGGTGTTCTCGATGAGGACGGCGGCGTAGCGGGCGAGGTCTTCCAGGCGCCATCGGCACTCGCCGGGCGTGCGGGGTTCCACGTGGATGCCCCCGCCCGCGAGCAGGCGCGCCAGGCCGGATTCCTCCGACGGCGTGACCACCAGGACGGGCTTCCGCCCCCGCGCCGTGACCAGCCACCGGGCCCGGTTGTTCTCGGGGACCGGGTCGTCCGGCCCGCCCTGGACGTGGAGGGTGTAGGCCCGCGTGCCGGCCTCGCCCGCGCGGTCGCGGAACGCGAGGCACGTCGTGCCGGAGTCGACGGTCTTTTCGCCGGCGAGGACCGTCGTCCCGCCGCGGCGGAGTTCGTAGCGGACGGTCCGGCGGACGGGGACGCGGACCCAGGCGTGCATGAGGAAGGCCTCTTCGGGGGCGAGCGAGAGGGGGGCGTCGATCCGCGCGATGGCCAGGTCCCCCGCCGCCGGCCGGACCATCGCCCGGTAGTCGATGCCGATGCCCCGGGCGCCGGCCCGCGCCGCCGCCGCCCACGGGTCCGCGCCCGTGTACCGGCCGTCCGAGAGCACGAGCAGGCGTCCGGGGGACTCGGGCGGGATCAGGCCCAGCCCGGTCCGCAGCGCCGAGGCCAGGGCCGACGCGTCCGGGTCCGCGTCGCCGACGAAATCCGAGAAGCCTTCGCCCTCGGGGGCGGCTTCGACCACCGCCCGCCGGCCGAACGAGACCACCGCCAGCCGGTCGCCGGCGCCGCGGGCGTCGTCGAGCAGGCCGACGGCCTCGGCCTGGGCGCGGGCGGCCTCGGTCGGCATCGAGGCGCTCCGGTCCGCCACCACCACGACGGTGCCGGCCCGGCTGGGCAGGCGGACCGCGGCGCCGGCCAGCGCCAGGAGCACGAGGCCCAGGACCACGGCGCGGAGCACCCGGAGCCCGGGCGACGGCAGCCGCCAGTACCACATCGCCGCCGCCAGCGGAATGAGCAGAATCAGCCAACCGGGCTGGCTCAGCGTCACGGGTTCCGCTCCTTCGCCGACCGTCCGGCCAGCGCCAGGTGCCCCACGAAGACGCCCAGCGCGGCGAGCATCGCCATCCATCCCAGGGGACGGAGGCCGGTGCGGGTCGCGTCGGCCTGGTCCCATCGGCCCCACTCGCCGGCCTCGCACGCCCTCAGGTTCGACTCGTCCGGCGCCAGCGGGCTGGCCGCGAACCGATGCGTCGCCCCCTCGCTCCGGACCTCGTAGAGGCCGGGGCGCGTGGCCTGGACGGCGAGGCGGCGGTCGTGGACGGCCCTTTGGCGGGTCCGACCGTCGGGCGAGCGGACCTCGACCTCCGGCACGTCGGCCGGCAGGGTGAGGATCACGGTCGCCCCCAGCCGTACGTTCGCCCGCTCCGGACCGGGCAGATACCCCGCCCGGCAGGCCAGCAGGTTCCACAGCAGGACGGGCCAGTTGGGGGATTGGGTCAGGTTCGAGAGGGCCGGCCGGAGGCGGAGCCGGAACTCGCGCCGGCCCCCGCCGCGACGCATCTCGGTCACGAGCGGCACATTGCCGACCGAGACGACGGGCCGGCCCGGCAGCGGGGGCGTCCGGTCGGCGGCCCAGATGACCCCGCCGAAGTCCAGACCCGTGCACAGCGGGTGCGACCGGTCCAGCACGTACGGGCCGACGAACGCCTCCGCCTCGGCGTCCACGGTGATTCGCATCGTCCAGGCCTCGGGCGGCAGCGTCGCGGGCGGCTCGCCGTCGGTGATGACCAGGTGCGGCCGGTGCGGCGTGAGTCGCGCCCGGCCGGTGGCGTCGAGGCCCCGGCGGAGCGCGCCGGCGAGCGGCTCGTTCGCCACGGCCAGGCGGACGCGGACGGGCGGGGTCTCCTCCGGCAGGAGGGCGGCCACGTTGTCGAAGCCGAGGGCATCGTCCGGCAGGACGGCGCGGACGAGTCCGCCGCCGGGCGGCAGGTCAAAGAGCAGCGCCTCGCGCTCTCCCGGCCCGAGCGCCACGCGCTGCCGGGCGGGCGACCCGTCGGATTCCTCCGGCCGGACGGCGACGGTCGCCCGCCGCGGCCGGTCCGCAAAGTTGGCCACCTCCACCAGGCACCGGTCGCCGGCCGGGTCGGTGGACCGCGCCGCGTGGACGATGGCCAGGTTCGGGCGGCCGTGTCCGAACGCCCGCCAGCGGACGCGGCCGCGGACGTCGGGGTCCTCCGGGGGATGGTCGGTCACGACGAGGATGCGGGCGTGGGGCCCGCCGACCTGGGCCGCCAGCGCCGCCGCCCGCTCGAGGTCGGTCCCGGGCGAGAGGCACTGCCACCGCGCCAGCGTCTCGGCCGCACCGTCCGCGCCGCGGACCCGCTCGCCGAGCAGTTGCGGCTCCCGGCCGGCCACCAGGAACCGGACGGGCGTGTCGGGTTCGTCGCGGAGGAGGGCCTCGAGGGCCTGGCCGGCCCGTCGGCGGGGCGAGGCCTCGCCGCCCGCCTGCATCGAGAACGAATCGTCCAGGACGACCATCAGCGGCCCGGGGCTGCCCGCTTGCATCCGGGGGTCCGTGGCGGCCAGCACGAGCAGCGCCACCGCCGCCAGTTCCAGGATCAGGAGCAGCGGCAGGTGGAAGGTCTTGAGGATGCGTCCCCCCTCGTGGGCCCGGGTGGCGTCGGCCCACAGCATGAGGCTGGAGACCTGCCGCCGCCTCGACCGGCTGCGGAGCAGATAGATGGCCGCCAGCGCCGGCACGGCCAGCAATCCCAGGAACGCCCACGGCAGCGTGAATATCATCGGTGGCTCACCTCGAGGATGCCTTCGGCGACGAGGTCCTGCACGTCCCATCCCCCCGCGATCAGGTTTTCCGCCACGACGGTGGCCAGGGTGGCGCCGACCTGCCGGGCCGCCCGGTGCCAGTGCTGCTGGTGCCGGCCCAGTCGGTGGCGGTAGCGCTCGAGGGCGGCGGCGTCGGCGAAGACCTCGCGCTCCTGCCCCGACTCGCAGTCCACCAGTCGCGTGTTCCCCGACGGCGGCGGGTCGGCGTCGGCGCGGGCCAGCACCTGGAGGACGACGAGCCGGCAGGCGCCGTCGGCCAGGCGGGCCAGCACCGCCGACGGGTCGCCCAGCCACAAGAGGTCCGACAGGAGAAACCGCATCCCGCGCGGGGCCAGTCGCGGGGGCGACCCCAGGACCGCCTCGTCCGGATTGCGGACCGCCTCCAGCGCGATGGGACCCCAGGCGGCCGGGTCCGCCGTCCCGTTCGGCACGGGCTGCCAGCGTTCGGTCCCGATCCAGGCGCGGTGGGCGAAGCCGGCGCCCTCGGCGGCCGTCGCCAGCAGAGCGGCCAGCCCGAGCGCCGCCTCGGCCTTGGCGGTGCCGGTCAGGTCCATCGACCGCGACCCGTCCAGGAGCAGGTCCACGTGCGGGTTGATTTCCTGCCGGTACAGTTTGATGGAGAGGCGGTCGGTCCGCGCGTAGGCCGACCAGTCGATGTGCCGAAGGTCGTCGCCGGCATGGTAGGCGCGGTGATCCATGAATTCGAGGCTGCTGCCCGGGCGGTTGGCCAGGTGCGTGCCCGTCGGTCCCAGGGGGGCGCGCTTGGGAGCGAGGAGGGCGTAGCGGGCGCCGGCGCGTTTGCCGGCAAGCAGGTAGTCTCGGCTGGGCCTATCCATGGGGGGCCCCGTCTGGCATCGGGCCGGGCTGCGGCCGCAGCGGACGGAACGCCCGAATCTGCCGGATGAACCAGGGTATCGACGCTGCCGTGACCCCGGCGGCCCAGAGGCCGACGAACGCTATCCGGGCCGCGCGGCCGGACTCCTCCCCCAGGTAGACGGGGTTCAGGAACGTCAGCGGCGAGTCTCCCTCCATCAGGCTCCACAAGTTGTCTGACCCGTAGGCCAGGACCAGCAAGAGGAGCAGCGGGACGGACGACCCGAGCGCCGCCAGGGCCAACGCCAGCACCCAGGTGTAATAGTGGGGGAACCGCGCCCCCAGCCGGACGATGCCCCGCCGCAGCAGGCCGGCCGTCAGCGTGTACGCCACTGCGTAGCATGCCACGCCCGCCAAGCCTGGAATCACCTCTTCCGGGACCTGTGAGGGGGCCGGGAGCGCGTGCGACAGGACAATGAGCCGCATCATCACCCAGAGGGTCAACCAGGTCAGGGCCAGGGCCAGCATCGCCCACAGCACGCCCCCGGCCGCCCCCGAAAAGAAGAGCAGCGCCAGACCGCGGGCGGGGAGGAACCGTGGAATCCGCCGGCGCACCCGCGGGCCCCACGTCTGGCGTTCGCTCACCCCCACGAGCAGGGAGGCGGCGAAGAAGAACGTCGAGCCCCACGCCCAGATGCCCACCGCGATGGTGCTGCGCGTGACGTAAGACCAGCCCACGGCCACCGCCCCGCCCACGAGCCACACGGCCGTCACGTAGATGCGCACCATCAGCATCCGGTTGGCCGACGGCGGCTGCAGGATGGACACCGACGCCACGTGCAGATATCCCATGGCCAGGACCAGCGCGATGATTCCCCACACCAGGGGGGTCCAAATCGACCCGGCCGCCGGCGCGCCGAAAAAGAACATCGGACCGGCCAGCATCATCGAGGTCGTGATGGCCGCCGACCCGCTCGTCCACAGGATGACCGCCAGGCCGGCCAGGCCCAGCAGGATCTTCGCCACGCGGCTGGTCGGAATGCACGCCAGAAACAGGATGAACTGGACCGAGGCCAGAATGTACAGCGCGCCCAGGCCCAGCATCGTGAAGATGGTGGGCAAATCAATGCCCCGCAGCAGATACGTAAACACCATGAACGGCGCGCAGGCGCTGTAGATGAGCGCGACGATCATGGCGGCGGTCAGCATTTTGCCCCGGACGACGGCGCCGGCGCTGATGGCCGTGGCGAACATCAGGTCCCGCCGCGTGTCCGAGCGTTCCCAGGCCAGACGCAGCCCCGAGTACACCGGCAGGAAGATGATGCACACGAACATCATGAACGAGTAGAGGGCCGCCGCCAGGCCGCGTCCGGCCGACAGGCTCTCCCCCGCCGAATCGCCCAGCAGCAGCGCCAGGGCCACGATCGCCAGTTGCACGACCAGGAAGAAGAGGAAGACGCCGGTGACGATGCGGCTGCGGACCGCCTGGCGCAGTTCCTTCACCACGATGGGGTTCACCCGGTCGCTGAGCCTGCCGAGGACGGCGCCGGCGGCGGTCACTGGGTCTCGCCTTTCGTCACACTCATGAAGATATCTTCAAGATCTGCCTTGTGGTGGGTGAACTCCACCACGGGCACGCCCCGGCCGACGAGCGTGGCCAGGAGCGTCCGGCAGAGGGTCTCGTCGCCGCTGCCGACCACCGCTTCCACGTATCGGCCCTCGATTCGCCCCTCCTCGACGCCCGGCATCTGGACGACGGTCTTGAGCAGGTCCGGGAGCGGGGAGAGGCTGCGGATGCGGACCAGCCGCCGGCCCGTGTCGCGCGAAAGGAGGTCGTCCACCTTGCCGACGCGGACGATCTTGCCCCGCTCGATGATGACGGCGTCGTCGCAGATTTCGGAGAGTTCCGTCAGGATGTGTGAACTGACCAGGATGGCCTTGCCCTGGCGGGCCAGCAGCCCCAGCAGTTCCCGCAGTTCGATGCGTGCCCGGGGGTCGAGGCCCGCCGCCGGCTCGTCCAGGAGCAGCACGGGCGGGTCGTGCACGATGGCCCGGGCCAGGCTGACCCGCTGCTTCATCCCCTTCGACAGCGAGACCACCGTCTTCTCCCGCAGGTGCGCCAGGCCCGTGAACGCCTCGATGCTGCGGACGGTCTCGGTCCGCCGCGGGTCGCGGAGGCCGTACGCCCGCGCGTAGAAGTCCAGGTACTCGTGGGCCGTCATGTCGCCGTGCGCGGGGACGCTCTCCGGCATGAAGCCGACCAGGTGGCGGGCCTTCTCGGGGTCTTCGACCACCGACGTGCCGTCCACGAATGCGTCGCCGGCGGTGGGTTCGTCCACGGTCGCCAGGATGCGGAGGGTGGTCGTCTTGCCGGCGCCGTTGGGGCCGACGAAGGCGACGATGCGGCCGCTCTCGAACGCGAACGAAATGCCGTCCAGGGCGCGGGTGCGCCGGAAGTAGCGTTTCAGGTTCTCAACGCGAACCTGCATGCTCGCCCCCTCTCGAGATGCCCAGCACGACCGCCTCGTGCTGCCGGGCCGCGGCGCCCGCGAGCGGCCGCTCCACGAAAGGGCTCTCCTCCAGAAACGCCACGTACGTGCCCGGCCGCAGGTAGGCCGAGGGACTCGCCCGGACGGCGCGGGCGGCGGTGATCCAGTCCTGGGTGTAGAGGGCGCGGAACGGCTTTCTCCTGCACCGGCCCGGCCGGGGCTCGAGCGCCGCCTCGGCCCCGGGGGCGATGGCCTCCGCCCGGTGGAGCGCGCCCTTCTCATCGGCCAGCACGAGCCGCTCAATCCGCACGCCCAGCCCGTTGACCACGCGGACGCCGCCGCCGGCGTCGCGCCGGACGGTCAGGCGCTCGCGGCGGTCCTCGCACCGGCGGAACTTGAAGGCCGCCGGCACGCGCGCCCGCACCCATCCGGCGGCCAGGTGCTGGTCTTCCGTCAGGTGGACGGTCCGGCTGACGTCGGCGTCGGGGGGACGGTGGTAGGAGTGGGCGAAGTCCCAGTAGTCGTAAATCTGCGGTGTCAGTTCCGTCTGCCGGGGAAAGTGCAGCCCCCCGTGCGGCGTCAGCGGCGAGTAGAACGCCATCCACCCGAGCGTCGTAGCCCGGCTCACGGTCTCGTCCAGCACGGTCACCGAGAGCGTCCGGTACCGGCCGCGGATGCCCTCCGAAAAAATCGAATAGGCGAACACCAGACCGCACGTCACCAGCGACGCCGCCGGCACCGTGACGAAGAGCCAGATGCGGCGCCGTTTCCGCGCCAGCACGAAGAGGTTGACCGGCCCGATGAGGACGACGAACAGCAGCATCAGGAGCAGCATCCCGCGGACGGGCACGCTGATGGACTCCACCACGGGGAAACGCCGGTGGGCGTCGAGGGTGTCCGAGAGGTCCGCCCAAGGCTTGTACGTCTTCTCGACCGACCCGTAAAAACCTGCCTCGGTGGCCGCCCGACCGGCGTCGGTCGCGTGCAGGCACCGGCCGAACGCCGCGTATCTGCCGTCCTCGGCCGGACCGCCGCCCCCCGCCAGGGCAAGAGGACGCTGCGGCTCGCCGAGCACCAGCATCGTCCCGCCGCTCTCCACGTAGCGGGCCAGCGCCAGCCGGACGCCCGGGGGCATGCGGTCCACCTCCCGGGCCGTCACTGCCACGCCGTCCCAGCACGAGTAGGCCAGCCAGTTCGGGCTCCACGATCGCACGTCGTTGCGGGCCTCCTGGTGCTTGATATGGTCGCGGTCGTTCAGGGAGCCCGCGCGGCCGGCCTCCCGGCTGACGAGGACGACGCGCTTGATCTCGTCCGGGTCGCCGTGGTAGTACCCGACCCCGTGCGACGGGAAGGAGAGGTGAACGCCTTCGCCCTGCTCCCCGTCGACGTAGACGCCCGCGCCTACGCCGTCCATGTACATCGGTAACTGGAAGAGGGAGACGGTCATCGATGTGTCCGGACCCACGCGGACAGAGCGCGAGACGCGGCGCAGCAGGCCGCCGAAATTGGACCCGCCCGGCAGCGTGAGGGTCACGCGGTGGGCGTGGTCCGGCGAGGTGTTCCGCACCGTGAAGCGGTACTCGGCGTAGCCGTGGGTCGTGTCGACCTCCGGCCGGGGGATGGGGCGGACGATGACGTCGGCGGCGCTGGGAGGAGCGGTGGCAGGGGGCGGTGCGGCCGCGGCAGGAGCGGCGGCCCGGACCGTCGCCGCCAGGACGAGCGCCGCCCCCGCCAGGACAGGGACGACCCGCGCCGTCGCCCGGGCCGGGATGCGCCGCCCGGTGTGGCCGGGTTCGATGCCGGGGCTCACTCGTCCGTCTCCGCTCCGACCTGGACGTCGCGTGGCAGGTCGAGTTCCGCTTCGTCGAGCGCTTCGAGCAGTTCGTCGATGACGGCGAAGGTATCGATGCCGTCGAAGCGGGCCTTGTAGTTCAGGATGATCCGGTGATTCATGACGGCCGGCGCCACGGCCCGGACGTCCTCGAAGCCGACGGTCGGCCGGCCCGCCAGGAGCGCCTCGGCGCGGGCGGCTTCGGCGATGCCGATGGCGGCCCGGGGCGAAGCGCCGTAAGAGACGTAGGCGGCCACGCGGGGGGTGGCCTCGGCCGCGCCCGCGTGCGTCGCCGCCACCAGACGCGAGACGTACCGCGAGACCGCGCGGGGCAGGTAGATGCGGTCCATGACGCCGAAGACCGAGGCGAGCTCGTCGGCCGACATCGACCAGGTGACCGCGGGCGGCTCGCCGCGGCGGCGGGTCGAAATGATCGCCTCCAGCACGTCCGCCTCCGACCCGGGCACCTGCAACTTCAGCAGGAACCGGTCCAGTTGGGCCTCCGGCAGGGGATACGTGCCCTCCAGTTCAATCGGGTTCTGCGAGGCCAGCACGAAGAACGGGTCCGGCAGCGGCCGGGTCTTGCCCAGGAGGGTGACCGCCCGTTCCTGCATGGCCTCGAGCAGGGCCGACTGCGTCTTGGGCGAGGCCCGGTTGATTTCGTCGGCCAGCAGGAGGTTCGTGAAGACGGGGCCGGGGCGGAAGACCATCTCGCGCTGGCCGGCGTCTGTCTGCTGAAGGATGTGCGTGCCCACGATGTCGGCCGGCATCAGGTCGGGCGTGAACTGGATCCGGCCGAACGCCAGGTTCAGGACCGCCCCCAGGGCCTTCACCAGCGCCGTCTTCCCCACGCCGGGCACGCCTTCCAGGAGGATGTGGCCGCGGCTGAGAATCCCCACGAGCACCATCCGGTGCAGGTCGCTCTGGCCGAGCAGGACGCGGCCGAGTTGCTCCAGCGTCCGGGCCGTCAGGTCGCTCGCTGGACGCAGGTCCTCCGGTGGCAGGACGGTCGGCGGTTCGGTCATGGCGACTCTCCGTTAGCCGGTTCGGGGGCGGGGCGGGCGCCGGGCCGCGCTCGCTCGAAGTACCGCCGGACGGCGGGTTTGTGCTTCGGCAGGAGGAGGTGGCTGTGGGCCGACCCCCCGCCGCGGACCGCGTCGCCGAGCGTGCCGGCCGCGGTCGGTTCGCCGGCCGTCTCGACCGTCGGCGCGCCGGCGGTGACGCCCAGGAGTCGGCTCTGCTTGAGGTCGGCGGCGGTGGCCGGCGGCAGCGCCTGTTCCTGGAACCGTGTCCCGTCGGGGCTGGCGGGCGGGGCACGGACCAGGGGGGCGTCGCCCCGGCCGCGGGTGATGCCCCCCGCGCCGTACCCCACCTCGGCCTCGAGCCATTCGTCGATGATGCCCTCGATGGGGGCGCCGCCGGTTCCGGTCTCGGCCAGGAACTCGGCGAGGCCCTGGGCGCTGCACCGGCCGAGCCGCTCGGCCATCTCGAGCGCCTCGCCGTCGAGCAGCCGCGCCTCGAGGAGCCGGCCCAGCCGCGACCGGATCGCCTCTTTCGACCGCCCCAGCCGCGACGCCAATGCCAGCATCTTCCTGGCCCCGAGGCGGCCGGCACGGCAGGCCTCGGCGTCGCGGTCCGTACCCTCGCCCAGCATGTCGCACTCCTTGGCGGCCTTCTCGACGAGGTCGGCCAGTTTCTTCATGGCGGCGGTGGTCGAGGCGGGGTCCAGGGCGTCGGCGTCGGCGGCCAGGGCGCGGGCCAGCGATTCGGCCTTGGCCAGCGTCTCGGTCTGTTGACAGGCCTGCTCGGCCGCGTCGTCGGCGGCGTCGGTCAGGGTCTCTTCGAGGTGGTCGAGGGCTTCCCAGGTTTTGGCGGGGTCCTCGGCGGAGGCTTCCCGGGCGGCCTTTTCGAGGGCCTGCTCCAGTTCGCGGGCCTCCTTTTCCCGGAGGATCTCTTCCTGGCGGAGCGTCTCAATCTGCTCCCGCAACGCCGCCGCCTCCGCATCCGTATCCAGCGGACGCGCCTCGGCGTCGCCGACGTATCGTCGCGGCACGGCGAAACTGAACGCGAGGAAGACGGCGGCCGCAGCGGCGAGCGCAACCAGCCGTCGGCTACGCCACGCGAGCGTCGGCTCGGTCAGGGACGGGCCCGCTGCGGCCCAATCGCCCAGGGCGACTTCGGCCCCGGCCATCACGAGGCCCCCGGCCCGGTTCCAGCGGTCGAGAGCGGCCCGGGCCGCCGCCCGCGACGGCGTCCGCCGGATCGCCAGCACCACCGCCGCCGCCACCGCCGCCGCCAGGCCCACGAGGCTCCACAGGAGCGGGCGGGACGGCACGCCCCACACGGCACACAGCACCAGGGCCGCCAGGCCCCACGCGAAACACCACGCCGAGACCAGCCCGAGGACGTACCGAAGAAGCAGAAGACCGGCCAACCGGAGCCGGAATCCGGAGACGGCCCTGGCGGGACTTGCCGGATCGGTCATGGATGTGCCCTCCCTTGCCGATCGGTGGCCCCGGGCGGCGGCGTCGGCGAAGCCGTCGGCGGACACCGCAGCCGGCCGAGGCCAGAGGGGAGACGGATGAGCCCTTATGCCCCGTCCAGTATGCCGCGCATCGCGGGAGAGCACAACCTCGAATTGGCCGGCCTCCGCGATACGGTACGCCCGTGCGGGGCCAGTGTTCATCAGAAAGAATGGCACTCGGCCCGGCCGGGCCGGATGCCCGCCCCCGGTGGTCGCGCGACCCCGAAAGGTTCAGAACGGCCTGCCATCGCGCCGATAAGCGATAGGGGCCCCGTCTGCTCGACGGGCCCGCCCATTGCTCCGCATCAGGACGCGTGCCATGCCGACGGATCGCCGGCGGCTCATCTGGGTGCCCATCATCCACACGGAGGTGGACCTGGGGCGGATGCGCGAGCAGGTCAAGGCGGCCCACGTCCGCCGCCTCGGCCGGGCCAAGTGGGAGAAGCGCGTCCGCGAGGTGGACCGCCTGTGGGACGCCATCCGCGCCAGGATCGAGTCGCTTCGGCTCGACTGGAGCCGCGTCCGGCTGTACCAGGACGGGCTTCCCGTCTGCGGCCAGGAGGAGCGCATCGTGGCCGACATGGCCCGGGCGGGCAGCCGGAATCACGGGCTGCTGACGGAGTTGATGCAGCGGGGCGCGACGCTCATGGGCACCGAGTCGCCCGACCTTCTCCTCGAGGAGTACACCCTGGCCCGGCGCACGGTGTCCGAGCAGCAGGCCGCCGGCGAGGGGCAGGCCGGCGAGGCGCAAACCGGAGGCGAGGCGGCTACCGGCCGGCAGCAGGCCGACCGGCACCGTCGCCTGCTCCAACGCCGCGATGCCTACATCGCCCGGCGGATCGACGAGACCCTCCGGCCCGGCGAGACGGGCCTGCTCTTCCTCGGCATGCTTCACGGGGCGGTCAATCATCTGCCGCCGGACATCGAGGTGTCCCGGCTCCGTCCGGACCGCGGCGCGGACGAGCCGTCCTGACCGGCGTTTCGGCGCGTGTGACATTTCCCTTTAAGATTGACCCGCTTCCGGTCCGATAAGCACCGGCGTAAGCGCTGGGAGGGCATCTTCTGTGGGATGGGACGCCTGTCTCTGGTATGCGGTCCGGCTTTCCTGGTCGAACCGTCTCTCATTGTTCGGTCCCAGTCTGATTGCCCTTCCCCTGGTTGGCCCGTTCCGGGCGAACCTCGACTCCGTGTGTGCAGACGGGTGGTCCTCTTCCGTGCCGGTGCGCGCGGCCTGAATTGGCCGGGTCGGCGTGCGGCGTCGCAGCACGGGCGTGGATCGGAGGACACGACGGGATTCCTGTAAGGGGAGGGACCATGGCAGGACGGGACCGCTCGGGCGCGGACGTTCTCTCCTGTGGGCAGCGGACGGCGGCGGAGGCATCCCTCCGGGAGCAGACCGGCCCCGGCGCCGCCATCGGCCGGGTCCTGGACCGCGTCGAGAAGGTGGCCCCGACGCCCTACACGGTGCTCATCACCGGCGAGACGGGGGCGGGCAAGGAGTTGGTGGCCCGGTCGGTGCACGCCTTCAGCCGCCGCACCGGGCCCTTCGTGCCGGTGGACTGCGGGTCCATGCCGGCCTCCCTGATTGAAGACGCGTTATTCGGTCACGAGCGGGGGGCGTTCACCGGGGCCGACCGGTGCGTGCCCGGCCAGTTCGAGGCCGCCCAGGGCGGCACGCTGTTCCTGGACGAGATCTCCAACCTCCCGCTCGCCCTCCAGCCCAAACTGCTCCGCGCGCTCCAGGAAAGGCGGGTGACGCGCCTGGGCGGCAGCGAACCGGTGGACCTGGATATCCGGGTCATCGCCGCCTCGAACCAGGACCTTGCCCGCCTGGTGGCGGCCGGCCGGTTCCGGCGGGACCTGTATCATCGCCTCAACGAGATCGGCATTGCGGTCCCCCCGCTCCGCGAGCGGCGGGAAGACCTCCCCTTCCTGGCCGAACGGTTCCTCCGGGAGGCCGGGCGGGAACTCGGCAAAGAGGTGGGCGGGTTCTCCGAGGCGGCCCTCGAGACGCTGCTGGCGTACCGTTGGCCGGGCAACGTCCGCGAACTCCGCAACGCCGTCCGCCGGGCCGCCCTGCTGGCCGACGGCCCCGTCCAGGCCCGGCACCTGGGTATTTCGGCCTCCGGCCCGGCCGCCGATACCTCATGGCTCTACGGTCCCGGCAACCTTGACGAATGCACCTCGTTGAAAGAGGCCGTCCAGCGGACCGTCCGGCGCGTCGAACGCAGGCTCCTGCGCGAAGCCTTGCAACAGAGTGAGGGCAACAAGGCGCAGGCGGCGCGCATCCTCCGCATCGACTACAAAACCATTCACAACTGGCCTTTCGCAGGTTTCAGGCGGCTTGGGTAGCGGTGGAGAAGAGTTGTGCGAGGCGTTCGGCCATTTCGCGTGAGCCCCTGCGTCGGGGGGCACAGGCAAAAATCGTCTGCCGGAT
>Ga0180434_10002281_pt1 | contig 26008 bp, 24 predicted proteins | sample SS_ome_7_FD_132453 | JGI IMG/M metagenome (GOLD analysis project Ga0180434, IMG submission 132453) | Hypersaline lake sediment archaeal communities from the Salton Sea, California, USA - SS_1_D_2 metaG | ecosystem: Environmental > Aquatic > Non-marine Saline and Alkaline > Hypersaline >... | reverse complement strand
CTTGATCATGTGAAAGACCTTGCGGTCGCGCCCGACTCGCTCCTGATGGTAAAAGACCGGTCCCGGAGAATCGAGCTTGATCCAGATCGCGAGCAGCGCCATCACCGGCGCCAGCAGGATGAGTAGCGGCACCGTGACGAGCAGGTCGAGCGTGCGCTTGATCACGCCGTTCCAACCGGCGAGCGGGATCTCACGCAGACTGACGATCGGGATCCCGTCGATCTCTTCGAAGTGGGGGCCGCGCGATAGCATCGCCAGCAGGTCGGGCACGAACTCGACATCGACCGGCAACGCGCGACACTGACGCAAGACCTCGAGCAATGCTTCCTCGCTCGCCAGCGGCAGGGCGACGATCACGCGATCGATGCGTTCGTCGCGCACGATGCGGCCCACATCGTCGAAGCGGCCGAGCACCGGCGCGCAGTCCCCATCGTTCGCATCGCGGCTTTCCCCCGGCCCCGCCAGGATGCCGATCAGCTCGTGCGGCAGTCCGCTGCCGGTGGCGAGCGAATCGGCGACTCGCGCGCCCTGCGGCGTGCGGCCAATGACGAGAAAGCGCAGCGGCCGCCGGCGGGCGCGGGCCGCCGCGAGGCGCAGCGCGCCGATGCGGCCGAGGTGCAGCAGCGGAACGGCGAGCATCCAGATCAACGGCACGGCGATGCGGGAGAAGGTCACATCGCGGTAGAAAAACGCGATCCCCGCCGTCAGGGCCATGCCGAGCAAGGAGGCGCGCAGCAGATCGACCAAGGCCCGGCCGTCCCACTTCAGGCGCAAGCGGTAGAGGCTGAAGGCATGGAAGACGATCACCCAGACGACGGCCGTCGCGCCGGCCGCGATCAGGTAGTGAGCCAGCGGCGGAATGCCCTTGGGGGTGCCCCACAGCACGCCGACGAGCGGAGAGGCGAAGCGCAACCAGTAGCCAAGCATGAATGCGGCCCCGATCGCGAACAGATCGCTCAGGTGCCAGAGGAACTGCACCGCTGTTTCGCGCTTGCGCCGCTCTACATGGCCCATGGTCGCTCCCTCACATCTCCTGACGCGGAGGGCAAGCTAGAGCAAACAGCTTCGATCTCGCTGCGGATGCGGCCCTTGAATCGCTCGCGCGCGAAGCCGAGGGCATGCCGGCGACCCGCTTGCGGCGGGAAGCTCGCTTGCTCGCAGCGCTCGAGCGCCGCGCGCAGTGCTCCCACTTCCTGGCGATCAAAGAAGAGGCCCGTCTCCCCCGGCACGACCGTTTCGAGCGCCCCGCCCGCGCGGTAGGCGATCACCGGCGTGTCACACGCCATCGCCTCGAGCGGCACGATGCCGAAGTCCTCTTCGCCCGGAAAGATCAGCGCGCGCGCGCGCCGTAGCGTCTGCAGCAGTTCCGTCTCGCCGACCCAGCCCCGGAACTCGACGTGCCTGCCCGCCGTGCGCGCGAGCCGCCGGCGTTCGACGCCGCTGCCGATCACGACCAGGCGGCGCCCGAGCTGGCGCGTCGCTTCGATCGCCAGATCGATGCGCTTGTAGGGCACCAGGGCCGAGATCACGAGATAGAAATCTTCGCGTGCCACCTCAGCCGCCGGCGTGAAGCGCTCGGTGTCGAGCGGTGGATAGATCACGCTCGCCTCGCGGCCATAGTAGCGGCGGATGCGTTCGGCGACGTTCTGGGAGTTGGCAATGAAGTGATCGACGCGCTGACTGCTGACAGCATCCCAGGTGCGCAGGCCTGTCGCGAGGCAGGAGAGCGCCCAGGAGACCGGAAAGCGGTAGCGGCCGCGGCCGAAATAGTCTTCGTACGCATGCCAGACGTAGCGCATCGGGGTGTGGCAGTAGCAGACATGGACCGTCCCCGGATGAACGACGACCCCTTTGGCGACCGCGTGGCTGCTCGAGAGCACGAGATCGAAGCCACGCAGGTCGAAGCGCTCGATCGCCAGCGGGTAGAGCGCCAGGTAGCGCTGGTAGCGGGTCCGGCCCCACGGGGCCCGCTGCAGGAACGAGGTCCGAATGGGATGCCGCTCGATCGTCGGGCTCACACTCCCCGGCCGGTGGACGAGTGTGTAGATCGGCGCCTCGGGGTAGAGCTCACAGAAGGCCTCAAGGCACTTCTCGCCCCCTCGCATCCCGGTCAGCCAATCGTGTACGAGCGCAATGCGCACGGATCCCATTCTCCCGCCTCCGGCAACCATCGACGGCCGCGGCTCAGCACCGGTCGCGCCCCCCCCCGGTCACGCGAACTGCAACGATCCCGAGAATCTAGCCGAGAAGGCCGGTCGGGGAAACCCCCGGCTACCAGGTGAACGTCCAGGCGATGCGCACTTCGGGCACCGCCTCGACCGGTGGAATCCCGGCGGGCGGGGGCGCGACCGGCGGCTCTTGCAGGCCAACGTCGAAGCCGCCGAGGTGGGCGTCAACGTATGCGTCGGCCATCGACAGGATCAGCACCAGACTCGTCCACCAGGTGAAGTCGCGCCGGTGGCCGCGGTGCTTGCGCGCCAGCGCTGCGAGCCGCGCGCGTTCAGCGCTCTCCAGCGGCGCGCGGGCCGCTTGGGCGCGGTAGGCGCGCGTGCGCCGATCCTCGAAGTAGAGGCGCTCCAGAAATGCGCCCTCGAGTCCGGCCACGAGCAGCGACTTGAGCCAGGTGCCGTTCTTCGCCTGCCCCCAACCGGGCAGCAGGAGCGAGCGACCCATGACCCAGGTCGGCGCCTCCCAGCCGCCGGCGACCGCGTAGGCGGAATCGGGAGGAGCGGGGATCTGCGCCGGCACCGGCGCGGCGCCGAGCGAGAGCCAGGCGAAGAGCACCAGCGCGGCGCCACGGGCACGTGGAAACACGGCACGCTCCGGGTCGGGAGCCACGAGGGGCGGCGCGACGCCGGCCGCGGCCCGCGCGCGTCCGCCCCCCTCGAGCTGGCGGGAACGTGTGGGAATCGAACCCACCCCGGACGCCAGAGACGCCCGACACAGGCTTTGAAGGCCCGGGGATCCACCAGGACCCATTCGCTCCCGCAAGACCTATCAAGCCTCGCAGTTGCAGGCAACGATAGGGCACCTGACGGCACCCTGTCAACGCGCACCACCTGCGACCGAGCACGACCGGGAGGCTCGAGGTCGCCCTTTGCCGCCCAGCGACCGACCGCCCACCGCTCAGCCGACCGGCGCCTCACGCTCGTCGAGGATGCGCCGGGCGCGCAGGCGCAAGTCGGGGTGCGCCCCGGCATCCTCATAGACCGTCATCCAGAGCGCGCGGCCCGCTTCCTCCTCGCCCGACAGCCGGTGCGACGCCGCCAAATTGGCGCGCAGAACCGCCTCACGCTCGACGAAGCGCTCCCAGCCGCCGGCCGCCTCAGCCAGGGCGACGACCGCCTCGTGGCACCCCTCGCGTCCCAGCCGGCCGGTCAAGTCAATCAACGTTTCGTCGTCCGCCCCACGGCGCGCCGCTTCGGCTGCATCCCGCGCCCCCGCTTCCCACTCGCCCGCTGCCATCAGAATGGATGCTCGAAGCGCATAGAGCGACCAAGCTTCGGGATGTTCACTTAGAAGCTGCTCGAGGGCCGCCAAGGGCTCCCCCTCGGGACGTGGAAGCTCGGGGCGCAGGTAGAGCAGCAGATCCTCCATTCGGTTCGGATCGCGCGCGATCGCCTGGCGGAGGCGCTGGGCCGCCTGACGCGCCTCTCCCGTGAACCAGAGCAGGTGTCCCCAACAGGAGGACGTCCAGGCCGAATCGGGCGCCGCGCGCTCGAGCGCCTCCGCCGCGGTGCGGGCCTCGGCAAAGCGCTCCTGCGCCAGCAGCGCGCGGCACAGCGCAGCACGCGCCTCGATCGTCAAACGTGCCGCCGACTGCGCCGTCGCTTCCCCCACGGTCCCGGTCCCCGTCGGAGCCCCCGCCTCGGCCGCCAGACCCGCGCACGCCCGTTCGGCCGCCTCGCGTGCCAGCTCGAGCTGGCCGCGACGCAGGTGATGGTGGGACCGCGCGACATAGGTCGCGGCGTCAGGCGCCGTTCGATCCCACTCGGTACGGATCACCTCGGCATAGGCTTCCCTTGACAAGTAGGCCTTCTCCGGCGCTTCGAGTTCGCCCAAGAAGATCTCGACCAGCTCGCCGTGAGCCGCCAGCCGCTCGAGCGCCCCCGTGTGTCCCGAGTCGATCTCCAGCGCCCGGCGGTAGGCGTCGAGCGCCGGTTCCGGCTCCCCGCTCGCTTCGTGCAGCGCGCCCCGGGCGGCATGGTAGTCAGCGCTCTCGCTCATGCCCGTCGACGCCGCCGACAGGCTCGCCTCGGCCGCTTCGAGCTCGCCCCGCTGCGTCTGGCAAAGCCCGAGCAGGAAGCGCGCGCGCGCATCTTGGTCGTCAAGCGCGAGAATTGCCTTGAGCTCGGCTTCTGCCGCCTCCCATTCCTGGCGCTTCAGCTGTGATTCGACCGCCTCGATGTGCGGCGCCTTGGCGAGAAAGGCGAGCAGGCCCGACGTCACGCGGTGGCGCGGGCGCTGGCGCGTGAAGGCCTGCGCGTAGCCGACGACTTGGGCGAAGGGGATCTTCTCCGGTCCCTGCCAGCGCCGCGCCTCCTGGCGCGGCACGGGGACCCAGTCGGGCAGTGCGCCGCGCCGGTCGACCGGCGTCTCGATGCGGTAGAGGCGCCAGCGCCAACCGGCGGGTCGATACCCTAGAATCCGCTCGATCCAGTTCATCCAATCCACACTCAGACAGCCCCTTGTGGTCAGGCCTCTTGATCCGCTTGATCCGCCGAATCCGCGGGCGGATCGCTAGGAATCCGTCCCGGCCAACGCCAACGCCTCGATTTCGACGCGCGCGCCCTTCGGCAGGGCCGCGACCTGAAACGCGCTACGCGCCGGTGGAGCGTCCTTGAAGAAACGGGCATAGACCTCGTTGACCGCCTCGAACTCGCTGATGTCGACCAGAAAGACGGTCACCTTGACGACCCGTTCGAGATTCGAACCGCCCGCCTCGAGCACCGCCTGCAGGTTGCACAGCGCGCGCTCCGCCTGCGCCGCCGTGCCGCCCGCGACCAGCTCGCCCGTCGAGGGATCCATCCCGAGTTGGCCGGCCGTTGCGAGCAGCGCCCCCTCGCAGGCCACCGCCTGGCTGTAGGGGCCGATCGCCTTCGGTGCATACTCCGTCTCAACGATCTTGCGCATCTTGTTCCTCCTCTTCCAGCTTCGCGCGCCGCACTCGCGCCGCAACCGCCTCGACGCGGGCCACGCGCTCCGCCGCCAGGTCGCCACTCGGCGCCTCGGCGAACAGGCGGACGATCGGCTCCGTGCCCGAGGGGCGCACGTGGACCCAGCCATCCTCCCACTGCCAGCGCAGGCCATCCTCGCGCCGCGGCGCCTGCGTCCACTCGACGGCCAGGGCCGCCGCCAGATCGTCGAGCGCGCGCGGGTCGAGGGCCAGCTGCGCCTTGTGCAGCGCCCGCGGCGGGAACTGCGCCGCCGCCGCGGCAACGCCCCCCCGACCCGTCTCGGTCTCGAGCTCGAGCAGGCGCGCGACCGCGACTCCGGCATCGCGTCCGAGGTGCACGCACGGATCGATGACGCCGCCGTTGCCCTCGCCGCCGATCAGCGCCGCCTGCGCCCGCATCGCGGCTACGACATGGGCCTCCCCAACCGGCGTGCGCACGATCGGAACTCCGAATCGCTCGCCGAGCCAATCGATGCGGCTCGACGTGCTCCAGTTCGCCACCAGCGGACCGCGCTCGCCGCGGCGCAGGCGGGCGAGCGCGCACAGCGGCAACGTCCACTCCTCGCCCAGACCGGTCTCGGGCGTGACGACCGCGCAGCGATCACCGTCCGGGTCGAGGGCAAAGCCGAGCCAGGCGCCGCGGCGCCGGACCTCGGCCTGCAAAGGGCCAAGGCGCTCGGCGCGCGGCTCCGGGAATTCGGGCAACCGGCCATTCGGCTCACCGGCGATCCAGCCCACCTCGACCCCCAGCGCCGCGAGCAGCGGTTCGAGCAGGACGGCACCGGCGCCGTGGACCGCATCGACGACGACCGAGACACCGGCGGCGCGGATTCGCTCCACGGGCGTGTCGGCGAGGATTCGCTCGAGGTGCTGCGCCACGGCCGAGGCGCCGGCCGGGGTGCGTTCCTGCGCCGCAGCGTTCGCGTCTCCCGCAGCGCGTGTTGCGGGGCCCGATTCGCCAGCGGCCGGGGGCGCATCCGCGCCCCTCTCGTAGGCGGCAAGCAGGTGCCCCATCGCCTCGCGACCTAGGAACGTCCCGTCGGCCCCCACGAACTTGAGCGCATTCCAGGCGATCGGGTTGTGGCTGGCGGTAACGATCAGACCGCCGCGCGCCGAGCTGTGCTCAACGGCGACCTGCACCGTGGGCGTCGGCACGATCCCGAGGTGCTCGACCGCGCAGCCGTGGCGCGCGAGCGCGGCGGCGGCGACGCGGGCGAAGCGCCCCCCCGAGGGTCGCGAGTCACGGCCGATCAGCATCGAGCCCGGGCCGACCGTCGCAACGAAGGCGGCCGCCAGGCGGTCGACGACCTGGTCGTCCAGGCCGTCGTCGACGAGACCGCGCGCGCCGGAGACACTCAAGACCAGCACCGGCATCCGCTCCCCCTTCGCGGCGGCGGAAAAAAACGGCCCCGGCCGTCGAGGATCCGGGGCGCCATGCGACCGAGCCGATGAACGGACTCGAACCGTTGACCTGCTCATTACGAATGAGCTGCTCTACCAACTGAGCTACATCGGCAGACCCCGGAGGCCCCGGGGTGCAGTGACCGTGCAGCCCCCCAGAGTCGAACTGGGGACCCCGTGATTTTCAGTCACGTGCTCTACCAACTGAGCTAGGGCTGCAATCAGAGAAACGACCCACCAGGGTAGGCGGGCGCGGGAAAGAGCGTCAAGGGCCTTTTTGACTAGGCGGCCCGATCCTGCGGCGGCCGCTGCCGCCGATCACGCCCGCTGCGCCTCTCCCGCGGCCGGCGCCGCTCCTGGTTGACCGGAATCGGCAAACTGAGGGTGTAGATCGCCGCCCACTCGCCGGCGCAACGCACGCTGACTTCCCCACCGTGCTCGTGCAGGATTTGCTGCGCGACGGCCAGCCCGAGACCGGTACCAGCCGCCGCATCCGCGGCAAACGGCACGAACAGCTCTTCGACGACGTCGCCCGGCAAGCTCTCACCGGTATGGGCGATCTCGATCAGCACGAATTGGTCCTGGCGCAGCGTTTCAACGCGCAGCGTGTCGCTGTCGCGCGTGCTCTCGAGCGAGCGACGCAGGACGTTGCCGAGCGCCTGGTGCAGTCGACTTCCGTCGAGCAGCAGCTCGGGCACCGCTTCGGCGTAGATCTCTTCGAGCAACGTGCCGCGGCTATCGATCTCATCGCGCAGGCGGTCGATCGCCGCGCGTACGATGTCGTTCGCCTGGCGCCGTGCCAAGCGGGGTCCCGTTTCCCAGACGAACTCCCGCTGATCCTGCAAACGCTCTTCGACGCGCTGCGCCTCGCGTAGAATCACGCGTGCATACTCGCGATTCGGATCGCTCGCATCGAGCTCGCGTTCGATCGTGCGCGCGAGACCGGTGATCGCCACCATCGGGTTGTGCAATTCCTGAGTCAGGCGTCCGAGGTTCTCACCCAGCGCGGCGAGGCGTTGCTGACGGTGCAACGTTCCCTCCAGGTCGCGCACGCGCGCCTCGTTGTCGCGGGCACGCTCGGCGAGGCAGGCATTCTTGATCGCGATCGCCGTGTAGTTGGCGAGCAGGGCAAGGCTCTGCTCCTGCGCGGCGCCAAAGGGAGCGGCGCCGGCCTGCGCGCAGTCCGTCGCTGCGGCGGCGGTCGACTGCAGCACCACCAGCAAGCCGACGTGATCGCCAAAGGCGATCAGCGGCGCGAAGAGCGCCGCCGTCGGCTGTGGCAGCGCGTCGAGTCCGAGCTCCACCTCGGCGCGCAGGTCGGTGTGCTGGCTGCGGCCCGAGGCGAGCACGTGCTCCTGAGCGAGTTGCCCGAGAGCGGGCAGATGGGCCTCGAGGGACGCCTCACGCTCGGCCGGCAAGTGGACCGCAAGCAACAGGTGCTCCCCCGAGGTGTCCAGGGTGTAGACGAGGACGCAGTCCGCCGCCGTGCACTGCTGCGCCGTGCGGGCCACCTGCACGAGAAGGTCGGGTAGGTTCGTCGCTTCGCGCCAGGCATCGATCGCATCGGCGGCGCGCTCGACCGGGGCCGAGAATTCCCTCGGGTGACCGATCTTGGCTCTGCTATACTTCCCCGTTCCGGTGGCCGGGGATGACCGTTGGCTTGAGCTGCGGCGGCTCTCCTTCATGCGTTGCCCTCCGTCCCCGCGCCCCGGGGATGATCTGCGACAAGGAGGTAGAACTGATGACCCATGTGACGGATGAAGCCGGGCCAGATCACCAGGCGACCCCTCCCGACCGGCCGGGCGCCGAGCACCCGACGCCCCCCGCCAAGGGGGCCCGCCAGATCCAGATCGAGCTCGGAGAGAAGGAAGCCGAGGGAACCTACTCCAACCTCGTGATCTTGACCCACTCCCCATCGGAATTCGTTCTCGACTTCGCCCGGGTCCTCCCGGGCCGGCCGAAAGCGAAGGTCTATACGCGCGTGATCATGACGCCCCAGAACGCGAAGTCCTTCCTGGCGGTCCTCCAGAAGAACCTGGAGACCTACGAGACGAAGCACGGCAAAATCGCCGCCACCGGCGACTTCTCCCCACCCCGGGAGATCGGCTTCAAGTAGGGCCTTCTTGAGCCCGCGCAACCAGCAAAGGGGGTAGGAGATGGACCTATCCAAACGCGTTTCCCGGGCGCCCGCCTCCCCGATCCGCAAGCTCGTTCCGCTCGCCGACGCGGCCAAGGCGCGCGGCCGCCGCGTCTACCATCTGAACATCGGCCAGCCGGACATCCCGACCCCGCCGCAGATGTGGGACGCCCTGCGCGAGGCGCGCATCGAGGTCTTGAGCTACAGCCCCTCGGGCGGCATCCCGGAGTTCGTCGCCGCCCTGCAGCGCTATTACGAGCGCCACGGCCACACGCTCGACCGTGAGGAGCTGATCGTGACGACGGCGGGCAGCGAGGCGATCCTCTTCGCCCTCGGCACGATCTGCGATCCGGGCGATGAGATCATCATCCCCGAGCCCTTCTACGCCAATTACAACGGCTACGCGGCGTTGCTCGGCGTGCGCGTCGTGCCCGTCATCTCGACCCCTGAGGATGGGTACGCGCTGCCGCCGCGCGAGGCGCTCGTCGCCAAGATCACGCCGCGCACGCGCGCGATCCTCTTGTGCAGTCCCTGCAATCCAACCGGTCGCGTCTACACGCGCGCCGAGTTCGAGACGGCCGTCGAGCTCGCCCGCGAGCATCGCCTCTTCCTGATGGCCGACGAGGTCTACCGCGAGTTCTGCTATGCGCCCGGCCGCCCTGTCTCGGTGCTCGACTTCCCCGAGATCGCCGATCGCGCGATCATGGTCGACAGCCTTTCGAAGCGCTTCAGCGTCTGCGGCGCGCGCATTGGCTGCCTCGTTTCGCGCAATCGCGAGCTGGTCGCCGCGGCGATGAAGTACGCGCAGGCCCGCCTCTCCCCCCCGACGCTCGGACAGGTGATGGGCGTCGCCGCCCTTGACCTGCCGCCGAGCTACCATGCCGGCATCCTCGAGGAGTATCGCCGCCGGCGCGATGGCGTGATGGCGGCGCTGGCCGAGATGCCGGGTGTCGTCTGCCAAACGCCGCAGGGCGCGTTCTATGTGATGGCGAAGCTGCCCGTCGCTGACGCGGAGGCCTTCGTGCGCTGGATGCTGACCGACTTCGAGCTCGACGGCGAGACAACGATGGTCGCACCCGGCAATGGGTTCTACGCCACCCCCGGCGCCGGCGAGAGCGAAGTACGCATCGCCTACGTGCTCGCGGCCGAGAAGCTGACCCGCGCGATGGCGATCATGCGGGCGGGGCTGGACGCCTACGCGGACGCGGCGACGGGAGCATCCGCAAGAACGCGCTGACTGCGCGCAGCGCCGGCGACCCAGCAGGCACAACGACCCCCGACCGACGCCAGCACTCGAAATCCGGAATCCGCAGGCGACGGATGCGCCCCGCTCCCGCCGGCTCGCGCGCCTGCGACGCCGACAGCGGCGCCAGACCGAGATCGAGGGCGACGAGCTGTTTGATCGCCTCGGGCGAATTGACCTCCATCGTCACCCGCGGCTCGAGTCCCCGGGCCCGAAACACGGCGGCGACCTCCGCGCGGGTCACCGAATCGGCGGCGTGGTGGATCACCGGCTCGGCGGCCACAGCGGCGAGGGTCCAGCGCCGGTGCCGGCGCGCCCGCTGCGCAGCCGCGACGAAGCAGAGCGGTTCGCGGTGCAGTTCCCGCGCCTCGAGACCCGGCACCCGGCAGGGCAACGTCACGAGCGCCAGATCGAGCTCGCCGCGTGCCACCCGCTCGGCCAAGAGGCGCGAGCCGGCGACGGTGACGCGCCACTGAATGCCCGGGTAGCGCGTCCGAAAGCGCTGCAACCGCGGCGGCAGGTAGTTGATCGCCATCACGTCGGTCGTCCCGATGCGCAACTGCCCATGCTCCAGCCGCCCCCCGGCGCGCAATTGCTCGAGCAACTCATCCGCCTCCCGCAGAATCGCACGCGCACGACGGTAGAGCGTTGTGCCGGCTGGCGTTGCGCGCACGCCGCGCGCGGCGCGCACGAGCAGCCGATCTCCGATCTCGCGCTCGAGCCCCTGGATCTGAGCCGTGATCGCGGGCTGGCTGCGGTGCCGGCGGCGGGCGGCGCCCGTCAGGCTCCCCGCCTCGATGGCCGCCACGAAGCTGCGCAACGGTTCAAGCTCCATCGCTGCTCCTCCCTGCCTGACAACGACGCTCGCCGGACGATCCTCGCCGCCGCACGGCGGGCCGCCCGGGCCCGGCAGAACACGTCGAAGGGCCAGACGCTATCAATAGGAATTGTCAATGGGTCATATAGATACTATAGATTTGATTGATCTGTGGCGCCACCCCTACGATGGCGGCTCAGGGTGGCCGCCGCGGCCCGCGGGCGAGTGCCTCGCGGCTCCGGCGGCCTCGGATCGGAGAGGAACCCGCATGCCCAGCACCGACATCGCTCCCGCTCGCGGCCGCCTCGGCGTCCTGATCCCCGGCCTCGGCGCGGTGAGCACGACCTTCATCGCCGGCGTACTCGCCGCCCGCCGGGGCCTCGCCCCCACGATCGGCTCGCTGACGCAGACCGGCACGGTGCGTCTCGGCAAGCGCACCGAAAACCGCTCGCCGCGCATTCGCGATTTTGTGCCCCTGGCCGAGCTCGACGACCTCGTCTTCGCCGCCTGGGACATCTTCGCCGACGATGCGTACGCCTCGGCGGTCAAGGCGGGCGTGCTCGACACGGCGCTGCTCGAGCGCCTGCGACCGGAACTGGAAGCGGTGCGCCCGCTGCCGGCCGTGTTCGACCGGCGCTTCGTCAAGAAGCTCGACGGACCGCACGTCAAGACGGGGGCAACCCTACGCGAGAAGGTCGACGCGCTGCGCGAAGACATCCGGCGGTTCCAACGCGAAGCGCAAGTCGATCGCCTGGTCATGATCTGGTGCGGCAGCACCGAGACGTTCCTCGAGCCAGCGCCGGTGCATGCCTCGCTCGACGCCTTCGAAGCGGGACTCGACCGCAACGACGAGGCGATCGCGCCGAGCATGCTCTATGCCTACGCCGCCCTCGCGGAAGGCATCCCCTACGCCAATGGGGCGCCGAACCTCTCGGCTGACATCCCCGCCTTGGAGGAGCTCGCCAAGCGCACCGGCACCCCGCTGGCGGGCAAGGACTTCAAGACCGGCCAGACCTTGATGAAGACAATCCTCGCGCCCGGCTTCAAGGCGCGCCTGCTCGGTCTCTCCGGTTGGTTCTCGACCAACATCCTCGGCAACCGCGACGGCGAAGTGCTCGACGATCCCGAGTCGTTCAAGACGAAGGAGGAGAGCAAACTCGGCGTGCTCAAGACGATCCTGCAGCCGCAGCTCTACCCGGAACTCTACGGCGAGCTCTATCACAAGGTGCGGATCAACTACTACCCGCCGCGGGGCGACAACAAGGAGGGTTGGGACAACATCGATATCTTTGGCTGGCTCGGCTATCCGATGCAGATCAAGATCGACTTCCTCTGCCGCGATTCGATCCTCGCCGCGCCGATCGTCCTCGACTTGGCCCTCTTCCTCGACATGGCGAAGCGGGCGGGGATGTCAGGCATTCAGGAATGGCTCTCCTTCTACTTCAAGAGCCCGATTCATGCGCGCGAGATCTATCCGGAGCACGACCTGTTCATCCAGCTGATGAAGCTGAAGAACACATTGCGCCACTTGCGCGGCGAGGAGTTGATCACCCACTTGGGGCTCGAATACTACGACTAGGTGGTGGATTCGCGTCCGCCGCGCGCGACGTGCCTAGCCGGCCCGCAGAAGGAGTTTCGCGGCCAAGCCTGGGGCACCATCTGCGCCGCACGATCTAGGCGCCCGTGGCCGCCTCGTATTCGACGTTTAGCTCATATGTCTCCGGCGTCCGGAACTCGAAGCTGACCTGCTCCGCCCCGAAGGCGGCGCTCAAAGAGCGCAATGTCGCCTCGGCCGAGCGCTGCACCTCCGCCTCGTAGCTGGCGATCAAGTCGCGCGCCTGCTTCTCGGCGTGCCCCTTGGCGGCCGCCAGCAGTCGGTTGCGGTGTTCCTGGGAGAACCCATCCATCAGAAAGCCGTTGAGCAAATCCGGCAAGAGCCAGGGCAGCAAGCGCGCGCGCTGCTCGTCATAGAATCGGATGTCGCGGATGCTGACTTCGTAGAGGCAGGGAGGCATGTAGATGCGATAGGCGTGCAATCCCTCGGAGACGATCTCGAAGTCGGAACGCCGCAGGTCGTAGCGAAAGTCGATGCCAAACTCGAAGATCATCGCCATGCGCTTATCGGAGAGAACCCAGCGCAGGTAGCGCGCACCGAAGCTGCCCCAACTGTGGTCGGTCTCGGTCACGATCTCCTTGGTGATCACCTTGAACGCCGAGAGGTGGCCGATCGCACGCAGTTGCTCGATCGTCGCGTGGACCGAGATGCGGGACGCGGAGGTGCCGCTGCGCCCGCGGCGCCAGAGGTAGAGACCCAGGCCTGCGACCGCCGCCACGGCGACGCCAATCAGGAAGCCGCTGAAAACGTCCATCCCTCCCTCCTTCCCATCTGTGGCCGGCGCCCCCTGCCCTGCCAGCGGCCGGGATCCGCGCGCAGAGCTATGCGCGGCGGACGATGCGGTTGCACAAGCGACCGACCCCCTCGAGCGTAACGACCATCTCGTCACCGTCCATCAAGAACGTCGGCGGATCGCGGAAGACACCGACCCCGGCCGGCGTTCCCGTGGCGATCACATCACCCGGCTCGAGCGTCATCTGGTGGCTGATGTAGCTGACGATCGCCGCCGCGGAGAAGGCCATCTCGGCCGTCGAGGCCGCCTGCCGGCGCTCCCCGTTGATGTCGCACGTGAGCGCCAGCGCGTCCGGATCGCCGATCTCATCCAGCGTCACCGCCCAGGGTCCGATCGGACCGAAGGTGTCGAAGCTCTTGCCGCGCAACCAGAGTTTGTCCCCGAACTGCGCCGCGCGGCCACTGACATCATTAAATGCCGTCACGCCGACGACATGGGCCAGCGCGGCACTCTGCGGCACGGCAGACGCGCGCCGCCCAATGAGAAGCGCCATCTCCGCCTCGTAGTCAGGTCGCGACTCCTGGGGCGGCACGACCACGTCGGCGCGATTCCCGACCAGGCACGAAGGGGCCTTGGCGAAAAGCAGCGGCTCGGCCCGCACGGTGCGCTGCTGTTCAGCGGCATGCGCCGGATAATTGCGCCCCAGGGCGATCACCTTCGACGGCCCGGGCACCGGAGGCGCCAGTTGCAGATCCTCCAACGCCAGGACGTGCCGCGCCGCGAAGCCGCCGTCGGCGATGATCCGCTCCAGCCGGGCGAGCCCCCCTTCGCGCGCGAGCACGCCGCGCCAGGTGCGCGGTCCATGGGGCCACTGCCCGGCGACATCGAGCACGCCCCCGTCCGGCAAGAGCACACCCGGGCGTTCGCCCCCGGGCTGGCCGAAACTCAACCAGCGCATCTTCCATCTCCCTGCGGCGCCGTGGTGCTGCGTCCCTCAGGCGGGCGGACGCGTCTTCCAGCGCCGGTGCATCCAGAACCACTGGTCCGGATGGCGCCGAATGAAGGCTTCCAGCCGCTGCGCGTAGATCCCCATGATGCGCGCCACCTCTGCCGTCTCATCGCGCGTCGGATCGGGCAGCAGCGGCGGATAGACTTCAATCCGATGCCCTTCGATCCCGACGCGATGATCAAAGGCGATCACGATGGGCGCCCCGGTGCGGTAGGCGAAGCGCGCCGGCCCAACGGCGGTCGACGCCGCGCGACCGAAGAACGGCAAGAACAGGCCGCCCGGTCCGGCATCCTGTTCGGCGGCGATCCCGACACGCCCCCCGGCGCGCAGCCGGCGCAAGACCTGGCGCAACGCCGACCCGATCGGAATCATCTCCATCCCCATCCGCTGGCGCGTGCGCTTGACGAAGCGATCCACGTACGGATTGCGCTGGTCGGCAATGATCGTTGCGAGGGGGGCATCGTAGTAGCTGATGAACGACCCACACAGCTCCCAGTTGCCGACGTGAGCCGTAAGGTAGATCACACCGCGGCGGAGCGCGCGCGCCGCTTCGATGTGTTGCGGCTCCGAGAGGTGTGCGCGATCTGCCAGATGACGGGGGTTGCGCCACGCGAAGCGCAGCAACTCGACGAAACTCATCGCAATATTGCGGTAGGTGCGCCGCGCAAGCGCGCGGCGCGCGGGCGGCGTCAGCTCTGCGCCGTACGCCTGTTCCAGGTTGCCCAGCGTGACCCTGCGCCGCATGCGGAGTACATCGAAAGCGAAATCGCCGAGCCGCCGCGCTGCCCAAAGGGCGAGGCGCGCCGGCAGGGCGCTCAGCACGGCGACCGCCACCAGCAGCAATCCATACTCCGCGCAGTGTCGCAGGCGGGGACGTCGCCGCATCATCCCGCCTCCCAGCGCAGTCGCCCGCACCCGTCGCGACGCAGGCGACCCTCGATCTCGAAGCGCGCAACGAGCGCCTGAAGCTGGCCGGGAGCGAGATCGGGCAGCGCGGCGGCAAGCTGCTCGAAGCGTGCCGGCGGTTGGCGCCGCAAGACCGTCTCCAAGCGCCGCCGTGCCGGGGCGGTCGTGGAGGCGGGGGCGGCGCTGGAGGCAGATTGAACAGAGGAGGCAGAGGCAGCGAAAGGGCCCGCAGCGACCGCAGCGGGCAACGGCGCAGAGGGCGAGGACGGCGTCGCAACCCCGGGCAAGGTCGGGCGCGCGCCGCCTTTCGCGGCACGGGCCCCAGTTCGCCCGCCCGGACATCCTCTGGCGGGCCGCTCACCCGCGGCGCAGTCGGCCCGCGGCGGCCCGTCGGCAGCGGCCGCCGACGTGGCCCAGGCCGGTAGCGCGGCCAGCACGTCGGCGCTTGTGACGGCGGGCGCGGCGCCGTCGCGCAAGAGACGATTCGGCAAACAGCTGCCGGGAGCGATAGGATCTCGCGGGACCGCCATCACCTCCCGCCCCTGGGCCAGGCCATAGCGTACCGTGTGCCAAACACCGCTCTTGGCGCCACCTTCCACAACGACGACGACATGCGCCAAGCCGCTGATCAGGCGATTGCGGCGCGGAAAGCGCCAGGCGACCGCCGGCGTCCCGGGCCGCCACTCACTGACGAGCGCGCCCCGAACGGCGATCTCGCGCGCCAGCGGCGCGTGCTCGCGCGGGAAACAACAATCGAGTCCACAGGCGAGAACGGCCACGGTCAGACCGCCGGCACTCAGCGCTCCCCGGTGAGCGGCACCGTCGATGCCGAGTGCCAGACCGCTGACGATGACGATGCCCGCTTCCGCCAACTCCCAGGCCAAGCGCCAGGCGATCGCGCGACCGGCGTCACTCGCGGCGCGCGCGCCGACAATCGCAACGGCCGGGCGCGCCACGAGCGCTCCCGGCGCACCGCGCATCCAAAGGCGCGCCGGCATCTGCGGCAAGCCGCGTAGCGCGGGCGGATAGGCCGGGTCGCAAGGCGCAACGTGGCGCACCGATCTCACTCGGCACTCGCTTCGCGCAGCCATTGGCCCACGTCCTGTTCGACCTCGGGCAGGCCCTCGCCCGGGCGCAGCGCTCCCCAGGAGATCCCCCAGCGGCGGTCTTCCGCCTCCTCTGCCAAGCGACGCTCCTGCGCCCCCGTCAACGTCGCCGGGGCCCCGAGCAGGGCTTGCGCGGCCATCAGACGCTCGAGACGTGCGAAGTCCTCGGGCGCCACGCGGCGCAGCAACGGCAAGATCGCCGCACGCGCTTCGGCCGGCTGCGTTTGCAGCAGCTTGGCGACAGCAACGGCGCGCCCCTGGCGACAGAAGCCGAACACGGCCCGCGCGCTCGCCTCGGCGATGGCGCGATTCTTGTCGTGCAGAAACCCGAGCACCGCGCGCAACGAGCTCGGGGCGGCGAGGCGGCCGAGCACTTCCAGCGCCGCCGCCCGCGTGTACCAGAGCCCGGCCGCGAGCAACGCCTCGACCTCGGGCGCGGCGGCGGTCCCAAAGCGCAACAACACCTCGCCCGCGCGTTCCCGCAGGTACCAGGATTCATCGCGCAGGACCGCCACCAGCTTGGGCACCGCTTCCGCCGCCGGCTCCTGCGCCAGCCGGTCGATGTACTGGCGTGCTTGCTCGAGCTGCCCACCCGGAGATTGACCGACCGGCATCGCTGCACGCCGCTGCTCACCGTTGCGTTCCACCGCTCTCCTCCTTCGGCTCCCCGGACGGCGCGGGACCTTGCGCCTCTTCCGGTGCCACCTGGGCCTCGCCCGCCAGATCACCCTCCGAACCGGCGCCGGCCACCAAACCGCCCGGGCGCGACGGAAGCCGCCAGCGGGTCGGCCATGGATGCGCGCCGAAGTCGGGCACGCCCGCCCGCGCGGACGCGGGTCGATCGCGCTCGTCGTCCACGCCGTCATCGACGAGCTCCTGCAGGCGTCGGCGCAAATCGGTCAGCCCTTCACCGGTCACGGCCGAAATCAGCAGCGGCTCCGGTTGCGCCGCCTGCGTGCGGCCTGCCACTGGGCCCGTCTCGCCCGCGTCGGCATCGGTCAGCGTCGGCTGCGGCCCGCCGCTGAGCGCGTCCGCTTTGGAGAAACAGACCAGGCGCCGGCGACGTGCCAGCTCCGGGCTCCAGAGCTCGAGCTCGCGGGTCAGCACGCGCAATGTCTCCGCCGGAGCGGGGTCGGTCGCTTCGATCAGAATCAGCAGCAGGCGCGTACGCTCGATGTGGCGCAAGAAGCGGTGGCCGAGTCCCCGGCCGGCATGGGCACCGGCAATCAGACCCGGGATGTCGGCCATCACGCAGGCGCGCTCCTCGTCGAGGGCGACGATGCCGAGCATCGGCGCGAGGGTCGTAAAGGGGTAGCCGGCGATCTTGGGACGCGCATTGGAGAGTCGGGCCAGCAGCGTCGACTTGCCCGCGTTCGGCAATCCCACCAGTCCGACGTCGGCGAGCAGCTTGAGCGTCAGCCGCAGTCGGCGCGCTTCACCCGGTCGCCCCTCTTCGGCGAACCGGGGGGTTCGACGCACGGAGCTGCGGAAATGCCAATTGCCCTTCCCGCCCCCGCCGCCGCGCGCGACGATGATTTCCGCGTGCGCCCTGACCGCATCGGCCACGCGCGCGCCGGTGGCGGCATCGTCCACCAGCGTTCCCGGCGGCACGCGCACGACGACCGGATCGCCATCGGCGCCGGTCATGCGCTTGCCCTGCCCGGCGCGGCCCGCCGCTGCTCGAAAGCGGGGTACATGCCGCAGGTGCATCAAGGTCCGCAAGTGCGGGTCGACGCGCAACGCCACGTCGCCGCCGCGCCCCCCGTCGCCGCCATCGGGCCCGCCGCGCGGCACGAACTTCTCCCGCCGGAAGGAGACGCAGCCGTTGCCTCCGTCTCCGGCAACGACCTCGATTTCGCACTCATCGACGAACATCGCTTCTCGCTAGAGCGGCACGCGGGCCGCGCTCTACTCCGAGGCACCCTTCTGGCTCGGCTTCTTCGATCCCGGCTGGCCGCTCTCGCGACCCGGCGCGGAACGCGCCCCGCCCCCCGCCTTGCCGCCGGCCGCCGCCTGGCCCGGCTCCGCCGGCGCCTGCTTCGGGGCGGGCTTCTCCCCGCCTGCGTCCGGGGCGGGAGTCGATGGCGCCTGCTCCTTGCGTTTGTAGTCGGTGATGTAGAAGCCACTGCCCTTGAAAATCAGCCCCCCGCCGGCCGAGAGGAGCCGCTTGACCTTGCCCCGACAGACGGGGCAGCGCTTCCGGGGGGGATCGTTGATCCCCTGCAGCAGTTCGAAGCGATGCCCGCAGCGCTGGCACTGATAGTCATACGTCGGCATCTGCCCTCCACCATCGCGGCCGGAGCCAGGCGGTCCTAGCCGCGACTGCTCGCATCGATCCTAGCCAGTCGCGGGCCGGCGGGGCGGCTGACTCTCGCCTTCAGCGGGAAACGCCTCCTGCAGCGCACGCGCCACGTGGGGGGGCACGAACTGCAGCGTATCGCCCTGGCACCGCGCCACTTCCTTGACGAGGCTGGAGTTGAGGTAGATCCACTCCTCGGCCGGCATCAGGAAGAGCGTCTCGACACTTGGCCAGAGGCGCTTGTTCATCAGCGCCATCTGAAACTCGTACTCGAAGTCGGAGATGACGCGCAGACCGCGTACGAGCACCTTGACCTGCCGCCGGCGCGCGAAGTCGACCAGGAGTCCGGTGAAAGGTTCGACCGCCACCCGCGCACCCGTCTCCGGCGCTAGCGCTTCGCGGATGAAAGCGACGCGCGTCTCGACATCGAAGAGCGTGCGCTTGTGGTGCCGGTCGGCCACGGCAACGATCAGCCGGTCGCAGACGAGCAAGGCTCGGCGCATGATGTCCAGGTGCCCGCGTGTCACCGGATCGAACGTGCCCGGGAAGAGCCCGACCTTGGCTACCGGAACCTCCGCCTGCGACATCCTACTCCCCCCGCTCGTCAATCGTGATGCGCGTCTCGCCGTAGACGCGCTCCTCCCACCGGCACCAGCCGGAAACGGCATCGGGCGCCGCCCGCCGGCAGCTGCTCTCCACGACGATCCATGCCGGCCGCGCCCAGGCGAGTGCCGGCGCCGACGTCAGACGGGCCACGAAGTCGGCCCCGAGCCGCGCGTAGGGCGGGTCGGCGAAGAGGATCCCGACGCCGCTGACCGCCGCCGCCTCTCCCGCCAAGAAGCGCGCGACGTCGGCGCGCACCAGCCGGCAGCGATCCTCGGCCTCCAGCGCCGCGACGTTGCGCGTCAAGGCCGCGAACGCCCCGGCGTCGCGCTCGACGAACCACGCTTCGGCCGCGCCGCGACTGAGCGCTTCGAGTCCCAGCGCGCCGGCCCCCGCGTAGAGGTCGACGACGGTCTGGTCGCAGACCCGGAGCCCGAGTCGATCGAACAACGCCTCACGCACGCGAGCGAGTGTCGGACGACACGCCCCACCGGCCGGAGCGGTCAGCCGCCGCCCGCGCCAGGCGCCGGCGGCGATTCTCACAGCCCCTCCGCATGGTCGCATGGTTCGTGCCGCGCGGCGGGCCCCTCCCCCGCCGGCCGCGACGTCCCCGGGCCGTCGCGCGCCGGGTCCGTCTCGGACGCGGCCCCGGTCGCGTCCGCGTCTGCCCCCGGTAGCGGGGGTGCGGTCGGGCGCGGGTCACGACGTTCTTCGCTCGGCTCGGCGCGCATCATCGCCTCGAGATCGACCTCGCGCTGCACGCTCTGCACCGCCTTGCGCACCTCCCGCAGGCCGTTGCCGAGCGAGCGTGCCACTTCGGGGATCTTGCGCCCCCCAAAGAGCAGCAGGGTGACGAGCAGAATGATGAGGACTTCCTGTGTACCGATCCCGAACATCTGGCCCTCACGCGACTTGGCCGATCCGGCGACCCAATACCGCGCATAGTGCAGCCTGCAGCGTGCGTCCTGCAAGCCCCTTCCCAACCATCCGGCGCCACGCCCCGCCAACGCACCGCCGGCTAGGGCCGACGCTGTCGCGCAGGCCCAACGCCCACGGCGCGATAGCGTCGCTGGCGAACCTCGGCCACCTCCCGCTGCCAGCGGGGCACGCGTTCTGCACGTATTGAGGCGGTCACGGCACGCCGTTCGAGCGCGCGCCGGATCGAGGAGGTCCGCCATGCAGGCCCGCAGCAACTCGCTCCGCCGACGTTCCGAAGGCGGCTTCACGCTCGTCGAGCTGATGGTCGCCGTGACCGTCATGGCGGTCGGCATCCTCGCCGTCGGGCGGTTGTTCATCTTCTCCCAGCACCATGCGACCCACGGCCGCAGCGAGACGATGGCGGTCAGCCTGGCGCAAGAGATCCGCGAGAAGATGCTCAGCCAGGAATTCGACGATCTCGAGCTGCTCTTCGACCACGTCGACACGACCGTGCCCGACACCGTGACCCCGCCGTGCCAGGAGTGGGCCAACCGTGTCGCTACCGGGCTCGGCCCGTCCGGCCGCGGCGAGATCGACGTCCTGACTCCCGACGAGGATCTCGAGATCGTCGCCGGCATGCTGACAATCGCGATCCGCGTCTCCTGGACCGAAGGGCCGAATGACAAGTCGGTCCGCATGCGTTTCTCGCACTCGCGGGTCGGCATCTGATCGGGGGTGGCGCGATGACCAGGTATCTAGCCCGCAGCTCGGCGGCCCGGAACGGCGCGCGGCGCGACGAAGCGGGATCGGCCCTGCTGATCACGTTGCTCGTGCTCAGCGCGCTCTCGGTCGTCGGCACCAGCCTGCTGCTCGCATCCTACACCGAGCGCCGCGCGGCCGGCTTCTACAGCGACAGCTTGCAAGCCCTCGCCGCGGCCGAGAGCGGCGTCGCCTTCGCCAAGCGCATGATCCAGGACATGACGGCGCCGATCGAAGACGCCGACGGCGACGGACAGCCGGACTTCGCAACCAGCGACACGCTCTCCTGGGGCGGTGGCTATCGGATCGTTGCCGAGGCATCCGACATCACCGGCTCGGGCATTGCCGCCTACCGCTCCAACGGCTACACAATTGTGAGCGAGGGCGACTTCCAGGGCGCCGTGCGCCGCGTGCGGGCACAGATGGTGCACGACAGCTTCCTCAAGTACGCGCGCTTCGTGTCGAACACCGGGACGAACTACTCCTGCGGCGCCGTGCTGACCGGCGAGGTCTACGTGGGCGGCGACCTGGGGGTCCCGAACGACTGCGTCAGCGACCCGGTCGAGTTTCTCGAGTTCGTCGCGGCCGTCGGCGACATTCCCAATGCCGACTACGCCGTCTTCCATCGTGGCTACGTAACCGGCGCCGACCAGATCGACCTCGAAAACTCGGTCGACTTCAGTGAGGTGCGTTCCCGCGTGCGCGGCCACGCCGACGCGTGCGACTGCGAAGGCGTGGGCGAAATCGGCATCTATATCGACATCGCGTCCGGCGTCGACCCGCTCGGCATCGGGGCCGGTGCGATCGACTTCTCGCTGTTCGACTTCTGCGACACCGCGCTCGCCCCTCCGGATACGGTCATCACCTACAACGGCGCCCCGGTCCTGCACTCGCTGACCGGTTCACCGTTGCAGGCGAATAAGTTCAACGGCCTGATCTTCTTCGAAGATGATGGCAAAGTCGAAGGCACGCTGGACGGTCGCAGCGCGTGCTGCATCTCGGTCTTCGCTACCGACGACGTCATCATCTACGACAACCTGATCACCGGCCACACCGGCTTCGACCCCGCCACCGGGCTACCGAACGGCTCCGGTGAGCCGGTCAATCTGGGCCTGATCGCCAACGACTACGTCTTTCTCGACAACAACACTCCGCGCGTGCTGACGATCGAGGCCGCCTTGATGTCGTGCCATTCCAACTGGCGCTGCATCGGCGGTACGGTCGCCGACCACCCGATCGCCGGCCCGGGCCCGCTCGACCTCGACCTCGACGGGATCTTCGGCGAGACACCGGTCAACGACGATCCCGCCCCGGGCCTGGGCTGGGATGAGCTCAACATCACCGCGGACACCTGGGTGCTCAACATCTGCGGACCGATCATCACCTACAACGGCGGCAGCGCTTGGCCGTGGAACGATGGAGCGGTCCTCGCGGCCGCTACGGGACCGACGCGCCGCTACAACTACGACATGGACATCACCGAGTTTCCGCCGCCCTGCTTCCCGGTGCCGCTCAATCTCTGGGTCGACGTGAGCTGGACCGAGGTTTTCGAGAGCGAGTCCGACTTGACGGAGCACTTGCCGCAATGAGGAGGGGCATTCGGATGCTGACGCACTTCGTGACGCGCTGCGCGACGCGCGCGGGAAGCTACCTGCCGGTGAACCGGTCCGCCTCCCGCCAGGCCGGCTTCACCCTGACCGAACTGATGCTCGTCGTCGGCATCGCCGCCATCCTGATGGGCATGGCGATTCCCAACTTCGGCCGTTTCGTCTCCCGCGATCGGGTGCAGGCTGCGGCCCAGGACATCCACAGCACCTTGACGCTCGCGCGCCAGAAGGCGCTGGCCCGCCGCGCGCTCTACCGCGTGCGGGTGACCGCCGATCCGCCCGCGTTGCAGGTCGAGCGCAACGTCGACGGCGACTGGGTGCCCGATCCGGACGAACCGCTCGTCTTAAGCGAGACCGTCCACCTGGAAACGCTCTTTGGCGGTGTGTCCGGCAACAACGCGCTCGAGATCAATGGACAAGGGCTGCTGGCGGCGGACGATGCTCCGGCCGTCTTCACGCTCTACAACGATCGCGCCGACAGCGTGATCGTGCGCATGGTGCGCACCGGCCGCATTCGCGCGCAACAGCAGTAGATCATGCCCCGCCCCGGCCAGCGCGAGTCGTTTCCGCCGCGCCGGGCCAAGGGCGGGGGGCGCCAGGAGGTGGCCCATGTACCAGGATGATCGGACCGACAGGAGGGGACGCGGGCTGCGCAGCAGAGGCGGGTTCACCCTCGTCGAGCTACTCGTCGCGATCGCGATTCTCGGGCTGGTCTCGACCGGCCTGTATCAGATCCTGACGACGAGCCGCAACTCCTATGACCGCCAGCGCGTGACGATGGAAATGCAGCAGAATGCGCGCGTCGCGCTCGAGGCGCTCGCCGCCGATTTCCGCCACGTCAGCTACGGTAAGGACCCGACCCAGCCGTCGATTCACTACGCCGGCGCCGACTCGGTCTGCTTCGTGGCCGACATTCTACCCGACGTCTCCGGCGCCGAACAGATCAGCTTCGCGCTCAGTGCGGGTGGCGATACCGACACGCCGAACCCGCACGACACGATCCTGATGAAGACCGTGCGCGACTCGGCCGAGAACCTGCTTTTCACCGAGCCACAGTCCTATGGCATCGCGGCCAACGGCTTGTCGCTGCACTACTTCAACGGCGCAGGGATCGAGTTCGCCCCCCCCGTGGCCCACCCGGAACAGATCGGCGAGGTCTTGATCGAAGTCACGGCGGTCGAGCCACGTCAACACGATCGTTCCGGCACCTACCTCGAAGAGACGTTGAGCGCGACGATCTACCCGCGCAATCTGCCGCTGACCCCCGCGCGCAGTCGTCCTTCGCGCCCTGCGATCGGCACGCTCTCGCTTCCCGATTGCGCCAGCGTCACCGTGCCGTGGACGCGGCCGACGACGAACACCGACGGCACGCCACTCCCGATCAGCGAGATCAGCCACTTCACGCTCTACGTCGGCACTGCGCCCGACGCGCTCGAAATGAACGCGCGCCTCGCGCGCACGATCAACCAGTGGACGGTCACCGGCTTGACCGGCGGGTCAACCTACTACTTCGGCGTCACCTGCACGAGCACGTCCGATGTCGAGAGCTTCTACAACCTGAGGACCTTGGATCTGACCAGCCCGCTCGTGCCCCTGGCGCCCGGAGGCTTCGCCTGGACGCCGGCGGGGGGGGGCAGCGGCGTAGCGCTGACGTGGGACGCGGTCACCGCCTTCGAAGACAGCTCCGTGATCACGACCCCAGTTCGATACACGATCTACCGTGACACCTACCCCGGCGTCTTGCCGAGCGAGCCGTACGAGCTGGCGGTCGTCGACGTCCATACGACCTACACCGATACGACCCTGAGCGACTGCCAGGACTACTACTACATCGTCACCGCATCCGCCTGCGGCAACGAGGGGACGCCCTCCCCCGAGCTCGCCGTTTCCCGGCCCGCCCTGCCCGACTGCGTCGGTCCGGTGGCTGCAACCCTGGGCGAGTACCCGGGCGAGATCGCCGTCTCCTGGTCGGCACCGACGGCGCGCATCGATGGCAGTGCGCTCGAGACCGGCGACATCAGCGGCTACCGCGTCTACTACGGCACCGAACCCTACTCCTATGGAACCTACTACGATGCGCCGCCGAGCCCCACCTCCTGCACGCTGACTGGCCTCGAGGGCTGCCAGACCTACTACATCAACGTCGCCTGCGTCGACGCCTGTCCGCATGAAGGGGAGCTCTGCTCCTACAACGAGGTCAGCATCCAGGCCACGGAACCGTGCGACGAGGAAATCCCCGCGGCGCCGTTGGCACTGCGCGCAACCGGTCTCGCCGACCGCGTCGATCTCGTCTGGCCGACGAACACGAGTGATTGCGACCTCTATGGCTACCGCGTCTACTATGGCACGGACGCCGGCGGCCCCTACGACGGCGCGGGTGCGCTCGAAGGCACTTCGCCGATTCTATTCCCCACCGGATCCGTCATCGATGGCGACTCCTGTCGCGCCGCATTGACCGGTCTGCCGCCGTGCGAGACGTTCGTCGTCGTCGTGCGCGCGGTCGACGGCTGCGACCCGATGAACGAGAGCACCGCTTCCCCGGAGGCGACGGCCCAGACCAACTGCACGCCCTGCACCGCCGATGCCGGTTGTGTCGAGGTCGTCGCCACCGGCAATGACTTTGACTGCGTGCGCTATGAGGTCTACCCGACGGACGGCTTCCCGCTGACGATCAGTGCCCTGCATCCCGACTGGAGCGGTCCGGCGCTGCTCGAGCAGGCATGGGCCGGTCGGCCACTGATCAAGATCTGGGACGCCGATGGCAGCGCTGGCGAAGACGGCGCGATTGGCCCGCAGCTCTCTGGCCATGCGATCGACATCGATGACTTCACCGTCCCCTCCAGCGCCACCTGTGCCGACGGACTGCCGATGATGCTGCGCTTCAACAACGATCAGCGCAATCAAGTCATCGATCTCACCTTCCAGGAGGGCACCAACCTCTGCAGCGCTGAGGGGCGCGAGATCGCGGGCGCTTTCCTGCACGAGGATTTCGATGACGGGGACGCGGACAACTGGGAAGATCACAGCGGCACGTGGTACGTCAGCGATGGCGAATACTACCAGTACTCACGCTACGGTGTGCGCCTGACGACCTATCCGGCCGAGATCGGGGATTGCGCCTTTGAAGCGAAGCTCAAGAACGTTTACGGGGAGACGCCCTACCTCGTCTTCCGCGCCCAGGACAGCAACAACTTCTACATGCTCGGCCTCAAGACGCAGACCAACACGATCCGGCTCTGCAAGTACCAGAACGGCTACTTCTATGTGACCGATCAAGCGACCGTATCGCTTTCGAATTACACCTGGTATCTGCTGCGGGTCGAGGTCGAGGGCACTCACGCCCGCGGCTACTTGAACTGCGAGCTCATGGTCGAGGTCGATGATCCGGCGCTGGGTACGAGCGGGAAGATCGGTTTGCGCGACTATCAGTCGCGGACCTACTTCGACGACATCCGTGTGACGCTGCCGGCCGCAGACCTGCCGTAGCCGCCTGTGGGCGGCCGGCCACCGGCGGCTTCAGAGACTAGAGCGAGGGGCGGAACTGATTTACATACAATCAGTTCCGCCCCTCGCTGACAACCCCTCTCTCCCCGTCAACGTGCGGCTTGCGCCTGTGCCGGATAGACAATCCGCGGGGTGACGAAGATCAGCATCTCCCGCTTCTCGACGCGCTCATCCG
>Ga0180434_10002280_pt1 | contig 26016 bp, 26 predicted proteins | sample SS_ome_7_FD_132453 | JGI IMG/M metagenome (GOLD analysis project Ga0180434, IMG submission 132453) | Hypersaline lake sediment archaeal communities from the Salton Sea, California, USA - SS_1_D_2 metaG | ecosystem: Environmental > Aquatic > Non-marine Saline and Alkaline > Hypersaline >... | reverse complement strand
GTCAAAACATCATACAATTTGTACATGCGCGTTATCGCCTCCAAGCGTAAGTCAACATCCGATCGAAAAACATAAACCCGGGTTGACCGGTTTACGGGATAATTTCCAGCGGCGCAAGTTCAAGCAGCGCCTCCGCCGCCTCTCCCGGTACGGGTCCGAACAATCGGCCATCACCGATCGCCGCTTGTCCCAAAATCCGTCCAAGGCAGTCTTGCCAAATCCGTATTTCCGCCGGAAAGAATGATGCCGACGCGCTTTCCCACAAACCTTGAACGATTCCTCATCAGCGCCCCCAAGGGCACCGCGGCGGACGGCTCGACGATTATCTTCATGCGCTCCCAAATGCTGCGCATCGACGCTGCGATGGCATCTTCACTCACGGTGAGGATATCTTCGACGTACCGCTGGATGATTGGAAACGTCAGATCACCCAAGGAGGTGCGAAGCCCGTCGGCGATCGTTTCGGGTTTATCTGACGGAATTATCCGCCCGGCGTGAAAGGAGCGGTATGCATCGTCGGCCTTTTCGGGTTCGGCGGCAATTACCCGTGTTTTCGGTGACACCGCTGAAACGGCCAGCCCGGTTCCGCTAATTAATCCCCCGCCCCCCACGGGGGCTATCACCACATCAAGGCCCGGGACCTGCGTGCAAAATTCCAATGCACAAGTCCCCTGACCTGCAATCACCCGCTCGTCATTGTAAGGATGAATGGGCGCAGCATGGGTGGCTTCCAGCACCTGGGCCAGACTTTCCTCACGGGCCTGTAATGTCGGTTTGCAAAAAATAACCTGCGCGCCGTAATCCAACACAGCATTTTTTTTCACCTGAGTTGAATTTTCGGGCATGACCACATGCGCCTTGATTCCGCGCCATCGGGCAGCGAGCGCCAACGCGGCGGCGTGGTTTCCTGATGAGTGCGTGGCGACCCCGCGGGATGCCTCTCTTTGTCCCAGCACAAACACCGCGTTGGTGGCACCTCGGATCTTAAAAGCCCCTGCCTTTTGGAAATTTTCACACTTAAAGAATATCTGCGAACCACACAATTGATTCAGGGTGCGGCATGTAAGAATAGGCGTAACATGAACAAAAGGCTTGATTCGTTCGGATGATTCTCGGATTTCATTGATAGTCGGCGCTTTCATGGTCTACCGCAGCCCTCCCATCTCGATCGTTCAGAGCGATCATCTAATTTTAATCGGCGCCGCAATCCATTGGATACATCCCTCAAGCGCCGGGGGTTGAAAAGAAAAGACACGGCAAATCCATGGGTAGACGCTTTCCCCGGAACATGGCTATCGGAGATAGGAAAACAACGTCGTTCCAAGGAAAAAGGAAATCAAGCCGAATAGACGAACCGTGTCGTCCGCCGCGTTGCGGAACCACCACCGCATAAGGGCCTTAATCCGGTGGAGAGGGCCGAAGAAAAGGTAGATTCCTTTTGCTACGGCCAGAATCCCCAACACAAAAGCAAACCAGAACATTTCTCTGTAATAAAAGGCCCCTAACAGAAGCAGGAGTCCAAGGAAAAAAACCAAAACAGCCGGGATTCTCACGTCGCGATTGAAGAGCAGTTTTTCCAGGAAGCCCCGGGTGCGGTCGGTGTGCAGTATCAGGAGTGTGCCCAGCACGATCCAAAGGATGGAAATGAAATACATTGCAACAACCATTACACTCCTTTCACGGACCATTGAGAGGCATTCGGGGTCATTGACATCAAACCAAGGAAAAAACCTGAAAAAGCATCCATTCGGAAGTGGTCATTTTCAGCTCAAGCAAAAACGGTATCCGTGAAAGATCTCCGTCACTTTTTGTTCCGCGCTTTGACCAGATTGATAAATGCCTCGAGCTTCTCCTGGGAGCCGAAAACATCATTGTACAATTCTTCGCTCCACTGAATGAGGCCAAGCTCAAAGATATGATGGATCAATGCATCCGCCTTCTCAGCTCCTTGCGACTTTAAAACCTGGTAAAGCAATTCATCCGGCACCCGGATAGGGTGAAGCGCTGTGGGAGAACCGCTTTCGGTCTTCAGATACTCTTGAACACTCTTCAAGACCCTTAGGTTGACATATTTTTTGTGATATTCAGCTTCATCCATATTTATTTACACTCGATTGTACAAACAATAAAATCAAAACGCCTTGAGGTCAACAGAATATAATGCGGGCGCATAAGGCCCCTCCCTCCAATACGGTCTTGTAAAACCTGTTCGTCTATGATAAGTGCACCGTGAAAGAGACCCGCTTTCCTTTTCACTTATACTTCTTCATGAGCATTGGGTCGATTCTGAAAAAAGGTGCCGAGGGCCGTTGGGGCCTTTTTCCGCGAAATATTGTTTTCAAATTCAAAGAAGGCGCAGCCCCATGAGCAAGGAATTTTGGACCATCACCGAGGTTGTGGAACTTTTTGAGGTCGAGGAGAACTTCCTCATTGATTTGGAGCAAGAAGAGATCCTTTGTCCGACGTGCCGGGATGATTCCACAACAAAGCTTTTTTCTTCAAGCGAGTTGGAAAAGCTCCGAATCGCAAAAATCCTCTTTGAGGACATGGGGGTAAACGTGCCGGGAATTGAAGTCATTCTGCGGATGCGTCAGACGATGTTCGACATGAGAAATCAGTTCGATGCCATCCTGGAGGGTGTGGCTGAGGATCTGAGAGAGTCCCTCCGAAATACCCCCCGATCCCGGGTGAGATGATCATACGGGATGATCGCCGGCTTACAATCGAATATCTCTCCTCAGGTCCCCTTCGTAGTAGCCGTCCATTTCCTTTGCCGCTTCCAGGACCTTGCTGTCATCCGTCTGCGGCACCTTCACAACCAGCTTAACCATTAAGTCGCCCCGGCCCTTGGTTTTGAGGTTGACAGCGCCTTGCCCCTTTAACCGAAGTGTCTGGCCATTCTGACTCCTCGGAGGAATCTTTACTTTGATCCGACCTGCGATGGTGGGCAGGGTGATGGTGGCTCCTGCGATCGCCTCACGAATCGTTACCGGAACTTCCATGTAAAGTTCGTCTCCGTCTCGTCTTAAGAACGGATGAGGCTTCACATGAATGATCAAATAGAGGTCTCCCGGTGCGCCGCCGTTGAAACCCGGCTCACCCTTGCCGGCCACACGAATTTTGGAACCCTCCTTGACTCCCTGGGGTATGGTCACTTTTATGCTTTCCACACCCAACACCTGTCCGCTCCCCCCACACTGTCCACAGGGCGTCCCCACCTGCCCATGACCCTTGCATTCGGGGCATGTTTTGGTGAAATGCATGGGACCCTGGGCGACATCCAGACGGCCTGAACCGCCGCATGCGGGGCACGTGTGCATACTGGAATTCGGTGCCGTCCCGGATCCGTTGCACCCAGGACACGATTTCAGCTTTTGCATGGACAGTTCGGTCTTGTACCCCTTGAGGGCCGATACCATATCGATGGTCATTTCATGCTCGATATCCCTTCCTCTGGAGGACATCGGGGCTCGAAATCCACCCTGTTTCTCGCCGGCAGAGCCCTTGCTCGCGTCGAAGCCGAAAAGATCACCAAAGATGTCTTCGTAGCGGTGGTAACGTCCAAAGCCCTGCGAAGCCTGACTTCTCCCCGTCTGTTGGAAGGCGCCCCATTTTCTATATTCCCTGGCCTTTTCAGCATCAAAGCCGGACTGCAGCGATGCTTCGCCGAATTCATCGTAAAGCTTCCTTTTTTCCGCATTCCCGAGACAATCGTATGCTCGGGATATGTCCTTGAACTTCTGCTCCGCTTCCGTGTTGCCGGGATTGATATCCGGGTGCCACTTCCTGGCAAGTTTCCGATAGGCCTTCTTGATGTCATCCTGAGAAGCATTTCTTTTGACTCCCAGTATTTTATAGAAATCTTCAGCCATCATACGCATCCGCCCGTTTGTTAAAGAAACCGGAAAGGAAGCGCCTCAACCCAACGGCCTTCTTTTCCGATATTGGGGATTTTCAAAGCGCTAACGTGATACGAATATTTAAATTCCTGTCAATTGACGTCTCTCAAGCCATCATGCAGAGCCGAAAGAGCCTCCGAAAAAGTGACAAAATTATGCGCGGCAGACGATTCATTGCCCTTCAGTCAGCTTTTTCCCCATCCGCTTTGCAATGGCTTTGCCGGCCAAAATACCGCTTGCAGACGCTTGAAGCAGCCCCCGGGTGACCCCCGCGCCGTCTCCGATTGCAAATAGATTACGAACCCCGGTTTCCATTTCGGGAGACAACTCGATTCTGTTGGAATAGAGCTTCACCTCCACACCATACAGAAGCGTGTGGCGTGAGTATACCCCCGGCGCCAGTTTCTCCAGCGCTTGAAGCATTTCAATGATGCTCAAGAGGTGCCGATAGGGGAACACAAAACTCAAATCTCCCGGCGTAGCCTGGGGGAAAGTGGGCCTCGTCAGACACCGATCGATGCGCGTCTGAGTGCTGCGTCGACCGGTGAGTAAATCCCCCAACCTTTGAACAATGGCCCCCCCAGCCAGAAGATTTGCCAATTTCGCGATGTATAGGCCATAGGCGATGGGGTCATCAAAAGGCTCTGTAAACGCGCTGCTCACCAAAATCGCAAAGTTGGTGTTCCCGCTTTTCTTCTTGGCATAGCTATGTCCATTGACTGTTATGATCCCATCATTTTTCTCGGTCACCACTTCCCCGTAAGGGTTCATGCAGAATGTACGCACCTTGTCGTCGAAGGTCTTGGAGTAATGGATAAGTTTCGATTCATACGTCGTATCGGTGATTTCCTTTAGGACGATGGCGGGCAATTCCACACGCACGCCGATATCGACAGGGCTCGCCTTGGTTTTGAGCCCCAGGGTCTCCGCCTCTGTTTTCATCCAGCTGGCGCCCGACCGTCCCGGGGCTGCTACAACATACCGGCTCAAGATCGTATGACCATCCGCCAATTTAACGCCCCGGATCCGGCCCGCTTCAGTAATCAGGTTTTTCACCGGACACTCCGTGCGCTTTTCAATTCGTCCGACCAGAGACTCAAAAAGGTTGTTCAAAACGACACGGCAATTTTCCGTTCCGATATGTCGAATGCGGCCGGGTATCAACTCAAGGTCGGCAAGTCGAGCACGATCGCCAAGGGCCTCCAATTCTTGAGAATCCTCCCCGAATACATGCCCGGGTGCGCCGTGTGCCACATAGGCTTCATCCGCCGTTTTCAAAAGTTGATGCAGTGCGCCCGGCCCGACATATTCCCCCAAGGATCCGCCCACCTCGCGGGAAAGCGTCAGTTTTCCGTCGCTGTAAGCGCCCGCCCCACCCCACCCGCAGAGCATATCCTGGGCGTTGGAACGCTTTCGTCTGGGAAGATCTTTGCCTTGCTCCAAAAGCAGAACCGGTTCGATACCGAGATCGGCCAAGGTGAGCGCCGAAAATATGCCGGCCGGCCCGGCCCCCACTACAATCACCTGATATTCCAAAGTTCTCTCCTTGACATCTCCCAACCAGCCGACCGATGCATCCCCTCGCCTACATGGGTCCGCTCGATCGGCCGGCCCTACGTTTCGAACCGGGCGGTTCCGCGAGAGGGCCTCCCGGAGATTTCTCCGGCGGAAATTCCTCTAAAAGTGCTCAAATGACGATGACCGAATTATCGCTGTCTCCATAGGAAGTCGGCACATATCCGTCCGCCTGCCGATCATTTTCCCATTTTGTCTCATCCATCAAGTAACGAAACTGATACGCTCTTTTCTGTTCAAGATCGACGGTTACGGTGAAGGTTCCGTTTTTCAATTTCTTCATCGGCGTTGCATGAATGTTCCAGTTGTTAAACTCACCCACAACATGAACTTTTTCAGCAGACTCGGCCGCTTCCTTCGGCATCCTGAAAGTGACCTTACATATCGGTTTGCTTTTAAGATATTGCTTTTTGATACTCATTCAAATTTACCTCCCTGTTTATTGAAAACGTAAGACAACTTTGTGAAGTTTACCTCAACGGACGTGTTTTGAAAATTCTTTTTGTTAGATGGAATACTTTTTGAACATTGTCAACACTTCAAAATACGATTCAACCCCATCACAGACTCTGTCTTTCTTCCAAATTTACGGTTCAAGAATTCCTTTGCACCCTCGCTGCGAAATGATTAGTATGGAAATTAATTAGATGCCTTCCGCTGACATCCCTATTAAGCGATTTGGCTTATTAAGGGTGATAGGGTGCCCGTTATCTCAAAGAAATTTTGTCAAGCATAGAAAAGGAATCGGCATGGAAGAAATTTCCAGAAGAGGATTTTTGAGAAAAGGAATCCTCATTGGAGCCGCCGTAACCGCATTTCCAACGGTACTCATTCCAAAAAGCCGGGCGGCATGGGCACAGGGAACGGTTGTTCACCCCAATGTGGACAATCTCCGGGTTGTCGGGATAACGGATCGTGAAATGACGAAAGCCGTTGACCCCGCCATTTCCTGGAATCGCCAAAACGAACTTGTTGCCGCCGATCTCGTCTGGGAAAACATGGACAAACTCGCATGCGGCCTTGCCGAAATCAGAAATCCCGGCCCAGCGTGGCGGTCGATTTTTGTCAAACCTCCCCGCAAGTCCTGGTCCGACACGGTGGTGGCCATAAAGACGAACAATATTGCCCGGCAGCACACCCGTAGTGCCGTGATGGCAAAAATCTGTCATTCTCTAACCGATGAAATCGGGGTTAAGCCCCACAACATCCACATCTATGACGCATGCCACGGCGGAAACATCAGCCGGAGCACACCGTTTTCCGGGCTCCCTCATGGATGCCGAATCGAAGACACGTGGGGCGGCAGTACTCACTTCACAGCCGTACCAAGGCCGTGGAAAAACGGTAATGAGAAATCAAAATGCGTGAAACATCTGGTTGATGGATCCGTGGACATCCTCATCAACATTGCGATGTGCAAAGGACACAGTCCTCGGTTCGGCGGTTTTTCCATGACCATGAAAAATCATTTCGGCACCTTTTCACCCGGTCCCGGCCATCAGGAGGGAAGTCAGGATTATCTCATAGCCATCAACCAAACACCGGAGATCATCGGTCCTATGGATCCGAAAACCGGCAAAGTCATCCACCCCCGTCAGCAACTCTGCATCGTGGATGCGTTGTGGGCCAGCGAGGGCGGACCGGGTGGAAACCCCACCCATCAACCAAATTTCATTGCCATGGGCGTGCTCTCACCCATCGTTGATTATCTCGTAGCAACCCGTTTTCGCGGAAAACGAATGGGTTGGCAACCAAATATCGAAGCAACCAATCGCATGCTCACCGACTTTGGTTATGCTGAAACCGACCTGCCGGCCGGCGGCGACCTCACTGAAATTTAGGCCTCATTTCCTTTTGGCCTTTTTCATTGACCCAAACAAACCCGGTTTGTAACATTTCAATGCGCCGCCGTGAAACCCACTGAATTTCGGTTTTGGCCGGATTCGGACACTTCGATCCGGTTGGGGGGATCAGCCCATTTGGCGCTGGAGCCGGAAGCCCAGCACAATTCAAGCAATGTCTTTTCAGAAAGGAGGCTCAAATGAAAAAGCGTGTCGTCATTTTAGGTGGAATCGTTTTTCTTTTCCTGGGGATATCGGCCCCATTGAATGCAGCGGAAGTCGTGGTGGGAGCCGTCACTCCCCTGACCGGAAAACTCGCCGGTTATGGGGAAGGGTTCCAGCAGGCCATGCTTCTGGCTTTGGATGAGGTCAACGCGGCTGGGGGAATCAACGGGACACCCATGAACATCCTGTTTGAAGACAACGGCTCCACCTCGAAGGGTTCCGTTTCCGCTATCCGCAAACTCATAACCATCCACAAATTTCCTGTCATCTTCGGTCCTGCGGCCAGTTCCAACTTCCTGGCCGTGTGCCCGATCGCACAGCAGAACCGTACGATCCTCATCGGTGCAGAGAGCGCCGCTGCGGACATCAGCAAGTGCGGCTCCTATGTCTTTCGAGTGTTTCCTTCGGACCTGCTCCAGGGTAAAGGCGTTGCTGAGCTCACCAATTATCTGGGTCACAAGGAATTGGTACTTACTTATATCAACAATGACTGGGGGGTCGGCTTGGCGACTGTGTTTAAAGAGAAATTCTTGAAAGATGGTGGAAAGCTGATGGATGAATTTGCATATGATGAAGGAAAAACGGATTATCGAAGTGAAATTCTGCGAATCAAGAAGCATTCTCCCAAGGCTGTGGTCAACCTGACGTACTTCAAAGAAGCTGCGACCATGCTGAAGCAAGCCTATGAGATAAAACTGGAGACCCAGTGGCTGATGGGTTCTGCGGCCAAGTCGCCGAAACTGGTGGAGCTTGCGGGGGAGGCCGCCGAGGGTGTCATCGGGACCTATCCCACGTTCTCTCAGGATACCCCCGAATTCCTGGCTTTTAAAGACGCATGGGAAAAGAAATACCCCGACAAAAAGATGCCGATCTTTGGGGAGTATAATTACGACATGGTAAAGCTGACCGCCAAGGCGCTCAAGGCTGCCCAATCCATGTCCGTTGAAGATGTCCGAAGCGCGCTGATTGAGGCAAGCAAAGGATACATGGGAGTGACGGGGGAGAAGACTTTCGATGCCAATGGGGATGTAGGCGCCACCTACGGACGCTGGACGGTCAAAGGGGGGAATATCGAGGATTACAAATAAAGTCGTCACTTTGAAAATCAAAAAGGGGATCTTCGGATCCCCTTTTACATGTCAAATGGGGTGTCCCCAATGACCTATTACCTGCAGCTTTTTTTAAATGGTATCATCGCAGGTTCCATATATGCACTTTTTGCGGTGGGTCTCACAATGGTCTATGGGGTTTTTCGCTTCATCAACTTTGCACATGGAGAACTCATCGCCTGGGGGGCCTACCTGGTCTTGCTCTTCAGCGCCCCCCCCGTTTCCCTCCCCATCTGCCTTGCCGTCATCCCCGCAATGGCGGTCACGGTTTTGATCGGCCTCGGCCAGGATCATTTCGTTTATCGACCCCTGAGGCACGGCAATCGTATATCGCTTCTCATTGCATCCATCGGACTGTCGTATCTGCTTAGGAACGGAATTCGGCTCATTTGGGGGTCTGATCTGATCACCTATGGTTTGAAACCCGCCCGGGGAATATTTTTTGCCGGATTGAGTATCACGCCCACGCAGGTTGCCATGATGGCCGCGGCGATTATCTTCTTGGGCGGACTCTACGTCGTGTTCACCCGAACGCTGCTGGGTAAATCCCTCAGGGCGGTTGCCGATAACATGCAACTGGCCGCAATCATGGGGATCAGTATGAAGCGCATCAGCATGACGGTGTGGGTCCTCGCGTCTGTATTTGCCGGGGTCGGTGGGACCCTACTCGCTCTGGATACGAACCTTGAGCCCCTCATGGGTCTCATCAATTTGATAAAGGCATTTGCTGCGGTGCTGTTGGGGGGTGCGGGAAATGTGTGGGGGGCGCTTTTGGGCGGTCTTTGCATCGGGATCGCCGAAAATATCGGGGTGGCTTTCTTCTCGCCGGGATACAAGGATTTCATATCTTTTTCTCTGATCGTATTGCTGCTCCTTTTCAAACCCAGGGGCATTTTCAGCATCGGGGGGGGCGTTCGTTAATTTATGGACTATCTAATCCACATCCTTATCGTTGTCCTGATTTATTCAATTTTCGCCATGTCCCTCAACTTGGAACTCGGATTCACGGGACTCTATAATTTTGGTCATGTCGCCTTTTTTGGAATCGGCGCATATTCCTCGGCGCTGTTGAGTCTCGCCGGTCTCCCCGTGGCTTTGGCCATGCTCTCCGGGATGACAATGGCGGGCGCAGCGGGAGCTGTGCTTGCGATACCCGCACTTCGCCTTTCCGGAGATTATTTCGGCATCGCCACGCTGGCCTTCGGCGAAATGGTCAGATTATTTTTTCTCAATGAACGCTGGCTTACAAAAGGTCCGATGGGACTGCCCGGCATCCCACGCCCGGCCTGGATTGGGCAGGGTGTTGCGGGGCTTCCGATGTTTCTTCTCTTTTGTGCTGCACTGACCGTGGCGACTTTTTTAGTGATGCGGAGGCTTGCCGGGGCGCCCTTCGGTCGTGCCCTGAAAGTGGTAAGAGAGGACGAGTATGTGGCGCAGGCATTGGGAAAAAATGTGCGATCCTTGAAGCTGAGGGCCGTGACGGTGGGCTCCGTATTTGCAGGCGTGTCCGGCGCACTGTGGGCCCATTACATTACCTATATAAGTCCGTCCGACTTCACTCTGAATGAAACCATCATCGTACTTCTTTGTGTGGTTTTGGGGGGTCGGGGAACCAATTGGGGTCCCCTCCTGGGGGCTGCAGTCGTCATGTTTTTTCAGGAGTCCCTGAGGTTTCTTCCCATTCCTCCTGAGTTCGGCCGGTTCGTGGCCCCGCTTCAAGGCATTGCATACGGCGCTGTCCTCGTTCTGCTGATGCTGAGGCGACCTGAGGGGCTTTTACCTGAATACAGAGGATAAACCGTGCTGCATCTCAAAGGTGTGACAAAAAGCTTCGGGGGTATCATGGCCGTAAATGATGTCGGTTTTGAACTCAGCGCTCCCGGTATTACGGGTCTGGTGGGTCCGAACGGAAGCGGAAAAACCACGCTGTTCCACTTAATCACAGGGTTCTACAGTCTGGACAAAGGAGACATCTATTTTCAAGGTCAGCGCATCAACGGAATTGCACCCCACCGCATCAGTCAAATGGGTCTTGTTCGCACATTTCAGCAGACCAGAATCCTCCCTTTCATGTCCGTGATGGAAAGCTTGTTGTCTGCCTCCCCCAACCAAGCGGGTGAGCGGCTTACTGCCGTCTTTTTGAAGCCGCGCACGGTTAGGCGGGCGGAAAGAGCGAACACCGAGAAGGCGAAAGAGGTCTTGGACCTCATCCGATTGACGGATCTTGCCGATCAACTCGCAAGCAAGCTGAGCTTCGGCCAGCAAAAGCTACTGGAACTGGGACGGGTTCTGATGTCAAAACCGAAAATGATTCTCCTTGATGAGCCAACCGCCGGCATCAATCCAACCTTGATCCGTCGGCTCGTGGAACTCCTCAAGACACTGAATCATGAGGGAATTGAAATCTTTCTGATTGAGCACAACATGCCCCTGGTTGCGGAGGTTTGCCGGAGATTGTTGGTAATGGATTCCGGAAGTTTGATATTTTCAGGCACACCCGCTGAGGCCATAAAAAATCCGCGGGTAATCGAGGCCTATCTCGGGAAAGCGCATCATGATACTTGAAGTGAATGAGATCACCGCCGGCTACGGAGCGCTGATCATCCTTCACCGGGTCAGTCTCACGGTTCTGCACGGCGAAATCGTTTGCATCATCGGCCCGAATGGGGCCGGAAAGACAACGGTGCTGAGGGCTGTTTCCGGACAGATCGTTCCCTCAAAAGGCAGGATCACCTTCAATGGCGAAAATATAACCTGTTGGGATATCGCCGAAAAAGGGCGAAAAGGGCTTATCATCATTCCTCAGGGGGATAACATCTTTCCCAACCTCACGATCCTCGAAAACATGGAAATTGCCGGCTCCCTGCTTCAAGACCCGAAAAGGACCCTTCAGCGAATCGAAAGGGCAATGGAGAGGTTTCCCATGTTAAAAAACAAAAAAAGTCATGCAGCGCGAGAACTGTCCGGCGGCGAACGCCAGATGCTTGCCCTGAGCCGAATCCTTATTCTCCGGCCTCATCTGGCGCTGCTTGACGAGCCGTCTCTCGGGCTCGCGCCGCTCGCTGTGGATTCCATCTTTCAAGAGATCCTCGATATGAACGAAACGGGGATTTCATTTTTGCTGGTTGAACAAAACGCACGCAAAGGCCTCTCCGTTTCACACCGGGGATACGTGTTGGAATTGGGCAGGAACCGTCTTGCCGGCACCGGCCAAGAACTTTTGGGAAATCCCGATGTTCAACGACTTTACCTGGGCGGTTAGGCGGAGCTGTGCTTCAAGACTGAGACAGCCTATCGAGTGGAGTGCTCGACCGAAAACTGTTATGTTTCCCAATCTCTGCGGTTGGGTCGACTTGAATGAAAACCAAAAGGAGCTTGACGCTGTGAACATTCTCGCAATATATGGAAGCCCCCGCCGGAAGGGAAATACCGCTTTGTTGCTCAAAAACGCCGTAGCAGGCGCTCGGAATGCGGGCGCCGAAGTGGAGGAAATCGTTCTGCGAGACCTCAACATGTCTCCCTGTCTCGAAATATATGGGTGCAAAAACACAGGGCGGTGCGTGATAAAGGATGACTTCCAGAAGATTTACGACCGGCTTCTCGCCTGTCACGGACTGATGCTTGCGACCCCCATTTTTTTTTACACCGTGAGTGCGCACACAAAAATCCTCATGGACCGCTGTCAGTCCGTGTGGGTGAAGAAGTATTGGCTGGAAAAGCAACCGTTTGGGCAGCACGACTTTAAACGAAAAGGCCTTTTCATTTCCGTGGGGGCGACGAATGGAAAAAAGCTGTTTGACGGAACCTTGTTGACGGTCCGCTATTTTTTCGATCCCCTTGATATAGAACTCTGGCGATCCCTGCTGTATCGCGGACTGGATTTTGAGGGGGATGTCTTGAAACACCCCAAATACCTGGAAGAGGCGCGTCAGGCAGGAGAAGATCTGGTGAAGGCCGTTGAAAATATCTAGGGAGAAAGGGTTGGGGGAAAGACACGTCACTCACCATAAATATGTCCGGAACCAGGAAATTTCACATGAATACCGTACCGAAAACTGAAATTGATTATCGTATCACAAACCTCCAGTCCGTTCTCACAACCCAAGGTTTGGATGGGGCCTTTCTCATGCAAAATGTCGACATCTTCTACTTTTCCGGGACCATACAGACGTCTGTTTTATTTGTTCCCGCCGACGGATCGCCGATTTTGATGGTGCAGAAAGGGTATGCGAGAGCCAAAGAGGAATCCTCACTTGATGAAGTGGTTCCGGTGAGGGGGAAAAAAGAAATATCGCAGACACTCAACGATTTCCACACCAAGAATCTTAATACTGTGGGTCTCGAATTGGATGTTCTGCCGGCAAACCTTTACCTATGGTTCGGGCAAGAATTCCCCCAGTGTCGGTGGGTCGATATCTCGGGGCATATCCGTAGGATACGCATGATCAAATCCCGCTATGAAGTTGAACAAATTAGAAAGGCCGCGGTTATTCTCCACACAGGGTTCACGGAAATCGGCGCTATCATTCGCGAGGGGATGACCGAGCTGGAAGTTGACGGACACTTGGCCCTGATCGCACGGCGAGAGGGCCACATGGGTATTCTCCGGATGCGAGGATGGAACCAGGAGATGACCTATGCGCATGTCTTGTCGGGGGAAAGCGGTTCAACCGTTTCATTTCTCAACAGTCCCCATGGCGGCTCAGGAAACACCCCGGCCATGGCACAAGGGGCGGGATTTCGTCGGGTTCGGAGAAATGAACCGATAGGCATCGACTATGGTATCGGAATCCATGGTTATATCGGAGATCAATTCCGAACGTATGTGATTGGCGAACTGCCGCGCTTCCTGGAGAAAGCACATGATTGCTCCGCTGCGATCCACCGCCTGTTTGAATCGGAGGCAAAGCCGGGCGTGTCCGCTTCGACGTTGTATCATTTGGCCTTAGAGAGAGCGACTCGAGATGGGTACGGCGACTTTTTTATGGGCCATGAAGACGGCCGGGTTAAGTTCATTGGGCACGGCATCGGCCTTGAAATCGATGAATACCCAATAATCTCTCGCTATTCTAAAGAGAAGCTGAGGGAAGGGATGGTCATCGCCTTTGAACCAAAGTTTATTTTCCCCGGAAAAGGGGTGGTAGGGCTGGAGGATGACTATCTCGTCACCACCTCCGGGGTAGAAAGGATCACCCTGACCGATCAAACAGTAATCGGAATAGACGCATCCTGAGACATATCGCATCGGGGTTCCCCCACCCCCGATTCATATCTTCCGTCCTGGAATTCAACAAAGCGCAGACGATCTACACAGCGACGGTTGAACCCATTATCCAAGACCCATGTCTTTGGCTTCTTCGGCAACACACTCATGTAGGATTTTGACACCTCTGTCAATTTCCTCTTTGGTGATCACAAGCGGCGGCGCCAATTCAAGGGCCTGCCCCATCAGCTTGATGATCAATCCTTTATGCTGTGCCCGTTGAACCAGCCCGGCCAGACGACTCATGGGGAACAACGCCTTGGTCCGCTTGTCGGTAGTAAAGTCAATCCCCAACCACAACCCGCGGCCCCTGACTTCTCCGACAATCGGATGCTCCTCCAAGGTTTTTAACATTTCCAGAAAATATTCTCCAATCTCAGCCGCCCTTTCGATCAAACTCTCTTTCTCCAGGATCTCGATGTTCTTAAGCCCTGCTGCACAGGCCACCGGGTGGTTTGCATATGTGTGCAGATGTTCAAAGGTATCCACAGGATCGATAACCTCGTCCGTGCATCCCACGGCACCCAGGGGGACATAGCCGCTGGAAATGCCCTTTGCCATGGTGATGATGTCGGGCTTGATGTGAAAGTGTTCAACCCCGAACCAGCGACCGGTTCTTCCGAATCCACAGATGACCTCATCAATAATGAGCAACACGCCGTATTCGGCGCAGATATCCCGAATGATGGGCCAGTATTCGGGCGGCGGCGCCAGTGCCCCAAACCCCTGCTGGATGGGCTCACCGATCAGGGCTGAAACCTGATCAGGGCCTTCAAACTCAATGATGCGTCGCACGTCGCGGGCGCAAGCCAACTCACATCCAGGATAATTCAAGTGCAACGGGCAGCGATAGCAATAGGGGGATTCGACAAAAATGGAGCCCGGCGTCAGAGGTTCCATGTGGTGCCGCATCGGCAAAACGGTCCCCAAGGCACGAAGGGCCATGGACGTGACGCCGTGATATGCGCCCCGCCGGGATATCACCTTGAATCGCTGTCTTTGCCCCGTGTGCCAGTGATGCTGTTTGGCCAGTTTCATGGCCGATTCAACCGCCTCGGAACCATCGCAGACAAACAGGAAACTGTTGATTTCATCCGGCGCTATACGGCTCAATTTCTCGGCCAATTCCAGGGCGCGGGAGTTGGTGAAATTCATGGGCGTGAAATAGGCCAAATCCACAACTTGCCGCATGATCGCTTCCGCCAGATCTTTTCTTCCGTAACCGACGTGAACCGGCCGTGTGACACCGGCTACAAAATCCAGGTAGGCCCTGCCCCCCGCGTCAAAAACCTGGCAGCCCGCTCCTTTGGTGATGACCGGGATGCCTTTTTCTATTGTGTCCTTAGAGGTTCGGCACAATATGAGTGATGAATTCCCGGTCTTAGTTTTGAGTTTCGCCATATCTTTTTCCCCTGTGGTCGATAGTGATCGGACATCCGTTTTACGATGGAAAAGCTTGCAATCAATCCCCTGTCCAAAGCGTCCGATCGCACGGGGTTTACGGACTGCGAAAAACATGGGGCGGTCCCTTTTGAACGGATAATGCACGCGATCCATACCACTATGTCCGGGAGAAGGTCAAGGAGGGATGAAAAAACGCTTGGATATAGTCTCGCAGGGATGATTTACTGCTTCGTGTACAAGGGCGGAAGGCCCCGCTTTACGAGTTCCCTGTCCGCGATTCTTCGAATCAATTGTTTCCTTTGTTCCTTCTTCAGCCACATTTCCCGGCGTTTACAGAATATCTCCAAGGTGACCTCCCGGCAGGTGGGAAAATCGGCCCTGAACCGAAGATACATGGATTTCATCTTCCGATAATAGGCCAGGCTGATGACCCGATCCTGAAGCGGTAATCCCGCGGCAGGACAATCTTCGGCGCGCACGGAGAACAAATCCGGCCGTTGCCGTTTCAGGTTCTTCAAAATGATCAGCAGATACTTCTTGGACAATTCCTTCAACTCTTCCAGGTTCGTGTAGCTTGAATCTTTCATGCCCTTGCCCTGACTTCAACGATCCATTCCCCAGTTCCTTATTCCCAAGTATTTGAATATGAATCGTTCGTAGAGGCGACACAGACAGGTGGCCCGCTCTTTGGCCACGCCGAGATCTCTCAAACGACAGTAAATATGGAGGGGGTTTAAGTAGTGTTGCAGAGTTACGGTCATGGCATTCGTGATCCCCTTCGCCTGCGATTGGTTTTTTGACTGCTGTTTATTTCCGTATCAGTTTATGAATCTAGCCAATTCCATTTAGCGAAGAACATGCCAAGACGATCATTCACATTTCTCACCACGTTCTAGAATCGTTACCGTCTGAATGAAACCCAGGGGTCTTTTCGAAGACCAAAAAAGCAAAAATTATAACCATTTGAATAGATTAAGTATTTAGAGAATTATAGATGGAGTCTGACGCAGAGATTGGGACAAACAACAGGTTTTGGTCAACCACCGGTTTTGAAAGCCCGAGAGGCAACCGAAAAAATGAATGCAAAGAAGTGCCGCCGCTTATGACAAAGCTATTTCCAGTTTTTAGGAAAACTTTACATACTTTTTCAGGCACGGATCAGCGGTGTGTGAGGCGTTTCACTCGCAAGAGCCGGGATCATCTTACACAAACAGTCCGAGGGTCTTTCCCTCCTTGATGTCGACCAAGCCCTCCTCGCAGATCCTGAGGAAGGGGATGGCCGCCCCGGTGAGGGTGATCAAACTCAGCAGCGGATTGGGGAAGGGAACGCCCTGTTGCCGAGCTGCCGTAGTGATGCGTTTGAGTTTTCGGTCTATTTCGTGTAGCGGCTGCGCTGACATGAGCCCGAATATAGGCAAGGGAAGTTCTTCCAAAATGCGGCCCTGCTTGCAGATCACCGCACCGCCTTTGAGCTCCCGGATCCGGTTGACCGCAAGGACCATGTCCGAGTCATCGGAGCCCGCCACGATGATGTCGGTGGTGTCCCAGGCGGCGCTGCAGGCCAGGGCGCCGGATTTCAATTTGAAACCCTTTAAAAGCCCGACAAAAATTTTCCCTGGAAAGATGGTTCGATCCACAGCGGCTACTTTTAAAATATCCCGGTTGATATCCGCCTGAATTTTACCCTGCGTCATGGGAACGCTCAACACGGATTCCCGTGTGACCAGATCGGAAACCATTTGGATGACTCTGACCCTTACATGGGAAGTCCCATGGGGTGCAGGAATGGAAAAATCTTCCACTTTGACGGCTTCACTGAGTCGGATGCTGTTCAGACTCCGTTGCGAAAACGTGTGGGATCGGGGCGAGACCGTAAGTTTTCCATCTTTGGAAATAATTTTTCCATTGCTGATAACACATTCAGACCGAATGGTTCTTTCATCGGGCAGGAGCACCATGTCGGCATAACGCCCGGGTGCGATTCCGCCGACCAAATGATCCAGATTGAAATGCTCGGCCACATTCAGCGTGGCCATCTGGATGGCGGAAACGGGTTCGAAACCACAATCAATGGCCTTCTGGACGATGTGATCCATGTACCCCTTCTCGATGAGTTCACCGGGATCAATGCCATCTGAGACCACCGTCAGTCGCCTCAAATCTATCCCCGTATCTTTGATCTTGGAGATCTCTCTCAGGTCGTGCCGGATGCCTCCTTCCCGCACCATCACATGCAGCCCCAGCCGCAGCCGCTCCAGAACCTCTTCAGACTTGATCGGTTCGTGGCAGGAAGAAATGCCGGCTGCAAGATACGCCATGAGCTTTTTATCCCTTGCGCCTGCCGTGTGACCCTCCAGAGATTTTCCTGCCTGAAGGGTTTCCGTCAGCGCGGGAAGAAACCGTTCCGGCTCCTGCAAAACAGCCTGCCAGTAGGATTCCCCCAGCCCGATGATGTCTTTCCTTTTCAATAACTCCCTGAGGTCATCCGGCGGTATCCCCTTCGCAGCCCGGCTGATGGACACCATGGCGGGTGCTGTGGCAAAAATCTTGATGGGCTGATTCTTCATGGATTCGAGAAAGTCGATCACCCCGCTCAGACCCGCCACCGGATAAGGCTCCAGGGTCTCGGTGATGATGGTGGTGGTACCGCCCTTCATGGCGTGTTCGAGAAAGGCCTTTGCAGTGGACAACCATGCCATGTGCGTATGGCCGTCGATAAAGCCTGGAACCAGGGTTTTTCCCTCGGCATCGATCACCTGGGTCTCGTCACCTAAAATACCTTCCGGATTTCTCCCCACATAGGCGATCCATTGGTCCCACACACACACCGCAAAGTTTTCGAGAAGCTCCCCGGTGTAAACATTCAGGACCCTCGCGTTGGTCACCGCAAGATCGGCGGTCCGCGATCCCATCGCAACTTGCATGAGTTTGAGCGTGTCCCTGTATCCCCTTGTCGCAATGGACGCCCTTTCGGTCATTCAAATCCTCCGTGCGCTTGCCTTACGCTGCACGTTCCTCCCCAGCGATCGCAACCATTTCGTGAGCTTCCAGACCGATTATTTCGGGGCGAATGCCGATGCCTTTCCAGGAGCCGTCCAAAGCAGCTGGATGAGCTCAGTCAGCAATTCGTTCACCGCCGCTTGCGGTGCGCCGGCTATGGCCTTTTCCAAGGCAAGATTGACCAAAGTTCTGTATTTGGCTTCCAGCTTCCGCAGTTCACTGAGAATGACAGGGCCATCTCCAAGGTCATCGGCCAGTTGCAAAAAAATCCGGTTCAAAATGTAAGCAGTCAAGATTTTGTCAGGATGGTGTTCTTCCCGACAGGACTTCGCCATCGTGATCAGGTTATCATAGTGAAAACCCTCGCCGGTCAATTCTCTGGCCCGCTTCAATCCGCCGTTACTCATGTTTCACCCTCCCAGAATGATGCGTTGATAAAACTGCTATAATTCCCCCTTATTTTTCAACGCATGCACAGCCAAGAAGCTATGCCACTCGGGCTGTGACCGGCTCCAAGTGCCGTCACGCCGCTGCGTTTTGTACAACCGCTCAAAAGCGGAAGCCAGCTGCGCATCCCCTTCCGCAGCGTCCAAATGGGCCAAGGCATTGACCGTCTGATAAAAGGGAATATCTCCCGGCCATATCCCCGACGCTCTTTGGGCATGTCGCAAGTTCCTCACGGCCAGCGTCACGGCCCGACTCTCAGCGTAATGCGGGTGGACGACGAAGGCCCTCAGGATATTGTTGTACGCGGACCACCCGCACCATCTGCCGGAGCCCTCGGATCCTTGCGCTTCGAGCCACGCATAGAACTTCAACACCTTTGGATCCGCTCCACGTCCGAAAACGCAGGAAAGAAAAAGGATCGCGCTGGTAATCAGGACAACGGAGGAGCTTTTTGTAAAGGGAAGCCCGGCCAGGTCATTCTCCGCGATTTTTTCTTTGAGATGCATTCTCTTCCGGTTGAAAAAGATCGACGCTTGGTCCAACAGCCAATCGAGTCCCTCGCGGACGGGTTCAATCGCTTCCCGGACAGTCAAGTGAAACCAAAATAACCGTCCGATGGTCTGAATGAATGATCTATCCCATGAACCATCGGAGCATTGCCCTAACAGAAGAAAGCGGACGGTCTCCTCAAAATCATGCTGGTAGCTTGACTGATCCTCCTTTAACCATTTCTTCCGCGCATAGAGCCCGGCGGGTGTCTTGCTTCCCTGAAATACTTGATAAGGATCGAATCGTAATCTCATAACAAATCCAATCGGTCTGAGCTTCTACCGGGGAATCGCTCCCCAGCCGAATTCAAAGACGGTGCTCAATTCGAAGAAGCCTTGGCTGCTGGAACAGGGCGAGTTTTTCAGTCATCCATGTCCAGGCAGAAAGGGGGATGGTGCCCCAGCACTGAAGCCGCTCCTTGAGGGAAAGCGAACCGAGTTCGTCTTCAATTTCCCTCAAGAATTGTCTCGCCTCGGACCTGCGCTGCTGATTGGGTCCGAACCGTATGGCGGGATAAATCCCCGGCAGGGCGCTCCTCACATAGCTGCGCATGCGCGCTGCCCGCTCGCGCAACAATGGGCTGGCGGAATCCTTCAGCTTTTGGTATCCCTCAAACCATGACTGAAGGACGCGCACCAAAGAAGGTCCAAGCACTTCAAAACACCTCCGATAGAGCTCTTTTTGAAGATCTTCCAGTTCTTCGGCGGTAAAGTGGGTATGTTGAAAGTGCATGGAAAACCCGTCGAAAGTCCGGTAATCGGGGTGATCCTGGTACTCCGGAAGATATCGCCCCTCGGCGAGAACTTTCTCATATAAAGGCGTGCTCGGAAAAGCGAAATAAATGAGAATTTGCCAAAGCGAAGGGCCCATTTCCGTGAGCTGCTTGAAGTCCTCCAGTATTCCGGCGCGATTTTGATGCGGAAAACCGATGATCATAGAGGTTAGGATGGCCACACCCCGGGATCTGAGATCGTCGTAAAGCACATCCAGCTTTTTGCCCTGGAGTTTTTTGTATCCGGATCCCGTCCCCTCAAATCCGGTCCAAATGACATCAAAACCCATCTCAGCAATCTCATCGGCCGTGAACCGAGATAAACCGCGCACACTGCCGAACCCCATGATCGAGGATGAAACCCCCGCTTCACGCACACAGTTCAGGAATTCCCTTGCCCGTGTCTCATGGATAAAAAAATCTTCGTCGATGAAGATAAAGCTGCTCAGCGTATCACCCGCCTCTCGGGCTTTGTGCTCCATCAAACGCATGGTATCATGGAGTTCCCGTCCGCTTTGAATGAAAGGGATGTATTTACGATTGAAAAAGTGAGACGTACAACAAAAATCGCATCCGTTCGGGCAGCCGAGCCCTCCGGTAATGTGGGCCACCTTGGTCTTGAGCGGAAAAGAATAGACCCGCGGTGACTCGATGGGGGTATACGGATGGCGGACAGGGCCATCCAGGCTCTCTCCCAGAAGTCTACGCATATAGACGATGCCCTCTTCCCGGCAGATGAAGTCGCAGTAGGCGCCGAGGACATCATCGGAAAGAACGGTTCCATAGCCCCCGAGAATAATCTTTGAACCGGGCGAATGCCTGCGGATGATTCGGGTCATTCGCCGGGCTTTGTGGAAAGTGGCTACAACGAAATTGATTCCAATATAATCATAGTGTTTCGTCCGAATCTCATGGATAAATTCGCGCTCGGACGGGTAGTGAAGGACCACGGCGGGCGCCTCGATATTTTCTGCAATGTAATCAAGACCCCAGCAGCGGATGACCTGGCGGTAGCTGAAAATACCCTGACTTCGCGTCACCTGGGCGTGAAACAACTCGGCCCCAACGGAGTCACCTTCACCATTCCCGCCAAAAGGACGGCAGACACTCGTCAGAAGCACTTTAGGCATGTAAACGATCCTCTCCGAGTATGAATGAACCGATCCGGGATCGGACATAAATGAAAGCGGTTTTAGGCGGTAAAGCAGACGCGTTCAAGAAAGCCATTGGGTTATCCGGTATCCGGCCGTTGAGACGATGCCGCTCAACGCAATGCCCCAGAGGATATCCACCACAACGATTTTTATGGGCCAACCCTTGAGAAGCGCCAAATTGGTAAGATCAAAGGTCGCGTAAGTCACCAGACCATACAACATGCCCAGTAACACGGCATGTATGCACGCATGGGCCTTGAATGCCGGGTAAATGACAAACACCATCATACCGAAAACAAAAAGCAAGTAAAATAGGAGGGCAGCCGCCCAGTTCACCTCCTCACTGAAAAAGTGCCCCAGGTATCGATAATAGAATCGCCTGGCAATCAAGCCCAGCCACAGAAAATCGACGGCCAAGAATACCAGAAACGTCAGGAAATAGGCTTTTGCCCACTGTATCCAGGTCATAAATTGATCCCCCTTTCATATCCCAGCAGCCGAGATCCCTCCTGAAATAAAATTCGAAGATATAAAACGCACCATATTTTTAAATAAATATCGTAATGGAAATCGGTTTGTCTAACTTTTTTCTTATGGGATTTTCCCCCTGCGTTGCGTTTCTTGCAAAAACATTTACTTTTTACTATTTTATACACAAATTTTTCCACGGTTATCCCGATAAGCTCGGAAAATTTGGGTACCGATGACAAATCTGATACGCAGCCAATGGGCGGATTCGAGATCCTGACACCATGACAAAGCGCTTTGAACAAAGTGTGTCGACAATAAAGCGGCTGGCCTATGCAGCCCCTGCCTTTTCCCTGGCCGTCGTGGGGATCCCCATCTATGTTTACATCCCCAAATTTTACACCGATGTGGTCGGCGTTCATATTTCAATTCTGGGCTCCCTCATATTGGGGGTGCGGCTCTTTGACGCAGCGACCGACCCGCTCATTGGATTCCTTTCAGACCGGACGAAAACGCCTTTTGGCCGAAGGCGACCCTATCTCGTCGGCGGTTCTGTGATGCTCGCCGTGTCAATTTTTTTTCTGTTTAATCCCCCCGAACTGTCTCCCCCCTTTGAGACCATATGGTTCGGGGGGATGATCTTTTGTGTTTTTCTCTTCTGGACCTTGGTGGAAGTCCCTTATGAGTCCCTGGGTCCTGAGATCACATTCGACTACCACGAGCGGACCGCACTCTTCGCCTGGCGGGACGGGGCACTCATCGCCGGAACCCTGGTTGCAGCCGGGTCCCCGGCGCTCGTTTCCCAGCTCCTCAGTCTTTCGCCCACGCCGGCGGGCGAAAGAGCCAAGTTCTTCTGGATTTCCGTGGTGTATGCCCCGTTGATTGTGGCTTTCTGCTGGTGGTGCGTCTCCTCGATTCGGGAAAGGCAGCGGCATACCGACCCAACACAGCAGCGCCTTGTGAGCGGCTTTAGACTGGTAGTCCGGAATCGGCCATTTATGATTTTGCTCATATCCTACACGGTCGCCGCTTTCGGCAGCAACCTGCCGGCCACACTGATTCTGTTTTATGTGGAATATGTCCTCACCTCGAAAATGGCTGACCTTTTTTTGGCCCTCTATTTTGTGACGGGCATTGTTTTTCTTCCGGGCTGGGTCTTTCTGGCCAAAAAGACAGGCAAGAAATATGCCTGGATTCTATCGATGCTCATCAATACGGGAGCCTTTCTCGGGGTTTTTTTTCTCGAATCCGGAGACACTTTGATATACGGCATTCTGGTCTTTTTCTCGGGGATCGGTTTCGGCGCCACGGTCGCCATCCCTTCGGCCATGCAGGCCGATGTGATTGATTACGACGAACTCATCACGGGAGAGCGACGTGAAGGACAGTATATCGGTCTATGGTCCATATCCAAGAAGCTTGCGGCTGCGCTGGGGGTCGGTGCCGCGCTTTCTTTGCTGGGCGCCGCAGGGTACGAACCGAATATCGTTCAGTCCGGACAGGTGCTTCTGATGCTGCGGATTCTCTACGCCCTCGTTCCCTCATTGTCGAACATAGCGGCGCTTCTTATCGCACTGGCTTACCCCATCAGCAGCCGGATTCATGACGACATACGGGCCGCTGTTGCAGCCGGAAGCAAGGGGCTTCCAGTTGAAGATCCCCTCAACCCGGGCCGTTTCATTCGCCAGGAGCGAGGGCTGACGGCCGGTTGAAAAAACAAACAGCAGGGAGGAAGAAAACGTGGGCGACACCGTAACACTCATGGGATTGAATCTGGCCGCTGTTATGGCCATGATGGTCTGTGCCTGGATCCTCAGTCTGATAATCAAAAATGCCGGTATCGCAGACATCTTTTGGGGTCTGGGCTTTGTGCTCATCGCCTGGTTGACCTTTTTTCTGGCCGACGGGTATCACTCCCGAAAAATTCTCCTGGCGGTCCTTGTATCCATCTGGGGTCTGAGGCTCGCCGCCTACATCGGTCTGAGAACGCGGGGAAAGGGGGAAGACCATCGCTATCAAACGTGGAGGGCGCAACACGGAAACAACTTCTGGTGGGTGAGCCTGTTCAATATCTTTGGGCTTCAGGGAATTCTTCTCTGGGTCATCTCCCTTGTGGTCCAGGCCGGCCAAATCGCTTCGGAACCTGAAGGGCTGGGCTGGATGGATGTGTCGGGCTTTATGATCTGGACAATCGGTTTTGTTTTTGAGGCGGTCGCCGATTTTCAGCTCTATCGGTTTAAAGCCGACCCCGTCAACCGCGGAAAAGTTATGGACCGTGGACTCTGGGCCTATACCCGACACCCCAATTACTTCGGAGAGTCCCTCATCTGGTGGGGGATCTTTTTAATTACCCTTTCCACACCGAACAACCTCTGGACCGTGATCAGCCCTGTCACCATTACCTTTTTGCTGCTGAAGGTATCCGGTGTGACGCTCTTGGAGAAAACCATGGTTGAAAAAAGGCCTGCCTATCGGGCCTACAAGGAAAATACAAGCGCGTTTTTCCCATGGTTTCCCGGAAGGAAAAACCCATGAGCCTGCTAATCGAACTGGCTGAGCAGGCCCTCATCCCCGATGCCTTGATTCGAATGGGCATTCGGAAGCTGGACCGTATTCGTCTTGATACGCAACGACGCGGAGATGTGGAGGCATTATGTCAGGACAAACGACGATTGATCCATCAGCTTCGCCGGAGTCCCCTCGCCCTCCAGACCGATAAACCCAAGGCACAGCACTATGAGATGCCTCCCCGCTTTTTTCAAAACGTGCTGGGGCCACGCATGAAATACAGCAGCTGCCATTGGCCTGAGGGTGTCGAAAGCCTCGATATGGCGGAAGAGGCCATGCTCGCTTTGTACGGTCGGCGAGCCGAAATTGAAGACGGGATGGAGATCCTGGATTTGGGCTGTGGGTGGGGCTCCCTCACCTTCTGGATCGCCGAGAATTACTCGAAAGCCAAGGTATTGGCCGTGTCCAATGCACAAGATCAGATGGATTTCATTCGGAAAAAAGCCCTGGATAAAGGTTTCGAGAATATCCGGACCCTGATGTGCGACATAAACCACCTGGAGACAGACCGGCGCTTTGATCGCATCCTCTCCATCGAAATGTTCGAACACATGCGTAACTGGGAAAAACTGCTCCACAAGATTTCAACATGGCTCAAGCCGCAGGGAAAACTGTTCGTTCATATCTTTTGCCACAAAAAATACCCGTATCTTTTTGAGACGGCCGGTGCCCGGAACTGGATGGGACGGCATTTTTTCACGGCCGGGATGATGCCCTCAGATGATCTCATGCTTTATTTTCAGGATGCCCTTCGGGTGGAGGAGCACTGGAGCATGAGCGGATTGCACTACAAGAAAACGGCTGAGGCTTGGCTCTCCAATCTGGACCGCCGGCGGGATGATGTATTGACTATCCTGGCCGAGGCCTACGGTCGGTCGGATGCCAAGCGATGGTTACAGCGATGGCGTATCTTTTTCATGGCCTGTGCCGAGCTCTGGGGATATGCCAAGGGCCGGGAATGGCTGGTTTCCCATTACCGTCTCAAAAAACCATGATTATGGGTTCTTCTCTCCCTCCAGGCGAGGCAGGATGGGCGCCGGACGGCAACCGGGCTTGATAAGACGCGCCTGAATGTCGCCGAGGTATCGTTCCTGGAACCCGGCCTCGCAATACGAAAGATAATACTCCCACATTCGAATAAATGCGTCGGAAAACCCGAGAGCCTTGACCTGTTCGATGTTCTCAAAAAATCGGGACCGCCATGCCTGAAGGGTCCTGGCATAATGCGGCGTGATGTCCTCCAGGTGGTCCATCTTCAAATCGGTTATCTTTGCCACAGCCTGGCTTATGGCGGCAATGGAGGGGATGCAGCTGCCGGGGAAGATATACCGTTTGATAAAATCCACGGAATGCTTGTGTTTCTCAAAGACCCTGTCTGCAATGGTGATTGCTTGAAGCATCATCATCCCATCTTCTTTCAAGCAATTGCTGCACACGCGAAAAAATGTTTCCAGATAGTGATGTCCGACTGCTTCGATCATCTCAATGGAGACCAGTTTGTCAAACCGGCCCTTCAAATCCCGGTAATCTTTGAAGAGGATTTGGATGCGGTCCTTAAGGCCCGCCTCTGTGGCGCGCTCCTGGGCCAGGTGATACTGTTCCGCTGAAATGGTGACAGTGGTGACGCGACAGCCGTAACGTTCCGCGGCAAACAGGGAAAACCCGCCCCAACCCGTTCCGATTTCAAGCACGTGATCCGATGCTTTCAAAGCGAGCTTTTTGCAGATGCGATCGTACTTGGC